>FWWM01008895.1_pt1 | contig 18940 bp, 18 predicted proteins | sample 2228351 | NCBI WGS metagenome assembly FWWM01 (sample SAMEA103939774, study PRJEB20133) | metagenome
GGCATAGGTCTGGGCTCCTCTCTGCTCCCCTTGGGAGCTGGTGTCGTCAACAACACCAGAGTAGCCCAGGCCGTCAACTTTTACAGGAAACCTAGCACATGTCCCGGTCGTGAGGCCGGACTTCCCCCATCTCCCTAAGCGGGGAGGAGGCCGAGCGCATTCACGGCGAGCAGGTGCCCGTGGACGCGTCCCCCGGGGCCGAGGGCCGCATCGCGTTCACCATGCCCGTACCGGTAGGCGTGGTGTGCACCATCGCGCCTCTCAACTTCCCCTCAACCTGGTGGCCCACAAAGTGGCTCCGGCCCTGGCCACGGGCAACGCGGTGGTGCCCAAGCCCGCCACGTACCCACCGCTCACGAGCCTGAAGCCGGCGCAGTTGCTGGAGGAGGCGGGGCTGTCCGCCGGGTACCTGAACGTGCTGGGCAACAACTCGCCTAACATCGTGGCGCCAGGACGCCAACCTGGACCAGGCCGCGCAGCTGTTGGCCCGCTTTGCGTACCTGTACGCGGGGCAGTTCTGCATCTCGGTCCAGCGCATCTACGTGGAACAGCCCGCCCACGAGCCCTTCCCGGAAAAATTCGTGGCGGCCGCGCGGGCCATGAAGCTCGGTGACCCGGAGGACCCGGACACGGACATCGGGCCGCTTATCTCCGGGGACGACCCTGCCGAGTGGAGGCGTGGGTGGAGGTGTGGGTGGAGGTGTGGGTAGAGGAAGCGGTGCAAGGAGGGGCGCGACGCGTGCTTAGCGGGGCCAGGCAAGTAGTGCTGTACCAGGCCACGGTGCTGACGGACGTGCGGCCGGAGATGAAGGTGGTCTATCAGGAGGTGTTCGGAGCGGTGGCGTCCGTGGTGGCATGCTCCAGCTTCGAGGAGGCGCTGGAGCAGGCCAACGACACGGAGTACGGACTGCAGGCGGAGGTGTTCACCAACGACCTGCGCAAGGCCATGTTGGCGTCGAAGACCCTGCGCATGGGCGGCGTGATCGTCAACGACACCTCTGGCTTCCGCGTGGATCTGATGCCGTACTGAGGGGTCAAGCGCAGCGGGATCGGGCGGGAAGGACCGCGGTACGCCATCGAGGAAATGACAGACCTGCACATCATCGCCCTGAACGCCGTGGACGGGCGGTGAGGGACGTGGCAGAACCTCTTCCAGAGGTCCTGTGGTCGCAGGCCGGGTACCCGCGCTTCAGCGAGCCGGAGATGCGCTCACGCCGGGAGCGCCTGGCTGGCTGCCTGGGGGAGCACAAGCTGGACCGCGTTGTTGTGTACGGGAGCACGGGGGCCGGCTACGCGGTGCAGTGGCTCACCGGCTGGCCGGTGACGCGGGAGGCCGCGGCGGTGTGGGGACCGGGAGAGCCCATCACCCTGTTCGTGCAGTTCCGGAACCACGTACCTGCCGCGCGCCTGGCGGTCGCGGAGGACGTGGAGGTGCGATGGGGTGGACCTTCCACCGCACGGGCCGTGGCGGAGGAGCTCGTGCGCCGGGGCGGTGCGGACCAGCGGGTGGGGGTCATAGGGTCCCTTCCCGCCGTCGCCTGGCAAGTCCTCGCTTCCGGGGTGCGGGAGCTGGTGGACATCACCGGGATGTACACGCGGTCGCGTCTGGTGAAGTCCGCGGAGGAGCGGGCGTGGCTTCAGGCCGGGGCAACCCTCACGGACCGCGCGGTGGCAGCCCTGGAGCAGACCCTGCGTCCTGGGGTGACGGAGTTCGAGCTCATCGATGCCGTAGAGCGGGCGTATGTGCCCCTGGGCGGGATCCCCCACATCCACTTCCTGTCCGTCACGTCCATGGCGGACCCCGACCGGTGCGTGCCTGCCCAGTTCCCCTCCGCCCGCCGGGTGCAGCCGGGGGACGTAGTGGTGTGCGAGGTGAGCGCCGCCTTCTGGGGGTACGCGGGACAGCTCCTGCGGACCTTCGTGGTAGGATCAGAGCCCACGCCTCTCTTCGCGGAGCTGCACCGGGTAGCGGAGGAAGCGTTCGACGAGGCGCTGCGGATCCTGCGGCCCGGGGTCCGGGCCGGGGAGCTGGTGCGGGTGCTGGAGGGTGTGAAGCGAGCGGGGTTTACGGTGTACGACGACCTAGTGCACGGATTCGGCGGCGGGTATCTCCCGCCCATACTGGGGCCTGAGGGGTTCGAAAACCCGCAGGACGCAGAACTCGTCCTCCAGCCGGGCATGGCCCTGGTGATCCAGCCCAACGTGGTCACCCAGGACGGCCGAGCCGGCGTGCAGACGGGAGAGTTAGTGCTGCTGGCTGAGGACGGCGTGGAGTTCCCGCACACCTACCCGCGCGGCCTCCGCCGGGTTAGGTGACCGCTGGGCGGGAGGTCTTCCGCGCAAGGCCGGGTGGGAAGGAAAGGACCGTGTTGGACGCGGTAGACGTGCACGCCCACGTGGTGATCCGGTAGCTGGCGGGCGAAGGCCCCTGGCAGGCCCTTCTGTACCGGGAGGGAGGCCGGCACGGGGTGGAGTGGCGTGGGCAGCGGGTCACCTCCGCGGTCCACGAGTTCGTGGACCCCGGCCGCATCCTTGAGCAGCTCGCTCAAGTGGGAGTGGACAATGTAGTCCTCTCGCCCTGGATCTCCATGCTCCCCTACGAGGAGCCGGACCTCGGCTTGGCCCGGGAGGTATGCCAGGCGTGGAACGAGGGGCTGTCGAGGATCTGGCGAGCACTTCCCGAGGCGGGTGTGGGCCTTCGGGGCGGTGCCTCTGCAGGACCCAGAAACGGCGGCGCAGCTTCTGCCGGAACTCTGCAGGCGCCCTGGGCTTGTGGGCGTAGAGGTACCCACCAGCGTGTGGGACCGCTTGTTGGGAGACGACACCCTGCTGCCTTCTTGAGAGGCCACGGAGAACCTGGAGCTCGGGTCCTGTAGGGTGCGCCTCGGCGGTCGCCTGAGCGGCAGGGCAAGCACCCGGGATGCTGTTACCGAGGCAGATCAGGCGGGGACGACGTCCAGTCCCATTGTGCGCGCCGCTGCCCGGATGCGGTCATCCAGGCTGAGCAGAGCCATGCGCCTGACCGCGGAACGGGCTGCGAGTGCACTGGCCAGATGGATCGCATCAAGCGTGCGGATGGGCTCTTGAGGAAAGGGCTGACGGGCCCGCCTGACGATCTCGTCGTCTATCTTCAGCACATCCCAGCGTACGGAGGCTGCGCGGAGCACCCCCGACAGCTCGCTCCGTCTTGCTGCGGATAGATCGCCCAGGGCTTCGGCGCGGATCAGCGCCCGGTCACACTCGATGAGCGTGAGTTCGGAGGTCAACACACGCTTTGCCGCCGATAGTAGGGCCCGAGCGTCGCGCTCCCGAGGTTCTCCCAGTAACCAGGTCAGCACGGCACTGGACTCTGCGTAGATGTTAAGGGTCGCCGCGTTCGGCATTGAGCAAAGCCGCCGCGGTGACTGACCGCAGCGCTGGCGGCATAGCCGGGTAGAGATCGGGGGAGTTGGGCCCCCCGAGACGCGCAAGGCCACGGCTGGCGAGTTCCAGCAGTCCAGGCTCGATCTCGTCATCCCGCAGGGACAGGCCCGGCCGTCGCAATTCTGCCACGACTTCTCCCCGGTCGGTGACCAGGACGACCTCTCCCGCCCGGACCCGCCGCACGTATTCGCTTAGCCGGTTCTTGAGTTCGCGAAGCCCGACCACCCTCACAGCTCGATTGTAGCCACATGAAGCCACATGTCAATCATCCATCCCTCGGCATGGGAAGCCGGCCCCGCGCCGTACGAGAAGGGTGTGCAGCGAGGAACGCATACGCCTCTTCGTGGCAGGCGCCGGTGCCCCTCCAGGTGCTGCGGGATGTACTTGTGCATCATATGCACGGGCGTGCGCAGAAAGCCTCATTCAGCTTGGTGGAGACGAGGGGATTCGAACCCCTGACCCCCTGCGTGCAAAGCAGGTGCTCTCCCGCTGAGCTACGTCCCCGCCCCTGACCGTTCCTGAGGCGAAATCCGCTGCTGTCGCCGCCGTCCGTGGTCTGCGAGCGGCCCCGGCGACCATCAGTTCTAAGTCTACTGCGCGCGCCACCGTTTACGGAAGACACCTACATGCGACAGCGGAGTTCTTCCCCTTTCAGGAACTCGGAGGGAAGGCGAGCAGGACCTCCAGGGGCACCCGACCTTATACTGGTGCGCAGAGCGTTCCTCGGGAGGTCCACGACGATGAGAGCCGTACGCATCCACGAGCATGGCGGTCCGGAGGTCCTGCGCTACGAGGAGGTCCCCCTCCCCGAACCCGCCCGGGGGGAAGCGCGGGTGAAGATCGAAGCCATCGGTCTCAACTTCCTGGACACCTACTATCGCAGCGGGCTCTACCAGGTCGCCCTGCCCTTCATCCCCGGGTCCGAAGCGGCGGGGGTCGTCGACGCAGTCGGGCCGGAGGTGGAACAGGTGCGTCCGGGAGACCGGGTGGGCTTCGCCATGCATCCCGGCGCCTACGCCGAGTACGCGGTGGTCCCGGCGTGGCGGCTGGTCCCCTTGCCCGCAGGGATCGACGCGCGCACCGCCGCCGCGTCCCTGGTGCAGGGTATGACGGCCCACTACCTCACCCACAGCACGTACGCGGTGAAACCCGGCGAGGCGGTGCTGGTGCACGCCGCCGGCGGAGGCACGGGGCAGCTTCTGGTGCAGGTCGCCAAGCGCCTGGGCGCCACCGTCTACGGCACCGCCTCCACCGCGGAGAAGGCCCGGCTGGCCCGGGAGGCCGGCGCCGACCACGTCATCCTTTACACGGAGGATGATTTCGTCGATGCCATCCGGCGCCTGACCGACGGGCGCGGGGTCGACGTCGTCTACGACTCCGTGGGGAAGACCACCGCCGAGCGGAGCATGGACTGCCTGCGCCCGCGCGGGTATCTGGTGCTCTTCGGCAACGCCAGCGGTGCGCCGCCGGCGGTGGCCCCGCTGACCCTGATGTCCAAGGGCTCCCTCTTCCTGACGCGGCCAAGCCTCGCCCATTACATCGCCACGCGGGAAGAGCTGCTGCAGCGCGCCGGGGCGCTCTTCGACTGGATCACCCGGGGAGAGGTGAGGGTACGTGTGGCCCGCACCTACGCGCTGTCGGATGCCGCGCAGGCGCACCGGGACCTGGAGGGAAGGCTGCTGACGGGAAAGGGACTGATTCTGCCCTGAGGGCCCTCACAACACCTCCAGGAGCCGGGCCAGGTCGGCATCGCCGCTCACCCGGTAGAACGGCACCTCCCGGGAACCGGCCACCGAGGCATCATGCGGGGTGTCGCCCACCATCAGGACCACGCGCCGGCCCTGTGCGCGCAGCCGGTCCAACGTGGCCTCTTTGTCTCCTCCCTCCACCCGCATGAAGTACCCGGCCAGACCGCGCCGCCTGGCATCCGCCAGCAGCACCTCCTGGGGCATGCCGCTGGTCAGGACCAGGTCGTAGCGCGCCGCCAGCGCCTGGAGGACCCGCCGCGCCGAGGGGAACTCGGGCATGGCGTCCGCCAGCGCGGCGCTGTAGGCGGAGAACCGGCGGGTGAACTCCTCCCGCTGCGCGTCCGTCACGGTTACCCCGAGCTCCGCGGCCGTCTCCACAAGCTGGGTGAAGCGGTTCGCGCCGCTGGTGCGGGCGTAGGAGGCCTCCACCAACGCCCGGCAACCCTCGTCCAGAGCCAGCGTCTCCATCACCGCCCGCGTGTAGGCCGCCTGCTTGGCCACGAAGGTGTCCACCAGCGTTCCATCGTAGTCGAAGACGACAACAGGCCGCTCCATCACCGCACAAGCCAGGCATGGGCCGGGTCGTCGTGCCACGCTCCGTAGTCCACCCGCTCGCCCGAGATCGCCCAGAGGTAGGCCAGGTGGTAGCCGCCGGCCGCCACCACCGGATGGTAGCCCCGCGGAATCACCACCGTGTCCCCCTGGCGGACCCGGTAGATGTGCTCGAACGGCTGCGGCGCATCGGGCGCGGTGTAGACCATCTGCAGGCCGAAGCCCCCGGGAGGCCGGACGAAGAAGTGGTACACCTCCTCCATGGGCACCTCCCGGCCGGGAACATGGGTGTCGTGCTTGTGCGGGGGGTAGCTGGACCACGCGCCCGGCTGGTTGATGGTCTCCCCCACCAGGAGCCGGCTGGCCGTGTGCTGGTCGACCACGCTGCGGACGGTGCGCGCCCAGGCCTCCCTGCCCACGCTGCGCACGCTCACCTCCGCCGGCGAAACTACCCGCGGCGTCCGGTCGGCGGCCGCAGGAGCGGTGAACAACGCCAGACGTGCGTCGCCGGAGAGGCGCAACCGGACGCCCGGCGGCAGGTAGAGGGCCGAGGGAAGGCCGTCGAAAAAGGCGGGACGCGAATCCAGGGCGCCTTCCAGCGGCCCGGCGCCCGAGACAGCGTACGCGCAGACGCCGCCGATCAGGTAGAGCACCGCTTCCCGGTCGGCGGATTCCCAGGTGAGCGGACCGCCCTCTTTCCCCACGGTAACCAGGGCGAACTCGAGGAAGCGCAGCGGGCTCCCGGGCGCGCGGGCCACCGGGCGGATTCCCGGCGCCTCCCCGGCAGCAGGGATGAGCTGACTGTGGGGCAGGGGCTCCATCGCCTCTCACCTCCCCTGCACCGCGGCCTGGCGGCGCTGAGCCGCGAGCTGGCGGACCAGCGAGATGGCCCCGAGAGCCAGCAGCAGCGCGGCCAGCGGCCGGGTGACGAAGACCGTGAGGTCGCCTCCGGTGATGATCATCGCCCGGCGGAACTCGGACTCCAGCATCCCGCCCAGCACCAGGCCCAGGATCAGCGGGATCAGCGGATACCCGGCGCGCTTGAGGAAGAACCCGCCCACGCCGGCGGCCACCGCCACCCCTGCATCGAAGAGCCAGCCGTTGAGGGCGTACGCGCCCAGCACCGAGAGGACGATGACCAGTGGGGTCAGCATGGCAGGAGGCACGCTCAGGGCCTTGACGAACAGGCGGATGCCGCCCAGTTGAAAGATGCACGTGGTGATGTTGGCCACGATCATGGCGAAGACCACCGCGTAGATGAAATGCGGCTGGAAGGAAAAGAGCAGCGGCCCCGGCGTGATCCCGTGGATGACCAGCGCGGCCAGGATGGGGACTGCGGCGGACTCAGCGGGCAGGGCCAGGGTCAGCGTGGGGATGAGCCCGCCACCTATGCAGGCGTTGTTGGCCACCTCGGGGGCGATGACCCCCTCCAGCCTGCCGCTGCCGAATTCGGCCGGGGCCTCCGAAAGCTGCCGGGCGCGCTCGTAGGCCAGCATGACGGCCACGCTGGCTCCCGCGCCGGGGAGGATGCCCACCAGCGTGCCGATCCAGCTGGACTCGAGGATGATGCGCCACATGCGACCAAGCTGCGCCAGGCGAGGGAAGAGCCGGCCCAGCCGCTGGGTGACGAGCTCGCCCACCCCGCCGGGGCGGGCCGCGTCCTCCAGCGCCTGCGTGATACCGAACATCCCGATGAGCACCGGCACGAGCCCGATGCCGTTGGCCAGGAAGGGGTTGCCGAACATGTAGCGCTTGGCGCCGGTCATGGCATCGATGCCCACGGTGGATAGCAGGACGCCTACCGACCCCATGACCAGCCCCTTCAGCAGCGAGGTCCCCGAGACGCTGGCGATGATGGTCAAGCTGGCCACGGCCAGGGCGAAGTACTCGGCCGGCCCGAACAGCAGGGAGAAGCGGGCCAGCGCCGGAGAGGCGACCAGGAGAGCAGTCGTGCTGACCAGCCCGCCGATCAGGGAGGCGATCACCGCCCCGCCCAGGGCCACCCCGGCCTGCCCCTTCCGTGCCATGGGCAGACCGTCCAGCGTGGTGGCGATGGCGTTGGGGTTCCCGGGAATGCCGAAGAGGATCGCGGGGATGGACGCACCCGTGACCGCCCCGAAGTAAAGCCCCAGCATCAGGGCAATGCCCGTCAGGCTGTCCAACTGGATGGTGATGGGCAGGAAGAGGGCCAGCCCCATGGTCGCGGTCAGGCCCGGGAGAGCGCCGATGAATATCCCCACGATGTCGCCCACCACGATCCACAGCAGCGTGGTCGGCTGGAAGACAAAGGCCAGCCCTTTCAGGACGCTGTCCATCTCAGGAGGGTGTCAGCCTCAAGAAAGTGCCCGCCTCAGAAGCCCAGCGGACCGGCCGGCAGGATCACCCCGAGCAGGCGGCCGAAGACCAGCCACAGTCCCACCGCCGAACCCGCCGCCACCGCCAGGTGTGCGGCCAGGGGGTGGCGCCGCGGCCGGTCAAGGTAGAGGGAGACGAAGGCCATGAAGAGCGCGGTGGCCACCACGAAGCCCAGGCGCGCCAGGAGGAGCACGCAGGCCACTGTGGCCAGCGCCACCACCACCGAGGCAGGGGCGATCCACCCGCTCTGGGGGGGACGGCGAAGATCGACCGTGGCGGCGCCGACGGCACCAGCGGCGACGGCCACAGCGGCGGCCACCGGCACGGCGCGCGGGCCTGGATCTCCGCGGACGTGAAGGACGGCGATGCTCCCCGCCAGGAGGAGGGCCAGCACCCCCAGGCCGGCGATGGCGGCGCCGACGGCCAGAAGGGCGAGGCGGTTCACTTGATCAGGCCTACCTGGCGCAGCAGCCGGGACAGCTCGACGGTGAGAACTCCGAAGTAGCGCTCCAGGTCCTCGTTGGCCAGATAGGTCTTCACCAGCCCGTTCTGCCGGCTGAAGGCGATCCACTCCGGATCGTTCATCGCCCTGGCCACCGCGGCGGCGATGGCCCGGCGCGTCTCCATGGGGATGCCCTTTGGCCCGCTGATGGCCCGGAAGCTCCCCTGGGGGATCCCCTTGAAGCCCAGCTCCTCCAGCGTGGGCGTCTGAGGGAAGAGCGGCGAGCGGCGCTGGCTGGTGACCGCCAGAGGGCGCAGCCGACCGGCCTGCCTCACGACCTCGGACTGCGAGAATACCCCGGCAGTGACCACGTTGCCAAGCACCCCCGCGATGAGCCGCGCCCCGCCTTCAAAGGGCACCACGGTCCACGGGGTCCCCGCGGCGCGGTTGAGCGCTTCGGCCGTCAGGTGGGTGAGCGCCCCCACGCCCGCGTGGCCGATGGTCACCTTTCCCGGGTTCTGCTTGCCCGCCTCGATGAGTTCCCTAAGGGTCTTGTACGGCGCCCCCTCCAGGACCCCGATGACGAAGGCGTCCCAGTTGAGGCTGGCAATGTGGTCCAGCTGGGCGACGGACCCTACGATCAGCCCCTGCAGCGAGGCGGTCACCGTGTGCGTGCCCGACAGCAGCAGGGTATAGCCGTCCGGTCGGGCCCGCAGCACCTCGTTGGTGCCGATGCCGCTGCCCGCGCCGGGGATGTTGCGGATGACGATGGGCGCCTCCACGAACCGCTGCATCGCCCGCTGCAGCTGCCGGGCGATGATGTCGGTGCCGCCGCCGGCGGCAAAGGGGACGACGACGGTGACGGAACGCTCAGGCCATACCGCCGCACCGGCAGTACCGGGCACAAGGAGAAGGATAAGAACGAAAACGGCCAGCGCGTTGCGCACGATCTCACCTCCGAATACGTCGGGACCCGCCTCCATTCTACCGCGGACGGCGCGATGCCGCCCCGCCGCCGGCCCGCAGGCCCTGAGACTCCTGCACGGGGCGCCGGTCCGCCGGCCAGAGGGACGGTCCGGCGCCGTGGGAGAAGATAGGGGGAAGCAAGCCGGCGGGCGTCGAGCAGATGCGGCGGACAGCTCAGGAGGTGCCATTGAGGCCGCGAGGGCCGCTGCCGTGACCGGCAGGAACCCGGTGGTGTCCCTCTACGTGTCGGCGCCGGGCTCCCGTTTCTGGGCGGCGGGCAGCGGCCTCGACCTGGAGGACGCCCTCGCCCGGGCAGCCACCCTGGGCTACGACGCGGTGGAGCTGATGCCGCGGGACGTCGACGATCCCGCTCCCGAGGCGCTGCGGGATCTCGCCGACCGCCACGGCCTGCAGGTCCTATGCCTGGCCACGGGCTTCATCGCCCTGGAGCGCGGCCTCACCCTCACCCATCCCGACAGGGAGGTCCGCCGTCAGGCGGTACGGGCAGTCCAGGCGTGCCTCCGCTCCGCGTGGCACGCCGGCGCGCGCTTCGTCTCCGTGGGGCTCGTCAGGGGGAAGCTGCCGCCCGGCGCATCGCCGCGGGAGGCCAGGGAGCACCTCACCGCCTCCGTCCGCGAGTGCGGAATGACCGCGGGAGAACTGGAGCTGCTGCTGCTGGTGGAGCCAGGGAACCGGTACGAGACCGACTTCATCCACACCGTGGAGGAAGGGGTGGCGCTGGTGAAGGAGGTGGACCTGCCGTCGGTGCGCCTGCTGGCGGACACCTTTCACATGAACATAGAGGAGACCTCTCTCCCGGACGCGCTGCGCCGCGGGAGTGCGTACCTGGCCCACCTGCACCTCGCCGACAGCAACCGCAGGGCGCCGGGATGGGGGCACCTGGACTTCCCTGCGGTGGCGGCGGCGCTGCGGGAGATCGGCTACGACGGCGCCCTCGGCGTGGAGATGCTGATGGAGCCCGACTTCGATGCGGCCGCCCGCCAGGCCCTCCAGTTTGTGAGGCGGATCTTCCAGTTGCAGGCGCAGTGACCCGGGAGCTTCGGGTCAGCTTCCCGGCCAGCGCTCCAGGACGAAGTCGCGTCCCTGACAGATCTCGGCATCGATGTCCGCGTACGTCCCGGCGACGTCGATGTTGGCAAATCCCCGGTAGGCGATCTTGCCCAGCACCTTCAGCACCCCCTCCCAGGGGACGCTCCCCTTTCCCGGGGCCCAGTGGAAGTCCTCGATGCCGTTGTTATCGGCGAGGTGCACCAGGAAAATGCGGTCGGCCAGCTTCTCCACGGCCACCGGCAGGATCTCCTTCTGCACGAAGAAATGGGCGGTGTCGAAGACCACCCCCAGAGCGGGCGAATCCACCGCATCCATCAGTCGGCGCATGCCGTCGGCGTTGCTCACCATCTCGTAGGGGCGGATCTCCAGGGCGAGGCGGAGCCCGGCCTGTTCTGCCAGGCGGGCCATCCCCCCGATGGTGGCCACGTACTGCTCCCACGCGGTCTTCCAGTCGAAGGACGGAGGGACCTCCACCGTGGCCGGCGGCGTGAAGTCGTCATAAAGGCGGCGGAACTCGATGGTCCAGGAGGGATGAGGCGCGGAATGCAGGTAGACTAATTCGGTCCCCAGCTCCCGTGCCACCTCAAGGGATCTCTGCAGGCCCTCCAGGGCCTGCTGCCGCTGCGCCACCTCCTCGCTGACCGTCATGTGCCGCAGGAAGCCGGCCTCGAAGGCGTTGACGGTCAGGCCAAGGTCCTGGCACAGGCTGCCCAGCGCGCGGACGGCGCTTGGGTCGGCGAAGTCCCGCCTGAAGTGGTCCACGCTGAAAGCGGCCAGTTCAATGCCGGCAAACTTCCTCTCCGCCGCCCAGCGGGCAAAGGCCCGGTACTGTTCCAGGGTAGGCTCCTCGCTGTACTGCACGCGAGCATAGGCCACGGTCACCCCAAGGTCCATGGGCATTCCCTCCTCCGCCTGGTCGCTTCCGCGTGCCTGGCGGTAAGACCTCCCGGGGCGAGGCTGTCTTCTGATTGCCTCCTGACACCTGCTTCTCGATAATTGAGGTGGACTGCCCATTGGTCGCGTGCGGGCGTGCCCGCAGCCGGTGGAGGAGGTGATGGAGCGCAGTCCCAGTGTGCGCATCATGAAGAGGGGGTGAACCTGTATGTCAGGAGGCAGGATGAGTGTTCTCCTGGTGGCCGTGCTCTCCCTGGCCATCGGTCTGCCCGCCGCCTCGGCCCAGGCGCCACGCACCCTCACCCTCTGGTACCCTGCGGGGGAGATCACCCAGACGACGCTCCCCCTGAGGGACCCCACGCTGTTCGCACCCTTCGAGGCGACCGCCAATGTCAAGGTGCAGATGGTCGCCCTGGACTACGACACCATGCAGCAGAAGATCTTTGCCGCCGCCGCAGCACGCGACGTCCCCGACATCCTGTTCATCGACACCTCGTGGATGCCCGGCTTCCTTAAGGAAGAGCTGCTGGAGCAGATCGACCCGGCCAAGGCCAAGCGCTGGCTGGCGGCGGTGACGCCGGAGATCGTGGAGCTCTCCGACTACGGCAAGGGCACCATGTGGGGCTATCCCCAGATGGGCATCGACGTCTACGGCCTCACCTGGAACAAGCAGCACTTCAGGGAGGCCGGCCTCGACCCCGAGCGGCCGCCGCGGACCTGGGACGAGCTGCGCGACTACTGCCGCAAGCTGGTCAAGCGTGACGCCACCGGGAAGATCGTCCGCGTGGGCTACGCCATCCGCCACGTGGGGCACCCGCACGGCGTGGTGCACAAGCACCTCTGGGCCATCTGGGGCGCGGGGGCGGACCTGATCGACAACCCCAACGCCCTGCGGGGCGGGCGGGTGAAGTTCAACAACGAGGGCGGTCGGGCCGCCCTGCAGCTGGTGCTGGACATGCTCAACGTGGACAAGTGCACCAGCCTGGATTTCCCGGACCCCCGGGCGGCCTTCCTGCGCGGCATCGCATCCATGCAGATCAGCGAGACGGTCAGCATCCGCGCCCGCCAGCCCAAGGAGGCTCCTGACATGCCCTGGACCACCGGCTGGGGAATGGCGCTCCCGCCGGCGCGCAGGGCGGGGGACAAGCCGGCCACCCTGCTGGGGGCATGGCTCTTCTCCGTGCCCCGCGGTGCCAAGAACCGCGAGCTGGCCTGGAGAGCCTTGGAGTGGGTGAACAGTGAGATCAACGACTACAACTTCGCCCGCAAGTACGGGCTGACGCCGCGGTACAAGGCCAACTGGCAGAAGGAACCCTTCAAGTCCGACGCCTACGCCCAGGCGCTGCTGAAGATGGCCGCCTACGGCCGCCGCCTGCCCATCAACCTGGGGCTGAACGGAATCATGGACGCCCTGGGAGGAGCCATTCAGAAGGCCTGGCACGGCGAGGCCACGGTGCAGCAGGCGCTGGCCGAGGCCGAGCGTCTGGCCAACAAGGCGATCGCCGACGCGGCGAAGTGACGTGACCTCAGAGAGCCTGCCCTGCGCGTGCGCCGCGCAGGGCAGGCGCGCATTCTAGCGCCCATGGCCAACATCCGGCGCTCCGCACGCGCGCTGCTGGGCCAGGCGCACCGACGGCACTACCTGCAGGCCTACCTCTTCATCTCTCCGGTCATCGTCCTGTTCACGCTCTTTCGCATCTGGCCGTCGCTGCAGACGCTGTACTTCAGCTTCTTCAAGGTGGAGCTGTTGAAGGGCCGCCTGACCTACGTCGGCCTGCAGAACTTCATCGATTTGGCCCAGGACGAGATCTTCCGCCGCGCCATCGCCAACACGCTAGCCTACGCCCTGACCATCGTGCCGGTCTCGGCGTTCCTGGCCATGATCCTGGCTGTGCTCTTTTCGGAGCACTTCCGCCTGCGGGAGCTCTTCAAGGCCGTCTACTTCGCCCCCATGGTCACCAGCACCGTGGCCGCGGCCGTGGTCTGGTGGTGGCTGTACAACCCCCAGTTCGGCCTGTTCAACAGCGTGCTTCGCGTGCTGCACCTCCCGGAGCAGCCCTGGCTCCTCTCGTCGCGCATGGCCCTCCCCTCGGTGATCATCTTCAGCATCTGGAAGACGCTGGGGTACAACATGGTGATCTACATTGCCGCCCTGCAGGCCATCCCCGCCATGTTCTACGAGGCGGCGACCATCGACGGCGCCGGCCCGTTCCAGCGCTTCGTCCGCATCACCCTACCCCTGCTGGCACCCACCACCACGTTCATCGTCATCTACAACACCATCTTCGCCTTCCAGGTGTTCGATCAGGTGCTGGTGCTGACGGGGGGCGGACCTGCCTTCTCCACCAACGTGGTTGTCCTGGAGATCTACACGCAGGCGTTCCAGCGCTACCGCTTCGGCTACGCCTCCGCCGAGGCCATGGTCCTCTTCCTGTTCATCCTGGGGGTCACCGTCGTCCAGTACTTCTACAGCCGGCGCTTCGAGGTGACGTACTGATGCCGCGCTCCGCGCAGGTTGCCGTCCTGCCCGCCAGGGAGCGCACCCGGGTTCAGGCGGCGCTGGGCAGCGTCCGCCGCCTGCCGCTGTACGTCGTCGTCGGCCTGGGGGCCGTGGTCATGATCCTGCCCTTCTACTGGATGGTCGTCACGGCTGTCAGCCCCTCTCCCGATATAATCGCCTTTCCGCCCAAGTGGATCCCCAGCCGCATCACCCTCGAACACTTCCAGGAGGCGTGGGCCAAGGCGCCCTGGCTGACCTACTACAAGAACAGCCTGGTGGTCGCCACCGTCTCCGTGGGGCTCTCGGTCCTCTTTGGCCTCTTCGCCGGATACGCCTTCGCGGTCTACGAGTTCCCCCTGCAGAACGTCCTCTTCCTGGTCATCCTGGGCACCCTCATGGTCCCGGTGCAGGTGACCAGCGTGGCGTTGTACGTCTTCCTCTCGCGCATCGGCTGGGTGGACACCTATCCGGGGATCCTCGCCCCCAACTTCGCCAGCGCCTTCGGAGTCTACATGATCCGCCAGGCCATCAAGGCCGTGCCCATGGACCTCATCGACGCTGCGCGCATTGACGGCGCCGGGGAGGCGCGCATCGTGGCCACCGTGGTTCTGCCCCTGATCAGGCCCACCGTCGCCGCCGTGGCCATGCTCCTGTTCCTCAGCAGCTGGAACGACTTCCTCTGGCCGGTGATCGTCATCAACTCGGTGTCCCTGCGCACCCTGCCCGTGGGCATCGCCCTCTTCAAGGACCCATACGGGTTCATCAACTACGGCCCGCTGATGGCGGGCACGGTGATCACCATCGGCCCCATGCTGGCGGCCTACGCCTTCTCCCAGCGGTTCATGATCCGTGGGATCGCCATGACCGGCCTGAGGTAGCCGGGTTCCCCGCCGGAGGCCGCAGGCGCTCGGAGCGCCTTATGCCTGAAGGAATAGGGGCTTGATGTGCCTCTCCAGGAGGTTCTCAGTGACCAGCGGACCGATGAGGTCGGCGTGGGTATCGAGAGCCTGCAGGTAGACAGGCCCCAGCTCCGCGGCCACCTTGAAGGCCACGTGCAGCAGCTGGCGGAAGTGGGGGTTGTAGGCGGCGGCACCCTCGTCGTGGTGCAGCGCAGCCGCGTACTCTTCTCCCGACCACCGCTTCACCGCATCCGGGTGGGGGAGCCGTGATCGGTCGACATCCAGCACGGCGGCGTAGGGTGCGCGCAGCTCCTCTATCCGCTGGTAGGCGCGCGCGTAGATCTCCTGCACCAGCCGCAGCGCCTCCCCCCCGGCCAGCGCCAGCCCCCTCACCTCCTCCAGCCACGTGGTGCCGGCGGTCTTCAGGTGTACCCCCGCCCGGTGTTCCCGCAGGATGCGGGCCATGGGCGCATAGAGCGAGAACTTGTCGCTCCCCGAGTGGACGCTCAGCTTGAGGTTGGGCGGCAGCTCCAGCTCCCGCACGGCGAAGGCGAGCACCGCCAGGCAGGCGCGGAAGTGCTCCTCGAAACGGGTCAGGTCGCCTCTGTAGTCGATCCCCTTGTTGAACCGCCCGACGAACCTGGGGGCGATGGCCTGGAGGGGCACCCGCTCCTCCGCCAGCGCGGCGAGGATGAAGAAGAGCTCCACGGGAGTCTGCGGGCTGTCGGCCTCGTCCATGGAGACCTCGGTGATGAAGTTCCCGGCGCCCTTCACCGAGGCGATGTGCCGGTAGATGGCCGCCGCCTGGCGCGCTGCCAGCAGGTACCTGCCCGCGATGGCGGCGATATCGGCGCCGCCGAGCTTCCTGTCCATCCCCGGGATCTTCCCCTCGGTGGCGAAGCTCCCGTAGCGGGCCACGAACGCCTCAACCTGTGCCGCCGACGCCGGACGGCCGACGAAGTCGGCCACGTCCAGGGTGAAGTAATCACACACCGCGATGAAGGGGTCCACCGTCTCCATGGTGACGTGGTCGGCGTCGACGAAGTACGACCCCGTCCAGCCCAACTCCGCCACAGCCGCATCGGCCTCCGCCCGCACCGCAGCCGGCTGCGTTCTGGTGATGACGTGCTCACGGTGCGACTTGTTCCACACCGGCACCAGGTCCACGCCCAGGTCGCGCGCCGCCACCACCGCCGCCAGCTGCGCCCGCCCCTGGCGGCCGAAGCGGTCGCCCAGGCCCAGGCTGTACCGGGGCAGGATCACAGGGAGGTCCGGGATGACCGCGCCCCGCTCAGGGCCCCACGCCTCCTGCCGCGGGCGACGGCCCGGGAGTCGGCCGGCAACACCTCCTGGAAGAGGCGCAGCATCTCCGAACGGAAGGTCTCGTAGGCCTCGGTGAACTCGGCCAGAGTCTTCTGCACAGGGCCGAACTCCGGCCACTGGTCAGGGGTGTGGCCGCCGCTGCCGAAGTCCCCGGCGACCCCCGCTTCCCGCAGGACCTCGTTCAGCTCGGGGGTGAGCTCGTATGCGGTGCGGAAGTCCGCCATCGTCAGCAGCCGCTGGAGCACCTCGGGCGGGAAGTCCGCGCCTATGGACTCCCGGTGGTCCGCCAGCCGGAAGGTCTCGGAAGCGGCCACCCGGCGGACGTTCTCCTGGTGGTTGGGGAACTCGGTGTGCACCAGGTTCCGGCCGGCCAGAGCCCAGTAGGTGTCCTCCGGCTTGCGCTTGGAGGCCGGGAGGTAGCAGATGCGGCTGAAGATCAGGTCGGCCTGTTCCCGGGTCAACTGGTAGGTGCGGCAGAGGTAGGCCAGCCACTTCTCCCGGTTCTCCGGCGAGAAGAAGATGCCCCAGACGCGGCGGGCCACCAGGGTCCCGGCGCGGCCGATGGCCTCCTCCCAGCGCTGCAGCTCCTCCGCCGACGCTACCTCCCGCAGCGCCTCCGCCACGTGGGCGTCGATCCGCCGCTGGTGGGCGTAGCGGGTCGCCGCCACAACCTTGGCCTGGTAGCCCTCTGCCTGCTCCACACGGGCGGCGCTGCCGTTGGCGGCAGCCAGCGTGCGCACCCGCTCCAGGGCGGCGGCTTCCCCCAGATGCGCCTTCAGCGCGGCGAACAGCTCCTCCAGCTTGACCTCGCGCAGGTGGCTCTCCAGCCTACCGCCCATGTTGGTGACGTAGACCTGGGTGGGGACGATCCCCTTCTTCACGGCCCCGGCCATCCCGGCCAGCTCCTCCAGGGCCATGGTCACCTCCTGAGCCGCGCTGTAGCTTAGGGTGATGTTGGATCCGATGCCCAGGCGGTTGATGCTGCGGGCGATCTCCCGGGCTGCGGGAGAGGAGGCGGCAACCTTGATGACCATGTTGGGCCGGGCCCGCTCCCGCGTGGCCGGGTAGCCGGCCAGGAGGAAGTCATCGTAGACCCGCAGGTCCTCGGTGGCGGCGGCGAACGCCGTGAAGACGTCCTCTATGCTCTCCCTCACCAGGTGGGCGACGCGGGGGTTGAGCTGGAAGGAGACCACCCCGCCACCCGACTCCGCGGCCAGGTTGAAGAAGATGGGGCGGTAGACGTGCAGGTTGTCCCACAGGGCCAGGAGGGTGGCGTAGAGAGCGATCTCGTCGGCAAACTCCTCCGGCGCGCGGGCCCACCGGGCGAAGCGGGGGTGGTGCCGTATCTCCTCCTGGAACACCCGCCCCAGCGCGGGGTCGTCCTTGTAGGCCAGCGCCGCCAGCACCGGGTTGGTGGAGACCTGCTCGAAGCCCAGGTGGCGCAGCCAGCGCAGCCCCAGGGCGTAGTCGTTGCCGAAGCGGCAGACCCCTTCGCGCACCATGCGGGCGTAGATGTTGCCCTCGATCTCCGCCGCCGTCGCCTCCAGGTAGGCCGGCATCACCGGCCACCTTCCTTCCAGCGCCTGCTCCATGCGCACCGCGGCCTGGGCCACCATCCCCGCGCCGCCCTGGACCAGTTTCATCCGCCCCAGGGAGCGGCGCACCACCGCCTGCGCCACCGACAGCGGGCCTTCCGCCTGCTCCCGCTCCTCCCACTCGGCCAGGGCGGCGCGGATGGCTTCCACCGCCTGGCGCTTCTCCGCCGCATCCAGCCAGCGGCTCTCCAGCCCCGTGAAGTTGACGGCCATCTCCAGGAGGGTCTCGTAGGCGAACTGCCGACGGCGCACCTTGTGCTCCAGCTCTCCCGGGTCGTCGGTGGGACGAGGCCGGGCGGCGACAAAGTCCATCCCCAGTTGCCGGATGACCCCGCCCACGACCGCGGGCAGCCGTCCCGTGATCTCCGGGAACAGCAGGTGGTCGGCCGCCAGCAGGGTGTGCCCCCAGCCGGCCAGCTGGACGATGTGCGCCACATGGTCCTCGGGAATCGGGCGCCTGCCCGCATCCGAGAGCCGCGCCGGGCGGCTGCCGGCGACGATCGCCTCAACCTGTTCCTGGGTCATCTTTCCTCCGCCTCCTCCTCGGGGCCGGCCACGGCGCAGCGACCGGGGCTCCAAAGCGCAATCTATCACAGGCGGAGGTCCTCCTGCAGCGGCACGATGCGCAGCACCCAGTAGAAGCGGGAGATCTGCCGCACCCGTTCCAGAGGGACGCTGCGCACCTCCACCGCATTGTCCCGCGTCCCCGAGACGCGGCCGAAGCGCTGGAACGTCAGGACCCAGGCGTCGACCGCGTACCAGAGGATGCCCAGCAGGATCATCCCCAGTATCATCTCCACCACGCTGCCGCTGCGCCGCGCGTCGAACATCATGAAACCGATGCCGCTAGTACCGATGATCTCGGCGACGATCAACGCCCGCCACCCATAGCCCAGGCCGTTGCGCAGGCCGGTGATCACGTTGGGGAGGGCGCCGGGCAGCAGCACCTCGGTCAGCACCTGCCAGCGGTTCGCCCCCAGGGAGCGGGCCGCGTCCCGCAGCACCTGCGGGATGCTGGTAACCCCAGGATGGTGTTGTAGAGGACGATGAAGAAGACGGCGTTGAAGATGAGGAAGGTGATTAGAGGTGGCTGATGGTGCCGAAGGAGACGGCCACCCGCTTGCCCCGCAGGTCGCGGATGGTGCGGATGATAATGGGGACCCTCACCTGGC
>FWWM01008896.1_pt1 | contig 18935 bp, 18 predicted proteins | sample 2228351 | NCBI WGS metagenome assembly FWWM01 (sample SAMEA103939774, study PRJEB20133) | metagenome
GCCTATCACGACAATCCACACGACGCTTCGATTGCCTGGGAGAAGCTCGGCGAGCTCGATCTGGCCATCCACCAAGCGCGTGAAGCCGGCGATCTGGAGCGAGCTTACCATCTGATGCGGCAGACCAGACAGGCGATCCCAGACGCATTTTCCACCGCCGTCAAAATTGCGCGTCAGGCGGAGCAGCTGCTTCACAAACGTCAGGAGCTCACCGCCGGCGAACGCCGCGCGCTCAGCGAACGCCTGACCGAGCTTCTCACTGCGCTGGCGGCCTCAGCTGAAAACAACGAACCCGAGGCGTCAGATGCACTGGAAGGTCGTATTCCATGAGGGCGCTTCCTTCAACTGCATCTCTCCATCGATTCAAGGCGGCGCATTGCTCTTCCCAGTGGGTTGACCAAACGCCGCTTCAATCAGCTTCCAGCGGATGTTTTCGATGGGTCCGCTGCGTTGCGCCCTACGGCCAATTGCTGCGAAAGATAGAAATGCCACAGCAGCCGCGCCGCCACGCTGCGCCAGGGGCGCCATGCTTCCGCCAACGTCGTCAGTTCGGCGGGCGAGGGGCGTCCTGGCAGTCTTTTCACTCGTTGGGCAGCGCTTGCCAGCGCCAGATCGCTCGCCGGCCAGGCGTCGGGGCGGCGCAACGCCATGAGCAGATAAATTTCCGCCGTCCACGGACCAATGCCTTTGTACGCAGTCAAAGCGCGACGCACCGCCTCATCCTCCAATGTCACGAGCGCTTTTAGCGACAAATGACCTTCCTGCAGCGCGCTGGCAAGGCTGCGCACGTACGCCATCTTTTGTCGGCTAAAACCGATGGCGCGCATCTGTTCGTCTGAAAGCGAGAGCACGCCGGGCGGCGTGACCGCGCCGATCGTCGCTTCCAGTCGCGTGAACGCGGCGCGCGCCGACGCCAACGACACTTGTTGTTCAAGGATGAGCAGCACCAGCGTCGGGAAGCCCGGCTCGCGTGGCCAGAGCGGGGGCGGGCCGCATTCTTCCACGATGCGCGCAAGATCGGCGTCTCTGCGCGCCAGCGTTTCGACTGCCGCATGCAAGGCGGCTTCCGTCAGCGGAGCATCGACGGGTAAAGCGTTCATCGCAAAGCGCCTCCACCGCCGACGCGGAAGCCATTTGTCCACCGCCAGGGACTGAACGGATCGCCTTCGCGGGCGACATCGGAAGGCGCAGCCGCCCCGCCCGCATGCAGGGCGTCGACCAGGGCGGCGATGACCCAGACGAGATCCGGCGGCTCCGCCAACGGCGTGGAGGCGTCATCAATGCGTGACAGCGCGCCGAATTCGACGTCGACAAAATCGGTCGCGACGTCGCCGCTTAAGAAGCGCGGATGGCGCAAAATCTGCATCAGGAAGGGGATATTGGTGACAACGTCGCCCAGAATGACATAGTGTCGCAGCGCCCATTGCATCTTGCCGATGGCGTCCTGGCGGTTTTCGCCGAGCACGATCAGTTTGGCGATCATCGGGTCATAGTGAAGCGTCACTTCGTCGCCTGCAGCGACCCCCGCATCGACGCGCACGCCCGGGCCGACCGGCTCCACTGCAGTCAACACCTTGCCGACGGAGGGCAAGAAGTTGTTCTGCGGGTCTTCGGCGTAGATGCGGCATTCGATGGCGTGGCCCCGCTGCGACAGATCGGCCTGTGTGAAGGGCAAAGGCTCGCCTGCAGCGATGCGAATCTGCAGCTTGACCAGATCGACGCCGGTGACCAGCTCGGTGATGGGATGTTCGACCTGCAGACGGGTGTTCATTTCGAGGAAATAGAAGTTGCGGCGCGCATCGACCAGAAATTCGAGCGTGCCGGCGTTCGTGTAACCGACGGCGCGCACCGCCGCCACCGCCGCCTCGCCCATGCGTCGCCGCAGCTCATCGTCGAGAAAGGGCGAGGGCGTTTCTTCGATGATTTTTTGATAGCGACGCTGGACAGAGCATTCGCGCTCGAACAGATGCACCGCCGCGCCGTAGCGGTCGGCGAAAACCTGAAACTCGATATGATGAGGTTGCTCGATCAATTTCTCCAGATAGATGCGGTCGTCGCCAAACGCATTGAGAGCCTCTCGCCGCGCCGAATCCAAGGCCGGGGGCAATTCTTCTGGGCGGTGGACAATGCGCATGCCCTTGCCGCCTCCGCCGGCCGTCGCCTTGACGAGCACAGGATAGCCCATGGCGGCGGCGGCGGCGACCAAATCGGCGTCCGCCTGGCTCTCCTGATAGCCGGGCACGACGGGCACGCCTGCCGCCGCCATCGCCGCACGCGCCGACGTCTTCGACCCCATGATGCGCATCGCCGCGCCGCTTGGGCCGATGAAGACCAGCCCGGCGGCTGCGACGGCGTCGGCGAAAGCGGCGTTCTCCGAGAGAAAACCGTAGCCAGGATGGATGGCGTCGCACTCCAGCGCAAGCGCCGCTTGCAAGATGCGCTCGCCGTTCAAGTACGACTCGCGCGGGGGCGGCGGCCCGATGAGCACCGCTTCATCCGCCAACGCCACGTGCAACGCCTGCGCGTCGGCCTCCGAATACACGGCGACGGTGGCGATTCCCATCTCCTGGCAGGCGCGAATGACGCGCACCGCGATCTCCCCGCGATTGGCGATCAGGATTTTGCGAAACAGCGCCATCTTTCGCTCCTGCGATTGTACGTTCAGTTTGCCGCACGTTAGAGCGCCATTATAATCTCAAGGGTTATTGTTGTCAGATGGGAGAGCGTGTTGCGCGGTGCGTAAACTGTGTTGCGTGCTCCGTGGTGCGCAACGAAACACGCAACACGCAGCCTTCCTTCAGCATGACAGGGTGCAAACTGTGATCCGAATCATGTGCCGCTATGCGGATGGCCAGGTTGAAATGGATGCGCCGCTCGAGCGACTGGCCGATCTGCTGAAAGAGGCCGGCAACGTCGTTTGGGTGGATATGCAGGGCCGATCGAATAGCCAGCATGAGCGCATCCTGGCCGATGTGTTCCATTTTCACCCGCTGGCGATCGAGGATGCGCTGAAGGATTCGCACGTGCCCAAGCTCGACGACTACGGGACGTATCTCTATCTGGTGTTTCACATCGTTGCTCTTGGCGCCGAACCAATGGATATCGATACGCAGGAGATCGACGTCTTTCTTGGCCCCAACTATCTGGTGACGTTGCACGAGGACGTCCGTCGTTCGATCGAACGATTGTGGAACGCTGAACACCATGTGGAAGTCGGGCTGGCGCGCGGCCCGGCCATGCTGCTCTACGAATTGCTCGACGCACAGATTGACAATTTCATTCCTTTGATCGACGCTTTTGAAGAGGAGCTGGAACGGCTCGGCGACGACATTTTCCGCATCGATCAAGAGCAGCGGGAGCTGCTCAATCGGCTGCTGACGGCTAAAAGCAGCGCGCTGCGGCTGGTGCGGATTCTGGCGCCGCAGCGCGAGCTGCTGGGACGGCTCTCCACCGGCGAATATCGGGTGGTGCCGTCCCAGGTTCGTCTCTACTATCGTGACATCTACGACCATTTGATGCGGTTGGCGAGCCTCGCCGACAGCATGCGCGACCTGGCCAGCAGCACAATCGAGACGCATCTGGCGCTGGTCAACAACCGCATGAATGAGGTGATGAAATTGTTGACGATGGTTTCCACTATTTTTATCCCGCTCAGTTTTTTGGCCGGCGTCTACGGCATGAACTTTGAACATATGCCGGAGCTAGAAATCTGGTGGTTCTATCCGCTGATCTGGGGCGTCTTTCTCAGCATTGCGCTGACAATGCTCTGGATCTTCCGCAGAAAGAAGTGGCTCTGAATGTTCTACACGATTCGCCATCATCAGCTATTTTCAAGTCCGCAACCGCCGGCCGGCATGCGTCCGATCACGGCGCTGCGCAGCCAGCTGTTGCCGCCGAGAATCTCGCAATTGCACGAACGCCTCCACGAATGGGGGGAGCTTGGGCTATCCCCCGGGCCGATCACCCCCGATCGCATCTGGTGCACCCTTTCGGATGGAGGCGAAGCCCAGCTTGCCTTCAGTTTTGACGCCGGCGCGTCTCCGCGCCCCCTCACGCACGTTGGCTTAGCGCAGGAGCTGGCGGCCTGGCTCGTGCTGCTCGACAAATGGATGGAGACCTTCGTCGTCATCGCGCGCGCACGAGAAGTGTGGACGGTGCAGGAGCTGGCCGGCGCTTTAACCTTTACCTCGAGGGCCTTTTTACCCGTCGCGTTGATCCACATGCCGCCGGACAACTGGCAGCGCGTGGCGATGGCGCTCGCCATCGCCGTCGCCGATGGCGAACTGCCAAAGGCTGCACACTCCGACAAACACTGGGTGAAATCGACGCCCCTCTCGAACTAACGATGGTCGCATCCGATGAACGCCCGATCTGAATTGCCGCCGATCGATGAACAGACGCGACGCCACTGGCGCCGTCGCCGCGACGATCATTCGGCGGGCGGCGTGATGTATCGCATCAGCCCTGACGGCGAAATTGAAATCGTGCTGATCGCCACGCGCGGAGGCACGCGCTGGCAACTCCCCAAAGGCACTTGCGAACCCGGAGAAACCGTCGAACAGACGGCGCTGCGAGAGGTGGCGGAAGAGTGCGGACTCGTCGGCCTGTGTGAGGCCCATCTCGGCGCCATTGAATACTGGTACTGGGACACCCACGGCCGCACCGTTCCAGAATTGGTGCACAAACGCGTTGACTTCTACCTGATGCGCGCTGTGGATGGAGAGCTGAGCGACGCCAGCATTGAAGTGGACGGCGTCAACTGGTTCCCCCTGGAGCAGGCGCTGGAAGCGCTCACCTATCCTTCTGAACGCGAGATGGTGCGGAAAGCGGCTGCGCATCTGCTGCACTCGCAATGACCTGGCGCGTGATTCGTGTTGCGTGTTGCGTGACGAAACACGCAGCACGAACCATCCCCTAGCGCTGATAGGCTGCGTTTTGCTCGCCGTAGCCGGTCAGCTCGGCGTAGCCCGGGCCCGTGACAGCCTCGCCTCGCATCGAGCCGCGCACCTCGATGGCGCCCTCCCAGTAGACAAAGCTGACGTTCATTTCCTGATCGGGAATGAGCGGCTCTATCGTCAGGTCGATGGCCAGCTCGGGCAGGGTCAGCCTCCAGCCGGAGGGATAGGTGACGCCGGTGTAAGGGCTTGTCCAGGAGCCGGTCGGCGTGAGCGTGAAGTCATGTTCGGTCACCACTTGCTGCGCGCCATCCGGCCAGATCAGCGTGCCCTTGATGTCGGGGTTGACGCCGCCGTCCGCCAGTCGAATTTCATAAAGCATCAGGATGGCGCCGTTGTCGAACTGAACGCTGAACCAGTCCCACCCTACGGCGCCGGCGGTCAGCGCGCTGGTGCCGAACTCATGATCCATCCAGCTGCGACCGCTCACCGCATAGGTGCGCCCGCCGCTCGTGACCGTGCCGCTCGTCTCCAAACCAACGAGGCTATAGTAGTAGGAGGCGTTGCCCGGCTCCGGGCCCTTTTGATGCAGGCCGCGCACGCCGTGCAGAACCGGCGGCCGCGTCTCGCGCAAAATCAGGTCGATGGCTACGACGCCCTCTTCTCCCTCGTCCCGGGCGATCAGCCGATGCACGCCGGGTTCAATCTCTTCCGCCGACCAATCTTCCAGCCAGACGCGAAAGCGCGGCTCGCCCACCGCGCCCGCCAGCTCGCCCGCTCCGCGGCTGTAGCGGTCGAAGTCCTCATGTCGCCTGCGTTCGCCGTCGGTCAGGGCGAAATGCGCCATATACACCTGATTGCTGGCAAGCTGCGAGCTCCGGGCGGGCATCTCCGGCGTCAGGGCATTGCGGAAAAAGGTCAACTGGAAGCCAAAGGGAGCGCCCTCCGCCGTGATCAAATTGCCGGTGTAGTACCACCACTCTGTGCGATATTCGGGATGCGCGCCGTGATCTTTCGGGAAGGAAAGTTCGATCGGCGCGTAGGCGCGTGCAAAACCGGCGTCGTCCGGCGCGCGCATCGCCTCCACGACGCTGGCGCGGATCGGACGGTCGGCGGCCTGCGCCGTGCAGCCAGCTGCGCTCCAGACGACAATGAACAAAAGAATCCACCATCGCATCGCTTTCATATCGCCATTGTGACAGAGCGCGCGAGCATCCTCTGTCAGCAATTGTCCGATGCCATTGTGGTAGACTTGTGAGGAGCTGCAGAAGATCTTCGGAAAAAACGCAGCTTTTCCAGAAGCCTCTAGCAAAAGCAATCCAAAGAAACAGAAAGGGTGACGGAAATGTTAGATTTCACGCCGGTTCGTGAAAAGCGCATGACGGTGGCTGAACTGTGCGCCGGACTGAGCATCGACGACCTGCGCGCTTTGACCAATGAAATGATCGACGCCATGCTGGCGCTGATCGCCGACTGCACCGACGAGGACGTCGTTTTCCAGCCGGTCGACCCGAACGCCGACGACCCCTTCGCCGCCACTCCTGAAGAGGCCGGTGCAGCGTGGACGCTCGCCCACGTCATTGTCCACACCACCGCCTCCGCCGAAGAGTCGGCCTTTTTGGCGGCGGAGATGGCGCGCGGGGTGCCCAATCATGGCCGCTCGCGCTACGAGGTTCCCTGGCAAAGCGTCACCACCATTGAGCAGTGCCGCCATCGCCTTGAAGAAAGTCGGCGCATGCGTCTCGCCAGCCTGGAGATGTGGCCCGATCAACCTCATTTCGAGATTTGCTATATGCCATGGCGAGGCGCCGGCGAAGTCAACTGCGTTGGACGCTTCGTGTTGGGGCTATTTCATGACGACGACCATCTGGGGCAGATCGCAGAGATCGTCCGTCAGGCGCGTCAGGCGCGTGAGAGCGCCTGAGGACATGTTGCGCCGGAGGCGCAACCTACGACCGTAGGGTCGGCCTCCGGCCGCACGATCCCCGGCGGATGGTGTTCAGCGCGTTTCGGTGACCTTGCGCAGCCCGCGCGGGTGATCGGGATCGAAATCGCGCACCGCCGCTAGGTGCATGGCGAAGAGCTGACAGGGCACGATGGCCGTCAGCGCAGACAACCACTCCGGCGCGCCGACAGGCAGAGGGATCGAGATGCGTCCCATCGCCAGCGCCTCTGCGTCGTCGCTGATGACGACAATCTCCGCCTCGCGCTGCTTGAGCGTCTGCATGAATTGCTTCATCTCCGGCAGGAGCGCGCCCGAGGGAGCGATGACGAAGGCCGGGAAACCGTGTTCGATCAACGCCAGTGGGCCATGCATAAAGTCGGCGGTGGAGTAAGGCTCGGCGATCGTGTAGGTCAATTCCTTGAGTTTCAGCGCAAACTCGAACGCCGTGGCGTAGTTGTAGCCGCGGCCGAGCACGACACAGTCGCGCATGTAGCGGTAGCGTTCGGCCAGGGCGCCGATCCGGGGCGACAAGGCAAGGATCGACGCCACATGCTGCGGGATCGCCTCGAGCGCCTGTTGCATTTGCTCGTCGCCGGCCAGTTCGACGCTGAGCGCGGCGATGGCGGCCAGCGACGCCGTGTAGGTCTTGGTGGCGGCAATCGAGCGTTCCTCGCCGGCGTGCAGCGTAATCACGTGCTCGGCCTGGCGCGCGAGGTCAGAATCCGGGAAGTTGGTGATGGCGGCGGTCATGGCTCCCTGTCGTCGCGCCTCGGCCAACACGGAAACGATGTCCGGGCTTTTGCCGCTTTGGCTGACCCCGATGACCAGCGCGTTGCCGAAGCGGGGCGGTCGCCGATAGATCGAGTATAAGCTCGGCGTCGCCAGCGCCACCATCAGTTCGTTCATGGCGCCGAACAAATACTGCGCATACCGGCCGGCGTTGTCGCTCGTCCCACGCGCGGCGATCACGATGTAATCCACCTGTCGGGCGCGGATGGCGCTGGCCAGCCGCTTGATGGCGGGGCGCTCTCGTTCCAGCAGAGCGCTCAATACGGCGGGCTGTTCGTGAATCTCTCGATAAAGATAGGACTGTTCCAGGGACACGCTCGTTTCTCCTCAATCTGTCAGGATTCTTCACGTACATAACAGGTCACGCCCGCGATCATCGTGCGAACCACCTCGATGGTCGGCGTGAGAAAGACCAGGTCCGCCCACGCGCCGGCGCGCAGTCGTCCGCGTTCCCGCCCGATGCCGAGCAGGTCCGCCGGCGTGGAAGTGATCGTCGCCAGCGCCTGGCCGAGCGTACAGCCCGTGTACAGGATCAGCCGACGCAGCGCCTCATCCATCGACAACACGGAGCCGGCCAGCGTGCCCGACGCCAGCCGCGCCACGTTGACCCCGCGCGCGTCTTCGGTGACGAACACTTCGTGATCGGCGATCTGGTAGCGGCCGGGCGGCATGCCCAGCGCCGCCATCGCATCGGTGACCACGCTGAGACGGGAAGGCCCCTTGGCGGCCCAGGCGAGCGCCACGATGGCCGGATGCACGTGAATGCCATCCGGGATCACGCCGACCGTCACCTCCGTCGCATGGAGCAGCGCGCCGGGCAGGCCGGGCTCCCGATGTTCGAGCGGCGGCATTGCGTTGAAGAGGTGCGTTCCGTAGCGCACGCCCGCCGCAAAGGCCGCACGCGCCTGCTCGTAGTTCGCCATCGAATGGCCGGCGCTGACGACCACGCCTCGCTGTGCAAGCGCTCGCACCAGTTCAAGCGCGCCCTCCAGCTCCGGCGCCAGCGTGACCAGCCGCACATGCTGCTCCGGCCTCCAGGCGGCGACGTCTTCGAGCGCCGGCGCGCGCAGGTATGCAGGGTTATGCGCGCCTTTTTTCTGTGGGTTGAGGAAAGGCCCTTCGCAGTGAAGCCCGAGCGGGATGCTGCCGCGCCAGCCGGAGGGCGGCCCCGCCTCCAGCGTCTCTTGCGCCTGCGCCACTTTCTGCAGAGGCGAGGTGATAATGGTCGGCAAAAAGCCGGTCACGCCCCAGCGCGGCAGCCCTTCCGCCACCCGCCAGATCGATTCGGGCGCCCAGGTGAAATCTTCGCCGAACGCGCCGTTGAGCTGCAGGTCGATGAAGCCGGGCGCCACAATCAGGCCGCCGGCGTCGATGATCTCGGCGTCAGCCGGGACGCCGATGTGTGCAGCGTCGCCGATCGCCACGATCCGCCCCCGGTCGATCAGCAAAACGCCGTCGTCGATCTGCTCGTCGGGCGTCAGCAGCGTTGCCCGTTGAATGCATAACATGGCTCAACCTGTTCTATGATGTTTGTGGATGACGGTTCATCAGATCGGCGGCCAGCGCGGCTGCACCCCAGGCGCCCAGGTTGCGCGTCGGGTCGGCGATGCGCAGAATTTCGGGGCGCAGCACGGCACGCGCCAGCGCCGAATTTTCCTGCTGCCGCAGCCACTCCGCAACGATGGGACGCAGATAGCGTTCGCCGGCGCGCGTCACGCCGCCGCCGAGCACCACGCCATCGACGTCGTAGGCCAGCACCACGCTGCGCAACGCCCGGGCCAGCTCCACGCCGACGTCGTCTACGATGCGTTGGGCAAGGGCGTCTCCGGCTGCCGCCGCGTCGTAGACGGCGCGCGCCGTGATTGCGTCCACTGCAGCCAGCGCGCCTCCCGCCCCCTGAGCGATCGCTTCCTTCGCCCGGCGCACGACCGCCGTCGCCGAAACGAGCGTCTCCAGGCAGCCGCGCGTGCCGCAGTTGCAGAGCGGCCCGTTCGGATCGACGATCATGTGGCCGAACTCGCCGGCCAGCCCGTGACGTCCACGCACCAGCTTGCCGTCAAGGATCACGCCTACGGCAAGGCCGGTGCCGATGCTGACGTACGCAATGTTCTGGTCGTCGTTTGGATTGTCGAAGCGATAGACGCCGAGGGCTGCTGCGCGCACGTCGTTTTCAAAGGCGCAGGGAACGCCGAAACGCTCGGTGAGGCGGGGGATAAGCGGATAGTCGTACCAGTGCAGGTTGACGGCGATGCGCACGATGCCATGTTCGTAGTCCTGCTGTCCGGGGATGCCCAGCCCGATGGCGGCCAGACGCCGTGACGCGTCGCCCAGCGCCACCGTCTGCTCGATGGCGGCCGCCACGCACCACATCGTGGCGTCGGGATTGCTCAAGTCGGTGGGGACGGTCAGCTCGCCGTGAGCGCGCAGGCCTTCGTCGAGCAGCACGGTCGACACCGTGGTGCCGCCAATATCCACGCCGACCAGCCAGTACGAGAAGAGAGCAGGTTCACGATTCAGAGAGAGCGCGTCCATTCCGAATTTGCCGATCTGTCAGACTACAGTTGGAATTGAGATGTTTGTATGATACATCGCGCCACAGGAGGAGCGAAAACTTCGGGGTTTGTCGAGGGCTATCGAGCTTTCGATGAGGCGCCCCTCTTCCAGGAAGCCCAGAGCCTTCTGGAAGAGGGCGGCGAATAAGAAAATCGCCCGGCTTCAGGATATTCAAGGACAGAGGTATGCAACGATTTTGGAGCGCAGTAGGGTTTCTCACGACGGCGCCGACGCCGACGCACCGTTTTATACTGGATCAACAAACGCTCTTCTGGTTTCCGTTCGTCGGGTTAGGGATCGGCGCAACATTGAGTGCACTGGCGTTTCTGTTCGGCGCTCTCTTCCCGGCGCCGGTGACGGCTGTGCTCCTGGTGGGGACATGGGCGGCGTTGACAGGCGCGCTTCACCTTGACGGCGTGGCCGACTGCGGCGATGGCCTGCTGGCGCCGGTTCCGCGCGAGCGCAGGCTGGAGATCATGCGGGATTCGAGAATTGGCGCCTTCGGCGTGGTGACGCTGACGTTGATGTTGCTGTTGAAAACAGCCGCATTGACGACCTCGCCGGTCATCTGGCCGGCGCTGCTGCTGGCGCCGATGTGGGCGCGCTGGCTGATTCTGCTGGCGATGCAGCGCCCGCTGGCGCGATCGGACGGCATGGCGGCGCGGATGAGAACGGCGTTGAACGTGCGCTCGCTTGCGCTGTTCGCCCTGCCCGCCGTGCTTCTGACGGCGGCGCTGAGCACCTGGCACTGGCAGGTGGCGCCGGCGAGCGTTGTCGCCATCCTAACTGCATTGGGCGTGCTGCGCCTGGCGGAGCGACGGATCGGCGGCGTCACCGGGGATGTGTACGGCGCCGTCGTTGAGGTGAGTGAGGCGGCGTTTTTATGCATTGCGTCTTTCACAATTACTGAGGAATTTCATTGGATCGTGGTCGTCAAATGACGATGATTCTGAACGAAATTCAAGACAACTCTTGTCGAAACCGGCGATCGTTGAAAATTAAAGGGCTTGCACTGGCTTATCCTTCTGCTAAGTATCGAATGGCCTCACATAAAAGATAGTGGCCAACAACGTTGCGGCGCAAGCCAGAGGGTTGTGCTCCTGCACCTCCCTGAAATCGCAAGGTGCTGGCAACCAATCTTCCTCTCCCAATGTGGATTTCTATCATGTAATCTGTCACGTGGAACTCTCTGGCATCAAGACGGCGCAGTAAAGGTCGTGCGAGATGTAGGTCTCGCAAAAATTCTTTGATTCGAGATGTATCAAAAGCAAAATCTGTCGCTAAGCCAAAAAACTGCAGATCGGTGAACCCTCGGTGAGGGAAACGCGACCAAATCGGATGGGGGTACAGGAGTTTAATCGATTCTCGCCAAAAAGGAACTTGACGCACTGGCAAAGGGTTACATCCTTGTTGAATCAAGAGCACTTTGCCGCCGGCGCGCAAATATTCCAATAAGCGCAAGGTTAACGTTGTGACGACAAGCACTGAGGGGAGCTCTACACAACTTTCCAGATCAATCGTACTTTCCTGTGCAAATAGCTCTCCCCAATCGCTTAAGCAACCATTTGGATCATAAACAGCAAAGGTTGCGGCGTCGTGTTGTAGCTTGGGATATATCCAAAGCGGCCACTGGTTTTCAATTTCGCGGGCGCCATCGCAAATCCTGGCGTTTAGGCGGAATTCTGCTGGCGATACAACGCCAGGCAATTCTTGTTGAACAGTGGCTACTTTATAGGGGCGTCCCAGCCACGGTTCAGCGGGGAGCGGATAAGAACCGCCCATCTGCAAGTTCCCGTCCATATCGACGATTCGCCATTCAAAATACGCATTTGCACTCAACGCTTCACCGGTGTTGTGCAGGACAAAGTGAAAACGAGGGATGTCGCCAGAGCGCCAATTGAACATATCCAGTCGATCGGGTCGATCTCCGCCGTTCTTCCATACCCGTCGACGATCGACTTCCAGACACAGAATTGCGTCATCGTTAAACTGGCGCAGCTTGGCTGCAGACCATTTGGTGTTGCCGAAGTCATCCAACACGCCAGAAGTATTGATGGGCGTGTCGCGTATGCCAGTCACCACATATCCTCCAACGCCGGAGCGACGGCGAACAGCCTCCAGGATATACTTGATCACCGTCAAGGATTGGGCGCGAGAGAGCGTTGTCAATTCTTCCGGCGTAAATCCCAGATCGGCGTCCTCAATTCGTTGCAATTGAGCGAGCAGTGCGGCCACTTGAGGACGCGAAGTATGAAGGGGGTTTTCCTTCGTAATCCACCAAGGTCGCTTCCCTTCATTTGCAGCGATAATCGCGTTCAAATCTCGATAATTATCTGAATCGTTGAATTCACCAAAAATCCAAGGTCGAGGCGTTCGCCAGTCGCGACGCCAATGGTCTAGCATAGGCTCAAAAAAATGAAGATCGGTGTAGGTGTGGTAATCATAAAAGTCAGCCAGGTCGAGTTCAGCGCCGCCGTAAGCTTCAGCCGTTCCGCTGTTGTCGCATACAAGGGCGCCCGACGCTGCCCTACGCATGAGTAAGGTGAGTTGAGTCAAAATTTCAGCGTCGACGCTTTCGTCGAGCTCACATCCTACGCTGTAAATCGCAATGGAAGGATGATGAGCGGCCAGCCGCATGTAAGCCGCGTATTCCTCGACCAGAACCGTACGCAGTTCTTCCGTGAGTTTTGGCTGCCACATCGGCCATTCTTGCCAGAGAAGCACGCCTTCCTCGTCGGCGATTTCGTAATAGCGTCGATTCGGTACAAACAGGCATAATTTGATCAGGTTGAAACCCAGTTCTCGAATTGCGCGAAATTCACGGCGGATCTGTTCATCAGAAAAAGCAGGGGCGATCAAGTCCGGATCCCAACCCCAGTGCAACACTCCCCGCAGGCAGATCGGCCGATGATTCAATAAAAGCTGCTCGCCCTCCGCCTTTAGATGTCGGAACCCTGTGCGTTCCTTTACTGAAGCCAGCGGCGTCCCCTCTACAAAAAGCTCGACATCAATGTTGTAAAGAACAGGATGTCCTGGGTGCCACAGTCGGGCGTCTGGCACATATACGTTGCCATTCCAACCGCCGTCATCGTTCAACGAGATATCTTGTTCGACAAAGATTCTCGAATCAGACTTGATGCGACAGCGCACTAAATCGGAACGTCTGCTCTCAAAAATATGGGCTTTTCCAGAAAGATGGATGATACGATTCTCTGGTTCAGCGGTTATCTGCAAATCAGAAAATGCGGCTTTCATTGCTCGTAACCGTACGCCCTGCCATATCCCACCGAAGGCCAGAGCCACATCCGGTAAGAATCCAGAGAGTGTAGAACGCAGTGGGTAACGTTCGCCCGGTTTAAACACGACGAGCTCAATGAGGTTGACTCCGGGCGATATGAAATTCGTGACATCGAACGAAAAAGGCGTCCACATTCCACGGTGAGATCCGACCGGTAGATGATTGATCGTTAGGGCGCAGAAGTAGCTGACTGCATCGAATTCGAGCTGAATGCGGCGCCCTGCCCAGCTTTGAGGCACTTCGACGTAGCGACGATAGACAGCCGGGCCTTCACATGATTTAGAATATCCCTGCGCCTCCCAACAGCCGGGCACTTGGATCGTGCTCCACGCCTGGTCCTCACCCAGTCGAAATGACCAAATGCCATTCAAAGAAAGTGTTTCTGCAAGATCGTTGCGGAGCATGGCCAAGTTTTCAGTCGATGGTGTCGATTCTGCTGGTGAGGTGACACAGGCATTGACGTCAATAGTGGTTGCGTGAGAAGGTGGAATGACATCCACCGCCGTATTCCGAGTACACCGTCTCAGTTGTGCGTTCCGTTTCCGCTGCTCCACACGAAGCGCGAACGATCAGTTTCGTAGGTAAAATATGTTGTTGAGGGCCAGCCATGTGACCTCTAATTCGGCCAACCAACACTTCAGCGGCTTTGCGCCCAATCTCAAATGTGGGAAGCGCTACTGTGGTCAGGGGCGTTTCGAGGTGCGCAGAAATTGCAAAATCACCAAATCCAACCAGCGCCAGGTCCTCTGGAATGCGAATCCGTAAGCGACGGCAAAGTTTATATAAAGCAAGCGCCAATCGATCATTAGCGGCCAAAATGGCAGTGGGTCGGTCTTTTGAAGATAAATTGGGAATGAGCGTCGCCACATCCACCGTAGGATAACTCTCGATTTTCCAAACGTCTTCATGGATAGATGGAAGTCCAGCCTCGGCAAGGGCGCATTGATAGCCGATTTGGCGGTGCTCCATTGTGATGGCCGGCTCTGGAGTAGTCAAAAATCCAATTCGACGATGACCCAATCGAATCAAATGTTGCGTTGCTTGCAAAGCGCCCCCAAAATTGTCGGCTATAACATAATCTGTCATCAGGTTTCTAAAATAACGATCGACAACCACCAGAGGATACTGCCGTTCGCTAAGTCGAAGAATCGCGTTGTCGAGATGAATGGAATCGATGGGATAGAGAACAATCCCTGCAATACCCATTTGCACTAGGCGATGCAGCGTTTCCGTCTGCTTGGCTAAGTTGTTCTCGACCTGATGAAACAGGATGCTGTAGCCCAGCTCCTGAGCTTTGTGTTCCACGCCCATCAATAAAGTTGGAGCAAATGAATCCACCACATACGGGACGACAAATGCAAGCGTTCGACCTGGCAGGTCGTCGATCGGAGCTTGATGCACGCTTCCTCGGGTTACAAAGGTGCCCCTTCCCTGCTCACGTCGTACATAGCCGTTGCGCTCGACTTCAGTCAACGCCTGTCGCAATGTGCCGCGTGAAATTTGCAGTTGAGCGCATAAATGCTGTTCGGAAGGCAGCATTCCGCCGACCGGCCATTCTCCGTCGAGAATTCTGTTGATGATCAGGTTGCGCACCTGAATATGCAAAGGAACATCCGAGTTTCGATCAAGTTGCATAGTGCTTTTGATTTTCCATCACAGATGCGCCAATAGGTATGGACAAGTTTGTCTCGAAGCATACCGTAAAGGGGCAGTACTGTCAACGAAATAGGCGCGTTAGACGTTAGCCCACCTCTCCTTTCTCTCAAAGCAAAAACGATTGACAAGCTTCAAAAAACCACCTAAGATTGATTCAGACAAATTTGTACACAAGCTCATCGAAATTGTTCAGAAAATAACCAGGCAACACATCGGGTTATCTATTTTCTGACGAGTGTTGTGAGGCATTGAGTTTTTTTACTCAGCGTCTGTGACATTTGGTTATCCATCCCCTGACGGGGGAAGGATGTTGTGCAATGGTTCAATTGGGGGCTGTGCAAGTAAGCTGTGGGAGAGAAGCATTATTGGTTTATCGCAGGAATCAGGTTCAAAGCTATGCCAGGAGGAAGAACATGGCCGCAGATTCAAAAATTTCCCGTCGTGATTTTTTGCGCTTGGCCGGCATGACGGCAGCCAGTGCAACGGTGTTGGCTGCCTGCGCGCCGGTGATCCAGCCTTCAGCAGTCGGTCCCGCGCCCCAAGAGTCGCCCGAGGTCTCGCTTCCGAAGGCCCCGGTGGAAATTGTCTATGCATTTCATGATCCAGCTGATTTCCGCAAGGAGGCCGTCGAGCTATTTAGCGAGCGTTTCCCTGACATCCGGATCACTTTGCAGCAGATTCCAGATGAGTTCCCCACTAAGATTTTCACGATGGCCGCTGCTGGCACATTGCCCGATGTTGTACGCGTTTGGGAGCCAATGGTGTTAGACTTCGGTCGAGCCAACCAGGTGATTGACTTGCAGCCTTTCATCGATGCTCAGCCTGACTTCAATGCCGAAGATTTCCTCGAAAATTTCTACGATTTTCCGGTCATCGCCGGAAAGCGATATGGCATCGCCGACGGCTGGAACGGCCATGTGGCATACTACAACAAGGACCTTTTCGATCAGGCCGGCGTCTCTTATCCTTCGGAAGAATGGGACTGGGATGATTATGTCGCCATTGCCCGCCAGATCTCCAGACCAGAAGAAAGGATCTGGGGCGACATCGGCCTGTATATCGGTTGGCTACACTGGAGTCACAAATTGGTCTGGCAGAACGGCGGACGCATCTATAACGATGACTACACCGAATGTTTGATGGGCAGCCCTGAGGCCATCGAGGCTCTGCAGTATTGGGCCGATCTTCAACAAGAAGCGGTGATTATGCCATCTCCGGCTCAGGCCGAGGGTTTGGGAAATCTGTTCCAGGCAGGTCGCGCCGCCATGCAACGGGTAGGCACCTGGGAAATCGGAGCGCTCGCTGAGAGTGAATTCGCCTGGGATCTGCTTCCAGAGCCTAAGCGCAAAGAACGACGCACCCTGCTTCACACTGCTTTCAACGTGATCCCAACAACGACAAGGGATAAGGAGTCCGCATGGAAGTGGTTAAACTTTATTGTTGGACCGGAAGGCCAGTACCTGTATGTAAAGAAAAACGCTACGCCAGGAACGCGCCGTTCGGTCAATGAGAAGATGCCATGGGCGAGAGAGGGGCTCGACGTTCGTTGGGAAGTGGTGCCTCAGGCTGGAGAGTACGGCATATTAGTACCTGCACCACCCAATGTAGGCGAGGTGGAGAAGATCCTGGGCGACGCTGTCCAGGCTATCTTCCTGGGCAGAGCCAAAGCTGCCGACATCCTTCCTGAAGCTGCAGCCAAGGCAACAGAGGCGCTCAGGCAAGCCTAGCATGTTTTTTTTCGCTCCTGCCCTTTCTTCCACAGAAGGGGGCAGGAGCGATTTCAGGAAAAAGCGGCATGGAGCGCAAACGTTTCTATACAAAACGGCGGCTGAGACAGACGATTGAAGGCTATCTATTCATTTCGCCCTGGATCATTGGTTTTGTTTTGTTCACAGCCGGCCCGATCGTAGCATCTTTTGTGCTTAGTTTTTTTAGCTGGAGCCTGATCCGCCCCCCACGACTGGTTTGGTTCGATAACTACGTTGTAATGTTCACGAGAGATCCGCTCTTCTGGCAATCGCTGCGGGTCACGATGGTGTATGTGATGGTTGCAGTTCCCCTACAACTGGTCTTTGCCCTTTTCCTGGCCATCCTTCTCAACCAGAAGGTGCGTCTGATTCCCTTTTTTCGCACTTTATTTTATCTGCCATCTCAGGTGAGTTCGGTGGCGATGGCCGTGATTTTCCTATGGATCTACCATCCAGAGCTGGGCTTGGTCAACGATCTCTTGCGATTGATAGGCGTCCAGGGTCCAGCATGGCTGATCTCCCCACAGTGGGCGCTCCCAGCACTGATCGGGATGAGTCTGTGGACGGTCGGGGGCTCCATGATCATCCTGTTAGCCGGATTGCAAGATATTCCGCAACATCTCTACGAAGCTGCAGCGTTGGATGGCGCAGGCGAACTGGCTAAGTTTCGTTATGTGACGCTGCCCATGCTCTCGCCCGTAATCTTTTTTATCCTCGTACTCGGCATCATCGCAGGATTTCAATACTTCGCACAAGCCTACGTAATGACCAGAGGGGGACCGCTCAATGCAACGTTGTTTTATGCCCTATACCTTTATCTGAATGCATTCAATTTCTTGAAAATGGGCTATGCTGCAGCACTGGCCTGGATTCTATTGCTCATCATTATGGCCGTAACGATCCTGCAACTGCGTCTGGCTCGTTACTGGGTCTACTATGAATTCGAGGAAACGCGGCGATGAGCGACAAAAGCAATAGCTATCTCAAGAACATGCTTGGGGATGGGATGGCAACGCACCCTCGAATAGAACAAGGTGTGCAATTTCTTTCGAGCAGCAAGCGCCGCCGAGAATTTCTCAAGCGGACGGTCAGTTATTTTTTGTTGAGCTCGTTAGGTCTGCTCATGAGCCTGCCTTTTCTCTGGATGCTTTCCACTGCGCTCAAGCCCGATGCGCTGGTCTTTAGCATCCCTCCAGAGTGGTTTCCACGTCCCTGGGTTTGGCGCAACTTCATCGATTCTTTGACGCTGTTAGGACATCCGGTTCATCTTTATGTCTTTAACACCGTATTAATCGCTGTGCTGGGCGTCCTTGGGGTTACTTTATCCAGTTCGTTGGTGGCTTTCGGTTTCGCTCGTCTGGATTTCCCAGGTCGAAACCTGCTTTTTTTACTGGTGCTCAGCACCATGATGTTGCCCCGCATCGTCACCATCGTTCCTCAGTTCATTTTGTTCCAGAAAATTGGCTGGTTAGACACCTTTAAGCCCCTGATCGTGCCATACTGGTTTGGCGCCCCTTTTCATATCTTTCTACTACGCCAATTCTTTCTTTCCATCCCGAAGGAGTTGGATGACGCAGCACGGGTAGACGGAGCGTCGAGTTTTCAGATTTACTGGCGCATCGTCTTGCCGCTTTCCAGGCCAGCCCTGGCTACCGTGGCGATTTTTGCATTCACCTATCACTGGAACGATCTTCTTGAACCGTTAATTTTTCTTTCCTCACAGCACAACTGGACGCTGGCCCTCTTCCTTGCAAGTTTCCAAGGCTACATGCAGCAGCCGCGTTGGAATCTTTTGATGGCGGCATCCACCATCCTGACGCTGCCGGTGTTGGTTCTTTTCTTCTTTGCGCAACGACTGTTTATCGGCGGAATCACGGTGACAGGCATTAAGGGTTGAAACAATGCCAAGATTCTGTGGTCTAGTAAAGCTCCCTACTTCACCACCCAACCGATCCCCAGCTCCTCCAGCCGTTCCACGGTCGGGTTGCCGGTGGCGACGTCCCAGCCCGCCATCCGATAGTAGAGGTCCTTAGCGCGCTCGATCTCCTCTT
>FWWM01008897.1_pt1 | contig 18934 bp, 18 predicted proteins | sample 2228351 | NCBI WGS metagenome assembly FWWM01 (sample SAMEA103939774, study PRJEB20133) | metagenome
TAAAAAGCACAGTTTAACCTCTCCGCCGCATTTCTTAAAGCGCAGACCCACTTGCCCCCTGGGAAGAAAAATTAAGTTTGATCAAAACCATTTCTTTGCGATGCTGGACTAACATCGGTAGAACACAGCACCATTTCATTAGAATTGTAAGGCCCGATCTTCATAATTTCACAATAGTGTTATTCTTACTTTAGAAAGTTCCTTCTCTGACTTCGCTTTTTTTAAGACCTTTCCGCAGATCAACAATTTTCCCTGGGGTCACGCTTTCGTTTTCAGGCAACGGTTTATCCTTCTTGTCCTTGCCCATCTGAGCCACACTTTTCAAACCACTAAGAATGCTTGATCCGTTAATGGGGGTCGAGTCCTCGCTGTAATATTCAAACCAGGGAAGGCCATGTTGGGCGTATTCTTTTGCGGTGAAAGGAACTGTAGGCGGAGAGTCGCCTGTGATGGCTCTCCAGACAAGGGAATTCGCAATATGAACGAAGCATCGGCTGCGGTAATCCCTCTCCCAATCATCAAGATCAAAGGGATCTTCGTAAATTTCCTGTTTCATGCGACCACCGGGAGCGAGGCCCATCTCATAATGAGATTCTTCCACTCTAAGACAGTATTTAATCTCCTCGAATAAAGTTTTACATATTTCTTTTGGAAAACGCTTTTCGAAGATACTCCTTTTCATAGGATATACGATGATTTGAATGCCCCCATGATCTGATATCCCTGTGATCTGCTCTTCGGCACTGTATCCTGTGCCCAAAGGCATTGCCACAAACTGACGTATGACGCCCTTCTCGATGCAATATCCGTCCAACCAGGGTTGATCCGTGGATACCATATAGTCTTGGGGATCACGTTGGAGCCAGTCTGTTAAATCTTTGCCGGTAACGGCGTTGATCTTCCCTGTAGCCACCTTGATGGCAAAGGGATATGGTATTCCATGATCGGCGATATAATTCGACCGGAAGTTCAACCAGAGCGCCTCTGACTGATACATGGGAAGCATCACGCCACCATGCTCGATCCATTTCGCCGGCACGGTATTTGAGTAATCATCCACATGCCGAAGCGGGAATCGTCCAAGACCTGGGGGAAGGGGATAGTCTTTGCCATCGTCCGGTATGCGAAGAGTTCTTTGGAAATCGATTTTTAGCTTCGCATTGGGATGGACCTCAGGGAACGTGAACACCAGGCAATCGTTCTTCAGCTCAATCATCGACTGTCTCCTTGATTCACCAGTTGCCGTCTCGGACTTCCCTAACTATCCTCAATATGGCGTGGTCGGGCATGTGCTTCAGATCCCGAATGAGCTGGGCGAACAGCTGAGGGCGCTTCCTGATGATCTCTTGAACGTCTTGGGAGATCTTGCCGCTCAAGGCCAGTAGAACGTCAGGGTCCTCATTCAGATACTCCGCCAGCAGCCGTATTTTTTCCTCCGTCAAATAAGCGCTGGTCTCCCCACGTTCGATCTTGCTGAGATAGGACGGCTCAACGCCGATATGGCCAGCTACCTGGCGAAGCGTGTAACGGCGATCATTCTGCCTGAGCGCTTCTCGCTTCTCTCGGATATAATTGCCAAAAGCATTAACCATACTGTGCAGTATACACTACACAATCGAGGAAGTCAAGGGTAATTTTGGAATAGGAGGGAAAAGCTGGCTGGAAAGCCTATCAAAGATACTTAATAAGGGGAAATATAAGAAACTTTTCCGAGCTAATAGCTGTGCCCAGATCGTGCCCGTAAAGGTCAAATTTTTCCAAATAAAACCAAACAAAGCCAAAAATTCAAAGGTTACAAAGGGTAATCAATGACCTTCAATCTGTTTAATATTCTTGACTTTTTCATTAGAATCTGCAACTATAACCAGGCTATATTCCCGCCTTTTCGATAGACTCGGGTTCAAAACCATACCCTGGCAAAGAGGCCGCATTTGAAACCCGAGGAGAAAGCCCGTCAGAAGATCGACCAGCTGCTGGTTGATGCTGGTTGGGTCATCCAGGATCACAACGACCTCAACCTTGGGGCTTCCCTCGGTGTTGCCGTCAGAGAGTTTCCGGTTTCCAACGGTTATGTCGACTACATGCTGTTCGTCGATCGGAGGGCAGCTGGGGTCATCGAAGCCAAACCGGAAGGCACCACCCTCGGAAGTGCACAGTATCAGTCCGACAAGTACCTCTGCTCCATCCCTTCAGATCTCCCCTGCTTCCAGAACCCTCTGCCCTTTGCCTACGAGAGCACCGGTGTCGAGACTTTCTTCAGAAACCTGAAAGATCCAGACTACCGGTCCAGAAGGACCTTTGCATTCCACCGCCCGGAAACCCTACTTGAATGGGCTGAAGAGGAGGCATCACTACGAAAGAGGCTGCAGCAGCTCCCACCCCTCCTCAAAGCAGGCCTCAGAGACTGCCAGATCGAGGCCATCACCAACCTTGAGAAATCTCTTTCCAAATCCCGTCCCCGGGCCTTGATTCAGATGGCCACCGGCAGTGGCAAGACCTTCATGGCAGTCAGTGCCATCTACCGCCTGATCAAGTTTGCAAATGCCAGAAGAGTCCTGTTCCTCGTTGACCGAAATACCCTCGGTCGTCAGACCATGACCGAGTTCCAACAGTACGTGACCCCGGATGATGGCAGGAAGTTCACAGACCTCTACAATGTTCAGCACCTGACATCGAATGTCTTGGACCCTGTATGCCGGGTCACCATCTCCACCATCCAGAGGCTTTATTCGATGCTCAGTGGTGGTGATTACGACCCCGAGGTCGATGAACGCTCGGTGTTCGATGATGTCATCTATGACGACAAACCCAAGGAGATCTCCTACAACCCGCAGTTTCCCATCGAGACATTCGATTTCATCATCACCGACGAATGCCACCGGTCGATATACAACCTGTGGAGACAGGTCCTGGAGTACTTTGATGCTTTCCTGATCGGCCTTACAGCCACCCCCTCTAAACAGACCCTCGGCTTTTTCAACCAGAACCTCGTCATGGAGTACAGCCATGAGAGGGCTGTGGCTGACGGGGTGAATGTCGGGTACGATGTGTACCGCATCAAGACCCAAATCACCGAGAAAGGCAGCACCGTTGAGGCGGGGGACTTCATCGACAAACGGGACAAGCTGACCCGGAAGGTCCGGTGGGAGATGCTGGATGATGATTTGGTCTACGAGGGAAGCCAGCTTGACCGGGATGTTGTAGCCGTAGACCAAATTAGGACCGTCATCCGAACATTCAGGGACAAGCTGTTCACGGAGATTTTTCCTGGCAGAGAGGATGTCCCCAAGACTCTAATCTTTGCCAAGGACGATTCCCATGCCGAGGACATCACACAGATCGTGCGGGAGGAGTTCGGCAAGGGGAATGAGTTCTGCAAGAAGATCACCTACAAGGTGACCAAGGAGAAGCCGGAGGAGCTGATTACCAGCTTCCGGAACAGCTACCACCCCAGGATTGCCGTCACCGTTGATATGATCTCCACTGGTACCGACATCCGCCCCCTGGAGTGCTTGGTGTTCATGAGAAACGTCAACTCCAGAGTGTACTTTGAACAGATGAAGGGCCGGGGTACCCGGACCATCTCCCAGACTGACCTTGAGGCTGTCACTCCAGGGAAGCACACCAAGACCCACTTCGTGATCGTAGATGCCGTTGGAATCTGTGAGAACGACAAGACCGACTCCCGGCCCCTGGAAAAAAAGAAGACGGTTCCTTTTGACAAGCTGCTTTTGGACATCGCCAAGGGGAAGAGGGACTCTGCCTCTCTCTCTTCCCTTGCCGGGAGGCTTGCAAGGCTCGACAGACAGATAGACGAGAAGGACCAGGAGGAGATCCAGAAGACCTCGGGTGGGCTATCACTTAAGGTCCTTGCCAATAAGCTGCTGGATGCCATTGACACCGACAAACAGGTCGAGAAGGCACAAGAGGTCTTCAAGACCACTAATCCATCCGAGGAACAGATCAAGAGGGCAGCAAAACAGCTGGCTGAAGAGGCATGCAAGCCCTTCGACAATCCAAACCTGAGGAACCTTGTTATCGGGATCAAGCGGAAACATGAGCAGATCATCGACATAGTCAGCAAGGACAGGGTCACCCATGCCGGTTTCGATGAGAATGCCAAGCAGAATGCACAGGCAACGGTCAAGAGGTTCCAGGAGTTCATCGAGAAGAACAAGGACGAAATCCTTGCCCTTCAACTCTTCTACAGCAAGCCATACGGTCAGAGACACCTGACCTACACCCAGGTCAAGGAACTGGCCGAGTCGATCCAGAAGCCTCCGTACAGCCTGACCCCGGAGATCCTATGGAAGGCCTATGAGCAGCTGGACAGGTCGAAGGTGGTGGGGGCCGGGCCAAAGAAGCTTCTGACGGACATCATCTCTCTGGTCCGGTATGCCCTGGGAGAGGTTAAGAAGCTTGAACCATACTCCGAGACCGTGAACCAGAGATTCCAGAAGTGGCTTGATGCCCAGAAGAAGGCAGGCCGGATCTTCAACAAGCAGCAGACTGAATGGCTGGTGATGATCAAGGATCATATCATTTCAAGTGTGACCTTCGATGTGGAGGACTTCCAGTACCAGCCCTTCAACACCAAGGGAGGTGCTGTGAAGGCAGTGGAACTATTCGGAACTGAGCTGACTGAGATACTCGACGAATTGAATGAGGCACTGGCTGCATGATGACCACCAGTCGGAGGCTCCCATTAAATTGGGTATGGACTGAGCTGGGTGAAATAACAGAAATCATTTTGGGGCAGTCACCTCCATCTACAACTTACAATGCTGACGGTCACGGCCTTCCCTTCTATCAAGGCAAAAAGGAATTTGGAGAAATCTATCCTATCCCTGAGGTCTACTGTTCCGTTCCTAAAAAGATTGCCGAAAAAGGGGATGTTCTTATTTCAGTTCGAGCACCGGTAGGACCTACAAACATTTGTCCAGAAAAGTCCTGTATTGGTAGAGGGCTTGCTGCAATTCGGGGCTTAGCAGGTATTAGCTCTTTTTTCTTGTTGTATCTGATGAGGTCCCAAAAAAGTGAACTTGCAGGCAAAGGAGTTGGATCAACCTTTACAGCAATAAACGGGGATCAACTCAGAAAACTTCCCATCCCCCTCCCACCCCTCCCCGAGCAACACCGTATCGTCAACAAGATCGAGGAACTCTTCTCTCAACTTGACGCCGGTTTCGAGTTGCTGCAGAAGACCAAGGTCCTGCTGAACCAGTACCGGCAATCGGTTCTGAAGGCTGCTTTTGAGGGGAAGCTGACGGAGGAGTGGAGGAAACATAATTCAGGAAAACTATCCTCTCCAGGCATTTTAGTTGAAAAATCAAAGGCAGATAGAAGTGAATATAACCCAAGCGAACGAATACCAACAATTGCAAGCGCATTAGAAATGGCTCCAATTCCAAGCGAGTGGGTTTATGCTCCCTTGTGGCTATTCTTTTCTTGGTCTAACGGTAAAGGGCTTACCAAACAGAAGATGCAAGGGGGGCAATACCCTGTCTACGGGGGAAATGGAGTTATAGGAACCCATGATTCCTTTCTAACGGATTCGGAATCCCTCGTCATAGGTCGAGTAGGTGCTCAATGTGGTAACGTACACATTGCACCGGCTCAGTCATGGGTAACCGATAATGCCATTTATTCAGATTGGAGTTCAACCCATATTTCTTTCAAGTATGTACTGCATCTCTTGAGATGGAAAAACCTGAACAGGTTGTCGGGTGGCTCAGGACAGCCTTACGTCAACCAAAAGATCCTCAATTCTATTTTTATTCCCATACCACCAAGGGAAGAACAAGATGAAATTGTACAAGAGATTGAAACTTCCTTTTCTATTGCAGATGCAATTGCAAACATCGTTCAAGCCTCTGTCGATCAAACTGTTGCTCTGAAATCTATGATTTTAAGAGCTGCATTCCAAGGCAAGCTCGTACCCCAAGACCCAAACGACGAGCCAGCCTCTAAGCTGCTTGAGAGGATCAAGGCTGAACGGTAAAACAAGACCCCAAAAGGGCGTAAGCACCGGCAAAGAAGATGTTCTGATCCCTTTTGAACTGAAAGGATATCAAATGACCAATAATTCATCAGCCATTGTCCAGAAACTCTGGAATTATTGCAACGTCCTGCGGGATGACGGTGTCAGCTACGGAGACTACGTCGAGCAACTGACCTACCTCCTTTTTCTGAAGATGGCCGATGAGCAGTCTAAGCTGCCATTTGGTGCGAAGAGCAACTCAATCCCCAAAGGACTCGACTGGCAGAGCCTCTTGAAGAAGGACGGGGATGCCCTGGAGGTGCATTACAGGCACATCCTGGAGTCCCTTGGGAAGTCAGATGGCATGTTGGGGGTCATCTTCAGGAAGTCCCAAAACAAAATCCAAGACCCGGCTAAGCTGAAGAGGCTGGTCGAGCTGATTAATGAGGAGACTTGGACCGGTCTCGACATCGACGTGAAGGGTGAAATCTACGAGGGACTCCTGCAAAAGAATGCCGAGGATATCAAAAGTGGGGCCGGGCAGTACTTCACCCCTCGTCCCCTCATAAAGGCCATGGTCGAATGCCTGAGGCCAGAACCCAATCAAACCATCTGTGACCCTGCCTGTGGCACCGGAGGATTCTTCCTTGCTGCCCACGATTTCATCTCCAGCAACTATCGCTTGGACAAGGACCAGAAGAGGCATCTCAAGTTCAAGGCCTTCAAGGGATGGGAGATTGTAGACAGTGCTGCCAGGCTCTGTGCAATGAACCTTTACCTGCATGGCATCGGAGGGGATGAGAGTCCGGTGGTGGTGGGGGACTCCCTGGCATCCGATCCCGGTGACCGGTTCGACATAATCCTCACCAATCCCTCTTCGGCAAAAAGTCCAGCATCACGATCTTCAATGGGGAGGGCAAAGTAGCCAGGGAGTCGATTTCCTACGAGAGGCAGGATTTCTGGGCAACCACCTCCAACAAGCAGCTGAACTTCCTCCAGCATGTGAAGACCCTCCTCAAGATGCACGGGAAGGCCGGAATTGTCGTACCAGACAATGTCCTGTTTGAAGGGGGTGCCGGTGAAACCGTTCGTCGGAAGTTGTTGCACGAATGTGACGTTCACACCCTGCTGAGATTGCCTACTGGGGTGTTCTATGCCCAGGGGGTCAAGGCAAACGTTCTGTTCTTTGACCGGAAACCAGCCAGCAAGACCCCTTGGACCCAGAAGCTGTGGATCTACGATCTACGGACCAACATGCACTTCACCTTGAAGGAGAACCCACTGTCCTTTGAGGATCTTCGGGACTTTATCAGGTGCTACAACCCTACCAATCGGCATGAAAGGAAGGAGACTGATAGGTTCCATTCGTTCTCGTACGATGAGCTGATACAGCGGGACAAGGTCAACCTGGATATCTTTTGGATTAAGGACGAGTCCTTGGAGGATGCTGAGAACCTCCCGGAACCGAGTGTCCTGGCTGCTGAGATCATTGAAAATTTAGAGGCTGCCCTGGATCAGTTTAGGGGGGTGTTGGAGGGGTTGAACAATCGAGAATGACGAGGAAGCCCTACCTATGCCGGAGAGTCACATCCTTAAAGCCGTAAGCATCGTTTTCTCATATGCTAGAATAAAGCACTACATCGACCCGGAGATCAAACGGTTTGGTGGAAGTAGACCAGACCTTTGGATCTTCAGATACAAAAAGTGTTTGTTCTTCACCCACTATTACGAAGACAGCTTTATTCAGGCCATTACCCCAAAGATAATGCCACCAAAAAAGATCAAAAAACTGTTCGATGTTAAAAAAGAGGACAATTGGTGGGGGGACAATTACCGTTCAAAAGCTCATTACGTTCTGGACATCCCTCTGTCGAACAACAAATTGAACGGGAGGTATACCATGCAGGACAAGAGAGAGTTCTTTGTCACGATTACCAACAATAGGTAGCCCTCCATGGAGTGTGTCAACTGCAAAACCAACAACAGAGAGAATGCCATTTTTTACAGAGGTTTTGGGGGTAAGACGGTGTTCAAATGTTCTCATTGCATGAATTCCTTCCCACCTGATTTAAAGTTCTGTGGCAGTTGTGGTACCAGCATCATCCCCATGGGTGATGCCCACTCTGAGATTGAAGCCAAAGAAGCTGCTATGGTTGAATGGTTCAGACAGATCCGCCACAAAGGTGGAGCAGAAAATCTGTTTGAGTTATGTGCCGACAAATTCAGTGCAATTTTGATCAAAGAGGCACTAAAAATGAATGGAGGAAACCGATCACAAGCTGCAAGTCTTTTGGGCTTATGGAGACCCTCCCTGCATCCCAAGCTTGGGAAGCTTTCGATTGAATGAATCTGGGGCGATTTTGACCTTGCAAACTGTAACCGTATCGAGTTGGAAGAGGACAAACTGGATGAGTTCAGGGTGGCATGGGAGAATCGGATCAAAGCTGTGATCGTGTGGGGTTAATGAAAGCTTGAGTGAAAGGAAAGGGCATGAGCACTGAAGTTTTGGAGTTTGCTGAGAAAATCGGTGCAATCGATATATCCTCAAAACTGAAGCACGGAAAATACGGAAGTCTTTTCAAGCGAAAGAACTACTTTTTGCTGAAGAACAATACCTTTCTCATCGTCAAGTTGAGTAAAAATAGAATCAGGCCGTTTTGGGGCCTTGGCAAAAAGTTTATAGAAGTCTTCAACCTGCTCACAGAGGATCAGGGAACATACCATCTGGTTCTTCTTATTTCCAACAAATCAGGCTGGACTTTTTCTAAAAAAGAGATCAACGGGTACATCCATGATGGCTCTTGGAGTTTTTCTGAAAACCAAGATCAGTACAAAATTAACAATTACAAGTTAAAAGATGCAAACAGCTTTTTCTCTACAGATCACTTCCTTAAGAAGATTGGGCTACTGAAAGGACAAGAACCAAGTTGAGGGTCTTATTGCTCCTATAGAAAGGCAACCTGAATGGACTCCCTAAAGGTCCCACAGCATTTCCGTTACATCATTCCAATCGTAGATGTCCTCAAAGAATTAGGGGGTTCTGGCAGAGCGTCGGAGGTGATCGATTCCATCCTGGATAAACTGAAAATCCCCGAGGAAGAGCTGCAGGAAAAAATCAAGAGTGGTGAACCCAAAGTGATCAACAATATCCGCTGGGCAAGGTTTATGATCGTAAGAAAGCCTACATGGATTCTTTTCATTACGTAGTCTAGTCTCTAACTGAGAAGGGATTGCAATTCAATCTCACTAAGGCAGACACTCCAGAACTATACAAGCTCAAGAAGGAGACGTTTAAATAGGCTAAAAAAGCCAAAATGGACAAGCTGAAAAGCTAGCGACTTCTCGATGAGGTTAGAGGGGCAGTGGCAGTATCAACAGTCCGGGATTTTCGTGGAGACATGATGGAACGTGCCGAAAAAGGGATCATCATGTCCACTGGGACATTCACCGTGGATTCAAGGAAGAGGCAAGACGAGACCGTGTTCCACCTATTGAGCTAATTGATGGAGACAAGATAATCGATATGTTTGAGAAACTGGAACAGGGGCTGAAGCCAATCAAAAACTATTCTATTGACGAGAAGTTCTTTGAGAAGTTCCGGGTATAAGATAATACGCCATTTAGCATCAATTAGATCCTAAGGAAATATCGAAAAAAGCCAACTCCAAGAGTTTTATTTTGATGGTGATATCGAGAAGAATTAATATAACAATTATTCATTAGAATTCTATTGTGCGAGACTTCTATGCTTCAATAACGGTGGGATTCTAATATGGCTATAACAAGTTTACCGTTTTTAAGTTACATACAAAATATAAATATTGATAAGCACGTCAAATTCAATCGAAATAATTGTGAAGAAAACCTTAAAATAAAAATAATAGTCCCCCTTCTTGAAGCATTGGGATGGGATTTGCTAAATGACATGGATTTCGAACGATCAAACATAGATATTATTATTTTGAATAATGGCAATCCATCATTTGTTGTTGAAATAAAATCCTGGGGCAAGATAACAGATAAACCAATTTTAAACCAATGTTTCGAATACGCAATAAAGTCAAAGGTGAAATGGATTTTATTGACAAACGGGCAGCAATCCGAAGTTTATTATACTCCGCACCTTGACCCCAAGATTCCATCACAACCAAGACCAGTATTTGAATTTAACTTTAGGCAGTTATTGCAAGATCAAAAAGTCTTTGAAGATTTACTCAAGTACATAGGCAAAGACAGTTTCGCAAAAGGTTGTATTGAACTGCATAAGAAAATAGAAACTGATCATATTGATTTTAAAGAGTTATCTAGATCAATTGTTCACAAAGTGAAAGGCAAAGGCATCTCTGATTCTCAAATCCTTGAAGAAATTGATAAGCACAATCCTTTTGTAAGGGACTCCATAAACAAGCTTTGGCAGGGATTTAAAGCTCTCGTTGAAAAGAACCAAGACATTTTGAACATCGAGTATGGAACCAAAGAAATAACACTAAAAGTGAATCCAGTTCTTATTGGCAGAAGAAGTGTGCCCTTAATCAGAATTAATTTTAGTCAAGGCAAGACCTGGTTATACAAACCTGGATGGTATCAAATAAATTGTGGTAATATACACACACTTCTCAAGCAAATAAAGCAACAACCAAGCCATAAAAATTGGGCCAAAGAGATTCTTGAACTACTCGATCGGGGCATAATTGAAATTAGAAGATCTTTGGCAAAGATCAGAAAATAAAATGATCCTTGAATCCTACTGTTAAAACTGCTTTCCCGACAAAATCGTTTCAATCGATTCATATCTTCAAGTCAAGATCACATATATCACTAATCAGCTTCCAAAGAGACTGACTTAATCTGAAATCAACTTGATCCTGTTCGGGCTACTGATCGCAGAAAACTATAGATTTAACTCAATTCCGTCTGGTGAAGGTTAAAAACTTTCGACTGATCTGAATCTTATAATAGAGAAGATCGAACCAAGGTAGATTAACATCCTGAAGCCCTGCAGACCATAAACTACACTACATACACTACATACTAAATAATATATTAATTTTGCAATAATTTCTAATGGCAAGCTGCTTTCGATTAAAGGAAAGTTCGGATAGGTCTTAGAACCGGTCAAGTATTTTGCCTATTATAAAATCTCTATCAAAGGTATGGCATGATTTTGATGTTTCAGAGAGGCATTGAAAACTATTGGGTTGAAGTACCCGATTTGGTTAATTGGGATTAAGGAATGAGTTGATCTAACATTTAGGAGGAAATGTCGTGATAAAACTTCCGTATGGTGGGCCAGGGGCATCCTTTGATGAGCAAGAGTTGATCGACTACATCAAAAGCAAGAACAGAGACTACATCATTCAAGGTCAACAACAGTGCAGACTTGAGAACCATACGAAACCAAATTCATTGGACTACTGGTTGAGGGTCAATCATTCCAAAGGACGCAGGGATACAAAACAGGCAGTTAACGAGGTGATTCAACAGCTGGTAGCAACAGGCAAATTTGTTATCGAAAGAAGACTAAGCTGCCCTGACAGTGGTAGAAGATGCAAAGGACTGAGGCTTGCAAAAGTTAAAATCGTTAGCCGTAATGGAACTGAAATTAAAAACTCTTTTGTCGAAAGGCTTTTCTACAAGGTAATTCTCTCCAAGTATACCGATTACGACAAGGCTCCTCCAATCTCTGGTGAAACTGAAGACTTCAAGTGGCAACTCAGCAAAGACCAGCTTGCTATTGAGATGAAGACTCACTGTGCTACTGCAGGTGAGGCCAAGAAAAAGGCCGAAGAGTTTCTGAAAGATTGGGAGATATGGATCGGGATCAATCAAGGACCGAACAACTTAAAATTCAGATTCGAGAGTGCAGAGATTGTTGATCTCAATCTTAACAATCATAAGAGCATACTGAGTCGGAGAGCATCGCTTTCTTGCATTTCCACTACTCTTGATGCTATCCTTCACATCTCTCACAACGAGTTCGTCCCACCTCCACAGAACTTCAAAGTCTCACCAGAAGTCGAGATGATGTTCATCAAGTACAAGATGTACCATGAAGGCAGAGCGTCCTTGCTGGGCATGGCCTATTGGTGCCTCACGGTAATGGAGAACGCAGCAGGTGGCAGGCATAAAGCTGCTGATCAATATCGGATCGAACCCAAGGTCCTCAGCAAGCTTGGCGAGCTTTGCAGTGACCGGGGGGATGTTAAGCAGGCCAGGAAAATGAAAGCCAAAGCTGGCACCACTCCATTGAAACCCTCTGAACAAAAGTGGATCTTGACCGTTGTCAAGAGGCTCATCCTGAGAGTCGGGGAGTATGCCTATGATCCTGTGGCCAGGCCAACCAAGATTACAATGGCTGACTTCCCGGCACTCACCCACTGAGCAGCCGCTTTGAACAACTTTCCCCTTCTGAATAAGGGAATCTTCTGGAATGTACACCCAAATACCACACATCCGACCACTTTAGCAGGAACTTATTTAGGAGCTGAATTTGCCCTCTTGGGAGCCCACAAAATCGAATTTAAGGGGCCTAAGAGGCCCGTAGCCGAGACTTCGTCCCTGGGCTAACCTTTACACCCCTGTCCTTCTTCTTTTCTTCTCTTTTTGGCCTCCCCTTATAGTGTCACCCTTAATTCCGATAATCTCTTTGGCATAATATTGTAGTGTGCATTCCATTACCCTCTTAACCTTGCCAACACTCACCATCAGCAGCGGACCATGGAGCATTGCCCGCCAGAACCTATCTTTAGGTATACCCACGACGGGGGGCCGGGGAATGGGAAGCTTAATCGCTGGGAATGTATTTACCTGCTACTTTTCAAGCCAATTTATGTTATAAATGTAGAAGCGGTGCTGGTAAAGGCTACTTAAGTTAAAAAAATCAACAAAAGACAGAACTTGCTTCTATCGAAAGAAACCTTAAAATTTTCCCTTCCAATACCATTACAAACACCATTTGCCTTAGATATGGTGCTCCGCTATGTCTGCATTCTAGGACAGTTCCTCCTCTTTTCGGTCTTATGGGTTCTAGTCTCTTCTGGTCTTGGTCTCTTCCGTCTTCTTCTGATAGGGGGGGGGGTTGTTTCTTGATAATGATAGAGAGGTTTTTTTTGTTATTCTTGTTTTGATCATGGTCCTGTTTATGTTATAATGTACTCTACCTCATGGTCTATAGGGATAGAAATGTGATTAGAGGCCTCTTGGCCTCCTGGTCTTGTTATTGGAGGATAAATATGGTGGATATGGGTTCAAGGGAGAAAAAGGGAAACTATGAGAACTCAACAGTGTTGAGAAGGCTCAACCCGGATAAGCACCCTGGTGTTATTGGGGCTAGTGAGGCCCTCCTTGACCAGATGAAACTGGTCAAGGGTCTTTACCCCCAAAGGCCTTCTGATGTCTTGAAACTCCGGCACCATGTAAGGTTCTTCCTAGTGAACCTCTACCACACCTACCTCCAGGACTCCTCCAGGTGGGTCTCTTGTTCCCGGAACAAGAACATGTACGTCAAGGGTTCCAAATACAAGACCAAGTTCAAGCTGAGTCACGAGTATTCAGTGAACAAGGTCCTCAAGTTCCTTCTGGAGAACCAGTATATCGAACAATCCCCGTTCATCCATCACCCCGATCCGACCAAATCCCGACAAACTAGAATCCGAGCAACGGAGAAGCTGATCGATCTCATCAGGAGGCATGGTGAGCCAGAAAAATCTCCGCAAGATTCTCTCCCGGAGGGTCCCGAAGAATGTGAAAGGGAAGTAGAGGATGATTGGGAAGGTGAGTACGAGGGGCAGGATACCATTGTGGTGAAGGGGCTGAAGCCTCCCCCTCGATATGTCACCAGAGTGGTCAACGAGGTCAAAACCAAGATCAGAATCAAACCCAAGAGGAAGATCTGCAAGACACCAGACACCCCTCTGGTCCGGAAGATGAGGGAGAACCTCCAGAAGATTAACGCCCTCATGGAGAGGACCGAGATAGCCCTGGACATCGGAAAGAGAGAACTGAAAAAGCTGAATGAAAGATTGGCTGGAGGCAAGGACTCCGGCACCAGGGCCATCGACTTCACCAGAAAGAGGCTCTACCGGGTCTTCATGGACCGTAGGCTTGACCGAGGTGGCCGATTTTATGGTCCCTGGTACCAAGGGATTCCAGAAGAATATCGAGCAAAGATTTTGATCAACGGCAATCCGACACTGGAGATCGACTACTCCGGCTACCATCCCAGGATCCTCTATGCCTTGAAAGTCCTGCCTTTCCCAGAAGATCCTTACTCGCTGGAAGGATACCCCCAGACCGAGGAAATGAGAAGCTTCCTCAAAAGGATGCTACTTTCAATCGTCAATGCCAAGAATGAAAAAGATGCCATTGCCGCTATCAGGGGGCAGAGATACAAGGACTTCAAAAAAGCAAAGAGATTGGGCACAGAGATCAAACCTCTTGGCATCGAACCCCTGACCGATGATCGGCTGAGAGAGGTCATGGGGAAACTCATGGAGAGGCATAAGCCAATTGAGGAGTTCTTTTATTCCGAGATGGGAAGTTACCTACAGTGGCTGGATTCACAGATTGCAGAAGCCATCATGCTCTACTTTGCAGACAATTTCGACCAGCCCTGCCTTCCGATCCATGACAGCTTCATTGTTGACTTCAGGCTTTCAAGCTTTCTCAGGGACATCATGCTCAACTCTTTTGAACAGGCTCTTCAACAGAAGATCCCTGTCAAAAGTGATTTCTCGGAGATTTTAAGAAGATGGGACACGGTGGTGAAGCTGTTAAATAAGGAAGTGGAAAAGTTCAAAGAGGCAATTTTAATGGATCTCAAAGACCCCAGCAAACATGCAAAGATCAGAGCATGGGAGGCAGAAGCAAAAAAGCTTCTGGAAAAAATCAATAAAGGGCCAGGCTAACCTTTTTTTGCCCTCCTTCTCTTTCTTTTCTTTTTCAGTCTCTTATTTAAATTATTTGGAGTCGGGGTAGCGTAGCACGGCAGTGTTTTTGTATTCCATAGCAAAAGAATCCGTGGAGCCATGCCATCCTGGAGATTTGGACCATCAGGAATGGATGCAGCAGCTTCAATCTGGTTCCATGAGGATTCTCCCAGGATGGTGCACAGCCTCCCGCCTTTCGCCATGTAACCGGTCGTTAGGGAGAGAAAGAGCCACCAATCAGGGGAATTTTCGTGGCATTTTTCATGCATCATCTGAATTTGTAAAAATTTCAAATGGCTACGGGCAAGTATGCAATATTACAGGCTGGAAAGAGGATAGGCCACTCATGTGGTATCACCATAAGATGCTGTTATTATATGAAATCCATCTAATTATGCCATCAGCCTATCAGCAACTTTGCCCTTTTAGTGGGTCTGGAAGCCCCTCTCCAATCGAGACCAAAAAGCACACGTTTGATCGAATCCCATTCTATATCCGAAGCCATACCGCACATGATGTGTTCTACGTAATCCCATCTTCCTATCTTCACGTTATAAATAGCTATCTGAGTAATGGTATGAGGGTTAAGAGTTGAGATCGTAAGGTGGTACCTCGGGGAATGATCTGGGTTTAATCATGGTACGGGTAATCTACGGTTTATGGTTATCATTATTCTCTCTGATTAGACCTATGGAAAAGGTTATGGTAAGCTAGCTTCTTGATGGTGGAGTTACATCCCTTGGTAATCTCTAAGATGGGAAATTGTTGGTATTCTCCTTGTGGTTTCCAAGTTGGAATATTAATCTTATGGTGTACTCAATCCCAGGTCTAAGAGGCCTGGGATTGGTATTGGCTCAGGATTTAGTACGAATATAAGAGAGAAAGAGAAGATGAGAGAGAAAGAAATGACGGATTTGGTTGAGGATATTCAGGAGAAGGCGGAGGAGTACAATTACTCAAGGCCCTTAGATATCTGGAGGGTGAGTGATCATCCCGAGGTCAGGGAGGTTATCAGTCTCCTGTTTGAAGAGATGAAGTCTAAGGGTCTGGTCAATAAGAGGTATGCCAACAAACTGAGACGGAACCTCCTTGCCGTTGTTCTGGACCTCTACGTTGCGTACCTCAGTGACCCCAGGTTGTACATTGGTTATTCCCGGGATCGAAACAAATACAGGAAGGGATCCCGGTACAAGGCTCTCTTTCTAAGCTATCAGCTTCTCATCAAGTCCATCGACTTTCTCATCGACAACCAGTATGCCGAAGGACCCAAGGGGTACAGGCACCCCAGTGCTCCCTTAAAATCGAGAACTGCCAGATTGAGAGCAACCGAGAAACTCATTAAACTCTTCAAGGAAAAGCAAGTCACCCCAAGGATGGTAAGGAAGGACGAGTACGAACCTTTGATCATCTTAAAGGACAAAGATGGAAACGTTATAGATTACGAGGAGACCGAAGATACTCGGAGGATGACCGAGAATCTCAAAGCCATCAACAAAGCCCTGGATAATTGGGCCATCCTGCTCTACATCACCGATGAGGAACTGAAGAAGCTAAATGAACGGTTGGCCAAGGATCCTAACAAGGGTCCAATCGACTTCACCAACAAAAGACTCCACCGGATCTTCAACAACGGCAGTTGGAACCAGGGCGGACGGTTCTTTGGAGGATGGTGGCAGAACATTCCGAGAGAGTATCGAGTGCACATCAGGCTTGATAACAAGCATGTCGTAGAGTGTGACTACTCAGGTCTTCACATCAATATGCTTTATGCCCTCGAGAAGCTTCCCATGCCGAAGGGTGACGTATATCACTTGGATGGATACTCAAACGATCCGACCTTCCGGCGATTCGTCAAGCAGCTTGTTCTGATTCTGGTTAATGCCGATAGCAGGGAAAAGGCAAGGAAGGCCATCCACTATGCAGTGCATCAGGAAAAGAGTCTTGAGCTGCCTCCGGAAATCCCTTCAACAAAGCAGTCCGACCTCGATCCGGTAATTGATGCCCTTGAGAGGAAACACAAAAAGATCAAGCACTATTTCTGTACTGGCAAGGGAATAGATCTCCAGAACCTTGACTCCAAAATGGCCGAAACAGTCATGATGCACTTTGTCAGACCTTCTGGCTTGGGATATGCCATTCTCCCTCTCCATGACAGCTTTATAGTCCACCACGGCTTAGAAGAAACCCTCAAAAAGAAGATGAAAGCGGCTTTTAGGAAGATGTTCGGGCGCTCGATAAATGTAGATCTCAAGTACAACTCTCTGGAAGCGTGGAAAAAGGAACAACGCCCGAAACCACCAGGGAAACGGTTCTTCAATATGACCCTGACGGCGATTCTTGCTGAACAAGCTCGTTACAGTACTTACCACACCCTCTTGAGGGAGCACTTTAATTCAAGAGCTTCCTCTTCCCCAAAAGATCAAGAGCAAGACGAGGATCAGATCCCTTTTTGATCATAGCTCATTCTCGTAAACGTCCCGGATTTCCTCCGGCTGGATACAGAGGTACTCCAGGGTCTGCCGTTGGGTGCTGTGGTTGAAGCAGACCATCAACCTGGGGATGTCGGTTCCAAAAGTCACCCTCTGGTGGTAGCCCCAGGTCTTCCGGAGGGTGTGGGACCCGTAGTTCCCCTTGAGATTGATCGCCCGGCACCACCCCTTCACCAGCCGGTGCACAGACGGCACCGTCAGAGGCCCTCTCTGCCCCAAGAACAGGGGATCTTCGTCGGCATAGGCTCTGGATGCCAGCAGCCTCTGGATGGCTTGGATGCAAGCCTTGTTGAGGGTGACCATCCGGAACTTGCCGGTCTTTTTCTCCTTCAGCTGGATTGAGTCTCCAGGCTTGAGATCCCTTACCTGTCCTGCCCTGATCTTCAAAAGATCCGATGCCCGGAGGTTGGTGTTGATCCCAAGGGTAAACAGGGCCGAGTCCCTGGGATTGCCGGCAATGAGTTTCTTGATAGAGTCGATGTCCTTCTTCCGCCGAATCGGTTCAACCTTGATCTGATCTCCCGGTTTGGGTCGGTTCCAATTCTGGCCCTTCACCATCTCGTTTGCCCTCCTCTAAACTCGATGAGTTCTTAGGGAAGATAGTAAGAACTTAACGAGATGTCTAGGGGTATTTAACTTCAAAAAGTCGGAATATCTGAGAACCTATTGATATTAAACAACATATTATCTTTCTAGACTGGTTAACTTTTGGACAGATCTTAACGAAATAAATTTTGTCGCCATTGACAAAAATGTCGTTTCCTGATAATTACGATAGGCTAATAAAATATTTCACAGCTTCCCTCAATGAGCAGCTGTTCGTTCAATTATGAGAGCCTCTTTGTAGATCTACCAGCCCCATAACTGTGCCATAAAGAAATCAACCGCTTTGTCTGAATACGTACATGGGAAAGCAAAAATGTGCCTTTTTATCAGAATCTGTAATAGCGAGGTTCTCGCTTATCTCTATATGCTAAATAATTGATTCATTTATTAAGGAGAGATCTGGTAAGATGAAAAAAAACGTTATCGATTTTGATTGGATTAATGTGGTTTGTTGGGTGTGTTACTTATGCTCAAAAAATTGTCACTCTTGTCGAAAATAATGGAAAGCAGTTTAAGGTAATAATAAATTACGATGGCCCATATACTGGGGAACTGGTTGTCGAAGAAGGACCAGATAACGAAAGGTTTGTAGGAAGATTCACAGTTGTGGACCGCACCTCAACTCAAGTCACAAGAGGTAACATAGTAGTTCCTAAAAGCAACCAGCTGCCTAGTTTAGGATCTGTCGAATCATCTTCAGGGGGCAAAGTCGAGGCAGAGGGATTTTGGTTTGGCACAGGGAACAAAGGATCAACTATGCAATGTCACTTAACTATCGGAAGAGGTGGGCATGGGTATGGTGATTGCAAGCACTCTAATGGGAGTGAATTCAAAATTTATCTCACTACTGTCCCAACGTTGTAATCTGATGATTCTCTAACCTGTTAAGACCAAACAACTTATTAGCCAAAATGGCATTTTTCGATTTGAAA
>FWWM01004391.1_pt1 | contig 18911 bp, 13 predicted proteins | sample 2228351 | NCBI WGS metagenome assembly FWWM01 (sample SAMEA103939774, study PRJEB20133) | metagenome
GGCCCGGAGGCAGACCGAAAATTGCCGGTGGAGCCGCTCCGTCCGGGACCAGACAACGGGGCAGGACCCTTCCTGGCGGCGCCGGCGGCTCAGGAGGAAAGTCAGGAATGAGACTCAACAACATCCGTATCAAGCCCCGGCTGGTCGGGGCATTCCTGGTGGTGGCCGCCATCGCGGCGGTCGTCGGGGTGGTCGGACTCGTCCAGCTCAGGGAGGTGGGCGCGGTCCGGCTTCCCAGCGTGCAGGGACTCCAGCAGATGCAGGCCTCCCAGCAGGCGCTGCTCGCCATCGAGCGGGGACTCATCAACCGGCGTCTGACGGATTCCGAGACCCGCCAGAGGCTGTGGAGCAAGCGAGAGGAGTGGCTGGAGACGGCCAAGAAAGGCCGCGAAATCTACGAACCTCTGCCCCAGACGAAGGAGGAGGCGGCCCTCTGGCAGGAGTTCAAGCCGCTCTGGGAGCAGTGGCTGCGGGCCGACGAACAGCTGGCCGCCATCCAGCGCGAGAAGGACACCCTCCTTCAGGCGGGCAAGGCGCGGGACTCCAGCGAGGTGGCAGCCGTCGATGACCGGGCCATGGAAGCGTACCGCGCAGGCATGAAGCTGCTTGACCCCTCGCAGGAGGCGCTCGGCAAGCTGGTCCAGCTGAACGTCGAGGTGGCTGACAACGCCACTGCCGCGGCGCGGCGCGGCATCCTGGCGGCTGTGACGCTGGCGGTGGTGCTGGCGGTGGCGCTGGGAGTGTTCATCGCGAACAGCGTGGCCAGACCGCTGAGGACGACGACGGACATGCTGCGCGACATCGCGCAGGGCGAGGGCGACCTGACCCGCCGTCTGGAGGCCGACGGCAAGGACGAGGTGGCCGAACTGGCGACCTGGTTCAACACGTTCGTGGAGAAGATCCACGACATCGTGGTCCGGCTGGCAGGGGCGGCCGAGACGGTGGCCGCGTCGTCGCAGGAGCTTGCCAGCACCGCCACGGAGACCAGCCGCGCCACCGAGCAGATAGCCCAGAACGCCGACAGGGTGGCGCAGGGGTCCACGCAGCAGAGTGCTCAGGCCGAGCAGGCGTCTCAGGGCGTGGCCGAGATAGACCGGCAGATGCAGGAGCTCAGCAAGGGCGCCCAGCAGCAGGCATCGCTTGTGGAATCCACGGCTGAGGCGGTCCGGGATATCGCGTCCGGCATCGCACAGGTGGCGACAGGCGCGGAGGAAGCCACAGCCGGCGCCCAGAGGGCCCGCGAGGTGGCCGAGGGCGGCCGCGAGAGCGTGGAGAAGTCGTCCGCCAGCATGATGAGCATCCGGGAGCAGGCTGCGGCCGTGGCGCAGGCCATCAGCCAGCTGGGGCAGTCCTCGGAGCAGATCGGGGCCATCGTGGAGGCCATCGACGACATCGCGGAGCAGACCAACCTGCTGGCGCTGAACGCGGCCATCGAGGCGGCCCGTGCCGGGGAGCACGGCAAGGGGTTCGCCGTGGTGGCCGACGAGGTGCGCAAGCTGGCGGAGCGCTCCAGCAAGGAGACCAAGGAGATAGCGGGACTCATCTCGCAGATCCAGGAGCTGACCCGGCAGGCGGTGGTGGCCACCGAGGCGGCCAGCCGCGGCGTGGAGGAGGGCTCGGCGCTGTCGGAGCAGGCGGCCGCCGCGCTGGCGCAGATTCTGGACGCCTCGCGGGACGTAGTGGCCCAGGCGGAGGCCGTGTCGGCCGCCGCGGAGAAGATGAACGCCTCGAGCGCAGAGGTCCTGAAGGCGGTGGAGTCCGTCTCGAGCATCACCGAGGAGACGGTGGCCTCCATCGAATCGGTGACCGAGATGAACCGGAGGACCGCCGCGAACGCTCAGGAGGTGGTGGCGGTGAGCGAGGAGAACGCCGCCGCCGCGCAGGAGGTCTCCGCCGCAGCGCAGGAGCAGAGCGCGTCCATCCAGGAGCTGACGGCCGCCACGGAGCAGCTGGCCCGGGTGGCCCAGGAGGTGCGGCAGCTGGTGGGGCAGTTCAAGATCGACCGCGACCGGGGCGGCAACGTCATCGACCTGCCGCAGCCGGGCCGCCCCGCCGCAAGGAGGGCAGCATAACATGCAGCAACGGGACCGTTCCCTTTACGGTGAGGAAGAGCAGGTCGTGGTCTGCGACGTGGCGGGCGAGTCCTTCGCCATCGCCATCCAGCAGGTGAACACCATCGTGCCGGTGCCCGAAATCACGGCGGTGCCGGGCGCTCCCGGAGACGTGGTGGGGGTCATCAACCTGCGGGGCAGCATCCTGCCGGTCATCGACCTCCGCATGAAGTTCAACGTGGAGGCGCGCCCGGCGGACAAGGACACCCGCATCGTGGTGGTGGAGGCCGGCGGCCATACGGCGGGACTGATCGTGGACGCCGTCATCGAGACGGTGCGCCTGCCGCTCACGGAGATAGAGCCGCCCCCGTCCACCGTCCAGGGATGCGGCACCGCCTATCTCCGGGGAGTGGGCAAGTACGGCGACAGGCTGCTGCTCATCATCGATCTGGACAGGCTGCTGACTGTGGAGGAGCTCACGAGCGGGCAGCTGGCAGCCTGAACACCCTCCGGCGACCCGGAGAGACCGGAAGAGGCCCGGAGCCTGACGGCTCCGGGCCTCTTTTTGCGACAGCGGACCGAAGGTCCCGGCCTAGATGTCGAAGTAGAGATGGAACTCCCACGGATGCGGCCGCAGCCGGATGGCGTCCACCTCCTTCTTGCGCTTGTAGGCGATCCAGGTCTCGATGACGTCCGGAGTGAACACGTCGCCCTTCAGCAGGAACTCGTGGTCCGCCTCGAGCGCGGCGAGCGCCTCGGCCAGGTCGGCGGGCGTCCCCTTGATGGCCTTCGCCTCCTCGGCCGGCAGGTCGTAGATGTTCTTGTCGATGGGCTCGCCCGGGTCGATCTTGTTCTGGATGCCGTCCAGCCCGGCCATCAGGATGGCGGGAAGCGCCAGATATCCGTTGCAGCTGGGGTCAGGGCAGCGGAACTCGATGCGCTTGGACTTCTCGCTCTGCAGGTAGGCGGGGATGCGCACGGCGGCGCTCCGGTTCCTCTGGGAATACACCAGGTTGATGGGCGCCTCGTAGCCCGGCACCAGACGCCGGTAGGAGTTGGTGGTGGGAGCCGCGAACGCCAGCACGGCCGGAGCATGCTTCAGAAGCCCGCCGATGAAGTAGCGCGCCGTCTCGGACAGTCCCGCGTACCCGGAGGGGTCGAAGAACAGGTTGCGCCCGCCCTTCCACAGGCTGCAGTGGACGTGCATCCCGGAGCCGTTGTCCTCGAACAGCGGCTTGGGCATGAACGTCACCGTCTTCCCCCACTGATTGGCGACGTTCTTGACGATGTACTTGTACTTCATCAGCTTGTCGGCCATGCTGACCAGCGTGTCGTAGCGCAGGTCGATCTCGGCCTGGCCCGCGGTGCCCACCTCGTGATGGTGCACCTCGCACTTGACACCCGCGCTGTTCAGCGCAAGCAGCATGGCGGTGCGCAGGTCGTGCGTGGAATCCATCGGCGGGCAGGGGAAGTAGCCCTCCTTGTGGCGGATCTTGTAGCCCAGGTTGGGCTCCTCCGCGCGCGCCGAGTTCCAGATGCCCTCCGAGGAGTCTACGAAATAGAAGCCCGTGTTGGCCTTCTGCTCGAAGCGCACCTCGTCGAAGATGAAGAACTCGGCCTCCGGCCCCCAGAAGCTCGAGTCGGCGATGCCGGTGGACTTCAGGTAGTTCTCAGCCTTGCGCGCGATGAAGCGGGGGTCGCGCGTGTACTCGATGTTGGTCCCCGGCTCGTGGACGTTGCAGATGATGGCCACGGTGGGCTCCTCGACCATCTCGTCCACGAACGCCGTCTCCGGATCCGGGAACAGGTTCATGTCGGACTCCTGGATGTCCTGGAACCCCCGGATGCTGGAGCCGTCGAACCCGAGACCGTCCTCGAAGACGCTCTCATCCAGGTCTTCCGCCGGGATGGAGAAGTGCTGCCACACCCCCGGCAGGTCGGTGAAGCGCAGATCCACGATCTTCGCGCCCGATTCCTGCACCAGCTTGATGACGTCCTGCGGTGTCTTTGCCATTGCTTGAACCCGTGTTCCTTTCGATACTCCAATCGCTACACGTGCCGTCCGCGCCGGGACGGCCGCGCCCGCCCGGGACCGTTGCTAGAGCGAGTCCTCGTCCCTGTCGCCCGTGCGCACCCGGATGGACTCCTCGATGGGGAGGACGAAGATTTTCCCGTCCCCTATCTCCCCCGTGCGCGCCGCGCGCATGATGGTCTCGATGACCTCGTCCTTGCGATGGTCCCCGCAGACGACTTCGACCTTCACCTTGGGCAGCAGATCGATGGTATACTCCAGACCACGGTATTTCTCGACTTGGCCCCGTTGCCTTCCGTGCCCTCTCACCTCAGTGATCGTCAGGCCTGTCAGGCCCAACTCTGCCAGGGCGTCCTTGACTTCCTGCAGTTTGTGCGGCCGGATGATGGCCACAACCAGTTTCATCGCTTACGCTCCTCCGGCGACATTGCCGCGTCAGGAAGACGCGCCCGTAAACCTCAGACCTGCCTCAGGGCCTCCTCCAGCCTGCGGACGGCCCCTTCCACCCCGTCCGGACCGGCGCCCACCTTGCTGCCCGCTTCGGTCACATAGAAGGAGTCCCTGGCCTCCTTGCCCCACGTGCTGACCCGGGCGGAGTGGATGTCCCACCCCAGCCTCGCGAACGCCGAGGTCATCCGGTAGAGCAGCCCCGGCTGGTCCGCAGCCCGGATGTCCACCACCGAATGGCTCTCCGACAGGTCGTTCAGGATGCTGACCGAACGGGACTGATACTCCTCCGGGAGGCTCTTCCGCTTGCGCTCCAGCAGCTCCGCCAGCGCCTGCTCTCCCAGCAGCACCCGCCGCAGCTCCCTGTGCAGCTCGTGCTTCTTGAACTCCGGAAGCTGCTGCCCCTCGAAATCCACGTACAGCGTGTCCAGCGCGATCTTCTGCTGCTCCTCGCGCGTGAACACCTGCGCCGCGTGCACGTTGATGTCCAGCGCCCAGAGCACGCCGGCGATCTTCGACAGCAGCCCCGGCTTCGGGTCGTCCCGCACGCAGATGGTCAGCTCCGTGAAATCGGAACCCTGCTCTGACCGGAAGTCCGTGCAGATCTCGCCCTGCTCGGCCTTGCTGATGAACTCGATATGCGAGGCCATCTCCTCCGGGCTGGTGTTCAGCAGGTAGATGGCCGGCATCGCCGCCACATGCCGCTCCACCGCGTCGGCGGGCAGGTTCGTGATGGACAGCTCCCGCCGCACCCGGCTCCGGTAGAGGTCAAGGTCCTCGTCCGAATCGATGAGCGGGGCGCGGCTCACCAGAGCCCGCTCCGCCCGGTAGTACAGCTCCCGGAGGAAGCGCCCCTGGATCTCGCTCCAGGCGGAAGAGCCCACCGAGACCACGTCCGACATCGTGAAGATGTAGAGCATGCTCAGCGTGTCCCGGTCGCCCACCACGTTCACGAAGTCCTCCACGGTGCGCCGCAGGTTGAGGTCCCGCAGCCTGGCCGTATCGGACATCAGAAGGTGGTGCCGCACCAAGAAGTCCAGCCGGTCCACGCTCTCGGCGTCCATCCCCAGACGCTCCGCGATGCCCCGCGCGATGACGGCTCCCTTCTCGGAATGGTCTCCCGTGCCGCCCTTTCCGATGTCGTGCGTCAGCGCGAACAGGAAGAGCAGCTCCGGATGGCGGATGGAGGCGAATATCTGCCTGACCTCGTCGTCTCCGCGCTCTCCCAGATGCTCGCAGTGGCGCACCACCATCAGCGAGTGCCAGCCCACCGTGTATTCGTGGGCCGCGTCTCCGGGCACCAGCCCCATCACCCGGCCGAACTCCGGGATATACCACTGGAGCACGCCGGAGCGCGCCATCGCGATGAGCGCGTCGGCCACCCCGCTCTGCCCGCGCAGTATCATCATGAACGTCCGCGCGGCTTCCGGGTCGCGCAGCGGAGCCGGCCTGGACGACACGCACTGCCGCAGAGCGTCCTCCGCCTCCAGCGACAGCCTGAGGCCGTAGCGCTGGCAGTAGGCGAAGGCCCTCAGCGCGGCGACCGGGTCGATGAGGAACGCCTCCGGGTTCTGCAGCACCACCCGTCCGTCGCGGGCCGCCAGTCCGGGCTCCAGCTTCAGCTGCTGGGCGCGGGCGCGGGCCATCATCTTCCGCGCGATGCCCCGCACGAAGGCGGCGGCCTCATAATACTGCTGCATCAGGCGCTCGGCGCCGGTCTGCTCGTCCGAGTCCTCGTAGCCGAGCGACGCTGCGGCGGCTTCCTGCTTGGGCACGGTCAACACGTCCGCCTGCCGGCCCGCGTCCAGATGCATCTCCCAGCGCAGGCGGCTGTAGAAGTCCAGCACCTCGCCCACCCTGTCGACCTCTGCCGAGGACAGCAGGCCGTGGCTGCGGATGTCGTCCCAGACCGTCTCGCTGCCGAACCCGAACGCCGCCTGCGCCAGCCATCCGGCCAGCTGCACGTCGCGAAGACCGCCCTCGCCCTCCTTGATGTCCGGCTCCACCCGGTAGACCGACAGTCCCCTCCGGCGGATGGACTGGTCCCGCTCCCGGACCTTGTCGTGCATGAACGCCACCGGATGCAGGTGCCTGCGCAGCTCGTCCTGGAACGACTGGAACAGGTCCCGGCTCCCTGCGACGAAGCGGGCGTCCAGCAGGGCCGTCTGGTTCTGGTGCTGGAGAGCCGCGGCCTCGCTCAGGAGCCTGTAGGCGTACCCCACCTTCATCTTCGCCTCGGCCAGGAAGACGTCCATGATCAGCCGGAACATCCTCCGGGTGACCAGGTCCACATCCGGGTCGTCCTCCGAGGCGGCGATGAAGTTGATGTCGATGTCGCTGTGGGGCGCCAGTTCCCTGCGGCCGTATCCGCCGGTGGCCGCCACGGCCAGATGCCGGTACGCCCTCCCGGCGAGCCCCGGGTTCTCCGAATGCTCGAGCGCCACCACCAGCATCAGACGAACGACCAGGTCGATAAGCACGCTCAGCCAGCGGCAGCGCTCCCTTCCCGGCAGGGAAGCCGCCTCCCGGAAGATGCGTTCCCGGCCTTCCAGCAGGATGGCCGCTATCCCGCGGACATCGCTGACCTGGTCCAGGCGCCGGCTGAAGTCCGGCCACCAGTCCTGCCCCGCGGGGGCTGCATCCAGATCGCTCAGCTGCTTCAGAACCGTATCCTTCTCTGGCGAGGCGGCTTCCATCCTGCGGAGACGGCGTGCGGGGACCGGCGGCTACCGGATAGCCCCGTCTCCCTCCTCGCCGGTCCGGATGCGCACCGCGTTCTCGATGCGCGACAGGAACACCTTGCCATCGCCGATCTCACCCGTGGCCGCGGCCTTCGTGATCGCCTTCACCACGCTGTCAGCCTCAGAGTCGGAGACGACCGTCTCCAGCTTGATCTTGTCCAGCAGGTTGACGACATACTCCTGTCCCCGGTAGTGCTGGGTCCTCCCCCTCTGCTTGCCGGAACCCATCACGTGGGACACGGTCATCCCCTGGACGCCGAGCGCGTCCAGCGCTGCCTTCACGTCGTCCAGCTTGTTGGGCCGGATGATGGCTTCGATCTTTATCATTAGAGGTCTCCTCCAGTGCCCGCCACTTTCGCCGCGGCAGGACGTTCAGACAGCTTCCAGATTGTAGCCCATTTCCCCGTGCTGCGACAGGTCGAGCCCGATGGTCTCATCCTCGTCCGTCACCCGCAGCGGGATGAACACACGCACCAGAAGCAAGATGATAAGACTTGCCGTCAGGGAGAAGGCCGCCGTCGCGGCCACCCCCACGAACTGCTTGCCCAGAAGCGCGAGCCCTCCTCCGAAGAAGAGCCCGTTCGCACCGCCGTCGTTGATGGCCAGCGTCGCGAACAGCCCCGTGGCCAGAGCGCCCCAGGCGCCTCCGACGAAATGCACGGCCACCACGTCCAGCGCATCGTCATATCCGAGCCGGCTCTTCAGCAGGATGGCCCCGTAGCTGAGGAAGCTCACGACGAACCCGATGATGACCGCCGACACCGGTCCCACGAACCCTGCCGCCGGCGTGATGGCCACCAGGCCCGCCACGGCTCCCGAAGCCGCTCCCAGCGCCGTCGGCCGGCCTCTGTGCAGCGTCTCCACCAGCATCCAGCTGAGCGCCGCCGCCGCGGCGGCGGTGTTCGTCACCACAAAGGCGCTAGCCGCGAGCCCGTCAGCCGCCAGGGAGCTTCCGGCATTGAAGCCGAACCATCCGAACCACAGAAGCGCCGTCCCGATGACGGTCATCGTCAGGTTGTGCGGCGCCATCTCCTCGCTTCCCAGGTTCTTCCTGCGGCCCAGCATCAGAGCGCAAGCCAGAGCCGCGATGCCCGAAGAGATGTGCACCACCGTTCCGCCGGCAAAGTCGAGCGCTCCCAGCTCTCCCAGCCAGCCCCCGCTGCCCCAGACCCAGTGGCAGATGGGGTTGTAGACGAAGGTGCTCCACAGGAGCATAAACAGTAGGAACGCCCCGAACCTCATCCTTTCCGCGAACGCCCCCGAGATGAGCGCCGGAGTGATGATGGCGAACATCCCCTGGAAGGTCATGAACGCCAGATGCGGGATGTTGTCCGCATACGGCCCCGGCTCTCCCGTCACACCCCTCAGGCCGATCCACTCGAGGTTGCCGATGAGAGCGCCGTCTCCGCCGAACGCCAGGGAATAGCCCCACAGCACCCACGTGACGCCCACCAGAGCCACCATCGTGAAGCTGTGCATCATCGTCCCCAGAACGTTCTTCGCCCGGACCATCCCGGCGTAGAAGAGTCCGAGACCGGGGGTCATCAGCATCACGAGCGCCGCCGAGATGAGCACCCACGCGGTGTCTCCCGTATCGATGCCGCTCTCGGCCCTCGCCGCTCCCGAGGCGAGCAGAAAGAGCCCGCCCGCCGCTGCCATCCAACCTGCTTTCGCCATAGTCCGCCCTCTCCACGGATTTCCGGCGGAGCGTCCCGGAGCGACGGCCGCCCGCGCCTGGACATGCCTTCCGGGAGTGCTCCCTGCCGGCGTCCGCCGCCGGCTGCCGGAGTGTCATCACCATTGTGGGCAGGGCGTGTTTCGGGCAGATTTCCCGGGTGTTAATCTTGGTTGTCGTGGGGAGGCGTGAACCGGTAGCCCACCCCGCGCACCGTGTTGATGCAGTCCTCGTATTTCGGGCCCAGTTTGGCCCGGATGCGGCGGATATGCACATCGACGGTGCGCGTCCCGCCGAAGTAGTCGTAGCCCCACACCCGAGCCAGCAGCGATTCCCGGGTGTGCACGCGGTTGCGATGGGTCACCAGATACTTGAAGAGTTCGAACTCCTTGAAGGTGAGGTCCAGGACCCGGCCGTCCACCCGCACCTCGTAGTTGCCGAGATCCACAGCAAGTCCGCCGAACTCCGTGACCCCCTCCTCGCGGATGCGGCTCTGGATCCAGAACAGGAGACGGATGCGGACGGCCAGTTCACCCTCCGCCCCGGGCACCACCACGAAGTCATCCGCCCCCCAGGTGAGGTCGAACTCCGACAGCGCCTCCCTGTGGATGAGGAGGAACGTGGGCATGGGCGGGATGCCGAACTCCACCTCGAGGCGCTGGCGGACCGTCCGGGCTCCGGGCCCGGAGCCGGGGAAGTCCACCACCAGCACCTCAGGGGTGATCCTGGTCAGAGCCTGCGCCAGGGACTCGCTGTCGCTGGCGCACCAGTGGACCTGGTGGTTCGCCAGAGCCAGTTCGCGCCTGACGCCCGCTATCGAACGTTCATCGTCAGAGACCAGCAGTACTCGCATCAGCCAACACCGCCTCTCGAATCGCCGCTTCCGCTGCCCTCTTGGATTCTAGCCCCGGCATGTTTCGAGAGTATTACGCGCTCAGGCGACGATGAGGCGGAGGGCTTACGGCCAGAACGCGTAGGTCGGGATGTCCAGAGCCAGACCGATGAGAGTCCAGGCGCCGCCGACGACGCACTCCCCGAGGATGAGGCCCATGAAGAACGGAAGCGCCTTCTTGTACGTCTGCAGACCGCCGTAGCGCAGCAGCACCGCCTTGATGAGCCACGCGATGAAAAGACAGATCCAGAGCCTGTGCATGCTCCAGGAGCTGGAGACGGCATAGCCCACCGGGTGGAACGGGAACCACGGGATGGCCATCCTGAGCGTGTTCAGGACGATGGTGAGCGAGAAGCCCGTGCCCACGGCCAGACCCGTGTTCAGCGACATCCGCGGGTCCGGCGGTATCTTCAGCCAGTTGTCCAGCCGCCCGTAGGGCTCGCCGCCGAAGATGAGCGGGACGTCGGGCCAGGCCATGTTCGTGGCGGCGCCGTACTTGTATGTGAGCGACAACACCGCATAGAACGCCGCAAGCGTGCCCACCAGCGTGGCCAGCACCATGGCCAGACCCAGTCTGCCGTAGTCCATCCTGACGCGCTCGCCCAGTTTGAAGGATTCCAGCTGGAAGGGCATCGGGTGCGCCCGGTACGCCCGGTTGAACCAGAAGAACTGGCTGAGCGCCGTCAGGTTCTTCGCGTCCAGATTCTGCGGGTTGACCAGCGTGGTGATGATGCGGTCCGGCCCCGCATCGTGAAGGTCGTGAGCGGGCGGACCCAGCTCCGCCCGCATCCGGGTGATGGCCAGAGCAAGGAGCCAGTAGATGAGCATGAACGGCAAGGCGATGTACCAGCTCATCCCCGCGCGCATCGCGAAGAACAGCATGTACGCCGTGCCCGCCAGGAACGCGAAGCCCGCCACCCGGTAGGAGACCGGCTCGCCGCGGTCATCCAGGTCGAGCTTCCAGTCGAACATCCCCCTCAACAACAGCCACAGATGCCGCCTGCTGGCCCAGAAAGCGAACACCGCGATGCCGATGTAGGCGCCGAACGACTGCTCGTTGACGTAGGGGAAGCCGGGAACGCTGTCCCACCCCCATACCGCCGACAGGACCCGCTGCGCCTTCCACACCAGGAAGAAGAACCAGCATGAGAAGGACAGGTCCAGCGGCAGCAGGATGCCGAGACCCACCGCAAACGGATAGAAGCACAGCGGCATCCATCCGATGGCGTTCCACGGGCGGACGGCGAAATTCGACGTGATGTCGAGCGTCTTGATGGGGATGCCCGGTATCTGCGGGTACAGAAAGGCGAATCCGTTCCAGATATCGATGGCCGCCGCCAGACCGAAGCCGAGCCACATCAGGCGGCTGCGGAAGAGCGGCGCCCCCTCCGCCGTCATGTCCAGCGGCAGCTGCACCAGGGGATACGCCAGGCGCTCGCGCTCCGTCCACTGCTTCCGGAGAAGCACCACCAGACACAGCATCGAGAGCACCATCGCCACGATGAACGAGCCCCACCACGCGAGCGGCACCACCCAGTGCTGCAGGTTGTCCCAGGCCAGGAACCTGTCGTTGCCGCTGTAGAACCCCTCCAGCGTCTCCCGGTCGCGCACGGACAGCCACTCCGGCACGTTCGGCCACACCAGCTCCTCCCACCGGTTGGTCGCGTTGGCGAACCAGAACACGTGGGTCATCACCGGGATGAGCACCTGGATGAAGTCGTGGCTGACCAGCGCGCTGCCGATGTTCAGCATGATGTAGACCGTCAGCAGCTCGGCCTGGGAGAACACCCATTGAGGGCGGAAGCGCTTCAGCAGACCGTTGAGCACGATGAGCCCGAGGAGGGCCAGCACGGAGTTGAAGAAGAGGGATATGGTGGTGGGATGTCCGGCGTAGCGGACGATCTCCATCATATAGATCCACCACGCGTTGGGCCAGATGAGCACGAGCCCGAGAATGACGGCCCTCCACGTGATGCCCCTCGAAGGGGGACGGGAGCCAGAATCGCTCACTGGCGGGATACTAACCTCCTGCAAGTGCTGACAAAGGATACAGGCCGCACCGGCCCGGCGTCAAGTCTGCCTTCCGGCGGAGCGCGCAGCCCCTACCAGACATCATCCCCGAGCCAGGTCTCCAGGAACTGCGACGGCCGGATGGCGAGGAAGCGCATGGCGCGCTCCTCGGCTTCGGTGAGATGCCGTCTGCTGACCACCCCGACAAGCTCGGACTCCCTGACCGGCACGCCCCTCCTCTTCGCCGCCGCCTCCACGAAGTCGAAGACCTGCTTCGGACGGCAGCGTTCCGGCCGGGTGACGTTCGTGGACACCTGAGCGACTCCCCGCGTCCGCAGAAGGAACCCGAGAGCCTTGACCCCTTCGAAGTCCTCGCCCAAATCGCGGCGGCGGCGCAGCTCCGCCGCGATGTCCTTCGCTGCGGAAAGGTCCGGGGTACCCAGGTTCACGTTGTACGCCACCAGAGGACCGCGGGCTCCGACGGCCACCGCGCCCGCCGACGGGTGGAGGCGGGACGGGCCGGCATCGGGAGCGGCCTCGCCCTCCAGCGGACCGCCCGCTGCGGTCCGTCCGAGCCGCCGCACCGCCGCCAGGTCCCGCCGGGCCGGGCAGACTGCGCTCTCCTCGTAGAAGTAGACCGGCAGTCCCGCTTCGCAGGCCAGCCTGCCGCCCAGGATGCGGCTCAGCTCCACGGCCCGCTCCATCGGCATGCCGCGAAGCGGCACCAGCGGGCAGACGTCCAGGGCCCCGAAGCGGGGGTGCTCGCCAGAATGGCTCCGCAGGTCGATGAGGCGGACCGCCGCGCGCGCGGCGTTGACCAGAGAATGCAGCACCTGCTCCGGCGTCCCGTAGAGTGCCACGACGGCGCGGTGATGGTCCGGGTCCATCGACGCATCCATCACCGTCGCCCCTCCCGCGGACGCCGCGTCCGTTATCTGGCGCAGCACGCGCTCATCGCGTCCTTCGCTGAAGTTGGGCACCGCCAGCACAAGCTCCGGGCCTTCCGCCGTCATTCCTGCGGGACTCCTTCTCCGTACGCGCAAAGGGCAGCCGCCCCGCTCCGGAGCCGGCCGCCCGCCGCTGAAACTCCTCTGCCTTCTCTCAGGCCACGCCGGGCTCCAGCCGGGGAGCGCCCTCCGGGGCGGGCCTCGGCTCCTCTGCCGCCGGCTGCCCGCCTCCGGCGTCGCCCGGCCCCTGAGGCTGGACCAGCCTCTTGGTGCTCAGCCCGGCCATCAGCCGCTCGAACTCCTCGCGCTCGATGGTCTCGCGCTCCAGCAGCAGTTCGGAGATCTCGTCCATCTTGGCGCGATGCTCTGTGAGGATGCCCACCGCCCGGTCGTAGCACGACTCGATGATCCTGCGCACTTCCTGGTCGATCTTGAACGCGACCTCTTCCGAGTAGTTGCGGTCTTCCATGATGTCGCGCCCCAGGAACGGGTTGCCGTGCCGCCGCCCGAGCGTGATGGGTCCGAGCTCCTCGCTCATCCCGTATTCGCACACCATCCTCCGGGCGATGTCGGTGGCGCGGTCCAGGTCGTTGTTGGCCCCGGTGGTCATCTCGTTGAACACGATCTGCTCCGCCGCTCGCCCTCCCAAGAGCCCCGTGATGTCGTCCAGCAGCTCGTCCCGGGTGGTGAGGTACTTGTCCTCGCCCGGCAGCGCCATCGTGTAGCCCAGCGCCAGCCCCCTGGGAAGGATGGACACCTTGTGGACGGGGTCCCCGTGCGGCAGAAGCTCCATCACCAGCGCATGGCCCACCTCGTGATAGGCCACCACCCGCTTCTCCTTCTCGCTGATGAGGCGGCTCCGCCGCTCCGGCCCCGCGATGACCCGGTCCACGGACGCCTCGAACTCGTCCATCGTGATCTTCGTCTTGTCGCGGCGGGCCGCCAGCAGCGCGGCCTCGTTCACGAGGTTGGCAAGGTCGGCCCCCGAGAAGCCCGGCGTGCGGTGCGCCAGCGAATCCAGATTGACGTCGTCGGCCAGCGGCTTGCCCTTCGTGTGCACCTGCAGGATGGCCTTGCGGCCCTCCGCGTCCGGATTGTCCACCACCACGCGCCGGTCGAAGCGCCCCGGCCGGAGCAACGCCGGGTCAAGCACGTCAGGACGGTTCGTGGCGGCGATGAGGATGACCCCCGAGTTGGGGTCGAAGCCGTCCATCTCGACCAGCAGCTGGTTCAACGTCTGCTCGCGCTCGTCGTGCCCCCCGCCCAGACCCGCGCCCCGCTGACGGCCGACCGCGTCGATCTCATCGATGAACACCAGACTGGGGCGGTTCGCCTTGGCGGTGTCGAACAGGTCGCGCACCCGGGAGGCGCCCACCCCCACGAACATCTCCACGAAGTCCGAGCCGCTGATGTGGAAGAAGGGCACCCCCGCCTCTCCGGCCACGGCGCGGGCGAGCAGGGTCTTGCCGCTCCCGGGCGGCCCCAGCAGGAGGACTCCCCGGGGTATCTTCGCGCCCAGCGCCTGGAACTTGCGCGGGTTCTTCAGGAACTCCACGACCTCCTGCAGCTCCTGTTTGGCCTCATTGACGCCCGCCACGTCATCGAAGGTCACCTTCGGCACGTTCTCGGAGACGCGCTTGGCCCGGCTGCGGCCGAACGCCATCGCCTGGTTCCCTCCCTGCTGAGCCTGTCGCAGGAAGAACATCCAGAGCGCCACGATGACCAGGATGGGCAGGAAGGCAAGCAGGAGGTTCTGGATGCTGTCCGAGAGGAGCGGCGGCCTGATCTCGAACTTCACGCCGCTCTTCTTGAGCGTGGCGTACAGGTCCGCCCGGTCGCCGGGGTCGGGGATGCGGGTGCGGTAGCGGTTCCCCTTGTTGTCTTCGAAGAAGAAGGTATCCTTCTGGATGTAGCCCGAGTTGACTTCCGGCTGGGGCTTCTCCAGCATGGCCCAGAGTTCGCTCAGGCTCTTCTCCGTGCGCTCGGGCCCGGACCCGCTCATCCCCCCGCCCCTGGAGATGAACACCACCGCCAGGACCAGACTCAGCACCAGAAGAAGATTCCGCGTAAACCGGTTCAAAAGCGATTTCCTCCGAGAGCGCCGCCCGGCCCCCCACTTCGGATTATATCACCCGGCGCAGGATGCCACTAACGCCCCGGCCTCGCAGCCGGGACGCTTGCATCAACGTCCGGCTCCGCCCCGCCGGTTCCCGCCTCGAAGCCATCCGGGGCGGGAAGGCTGCTCTGCAGTGGCTCGCCGGGCGCGGCGCTCCGGAGGAGCCCGTCGCGGTCCACCACGTAAAGATACTCCCGGTTGCGCAGATGACTCACCCGCCCGACCTTCCGCCCGTCCGGGTTGTAGATGCCGATCTGAGCCCCAACGTATCTCCTGTAGTCGTTCTCCACCACGCTGATGCGGGCTTCCGGACCGAAGACGTCCCGCAGCAGAGACTCCATCTCAGAGCGCGGCACGAAGCCTTCGTTGTTGAAGGAGATGATGACCGCGCGCGCCCTCAGCTCCTGCAGGACGGCCCGGAAGGCCGGGATAAAGCTTTTGCGGGAGTTGAACGGGCTCTTGCGCGTCCGGCAGTCCACCCTCTTGCAGGCCACCCCGTACACCTCCGGGCGGTCCCAGAGCACCAGTGTCTCCCAGATGTGATAGTTGGAGAGGTAGGAATGCTGGTTGTAGGGCGGGTCGAGGTAGGCCACGTCTCCCTCCAGCGTCCGGGCCGCCTCCAGAGCGTCCAGCATGAGCGCCCGCCCCTTGCCCGCCTTTGCGCGCGGGAGAACGTCGGGCATCCGGAGTTCCAGAGGGTTCAGGGCGCGAGGAGCCCACTCCTTGAGATAGGCCATCTGCAGACCCGTAGTGGAATCCACGCGGTCGGCCGCTTCCATCAGCGACACCAGCACGACGGCCTCCAGCTCCTCCGGCAGGCACTTCCTGGCAATCTCCTCGCGGATGGCGTCTATCCGCTCCCCGTTCCTCGGGTGGAAGAAGCGCGAGCGGACGCAGTATGTCTCCGTGAAATATCCGGGGCGCCCCGGGAGCGAGTCGAACTCGCGGATGAGCTTCCGGGCCTCGTCAAGGACGTCCTCGCGGTCGGCCTGCACGTAGCAGCGGGCGAGCGTGGCGGCGTAGGCGTTGTGGTCGTTCGCGAGGACGCGCCACCCCTCCCGCTTCAGAGCGTGCCCCACGCGCGAGGTGCCGAAAAAAAGGTCGAGGAAGACGCCCGGCCCTGGCGCGGCGCTCACCGTCCGGAGGATGGAATCCAGCAGAGCCCGTTTGGAGCCGATGTATTTGACCATGACTCTGTCCGACCCTGGCCCGAGGTTACCCGACGCGGAGACCCTTGCGCCACACCCTTTGACTTCGCAGTCGCCGGGCGTTATACTTGCTCCACCATGAGGACTGTCGTCTTTTTTCTCGCCATCGCGGCCATGAGTGCACTGCCTGCCCGCGGACAGGGCATCATCCGGGAATGGGTCTTCGCCGGGCCGACGAGCCTGCACGGATGGTCCCCCAACGCCGCCGCGCGCAACGCCCGGCTGACGGAACAGGGCCTTCAGGCCGGTCCCTGCGAATACGACCCGTTCCTCACCCTTACCGGTCTCTCGCTTCCCGTGCATCCCGGTGTGCGGGTCGAGGTGGAGGCAGGCTGCGACCGGGACGGCGAGTGGCAGCTGTTCTGGGCCGTGGACGAGGAGGGTCCGCACGGAGGATTCTCGGAGCGGAGGTCGGCGCGATTCGCGGTCCGGGCCGGCGAGGTGCGGGCCTACGCCGTCTTTCCAGGATGGGAGTCCGGCCGGCCCGTCCTGAAGCTGCGGCTGGACGCTCCGGACTACAGCTCCTTCACGGTCCGCGCCATCCGGCTGGTGGGGGCCGGCAGTGCGGACCCCGCCCGCTCCGCGCGATGGACGTTCCCGGACGACGCCGGGCAATGGAGCGTGTTCCCGGCGGACCGGGCGCCTTCGGTCCCGCCGGGACCGGAGGGCTGGACGCTGTCGGGGGGCGGCGGGGTGATGCTTCTCTCCCCTTCGCTTGACCTGGACTCCGACGGACACACGTGGGTCGCGCTGACGGCCCGGGCAGACCGCGACACCCGCATCACCCTGCGCTGGCTGAGCACGTACCGGGGCGGCCTGCACAGCCTCTCCATCCCGCTCCGGCGGTCAGCGGAACCGCGCGTCTTCAACATCGACATGGGGGCGCTCAATGACTGGCAGGGACGCATCCTGATGCTGGGAGTGGAAGCCCCGAACGAGCCGGGCGCTTCGGTCCGGCTGGTCTCTGTTGCCGCGGGGCCGGAAGGGTCCGGACCGGCGCTGCTGGAGCTGGACTACGCCGGGTTTGCGGAGCCGTTCGTCCGGCAGGGATGGGACACGGTTTTCGAGGCGCGAATCCGGAACACCGGCGGGGCGGCCTCGCAGGAGGGAGAGGTCGTCCTCAGCCCGTCCGGAGCCCTGCGGCTCGCTTCCGGACAGGAAGCCGCGCTGCCGCTCAGGAGTCTGAAGCCGGGGGAGAGGCAGACCCTCACCGGGCTGGTCCACGCCGGCGAGGGGAGCCTGCACTCGGCGGACCTGACGCTGAGTCACGGGGGCTTGTCGCAGCGGGAAAGCATCTCCCTGACGTGCCATCCTCCGCTCCCGGAGCATCTGCGAGGGACGGCGTCCTTTGTCCCTCCTCCGGAACCCGCGCCGACGGGCGATTATCTGGTGGGCGCCTACTACTATCCCGGCTGGCACACATACACCAGGTGGACCGTTCTGGACGACTTTCCGGAGCGCCATCCCGTGCTGGGGTATTACCGGGAGGGCGACCCGGAGGTGGCGGACTGGCACATCAAATGGGCGCTGGAGCACGGCATCAGCTTCTTCATCTATGACTGGTACTGGTCGCAGGGAAACCGCTGGCTTGAGCACGCGCTGCACGACGGCTACTTCAACGCCCGCTACCGCGACCGGATGAAGTTCTGTCTGCTGTGGGCGAACCACAACCCGAAGGGCACCTCCTCGCTGGAGGATATGGAGGAGGTGACGCGATACTGGATACGCCACTACTTCCAGCGGCCCGAATATCTGCGCATCGACGGCAAGCCCGTGATGGTCATCTTCAGCCCCCACAGGTTCCGGGAGGACATGGGTGTGGAGGGGACGCGCCGGGCGCTGGAGCGCTCCCGCGAGATCTCCCGCGAGGCCGGACTGCCGGGCATCTACTTCGTGGCCTGCACGTATCCGGGCGAGGGCGCCATCCGGCTGCTGGAGCAGGAGGGCTACGACGCTCTGAGCGGATACAACTACCCGAACGCCGGCGACGGCGGACGGACAGTGGCCCCCTACGACGATATGGTCCGCGGATACAGCGAGTTCTGGCGCGCCATCGACGCCGCCGCCAGCATCCCGTACATCCCCGTCACCGAGCCGGGATGGGACTCCCGTCCCTGGCATGGCCCCGGCGCCAGGGTGCGCACCGACAAGCGCCCGGACAAGTTCCGTACGATGCTGTCCAACGCGAAGGAGTTCGTGGACACTCCGGGACGGCGCCTGCCCGCCGGGCAGAAGCTGGTCTTCGTGGAAGCGTGGAACGAGTTCGGCGAAGGCGACTATATCGAACCCCACCGCGAATACGGGTTCGGCTACCTGGACGCCATCCGCGACGTGTTCTCGACCGCCCCGGCCGCCCATCACGACATCGTCCCCCGCGATGTGGGGCTCGGGCCTTACGACCTGCCGGTCCCGCCCGGCCTGACATCCTGGGACTTCCGCGGCTCACGCCCTGAGATACGGCTGCAGACTCTCAGGGACCACGGCGAAGACCCGGCCGGTCTGCGGGTGACTTCGACGGGCGAGGACCCGGCCGTCTATCTGCCGGGGACCCTGTTCGATGCCGGCCGCTTCCGCTGCGTGGAAATCACCATGAGCGTCACGGCGGGACGGCAGGCGCAGCTGTTCTGGAGCGGCGGGGATGGGTTCCGCGAGGCGTGGAGCCACAGGTTCGAGGTGGTGCCGGACGGAGCGATGCGGACATACCACCTGGACCTTTCCCTGAAGCCGCGCTGGATGGGCGCCATCCGGCAGCTCAGGCTGGACCCGTGCGAGACGCGAGGCGCGGAGTGAAC
>FWWM01008906.1_pt1 | contig 18910 bp, 13 predicted proteins | sample 2228351 | NCBI WGS metagenome assembly FWWM01 (sample SAMEA103939774, study PRJEB20133) | metagenome
GATCACGTGGTGGGCATCGTTCACATGAAAGCTCTTTTCTGGCACCTGCGCGATTTCGACGCCCTAGCGGCAGGGGCTCAAGTGCCCTCAGACCGCAATCCGATGCTGATGGGGGGCCAGCTCAACGGCAACCCGACGCCTTCGGGAGCCGAGTTTCTGCGCCAAATCGCACGAAAAACGTTCTTCGTCCCCGAGACGATGCGGCTGGATGCCCTGCTGCGGGAATTCCAACGTAAGCGCCTCCATATGGCCATGGTGGTGGATGAATACGGCGGGATTGCCGGCCTTGTGACTCTCGAGAATGTCATTGAAGCCATTGTGGGTCAAATTCAGGACGAATTTGACTTCGAGCTGCCACACATTCAGGAGCTCAGCGAACGCGAGTATTCTATTGACGGCGTGACCTCGTTGGCTGAGGTCAACCACGCTCTTTCGACGGAATTTGCCGATGAGGAAGTGGACACGATCGGGGGACTCATCCTGAAGCAGCTCGGTCGAATGCCCGCCGAGGGCGATACGGTGGAAGTCAACGGCATTCAACTCACAGTCCTGAAGATGGAAAACCAGCGCATTGCGCGCGTCCTGGTGCGCCTGCCTGAGCCGCCCGAAACAAGCGAAGAAGCTTCCGCCCCACCCAGCGTTGGGGACTCCAGCGAAGAGCGGAGCAATGGGGGCCAGAACTCCGAGCGCGAAGCGCGCGAGTCCTAAGGGGGCTGCACCCATGACTGCTCGCGTGCCGAGCGCAGCCGCCACGGATTCTACGCCGATCGAGCATCATGCTCTCCGCCACTTGAAACGCATTCCCCCTTCGGCGGGCCACTTCGACGAACTCGAGCTCAAGAACGAGACGCTTCGTGGCAAGGGGTGGTTGTTTCATCGACCCTACCGCCTGAGCCGCGCCACTGTCTTTGTGGATGGTCTTCCCATTGAGAACTGCGAACGCGAGCCAAGGCCGGATGTGGCCCAGGTATGCGCCTGGGCACCGGAGGCAGAGCCCTACGGTTTCCGCTTTGAAATTCCCATGGGGCTTTTCGAAGGCGATCTTCCGCACCGGCTTGATATCGTAGCCTATGAGCGTTCGCGGCCGGTGGCGCGCCTGAGTAGCTTCTGCCCGCCGCCCACGCGGGAGGCTTTTCCCGTCCCGCCGCCCGAACTCGCCGTGCGCGTGTCCGGTGTCACTGGCGAGACCTTCCGCGTGCAGGGACTCAAAATGTACACTGATCTCGTGGACACGATCGAGCACTATGCCCTTCCGAAAGCCGGCCGACTGCTCGATTGGGGATGCGGATGCGGTCGCGTGCTACGCTGGTTTCTCCAGCGCAACGATTTCCTCATCAAAAACGCCACGACGTCGCCCGATGAGCCTCCCCTGGGATGCGACATCGACCCCGACGCCATTGGGTGGTGCCGGACTCACTACGGGGCGCGCTTTGAGCAGGTCCCATTCGATCCGCCCACCCAGCTCCCCACAGCAGCTTACGATCTCGTGATGGCTTGTTCGGTGCTGACGCACCTGGATCGAGATCGGCAACTCGCCTGGCTGGCGGAAGTGCACCGCTGGCTCCTCCCGGGCGGGTATTTTTTGGCTTCGACAAACGCAGAGTTCGCTTTCCGGCTTCAGCATCCCACGCTTCGCCATGAGGGATGGCGACGCTGGGTGGAAACGCATGCGGCACGCTGGTGGCGCCCGCCCCTCATGCGCGACATCCTCGACGGCATGCCCGACCCGAACATACGCTGGGTCATCCCCGAGGACACCTATCGCATGGTCTTTGCCCCGCGATGGTTCACTGAAAAACTCTGCGCTCAGTATTTTGACGTTCTTGGCTACATTGAGTGTGGTCTCGACGGTTACCAAGATCTCATCGTCTGCCGCAAAAGGCGGGTCTAAATGGTGACGTGGCACGCGCGAAGCGCCAGAGCGCAGCCGAGGCGAGTCCCTCTTCAGAATGCAACAAGCGCACTCTTGACTGCTTGCCTGTTCCCGAAATAACGCTAGAAAATAAAAATGTGGGGAGTTTCCAATGAAACGCTGCACCTCAATCTTTGCAGCTCTCATCGTTGCGACAACCCTGACGAGGCCCATCCACCTTATAGCGTCACCCCCACTCTCTCTCGAGCAGGGCGAACGCTATTCGACCTCTCCCCTGGTTTGGTACGATGCCAAGCTCCTGACGGTTGAGGGCAAGGCCTATTCGGACACGGAAGGCTTTTGGGAACGGCTGCCGGCGCGCGCCAAAGACAAGGTGCCAGCCGCAGTGTGGGGGCTCAGCAAGCACACAGCCGGCCTGTGCGTGCGCTTTGTGACAGACGCCACCACAATTGCTGCTTCGTGGGATGGTGCGGTGAAGCTGCGCATGAATCACATGGCTCTCACCGGCAGCGCTGGCCTCGACCTCTACTACCGCGACGGGCGGAGGTGGAAATACGCAGCCACAGGGCGCCCGCACGAGGAGGCTACGACTCAGGTGCTCGTGGGCGAGTGGCCCGGAAGACCGTTGCCGCCCGGCGAGCGTGAATACCTGCTTTACCTGCCGCTTTATCATCCCACGAGCGAACTGAAAATCGCTGTTCCCCCCGAATCCCGATTGGCGCCGGCTCCGCCTCGCCCGGCGCCCCAAGCTGCGCCCATTGTTTTCTACGGGACGAGTATCACGCAAGGTGGCTGCGCGAGTCGAGCGGGGATGTGTCACACTGCGATCCTCGGGCGCTGGTTGAACCGCCCCGTCATCAATCTGGGATTTTCCGGCTCGGGCAAAGGCGAACCCGAAATGGCGGAACTTGTGGCGGAGATTCCGGCGGCGGTCTTTGTGCTTGAGCCCCTGCCGAATATGACCGTGCAACAGGTGCGGGAGCGTTTACCGCTGTGGATCGAGACGTTGCGTCGCGCGCACCCGCGTACCCCCATCGTCCTTGTGATGAATCCTCTCAAATCGGAAAACGACGAACAGAATCGGGCGTTGGCCGAAGTTTTCCGAAACGCTCGCCGCAAAGGCGTCAAGCAGCTCTATCTGCTGCCCGCGCGCCAACAACTTGCCGGCCGCGAGAACGGCACCGTCGACGGCATTCATCCCACCGATCTCGGTTTTATGAGAATGGCTGAAGCCTACGCTCCTCTGCTGAGGCAGCTGCTTGGTGCTCGATGATGGCACAGCGTATTTTCGCCACCAGGACAGACTCGCCGTTTCGCGCAAGCCGATCGCGGAGGCGCGGAGCAACTGGGGCAAAAGCGAGAGGACTGAGAAGAGAGCACCGCGTAGTGCTAATGTTGGTGGCTGACGCGAACGCGCGCGCAAAAACTCGCCCGTGGGTGCTTCCCTGTTCCAAAATGCTTGACGTCAACCTGCGCGCCTGACTGGCGCGAAGCACTCCTTGCATTGCGATGCCCAAAGAGATAAGCATGCCGTCCTGGGGAAACGAAGAAAATGGGTGCGACACAGCGCTTTTTGGTCGGTCTAATTGGGCTGGCTGCGGCGGCCCTGCTCAGCGGCTGCGATGACTTCGGGGCCAGTAAGAAAGCCCACACGATTTCCGGTACCGTTGAGTGCGACGAGGTGCGCATTGGGCCCAGGGTGGGCGGACGGGTGGCGCAGCTCTTCTGCCGAGAAGGTGACGAAGTGGCCTCGGCAACGCTCATTGCGCAGTTGGAGGCGCCTGAGCTCGAGGCACGCCTGGCCCAAGCCCGAGCAGCGCTGGCGGAAGCGTTGGCGGGAGCTCGTCCCGAGGAAGTTGAGATTGCACGCAGCGAGTGGGAGGCTTTGCTGGCAGAGCTCGAATACGCTCGCAGCGATGCGCGACGCCTTCGTGAGCTCCGCTCGCAAGGCACAGCGGCACAGGCCGAACTCGAAGCAGCACAATCGCGCGCCCAATACCTCGAACGCCGCGCCGATGCGGCGCGCCGCCGCTATGAGCTTCTCGTGGCGGGAACGCGCGCCGAACGCATCGAACAGGCGCGCGCCCAAGTGACGGAGCTGGAAGCGCAAGTGCGTGAGTTGAGTGTGCTGAGCCCCCCAACGACGGCTGTACTCGAGTCGCTCACTGTGCGTGTGGGCGACGTCGTGCCAGCTTATCGTCCCGTTGCCATTTTCACTCTTCCTGATTCGCTGTTCGTTCGTTTTTACATTCCCGCTGTGTGGCTTGGGCAATTTGAGGTCGGCCAGACGATCGAGGTTGTGCCCGACAGCGCGCCCGAGAAGACAATTCGCGGGGTCGTGGAGCAAGTGTCGCGCTCGGCGGAGTTTACCCCTCGCAATGTGCAAACGCTGGGCGAGCGTATCGAGCAAGTTTACGCCATCAAAGTTCGTCTTCCTCGCGGGGAGCTCTTGCGGGCGGGGATGACTGTCACGGCAAATGTCGCGAGTCAGGTAACGCCCCCTCCTCATTACAAAGCGTCGGGACGCTACCGCGGAGGCGAAGCCAACCGATGAGTCATGGCGAGCCCGTCATCGAGGTGGAGCATCTCACGCGGCGTTTTGGTTCCGTTGTGGCCGTGGACGACGTCAGCTTTTCCGTGCGGGCTGGCAGCGTGTTTGGGCTTCTGGGACCCAACGGCTCGGGGAAATCGACCATTATTCGCATTCTGTGTGGGCTCTTGCGCCCGACATCAGGACGCGTTCGTATCGGCGGCTGTGATATCGAGCACGAACTCGACCGCGTGCATGAGCTCGTGGGCTATATGTCGCAGCAGTTTTCGCTGTACGACGAGCTGACAGTGGAAGAGAATCTCACCTTCTTTGCGCGCCTCCATGGGCTGAGCTGGGCACGTAGCGTGAGGCGGAGGGAAGAACTCATAGAGCTCTTGGGACTGGGCCCCTATCGGAGGCGGCTTGCGGCGAAACTTTCGGGAGGCTGGCGTCAGCGCCTCGCTATGGCCTGTGCACTGGTGCACACCCCGCAGATTCTGTTTCTTGACGAGCCCACGGCGGGGATCGATCCCGTGGCCCGTCGCCAATTGTGGGATTTTCTCTTCGAGCTTGCTGGCCGAGGAGTGACCCTTTTCGTGACGACACACTATATGGACGAAGCCGAGCGGTGTTCTGAGGTCGCCTACCTCTATCACTCACGGCTTGTTGCGGTGGGCGAGCCCGATGATCTCAAGCGCCTGCCTGAAGTCACGCCGCCGGGGACTCATTGGTTGGATGTGACATGCGATCATGTGACGCGCGCCTTGAACGTCGTCCGTGAGCTGCCGGACGTCGTCAGCGCCACCATCTTTGGCCAGTCGATGCACTTGCTCGTGCAGCAAGAATTCGACGTGGATCAGATGAAGGCGATTCTCACCGCAAGAGGCGTGAGCGAGATCGATGCGCGCATTGTGCCGCCCTCGTTGGAGGATGTCTTCGTCGAACTCACCCGCCTGCGCGTTGCCGCCAGCTCGTCCGCAGCGAGAGGAGGGGCGAGCTGATGCTTTGGTGGCGCACATTCAGCGCTATCGTTTACAAGGAATTCATTGTCGTTTTGCGCGACCGCACGGCGCTCTTCTTTCTCTTCTTTCCGCCACTCATCCAGATCATTGCGTTCGGGTTCGCTCTCGACATGGACGTGCGCCACATGAGGACGCTGCTCTTCGACGAGGATCGGACTCAAGAGAGCCGTGCTTTCGTTGAAGCGCTCGTCAGCACAGGAACGTTTCGCATCGTCGGCGAGGTCCATTCTCAGGCTGAGCTCGCCAGCACCATGCGTCAGGGGCGCGCCCTCGTCGGCGTCCAGATTCCGCCGGGTTTTGCTCGCCGATTGAGAGCCGGCCAGAACGCGCAGGTTCAAATTCTCATTGATGGCTCAAATTCCACGCCTGCTCTTCAGGCGCTCAACACGGCGATGGGTGTTGCACTGCGGCGGAGCGTGGAGCGACTCCTGAGCGAAACGGGACTGCGAGAACTCCCCCTCGAAGTGCGTCCGCAGGTGCTTTACAATCCCTCCATGCGCAGTCCCAACTTTTTTATCCCGGGCGTTATTGGGCTGGCTTTGCAGATCGCTGTGGTCGTGAGCACGGCCCTGGCCCTTGTGCGGGAACGCGAGAAGGGAACGTTGGAACAACTCCTCGTCAGTCCTCTTTCGCGATGGGGATTGATGCTGGGGAAAATGGTGCCTTATCTGATCATTGGCAGCGCCATGGCCTGGCTGCTTTTCGTCATCATGGTTGCAATCTTCCAAGTGCCCATCGCCGGAAGTAGGACGGCGTTGGCGACGGCCACGATTGCTTATTTGTTTGCGTTGCTCAGTGTGGGGCTCCTGATTTCGACGGCGGCTCAGACCCACATGCAGGCGTTCCAGATGACTCTCGTGCTCATGTTGCCCTCGATCTTCTTTTCGGGGTTCATTTTCCCGCGCGACACGCTGCCATGGATTTTTTATGCCATCAGCACGATTCTTCCCGCAACGTACTTCATCGAGCTTGTGCGGGCTATCGTTTTGCGGGGAGCGCAGTGGGAGGAGTTCGTTCACAACCTGCTCAAGTTGAGCGTCATTGGGCTAGTGCTTTTTGTGGCCAGTGCGGCACGTTTCCGCCGCACGCTGGGCTAGCGTGGCGAGGCCACGCCATGCCGCCACATGAGGTTTTCCCCGCCGCAACACCGTCTGGCAAGATAAGGAACTTCCAATCGTGGCCTGATGACTCGAGCACGCTCGAAGCTTTTCCGACAGCAACCGGCGTGCGACACTCCTTCGGCGCGTAAGCTTAATCGGGTTCTTATGCCGATTTGGCCGATCGCTGTTGAAGACATTCGGTGCGAAGAGGAGGTAGCCGCCGCATTGTCCTCCCCCCCATGAGCGTGGCTCGAGCCTCAAGCAGCCTCTGCCTTGGAGTGAGCCGTCGCCAGCCTCGACTCACTACTTTTTCTTTCCGAAGATTTTCATCCAGTCTTCTTCAGGCTCTTGCTGACCAGCGGAAGAACCTGGCGCGGTCATGTCAGGCCGCGGTGAACGCAAGGCTGCATCAGAAGCGGTTGCGCCAGCCGGGCGCGCTGGCGACACCGGCGATGCTGCGGGCGGCGCAAGCCCCATCTCGTCGCCCTGCTCGAAGAGCGCTTTGTTGTTAGCGTAGGTGATGGCATCCTCCTTCGAGATAACTCCCTCATAGGCGAGCTGTTTAAGCACCTGATCGAGATTCTGCATGCCGTAACGCGCGCTCACCTGAATGATGGAGGGGAGCTGGTGCGTTTTAGCTTCGCGAATAAGCGCCCGCACGGCCGGCGTGGCAACCATGATCTCCATGGCGCAGACGCGACCCGGGCGATCCTGGCGCGGGATCAATGTTTGGCAAATGACGCCTTGGATGCTTTCGGCCAACATGATGCGGATCTGTTCCTGTTGTTCGGGCGGAAAGACGTCGACAATGCGGTCGACCGTTTTCGGGGCACTGCTCGTGTGGAGGGTGCCGAAGACGAGGTGCCCTGTTTCGGCCGCCGTGATAGCCAACGAAATCGTCTCCAGGTCACGCATTTCGCCCACAAGGATCACGTCGGGATCTTCGCGCAACGCGCTGCGCAGGGCGTTGGCGAAGCTGTGAGTGTGGGCCCCCACCTCGCGCTGGTTGACAAGGCATTTCTTGTGCTGATGGACAAACTCGATGGGGTCTTCGATGGTGATGATGTGGTCCTCGCGGGTCTCGTTGATGTAGTCGATCATCGCCGCGAGAGTCGTGGATTTGCCGCTGCCGGTGGGACCGGTGACCAGGATAAGGCCGCGCGGCCGCGTGCAGAGCTCTTTGAGCACAGGGGGCATGCCGAGCTCATCGAGTGTCTTGATGCGCGTGGGGATGACGCGAAAGACGGCTCCTTCACCGCGCCGGTTGTAATAGACGTTGGCGCGGAAACGCACTTCGTCGCCAAACTCCAAGGCGAAATCGAGCTCAAGGTCGCGCTCCAGCTTGCGTTTTTGGTCATCCGTGAGGATGTCGTAGATCATCGTGTGGAGCGTATCGCGATCGAGGATAGGTAGCTCCATCGGCCTGATTTTCCCGTGAATGCGCTGGGCAGGGGGAGCCCCGACGGTGAGATGGAGGTCTGAGGCTCCTTTATCGCGTGTGTCGATGAGCAGATCGGCAAGGTCCATCGTGCCTACCTCCGTGCAGGGGCATCATCGTTGGGAACTCTTTCGAACCGACGCCAGCCCGCATCCGCCACATCCACAAGGGCGTGTTCGCAGGCGGCCAGCCATGGATTGAGAAGATCTTCGTTCCAGCGATCGCCAGGGATTGCGACCACAACTTGCTTGAGCCTTGGGCATCCCAAAAGAAGCGCGCTTAGCAGATCAGCGGCTGGCAGGTGATCACAAAAAACTCGTTGGAGGCCGAGCGATTGAACAACGGAGACCATCCACATGCCGCTTGCAGGGAGCTGCATAACAGTTGGGTAGAGCCAAGGGAGATAAGCCGTGGCCATGAGCAGTGTTGGGGGCGACGACTCGCCCGCGTAGGTTGCAGCGAGTGTCCCGAGAACCTCTGGAGAGGTGTAGCGGAGAACGATGAGTCGCTCCTGGAGTTGGGATCCCAGGACTTCCATGAGCGGATGGAAGTCCTGTGGGCTGCTCGTCGCTTGATTCGAGGCCGCAGATCCCCGCGAAGCGGGGGACTCAACACCATTGCGGGTGCCGGACTGCCAAGGGCGAAGCCAGCGAAACGTGAAAACGACGCCGTTGAGATCCGCTGCGCCGACAACAGCGAGTCGACCTTCGGGAGGCGCCTCCAGGAAGCCCACTCTGTGCTCGGCCCCCCGAAGCCACTGAACCTTGGCGTCGAGACATTCGTAAAACGTGCGGCTATCCGTGAGCGAGAGTCCGGCCACGGGAGTGGGATCTGTCCCACTGGCTCCCACGGTCCACCATTCGACGCTCTCCTCAACGATGCGCGCCATGAGCCACCGCTCAGGCTCGCGGCGACAGAACTCGGTAAGTCTCGCATGCAATGGCTCGGCCGCAACGTGGCTCCTTGAAAGAGGCTGCGGTGGTGACGGCGAATGGGCCAATTGGGGGAGTGACAAGCAGCGTTCAATCTCTAAGGCATCGGCGAGTTGGAAAACCAGCCGCCGGTCCGGAACGAGGCTGCGAAAAGCTTCTAGCCCTTCGGCGTCATTGGGGTCGCCCACGGCCACGATGAGTTCTCCGCCGAGATCCAGGAGAGGGAGAAGGCGGTGCTTGCGCAAAAGGTCCAGAGGAAAGCGCTGGACAAGCTCCACATCGACCATTGAGGGATCGAGCACGAGTGGCGTCGTCCCAAACTGCTCGCCGAGGGCTAAAGAGAGCAGGCCTGGCGGGACAAATCCCAGCTCGACGAGAGCCTCACCGATACGCTTTCCATGCTGGCGGGCGTAGGCGAGAGCTTCATCGCATTGGTAGCGCGAAATGACTCCTCGCTCGACAAGCAGCTCCCCCAAGGCTTTGTTCGTCACTCGCTCAAAAGGCATTTGCGAGGCCATGGAGTGTCTCCACCGTCAATGTGTCTGTCATGTTCCTGCGAAGTGCGCTTTGCCCATGAACACTCGCGTTTTCAACGAGCCTGAGTCAACTTGATAAGATATCGCCAAACACTTGCCGAGTCAAACCCACGTCGAGGACTCGACAACGAGAAACATCGCATCGCGAGAAATCCGCGTCACGCAAGACTCAATCCATGGGCAGCTGGTAACGGAGACGCTTGTCTCGTGCGCAAAACATTGGAGAGAGGAAAACTTTATGCGCGCCTCAACAAAACGATTCTCTTGCGAACGCTTCTCGAAAGAGCGGTCTGAATTGAGTTGTCAGCACGAACCTATTCTTGCGCTGGTAGAAGTGTGCATCATCTGAATTGGCGAGGGTGTGGAAAGCTGCGCCTAACGATTCTTCAAAGATACTTTCTGCGTGAGCTCGCAGGTCCGTTTCTTCTCGGACTGGGCGTCTTTACTTTTGTCTTTCTCGTGGGGCAACTCTATAAACTCCTCGATCTCCTCACCAAGAACGGCGCCTCGCCACTTCTGGTGGGCGAGCTCATTCTCTCGATGCTCCCCTGGATTCTTTCGCTCACGACGCTGATGGCGCTCCTGGTCGCCATCCTTCTCAGCGTGGGGCGCCTCACGGCCGATCGCGAAGTCCTGGCCATACGCATGAGTGGCGTGAATTTGATGCACGTTTTTGCACCCGTTCTCGGCGTCGCCGGACTCCTCTCGCTGCTGCTGATCGGCGCGAACCAGGCGCTCATCCCTTCGCTTTACCTGCGAGCCATGGATCTTGCGATTCAAATCCAGTTCAACGTGCTCTCGAACATCTCTCCCAATGAACCTCAAGAGCTGGAAACCTCGGAAAAAGGGCAATCGAGTGTTTTCTTTTTCGAGAGGCGCGATCCGAAGACTGGTCTCATGGAGCACATCAACATCAAGACGTCCATCGAGGAGAAACCAAGCGAAGAGCTCGTGGCCCTCGAGCGCCAACTCAAAGAGAAAACGAAGCAGGCGATGCAGACCAAGGATCCTCAGATCCGGCGCGAGGCGATGAAACTCAAACTTGAAGTGGAACGCCTCCAGCGATCCAAAATGGTGCGCGAATCGCTGATCACTGCCAACCACGGGAAACTTGAGGCCGACCTTGAGGCGCGTCTCATCACGCTCGAACTCGTCAACGGCTCGATTCACTATGTCGACGTGGAGGAGCCAACGAAGTACAACGTCATTCGATTTCAGAAACTCACGAAGGGAGTCCGGCCTCGCCTGACGCGCACGACCGACACTGGCAGCTACCGAAAGTCTCCGCGCGAGATGAGCGTGAGCGAGCTTCGGCGGGAGATGCGCGAGAGCACGAAACCGTATCTCTTCAGCACGGAGCTCTATCAGCGATTTTCGGTGCCGTTGGCGTGTCTGGCTTTTGCCCTTGTGGCGCTGCCTCTGGCTGTTTTTGTCCGCCCCACTGCAAAAGCGATTGCATTCGGTCTCTCACTTTTCCTAATTTTTGTGTATTACGGATTGTTACAGTACGGAATTTCTCTCGGCAACACGGGAAGCCCGGCGGCTGCATTTGGCATCTTTTTGCCAAATATCATGCTGGCGTTGATTGGTTCTTTGTTGTTGTACCGAACGGTGATGAAGTAGAAAAGCGGACGTAGACGAACGTTGGTATGAATTGGCGCGCGAGAATAGGTCGTGGTGTGGTCGCTGCAGGCGTGGCGCTCGGATTGACCGCCATCCTGATGCCCCCCACTATGCGCCAGCTGGAAACCCGTGAATCGCACGTCCCCCTGAGCTCGCTCCTGCTCGCGGCTCCCACAGCTGTGAGCTATCCCGCTCCGTTGCCAGAGCAGGCCGTGGAGGAAAACGAAACGGAGCCGGCTCAAGAGATTCCCCAACCCTCAACGTCTTCAGCGCTGAGCGAAAGCACTGCTTCGCTCGAGCAAATCGAGGAAGGGAGTTTTGCCAAGCTCGTTCCCCCTTCACCTGAGGAGAAAGTCTGGGACCCGACGGAATACGAGCTATTGCAAAAGGATGCGCTGGGCACGAGCGACGTGCTGAGCGTGCTGCCCCCAGGGTTTGTGACACCGCCGGCGAAACCGCTCAGCCTGGAAGAGCTTCTGGCCGCGAGCCGCCCCGAGGAAAACATCACCTATCTCCTGCCGAAAGGGACCATCGACGAGCCGCGGCAAAAAATTGCCCAAGCCGCGCGCGAACAGACCCTGCCGCCTGGGCAGATCTTGATGGAATCCACGGACTACCTGGACTTCGACGAGGAGCATCATCAGATTTATGGGCACGGACGGGTGACAGCCCGCTACGGCGCCTACAAATTGGAAGCGGATCAGATGCTCGTGGATACGCTCCTGCGCGAAATCCAGGCCCAGGGCAACGTCGTCCTCACCACGCCTCAGGACCACATCGAGGCGGATTCCATGTGGTTCAACGTCGACACTGGCGAGGGAATTGCCCAGCAGGCCCGAGGACGTTCTGGTCCCATCTATATCCTTGGCGATCCTTTCAAAGCTGATGGCCGCACGACAATCCGTCAGCTCAGTAAAGACGAGACCTACATGCAAAAGGCCTCGATCACGACATGCGATTTCCCCGTCCCACATTACCGGCTGCGCGCGAAAGAGTTTACGATCATGGCCAACGACCGCGTTTTTGCGCGCAATGTCGTGCTCTACGTGCGCGAGACGCCTGTGTTGTGGCTGCCTTACTTCACCTACGCTCTGCGTGAATCGAATCCGTGGGGCTTCACGATTGGAAGCGACACAAAGCTCGGGAGCTTCCTGCGCGTCTGGTACGACTATCATCAGGCGACCTACACGCCGAGCGATGTGGACGAGGACATCATGGAGGCGACGAACAAGCTCAAGGCCCGCCTCTACACGGACTGGTTTTCGAAGCGGGGCAAAGGCTTAGGATTGAACCTGGCTTATAGCTTCGATCGCGGCCGCCACCAAGGAAAATTCAAAGCTTACGGTCTGGATGACAGCGACCGAAATGTGCCGCCATCGAGCCGCTACAGCATCGATTGGTATCACCGCTCACGCTTGACGGAGAACCTGTCGTGGCTGCTCGACGTCGACTACCAGAGCGACCCTGAGATTTTCTACGACGTGCTCGACCGCATGCGCGGGCGAGGCGTAGCGCGACGCGACCGCCTGCCAGAGCGCCGCGTGGGAACGGCTCTTGAGTGGACAACGGACGACTTCTTTGCCGGTTTGCGCGTGGAAATCAAGGACCGCATCGGGCGTGACCGCGTGACGAACTTTGCCGAGCCACTCGATAACGACTTCGACTTTGATCGCGGTTACAACAATGAGCGCTTCGTGCGGCTAAGTCCGCCGGCCACCATCGGCGCTGTGCCCGTCCCAGCCGACGGAATCTACACCGATCCCACCTCCATCAAGGACGAGAAGCTCGACGACGGGCTCGACCCCAAACGCTATGGCCGCGTGACGGAGCGCATGCCTGAGATTCGCGTCAGCTCGAACCGGCTGAGGCTGTGGACCCTGCCCCTGTGGTATCACGTCGATCTGCGTGTCTTCAACAACCTCGACAAGGGGCTAAACACGGTGAGCACGAAAGACGATAGCTACGTGACAGGATTCGATCTGTATCAGTCGCTGAGCCATCTCATGAAATTTGCCGAGCGCTACACGCTGCTTACAAAAGTGGGCATGGGGTTCGGCGTGGCCGAGCGCCAGAATGATTCCTTCAACCTGGATTTCCCGGCAGGAGCCACATTCCCCTTCGTCTATGATGGGCAACGCATAGGCGACACGATCACTGGGGTAACCTTCCTGGATGAAGACACCTTCCTGGTGGGGAAACGCAAATTCAGCCTGAAAAACGTTCAGCCGGCGTTCGTCTATGGCGACATCGATAGCCGATTCAATGCGCGGATCTCCGACGCGTTGACGGCATGGATTCGCTACCGGCTGCGGGAGGGGACAAAGGATAGCCTTGGGGAATTCTACGAGGCCATCGGTAGCCGCAAAACCCGCGACGATCTTTTCCCCTTCCGTCTGCGCGAGCACTGGATCGAGGCTGGCTTGGATTACAAGCTGATTTACCCGAATCTCAATGCGTCGTTCTCGGTGGGAAATAACCTTCAAGGGCGGAGCGACATCACGCCCAACGAGCTGCTACGCTATGCGAATCTGGGCGTCAATTGGAGCAATGCGCGCAACACGCTGGTGATTGGCGGCGGGCTCAGCATCCAAGAGCGACAGATGCGTGATCCCACGGATCCGAATGAGTTCCAGCAAAAATCTTTTGCCACCTATGTGGGGGCGACCCATCGGCCCGTCCATAATCGCTACTACACGCGCCTTTCGCTCTATCAAACCAAGCCGCAAAACAATGATCCGCTGGGTATTTCCGGCCGTGACATTCTTGACACCCGAGACGAGACCGTCATAGACTTTTCGCACGGACATAAAATTGGATCGAAGTACCTTGTGGAATATGCCATCCGGCATCGGTCACGCGACAAGGGAGCGTCGGAGCAGTATTTCCGGGTGTCGCGTGATTTACATGACCTCATCGCCGGAGTTGAGTTGCGCGTCGAGGATGAAGGACTCGCGAAAAGCGACGAATCCGGAACGCGAAAGGATTATCAAGTGCGTTTGAGTTTCAAACTCAAAGAGTCAATCGACCGCGGGGCGCTGCCAACGAAGCGGACGAACACAATCTTTTCTCGATCAAAACTCAGCGCTTTTGACACAGGTGGGTGATCGCGAGGCCAACATCTATGGGTGATAAAAAGCGTAAAATTCTCGCCGTCGACGACGAGACGGATCTACTTCTCATTGTCAAGACAGCTCTGACGAGCGAGGGCTTCGACGTCGTGACAGCGACAAACGGTCCGGACGCGCTGGCACTGGCAGAAGATGAGCGACCGGACTGCATCCTCCTTGACGTCATGATGCCGGAAATGAACGGCTTCGAGGTCCTTCAAGCTCTGCGCGAGAACCCTGCCACAGAGCGCATCCCTGTGATCATGCTAACAGGTGTATCCGAGCGAGAAAAAATTCGCGATGCTCTGTCGGCAGGCATCGACTATTACATCGTCAAGCCTTTCCAGCTCCACGACCTCGTTTGCAAAGTCCAACTCGCAATCGCTGATTCAGAAAATGCCGGCCTCTAGGGGGCTTGCTGCCTCGGTTCTCAATGATCGTGGCATGACACTGCCTCCGTAAAGAACTCCTATCTTCGCCCAGCCCTTAATGGCTCTCAAGCTCTCAGGTGGGAGCTGACGTGCAAACGGTTCTCGGTAAGTAAAGCAGACCCTCCCTCGCCCCCCAAGCGTTGCTTGCTCGAGAGCAAGAGCGCACCAACGGCGCAGGCATTGTGAAACGCCTCTCGTTGATTGCTGCGGCAGAGCTCAACAAATGCGTGGAAGCTGCTCACCGCTGAGCATGTCGAGAATCCGCATCGTGCCGACTCGACTACGTAAGAGGACCTCGGGCGACCCCGCCTCACTGACTTGCCCGATAAGGGAGGGGGCAGGGGCTCCCGCGCGGCGCAAGGCGTTCAAAGCATCCTCCGCTTGCGCTTGAGGAACAAAGGCAATGAAGCGCCCTTCGCAGGCAACGTACAAGGGGTCCAGGCCAAGCAGTTCGCACACTGCCTCCACGGCAGGATGCAGAGCAATTGCCGACTCGTTGATGATGAGGCGACAGCCGGCGGCTTGCGCAATTTCATTCACGGCACTCGAGAGTCCCCCACGTGTAAGATCGCGCAGGCAGTGCACCTCGACCCCACCTTCGAGGAGCGCACGCACTTGATCGCCGAGGGGGGCACAGTCACTGGCAAGTTCCGTTTCGAGGGCAAGTCCCTCACGCTGGGCCATGATGGCAACCCCATGGCGCCCCACATCGCCGTTGACGACAATGGCATCGCCCGGCCGCACGCTTGTGGGATGGATTGCAAGGTCGTGATCCACGACCCCAATGCCCGCCGTGTTGATAAAAATGCCATCGCCTTTGCCACGATCGACAACTTTGGTGTCGCCAGTCACGACGACGACCCCGCACCGGCTGGCCGCAGCCGCCACGGACTGAACCACGCGCCAAAGGGTTTCCATGGGCAATCCTTCCTCGAGAATCAGCGCAAGGCTCAGCCAGCAAGCGCGCGCTCCGCACATGGCCAAATCGTTGACCGTTCCATAGACGGCCAGTATTCCAATATCACCGCCGGGAAAAAAGACCGGATTGACGACGTACGAGTCGGTGGTGAAAGCCAGCCGCGCGCCAGCGGGTGGGGCCAGCACTGCGCCATCATGCGCCTCGCGCGCCGGTGTCCCAAATGCCGCCAAAAACATTTTTTCAATGAGGTCATGCATGAGGCGCCCCCCACCTCCATGCGCTAGCGTGACGTGGGGATAATCGCGAATGGGGACCGGACAAGAGAGCTCAAAATTGGTGGTCATTTCGAGGCTCCTTGGATACCAGGTTTGCGGTGGGCACGGTAACGGTAGTAAGCGGCGCAGGCTCCTTCGCTGGAAACCATTGTGGCGCCCAGCGGATGCTCCGGCGTACAGCGAGTCCCAAAGGCTGGGCACTCGTTCGGCTTGCGCAGGCCTTGCAGAATGAGTCCGCTGATGCACTCTGAGGATTCTTCGACCGTGGCCGAAGCAACGCCGAAACGCTTCTCGGCATCGAACTCGGCGTATTCCTCGCGAAGTCCCAAGCCGCTAGCGGGAATCTCGCCTATGCCGCGCCATTTGCGTGGCACGACCTGAAAGACTTCAATCATGAGGCGGCGCGCATGCGGATTTCCTTCGCGACGCACCACACGCGCGTACTGATTCTCCACAATCGCCTTGCTGGCCTCGAGCTGCCGAACGCACATGAGGAGCCCTTCGAGGATATCCACAGGCTCGAACCCCGTGACAACGATCGGCACTCGATACTTTGCTGCGATGGGCTCGTACTCCTCGAAGCCCATGACGGTGCAGACGTGACCGGCCGCGAGGAAGCCCTGGACGCGATTGGTGGACGAAGAGAGAATGGCCTCCATGGCCGGGGGCACGAGGACGTGCGATACAAGGAGCGAAAAGTTTCGCAGGCCCTCGCGCCGGGCCTGATAGACCGCCATCGCATTAGCGGGCGCTGTCGTCTCAAAGCCGACAGCGAAAAAGACGACTTCGCGCTGGGGATTTGCGCGAGCCAGAGCCAAAGCATCCAGCGGCGAGTAGACGATTCGGACGTCAGCTCCCTGAGCTTTGGCGCTAAAGAGATCCCCGCGGCTGCCAGGCACACGTAACATGTCGCCAAATGAACAAAATATCACGTTGGGCGTTACGGCAATCGCCAGGGCTTTGTCGATCAGCTCGATGGGGGTGACGCACACGGGGCAACCAGGGCCGTGGACGAGAGTGAGCTGCGGTGGCACGAGCTCATCGATGCCAAATCGCACAATAGAATGCGTCTGGCCGCCACAAACTTCCATGACCACCCACGGGCGGGTGATCGTGCGGCGAAGTTCGTTGGCCAGAGTCTTGACCGCGCGCTCGTCGCGAAACTCCTCGACGTATTTCATGGCTCCACGCGCTCTCCTTCTTGCCCGGCGTCTTCATCGAGCTCACCCATCTGGCGGAGTGTTTCGAGAAGCTCAAGAGCTTCCTGCTCGTCGAGACGTTGGAGCGCCACACCCACATGGACAATGACGTAGTCGCCCACTTCGGCCTCGGGAACATAGGCCAGGTTGACTTGGCGAAGAACACCGCCGAAATTAACGCGGCCAGAGCGCATGATGGGATCGTCGTTGGTAATTTCCTCGATTCGCCCGGGAACCGCAAGACACATGATGCTCACTCCTCTGGCATGCGATACGCTACTGCTGCAATTTGTCCCACCGCGATGCTGCCATCGTTGGGCGGGATCTTCTCAGGGATAAAGACACGATATCCTTCTTGTTCAAGGCGCGAAACAACGAGCTCAGTGAGAAGTCGATTCTGAAAACATCCCCCAGCGCAAACCACGTTTTTGCACGATACCTTACGAGCCATCTGCACGATGCTCTCAGATAGCGTGGCGTGGAACCGCGCAGCAATCCGCTCAAGCCTTTCCCCTCTCTGGCAATCCTCGAGAATGCCTAGGATCATGGGCTCCCAGTCGAAAACGCTGAGCGTGACGGCATGAGACTGGCGCTGGTGAGGGTGGACGCTCCATTCGGCCTCCGCGACAGGAACAGAGCGCTCACGCCAGACGAAGGGATAGCCACGCCTCTCAGAAGTTTTGAGCGCAAGCCATTCAAGCTCCATGGCTGCTTGTCCCTCGAACGAGCAGCGATGGCGCACTCCAAGGAGGCTAGCCACCGCATCGAATAGTCGCCCTGCACCGCAGGTCCAAGGCGCGTAAAATCCCGTCACAAGCATACGTTCTAAAATTGTTAGCTCATTATCAGAAAAGGCGTGAGGATGCTTTCTCTCGTACCAGGCCCGAGCCGCCTGCGGATCCCAAAGCTCGGCAAGCAGGGCGAGGGCGCTGCGGCGAGGTTCTCGCATCGCTTTATCGCCACCAAGAGCGCGAAAAGGGCGCAGGTGAGCCCGACGGCGGAACCACCCCATGCGGACATCAAGAAACTCGCTGCCCCAGATTGTGTTGTCGAGGCCAAGACCTGTGCCATCCCAAGCCACACCAAGGACGTCGTCCTCCCAAAGCCCATGTTCGGCCATGGCCGCAAAGATGTGAGCTGCATGGTGGGGGACGCGCGTGAGAGCGATCTTCGTGCTCTCTCCCTCAGCGCGCCGTGGGGGGTGAGTGCTTCTCGGAAAGTCTTGCGTGGGCTGCAAAAAACGTTCGGCCACAAGAGTCGAGGCGTAGTCCGGATGGGCGTCGCACACGGCATGAGTGAGCGTGACGCTGTAGAGCTCGGCGAGCGCGTTGACGGTGCGTTCGTGGGCGCGAAGGGCTGGCTCGGTATCAAGGTCGCCAATATGCTGGCTTAGGACGATATTGCGGTCGACTGCCAGCGCGATGGTATTCTTCAAATGCGCGCCAAAAGCCACGACTCCGGAGCGGGGGCGAGGGAGTCGTGCCACGGGCAGCGGCGCGTAGCCACGAGCGCGACGCAGGACGACAGGCCGCCCTGCCAACACGCGCACGACGCTATCATCCACATAGCGGGCAATCGGCCGGTTGTGAGTCAGGAAAAGATCGGCGACCCCAGCAAGCCGTTCAAGGGCTTCGCTGGTCGATGTGCAAATAGGCTCGTCCGTGAGGTTGCCACTTGTCGCCACGATAGGACGTTGTACCATTTCGAGGAAGAGGTAGTGAAGCGGCGAATAAGGCAACATGAAACCGAGCGACGGGTTGCCTGGCGCCACTGACGGGGCAACGACTGAATCGGCAGAGGGGGCACGCTCAAGGATTACGATAGGGGCTTCAGGAGACCGAAGAAGCGCCTCTTCTACCGGAGTGCACAGACAGAGCTTGCGCACGACATCGATTGAGGGTGACATGAGGGCAAAGGGTTTTTCC
>FWWM01008907.1_pt1 | contig 18910 bp, 18 predicted proteins | sample 2228351 | NCBI WGS metagenome assembly FWWM01 (sample SAMEA103939774, study PRJEB20133) | metagenome
AACCAGGCTGCGCTACTCCCCGCCGCATTAGTATTTTAGCAGAGGTCCGGGATCCGCGCCAGCGGCATCTACTTGCCGGGTCTGGCCGCCCCGGCGGGCCTGGCCGGGTGTTCCAGCTTCAGGTGAACCTTGAGGGGCGGCCCGACCACCCGCCGCTCGCCGTCCGGCCGCAGAAAGACGTTGAAATTGAACGCCCGACCCCGCAGGTGGCCGGGGACGGTGGCGGTCACCGTTACTTGGTAGGTGTTGCCGGGCTGAAGGGTGCCATTGAGGCCGCTGACCCTGACGTCGTCCTGAAACTTCTTCGGCCGGATGACAATTTGGGGGTCGGTGACGGTTTGAGTTACGGTCAGGCTGACGGTCCGGGTTATGGTCTCACCCAGCTTGACCGTGCCGGTTATCCGGCCCGGGGTCCAGTTCAGGGGCCGGGGCTTTTCCGGTCCGTCGGCCGCCGCCGGGGTGCCGGATGCCAGCAGGACCGCCCCAAACAGAACCGGCAGACCGGCGGTCAGGAGCAGGATAAAGGACCCGCGTCCCATCGGTCACCTCCACCGGAAAAACGGCGGAGGCGCCCAGCAGGATACGGCCGGGAGCGGTGCCGGCTAGCCCACTCTGGGCCCGGCGGCCCGAACCTGGGGCGAGACGTGGGGCTCGTATTGTTTAAAATTCCTAACGAATTCGGCGGCCAGCCGCCGGACCTGCTGCTCATAGGCCAGCCGGTCCCGCCACAACGCCCACGGCCGCAGCACCTCGTCCGGCACGCCGGGCACGTGGGCCGGAATCTGCAGCCCGAAGTACGGTTCGACCTCGAACTCGACCGTATCGAGCTGGCGGTTCACGATGGCCCGCACCATCGCCCGGCTGTACTGAATCTTAATCCGCTGGCCAACCCCGTACGGCCCGCCAACCCAGCCGGTATTTACCAGCCAGACGTTCGCCTGGTAGCGGCGCACCCGCTCATCCAGCAGCCGGCCGTACTCGACCGGATGGAGCACCAGGAACGGGGCCCCGAAGCAGCTGCTAAAGGTTGCCTCCGGCTCGGTAACCCCGCGTTCGGTCCCGGCCAGCTTCGAGGTGTAGCCCGAGAGGAAGTGATAGACCGCTTGCTCCTCGGTAAGCCGGGCCACCGGCGGCAGGACCCCGAACGCATCGGCCGTGAGGAAAATCACGTCCTTGGGGTGGCCGGCAACCCCGGTTGGGCTCACGTTGGGCAGAAACTCGATGGGGTAGGCCGCCCGGGTATTCTCGGTCAGGGAGTCGTCGTCGAACTTCGGGATGCGGGTCTCCGGGTTGACCACCACGTTCTCCAGCAGGGCCCCGAACCGGTGGACCGCGCTGTAAATTTCGGGCTCGGCGGTGGCCGAAAGGTTTATCGTCTTGGCGTAGCAACCGCCCTCGAAGTTAAAGATACCGTCATCCGACCAGCCGTGCTCGTCATCGCCCACCAGGATGCGCTCGGAGTCGGTCGAAAGGCTGGTTTTGCCCGTCCCCGATAGGCCGAAAAAGAGGGCCGAGACGTTATCCGGCCCGGCGTTGGCTCCGCAGTGCATCGGGAAGACGCCCTGCATCGGGAGCAGGTAGTTGAGGGAGGTAAAGACGCTCTTTTTTATCTCCCCGGCGTAGGCCGTGCCGCCGATAAGGACCTCCTTGCGGGCGAAGTTGACCAGGATGAAGACCTCGCTTCGGGTGTCGTCAATTTCGGGAATCGCCTTAAATTCCGGGGCAGAAATAACCACGAACTCGGGCCGGTGGCCGGCAAGCTGGTCGGGGGTCGGCCTGATGAAAAGGTCCCGGGCAAAGAGGCTCTGCCAGGCGGTGGTCGTGATTACCCGGACGGGGAGCCGGTAGCGCGGGTCGGCGCAGGCAAACAGGTCCTGGACGAAGATGTCCCGGTCCTGCAAAAACGCCATAAGCCGCTGGCGGACCCGCTCGTAGGCCTCGGGCTCGAACGGCTGATTGACCGGCCCCCACCAGATCCGCCCTTCCGACGACGGCTCCCGGACAATGAATTTGTCCTTCGGTGAGCGGCCGGTATACTTGCCGGTATACACGACCAGGCCGCCGCCTTCAGCCAGCATCCCCTCGCCCCGCATTACGGCCAGCTCGACCAGCCGCGGGGCGTTCAGGTTCCAGTAGATACGGCGGGGATTAACTATGCCGTGGGCCTCAAGACCGATGGTCGGGGGGGATGTGATATCCACCATCTACTCTTCACCTCAACGTGGTCTGGATATTGCCCGCCAGCAGGGACAATTGACCGTCCCTCCGTATATAATCCCAGCGGAAGGTTTCCGTCAAGTCGTGATACAACCGGTCAAGGACTACTATGACTGCGGAGAGGTCGCCTGAGGCGGTGGACGACCGGGTTGAAATGCTGGCGGGCTGGCTACGTTCAGCCCGGTCGGCGGTTGTCTTCACCGGGGCGGGGGTAAGCACCGAGTCGGGCATCCCCGATTTCCGGGGGCCGGATGGCCTCTGGCGGCGGGTAAATCCGGCCAACTTCACGATCCGGCGCTATCTGGAAGACCCCGAGGTGCGGCGGGAGTCGTGGGAGCGGTTTAAGACCGGCGGGGTCTACGGCCAGGCCGAGCCGAACCCGGCCCATTATGCCATTGCCGAACTGGTTCGGGCCGGTCTGGTTAAGTGGGTAATCACCCAGAACATTGATAGTCTCCACCACCGGGCCGGGACGCCCCCCGAGCGGATAATCGAACTCCACGGCAACCTCAGGTTCGCCAAGTGCCTCGGCTGCCGGCGGCGGTTCGAAAAGGCCGAGGCCCTGGCGTTGCCGGCCGACCCTTCGGACGGGGTGCCGCGGTGTCCCGACTGCGGGGGCCTGCTCAAATCGGGCACCGTTTCGTTTGGGGAGCCCCTGCCGGCCGACGAGCTGGCCCGGGCCGAAGAGGCGGCCCAGACGTCGGACCTCTTCATCGTGGTTGGCTCGTCCCTGGTGGTTTATCCGGCCGCCTACCTGCCCCTCCACGCCCTTGATGCCGGAGCCAGGCTGGTGATTATTAACCTCGGGGACACCCCGCTGGACCACCTGGCCCACCTGCTCATTCCGGCGCCGGCCGGCGAGGTTCTGCCGAAGGTGGCCGGCCTTGCGCTTGAACACCGAACCTGAAGCCGCAAACACCAGCCGTACAAGGGAGGACCATGAACGACGCCAAGGTTATTCGGGTCGACCACATTGCCGCGGCCGTCCGCGACCTGGAAAAGACCCTCGGTGTTTTCGAGCAGATTTTCGGCGTCTCTGACCTGCACCGGTTTGAGAACGACCGGGACGGCTTCCGGGGGGTGGCCTTCCGCCTCGGGTCAGGAAGCCGCTTTGAGCTTATCACCCCGACCAGACCGGACTCCTTCCTGAGCCGGTTCCTGTCCGAGCGGGGCGAAGGCTTTCACCACGTGACCCTTGAGGTGACGGACCTGGACGGGCTCATTGGGAAGCTGGAAGGGCTGGGTTTCAAGGTATTGCGGGGCCGGGCGACCGACACCTACCGGGAAGCTTTCATTCACCCGGTCGGGTTTTTCGGGATGCTTATCCAGTTGACCGAGCGGATGCGGGCCGGCAAACCGGCCGGCGAGGCCGACGGGCAATGAAGGACCTGGTAATCATCGTAACGGGGGCGTCCCGGGGTATTGGGGCCGCAACGGCCAGGCTGCTCGCCGGTCAGGGGGCGAAGGTTGTGCTCGCCGCCCGGTCGGCCGAGGCTTTGCTCGCCCTGGAAGCCGAGCTTGCCCGCCGGGGCCAGACGGCTCTGGCGGTGCCGACTGACGTCACCGACCCGTACCAGCTCGACCGCCTGGTCGAGCGAACCCTGGAGGTGTTCGGCCGGGTGGATGTTCTGGTAAACAACGCCGGCATCGCCGAATCGTGCGAGGTGGCGGCCGCCCCGGATGACCTTATCGACCGGCTTTTCGAAACCAACCTGCTGGGACCGATCCGGCTTACCCGCCGGGTCCTGCCCCACATGCTGGCCCGCGGCTCGGGCCACGTCATCTTCGTAAGCTCGGTGGCCGGCCACATCCCGATTTCGCCGATCACCCTCTACTCGGTAACCAAAGCCGGCCTGCTCGCCCTGGCCGACGGCCTGCGCCGGGAGGTCGGATTCCGGGGCGTCCGGGTCTCGGTTGTTTCGCCCGGGTTTATCCGGACCGACATGGTCAACGACGTTCGGGGTGTGCCCCGCTGGCTGCCGATGCCGGGGCCCGAGGCGGTTGCCGGGACCATTGCCCGGTTGATCCGTCACCCCCGGCGGGAGGTCGTAATGCCCTGGTATTACCGGCCGGCGGTGGCCCTCAATACCCTCGCCCCGTTCCTGGTCGATTTGAGCCTGCGGCTCTTCCGACCAGGACGACGCCCTCGGCCCCTGGCCGGGCCGGGACCTTCAACCGATTGAGTTTGGGCCGCGCTTTTAATGTGGTGTAACCAGGCTCGCGGGCGGCGGGCCTCAACCGGGCGGGGTGATCTGCCCCTCACCGTTTTTTGCCGGCGGTCGGCGGTTTCTTCGGCCTCGGGATCGGGGCCGGCCCGTTGCCCATCATCGGCAACCTGATCCTGCACCTGGTCTACGGGGCCACCCTGGGAACCCTTTACGGGCCCGCCGGTCGGGTCGTGGTGGGGGATGAGGCCCCAACCGAGCTGGAGGGCCAGGTTACCAGCCAGCAGGTGGTCCTGGGGGATAATCTGCTGGCGGCCCTGGTTGTGGCGGCGATGACCGGGGCGGCCCTCGGCGGGCTGGTCGGGTCGTTTATCGGATTGACGTACGCCGGGGAGGAGACGAAGTCGGCCAGGTCGGGCTGAGGACGGCGTCCATTGCCCGGTCGACCCGCGGATAGGCCAGCCAGACCCAGCCGGCCCCGAACAGGGCCCCGGTCAGTGTCCGCAAAAGCCAGTCGCTCTCCCGCAGGCCAACGAGCTGCGTGGTGCCGTCGACGGCCAGGGGGAGAATGAGCACCAGGAAGAGCCGCCAGTCGAGGGCGCGGAGCCGGCCCCGGAGCAGGCCGTAGGCAAGCCCGGCCAGCAGCATTACCCCGTAGATTGCGACATCCCGCTCGCAGAAGGCCACCTTGAACCCCAGGTCGGGATTGCCCAGGAACGCCGCCGGGTCGGCCGGGTTGATAAACGGGCGGAGCTCCTCGGGGGAATAGACCGGCTGGCGGCCGAAGAGAAAATAGCTCCGGGTCGGCAACTGGTGGCAGGTCAGGCGATACGCCAGGTAAATAAATCGGGCCGGGTACTCGTAGCCGGCGGCCATGAGCAGGGGGGCCAGAAACGGCGGCACCATGAACGCCAGCAGGCCCAGGTTCGCCAGGGCAAGCCAGTGGCGGGCGATAAACCTGACCAGGCCGTCGACGAAATCGACCACGAGCCGGTCGAGGGCCCGGCGCCGGGGCCCGACGCCCAGCAGGTCCAAGTAAAGGTCGTAGGCCGGGTCTTTACGGTCCATGCCCAACCGGCTGGGTTGCCGGCTCAATCGCCGGCTTTTCGGCGGCCGCGCCGCGTCTGGCCTGCCAGAGCACGGCCAGGCCGACCAGAATTAGGATGAGGCTCAGGAGCTGGCTCTGGCGGAGCCCGAAAACCAGGAGGGGTTCGGGGCGGGCCAGGGTGAGGACGAGCCGGCCGAGGCCGAACAGGACGGCCCAGAGGCCGAATGCGGTGCCGGGGTGGCGGAGGCGGCGCCGGGCCGCGGTCAGCAGGCCGAGGATCCCCAGGCCGAGGAGGATCTCGTAAGCCGGGTAGGGGTGGACGGGCAGGTCGAGCTGGTAGGCCAGGGAGTCGGGGTGCCGGTAGACCACGGCCCAGGGCAGGGTGGCCGGGTTTCCGGCCGCATCCCCGTTAATCAGGTTTCCGAGCCGCCCGACCCCGATTCCGAGAATCAGTCCCGGCGTCGCCGCATCCAGGGCCGCCCCAAGGGGAAGCCCCCGGCGGCGGCAGACGACGGCCACCACCCCACCCCCGACGAGCAGGCCCCCAAGGAGGGACATCCCCCCCTGGTGGAGGGCCACGATGAGCTGGGGATTGAGCCGGTAGTATTCGGGGTAGTCGGCCACGTGGAAGAGGCGGGCGGCCACCAGGCCGGCCAGCAGACCCCAGAAGGCGGCAGCATTAACGCCATCTTCGGGCAGGCCCCGGCGGCGGGCCTCCCGGAAGGTCAGGCCGAGGCCGGCCAGAACGCCGAGGGCCAGGAAGACCCCGTACCAGCGCAGGGCGTAACCGCCCACCGAGATGACTACCGGGTCGACGGTTAGCTCGATAAACGACACCGCTAACTACTTTACGCCTTCGGCCGGCCCGACGGCTAGTCCAACCGGCCCCTGACCAGAAAGTCCCAGCAGGTCCGGGCGAGCCGGCCGATCAGGTAAGTGGCGGCGTAGTGGCCGGGGGTTCCGTCCGGGAGTTCGGGCGGAACATACTCGGTGAAGACGGTCAGGATAAAGCGGGGCTCGTCCCCGGCAAAAATGACCCCGGCGTCGTTGTAGTTGCGGGCGCCGGTTCCGGTCTTGTGGGCCACCTTCGTCCCGGCCGGAAGCTGGGACGGCAGCCGGCTCCGAAGCTTCTGCCAGGAAAGAACCTGGATGGCGTACTGACACAGCTGGGGGGTCACCCCGAGGCGGGCGGCCACCGCGGCGTCCCGGGTGCCCTGAACGGTCAGGTCCAGCAGGTGGCCGACATCGGCCGGCGTGGTCGTGTTGACAAGTTCGAGGGGATGGTCCCAGGGGAGGGGCCGGGGCGGGATGCCGTTGCGGTGGGTCGTTCCGGTCATACCCACGGACCGGCAGAAGGCGTTGATATAGTCGAGGCCCAGCATATCCACCACCGTCCCGGTGCAGGTGTTGTCGCTTACGATAATCATCATGACCAGGCAGTCCCGGAACTGGATGGTGAACCCGGGTTGCAGGTGCTGGAAGCAGCCGGAATCGTTGTTTTGATATTTGGCCTGAATCTCAACCGGCTGGTCGAGGCGGAGGCGGCCCTCATTCACGGCCTTCAGGGCCGCCATAAGGATCGAGATTTTGCGGGTGCTGGCCGACGGCACGACGACGTGGCCGTTGCGGTCGGCTTCGGCCCCGGAGGCCAGGTCCTTCAGGTACCAGCCGGTGTGAAACGGGTAGCGGTCGCAGAGGGCATTCAGGCTGCGGGTCAGGTCATCCAGGTTTGCCACGGGGTCCTCCTCCGGCCAAAGGTGTCAGTAGAGTATACGCTGGCCGTGAGGCCGTCAGCTCACCCGGCGGGGGTCGAGGGCGTCCCGCAGGCCGTCGCCGATGAAGTTTATCGAAAGGACCGTCAGGAAGATGGCCAGCCCGGGGAAGACCGCCCAGTGGGGGGCCATATCGAGCCGGTCCTTGGCGTCAAAGAGGAGCCGGCCCCAGGTCGGCATATCGGGCGGGAAGCCAAGACCCAGGAACGAGAGGGTCGACTCCTGGAGGATCGCAGCGGCAACCCCCAGGGAGGCGGCGACGATGACCGGGCTGAGGGCGTTCGGGAGCATGTGGACGACAGCCATCCGGAGCCCGGGCACCCCGATGCACCGGGCCGCCTCGATAAACTCCTTTTCTTTGATGGAGAGAAAGGATGCCCGGACGAGCCGGGCAACGGGCATCCACCGCAGGCTGCCGATAACGGTTACCATTAGCAGGAAGATGCCGAGTTCGGGACCGAAGATATTTCGGACCGGGTCCCGGAACAGGTAAATAACGAGCAGAAGAAGCGGCAGGGGCGGCAAAGCGATGAAAAGGTCCGTAAGCCGCATCAGGATGTGGTCGACGGTGCCGCCGAAATACCCCGAGATGGCCCCGACGGCGGTGCCGATGGTCACGGCGATGAACATCGCCGCCAGGCCTACGGCGATGGAGACCCGGCCGCCGAACAGGATCCGGGCGAGGATATCCTGGCCCAGGTCGTCGGTGCCGAGGGGATGGGCCAGGCTCGGGGGCTTAAGCCGCTGGGTCATGTCGATCTCGTTGAACTTGACCGGGTAGACCAGGGGCCCGAAAACCGTCGCCAGGACCATGAAGGTCAGGACAACAAGGCCGAACATGGCCAGCCGGTGGCGGCGGAACTGGCCCCAGGCGTCGGCCCAGAGGGTGCGGGGTGGCCGGGCGAGGACCGCTTCGGCGGTCCGGGCAGCGGTCGGGACAAAGCCGGGTCCGGCGGCCATGCGTTCAGGCTCCTTCAGTCATACCGGATGCGGGGGTCCAGGGCCCCGTAGGCCAGGTCGGCCACAAGGTTAAAGACCACGACCAGGACGGCGTAGGCGAAAACGATGGCCATCACGACGGGCGTGTCCTTGAGCTGGATTGAGCTTATCAGGAGCGAACCGATGCCGGGCACCCGGAAGATCTGCTCGGTGACGATGGCCCCGGTGAAGATGCCCGGAATCTGCAAAGCCATGATGGTGACGACCGGAATGAGGGCGTTGCGGAGGGCGTGGCGGAGGATGACGGCCCGCTCGGAAAGCCCCTTCGCCCGGGCGACATTGATATAGTCCATCCGAATCACGTCCAGCATCGACGCCCGGATGTACCGGGTCAGAACCGCCCCCTCAAAAAGGGCCAGGACCATGATCGGCATAATCGCGTGGCGAAGGATTTCGAGGGCCCAGGCCGGGCCGGTCGCCTGAATGTTGGTGGTAAAGACCATGGGCAACCAGCGCAGGTAGATGCTGAATACCAGGATGAAAATCAGCCCGGTAAAGAAAGTGGGCAAAGAGAAGCCGATGAAAGCCAGGGTTGTCGCCAGATTATCAAGCCACGAGTACTGGCGGACGGCGGAGACAATGCCGACCGGGATCGCAATAAGGAGGGCGACGACGTAGGCGCTGCCCATGACGAAGATGGTTGTCGGCAGGCGCTGCCAGATAAGTTGGGTGACGTCGACCCGGCTTACGAACGAGTAGCCCAGGTTGCCCTGGAGCAGGGACGTGAGCCATTTGACGTACCGGATGTGGACCGGGTCATCCATGCCGAGCTGGCGCCGGAGGTTCTCCCGGACCTCGACCGGGACGTTCGGGTTCTGGGCCAGCTCAGAAAACGGGTCGCCCGGGGCGAGAGATAGGATGACAAAGATGACCACGCTGATGCCGAGCAGGGTCGGCACGGCGATGATGACCCGCCGGACCAGGTACTTCGTCAACGGCGGCCTCCGGCGATTCTACGTTAGCTTGTCCGGTACCAGTAGGCGAGCTTCCAGAGGTTCGAGTCCCAGGTGGTCAGGTCCATGCCCCGCAGGTTGTTCTTGGCGGCGCCCTGGCCGTTGCGGTTGACAACGGGGATGACCACGACGTCGTCGATGACCATCTGGTTCATCCGCCGGATGATCTCCGCCCGCTTGACCGGGTCAAGTTCGGTCCGGGCCTGGTTCCAGAGCCGGTCGTACTCGGGATTCTGGTAGCGCTCGATGTTGCGGCCCGCCCACTTATTCGCCTTCTGGGCGACCTGCCAGGAGGTCCACTTCTCCATAAAGGCCTGGGGGTCGGGCGAACCCGGCCCGGTCGTGTACATTTGCATGTCGGCGTAGAAGTGGGAATAGGTGTCCGGGTTGCCGGGGTCGCTGGAGAAGAAGACGTCCGAGACCACGGCCTTAAGCTCCACCTCGACCCCGATGGACTCCAGGTCCTTCTTGATGATGGCCTGGGTCTTCTGCCGGACCGGGTTGACCGACGTCTGGAAGAGGACCTTCATCCGTTTGCCGTCCTTCTGGCGGACGCCGTCCGGACCCCGCCGCCAGCCGGCCTCATCCAGTAGCCGGGCGGCCTTCTCGAGGTTAAATTCCCAGCTCCCGCCTTCGGGGACGTACTTTTTCGGGTTGAAGACCATGTAGATGCCGACCTGGCCGCCGGCACCGTAAAGCTCGTCGACGATGAGCTTGCGGTTTATGGCGTAGCTGAACGCCTTGCGCACCTTGGGGTCGCTGAAGAACGGGTGCTTGGTCTTAATGCTGGAGCGCTCGCCATCGACCTCGGTCCAGGGGTCGGTGTAGTTGAGCTGGATGTGCTCGGTGCTGGCGCCCGGGTAGTTGATCACCCGGCCGATCCCCATTTTTTCGAGGCTGGCCAGCACATCCCACTCCACCTGCATGTTCCAGGCAAAGTCGTACTCGCCCGTCTGCAGGACGGCCCGGGCCGCCGAGGTCGCATCGCCCCCGCCCTTAAGCTCGAGCCGGTCGAAGAACGGCCGGTTCGGCACGTGGTACTTGTCGTTGATCTCGGCGATGATGATATCGCCGGGCCGGAATTCGACCAGCTTGTAGGGGCCGGTGCCGACCGGCTTGAGGTTATACGGCGAGTTGCGGGCATTCTGGCCCTTATAGGGGGCGATCAGGTGCTTCGGGAAGATGTGGCCGCGGCCCCCGACGAAGGGATCATGCCAGATCGGGGTCGGCTCCTCAAATACAACCTTAACGGTGTAGTCGTCAACCTTCTCGACGACCTTGATGTTGGTGTAGCTGCCCCTGGTCGTGGCGGCCGTGGCCGGGTCCATGATGTATTCCCAGGTGAAGACAACATCGTCGGCCGTGAACGGGTGGCCGTCGTGCCAGACGACGCCCCGCTTGAGCCGCCAGATGACCCAGCGGCCCTCCCGGTCAAGGGTGCCCTTCTCGACGCTGGGCACCTCGGCGGCCAGGATCGGGAAGACCTCGCCGTCGGGGTCGTAGGCGGCCAGGGGCTCGGTGAAGATGCGGGAGCCGTCGAAATCCTTCGTCCCGCTGGAGAGGTGGGCGTTAAGAATCACCGGAGCCTGCCACCACAGCAGCTTGAGCAGTCCGCCGCCACCCCGCCGGGTCGGCTGGAACTCCTCTTTCGGGGCCTCTGGCTGGGTTGGGGCGGCCGGGGCCGGGGCGCACGCCTGCAGAATGCTCACAATAAGGGGCATGGAGATGCCGGCCCCGAGCAGGGTATGGATAAACTGCCGCCTGGTAATCCGACCTGCCCTCAGCTCTTCGACCAGCTCCTCAACAGTCCAGTTCGCCATGAGCCTGCCTCCCGGGCCAAAGATTTTATATTGTGCGCGGTCGCGCTCAAATTTCGGCATGAGTTTAGCAGAGGTTCGGGGTATTGTCAAGTGTTGCCGTTTGGCGACCGCAACGTGCTAGGCCGCCTGAAAGCAGGCCCCGGCGCCGCTTTATAAACCCACGTTACGTGTTATTGCGCGGCAATCTGAAAGGGTTGTCCGGAGGTATCCGGACAGGCGGGCTGCCTCTGCCGGAAAAGATTTTTGCCGGTCCGGCGGCCTGGTGGGGTATAATTTCTGGATAAAACGGCTAGCTGGGAGGCGCGGTGTTCAGCCCGATAAATGCCATTCTTGGGCTCTTCTCTTACGACATCGGTATCGACCTCGGCACCGCCAACACCCTGGTTATGGTCAAGGGCAAGGGCATCATTATCAATGAGCCCTCGGTTGTCGCCATTGACAAGCGGACCGGCAAGGTCCAGGCCGTCGGTGCCGAGGCGAAGCGTATGGTCGGCCGGACGCCGGCCAGCATTGTCGCCGTCCGCCCCCTTAAGGACGGGGTGATCTCGGACTTCGAAATCACCGAGCGGATGCTCAACTATTTCATCACCAAGGTCCACGAGAAATTTAGCTTTATGGTACCCCGGCCCCGGGTAGTCATTGGCATCCCGAGCGGCTGCACCGAGGTCGAAAAGCGGGCGGTGCGGGATGCCGCCCTGAACGCCGGTGCCCGGGAATGTTATCTGATCGAGGAGCCGATGGCCGCGGCCATCGGGGCCGGGCTTCCGGTGATGGAGCCGACGGCCAGCATGGTCGTCGATATCGGGGGCGGGACGACCGAGGTGGCCGTCATCGCCCTGGGCGGCATCGTCGCCAGCAAGTCGATCCGGGTCGCCGGGGACGAAATGGACGAGGAGATTATTAACTACTGCCGCCAGCACTACAGCCTGCTCATCGGGGAGCGGATGGCCGAGGAGGTCAAGATTGCAGCCGGGTCGGCCTTTCCGCTGGAAGAGGAGATTGAGGTTGTCCTGCGCGGCCGGGACATCGTGACCGGCCTGCCCAAAGAGGTGACGATGAGCAGTGTCGAGGTGCGGGAGGCGATCTCCGCCCCGGTTCAGGCCATCGTCGACGCCGTTAAGACGACTCTGGAGATTACGCCGCCCGAGCTGGTGGCCGACCTGATGGACCGGGGCATCGTCCTGGCCGGGGGCGGCTCCCTGCTGCGGGGGCTCGACCGCCGGATCGCCTACGAGGCGAAGGCTAAAGTCTACGTGGCCGATGACCCCCTAACCTGCGTTGTCCGGGGCACCGGGGTCGTCCTGGAGGACCTCGACCGGCTGCGGAAGGTGCTCGTCGAGGTCCAGACGACCAGGCCGTTCCGCTTCGCCTGAGAAATTTGGGAGGTTGTCAATGCGGCGTCCCGCCGGCCGGGCCGTCCTGCTGGCCGCCCTCTTCTCCCTGGCCGTCGGCCTGACCCAGCCGTTCTGGGGCGGCCGGACGGACGGGGCGGTCTGGGGTCGGCTCTGGGATACGCTCCTGCCCGGGACCAATACCCTGGGCGATTTGTTTGAGCCGGTCGTGGGCGTTCTCTCCGGCCTGGGCCGCATCCGGGAGCTGGAAGAGGAGACCCAGCGGCTCCGGGCGGAGGTCGACCGGCTCCGGGGGGAGCTGACCCGGCTGCGGGAGGTCGAGGCCGAAAACCAGCGCCTGCGGGAACTGCTCGGGGCCAAACAGCGGAGCCCGAACTTCCAGTTTGTTCTGGCCGACGTCATCGGCCGGGAGCCGGCTCCCTTCGTTGAGGCGATTATTGTCAATAAGGGGGCCCAGGACGGGGTTGAGCCGGGGATGGTGGTGGTGGGGGCGGCCGGACTGGTGGGGAAGGTTGTAAAGGTTTCGGCCAGCACCGCCCGGGTGCTGCTGATAACCGACCCGAGCAGCGCCGTCGCCGCCCGCATCCAGCGGACCGATGCCCGGGAGGTGACCGGCCTGGTTGTCGGCCAGGGGCAGGGCCGGCTGGTGATGCGCTACATCGCCCAGGGGGAACCGGTCCAGGTCGGGGACCAGGTGGTGACCTCGGGCCTGGCTGAGACGTTTCCGAAAGGGCTGGCCATCGGCCGGGTGGTGCAGGTCCGCCGCCTCGATGTCGAGCCGTTCCAGGAGGCGGTTATCGAGCCGGCGGTGGCCCTCGGCCGGCTCGAAAATGTGCTGCTGGTGGTTAATTTCCGGCCGCCCCGGCTGGACTGACGGGCATGCGGGTCGTCTGGCTTTTCGTAGCCGTTGTTCTGGCCGCCTGGCTCCAGGCGACGGCGCTGACCCGGTTCGAGCTGCTGGGCGCCCGGCCAAACCTGGTGCTCCTGGCGGTTCTTACGGCCGCCCTGATGCGGGGACCGGTGGTGGGTCTGCTGCTGGCAACGTTTGCGGCGGCCCTGATGGCGCCCCTGAGCGCGGCGCCGGGCCCGGTCTGGTTCCTGGGCTACTTTCCGGCTGGCCTTACGGCGGCGATCCCGGAAGGGGCCCTCAACCGGCAGAATCCGGTGGTGGTCGTCTTCCTCGCCCTCGGCACCGCCATGCTATTTGACCTGGTCTTTTTTGTCGGGCTGAGCGCGGCCGGCTGGCGGCTTGATATCGACCCGGCCCTGGGTGCCCGACTCCTGCTGGACGGCATTTTTAACGGCCTGCTGGCCCTGCCCGGGGCCTGGGTCGTGCGGCAGCTTGCGGCCCCGGAACCGGCACACCGCTGATGCTTGGGCTGTTTCGGCGCGACCGTCGGTGGAAGCCGGAGAAGCGGCCGGCCCCGGTTGACCCGGTCCGCCAGACCCGCCTCAAGTTCCGGGTCCTGCAGGGCGCTATTATCCTGGCGTTCCTGGCCCTGAGCGTCCAGCTCTGGAAACTGCAGATTGTGCTGGGCGACTATTACCGGACGCTGGCCGACAACAACCGGCTGCGGGTGGTGCCGGTTCCGGCACCCCGCGGGGTGATTTACGACGCCCGGGGCAACCTGCTGGTCCGCAACATACCGAGCTTTTCGGTGACGGTGATGCCGGCCGACCTGCCCCGGGACCGGCAGGCGGAAGTTGCCGGCCGGCTCGCCCGGATCCTGAACATTCCGGCCGCCGAGATTACCCAGAAGGTCGAGGAGCGCCGCCGCCAGGACCCATTCAGCCCGGTGGCGATAAAGGATAACGTCGACCAGAAGACCGCCTTTATCGTCGAGGAGAACCGTGACAGCCTGCCCGGCGTGCAGGTGCAGGTCCGGGCGATCCGGCAGTATCTTGAAGGCCCCCTCATGGCCCACATCCTCGGGTTTATGGGCCGGATTGACGCCGAGGAGTATGCCGAACTGCGCCAGGCGGGCTACAGCCTGAACGACCAGCTCGGCAAGCAGGGGATTGAGGCAAGCTATGAGCGGGAGCTTCGGGGCCAGCCGGGCCGGGAGGAGATTGTGGTGGATGCCAGCGGCCGCAAGGTCGAGGTCCTCCACCGGGAGGACCCGGTCCCCGGCAACAACCTGGTTTTGAGCATCGACCTGGAGCTGCAGCGGGTCGTTTACCAGGCCCTCAAATCGACTATGGGCCGGTCGGACCACGCCGCGGCGGTGGTTGTGAATGCCAAGACCGGAGAAATTCTGGCGATGGTGGCCATCCCGGACTATGATAATAACCTCTTCTCGACCGGAATAGGCAGCCGGGAATGGGAACAGCTTCTGGAGGACCCCCGCCGGCCCCTGGTGAATTCGGCCATTGGCGGCGCCTGGGCCCCGGGCAGCACGTTCAAGCTGGTCACCGGGTCCGCCGGCCTCCAGGAGGGGGTCGTGACGGCCAATACGGTGATTTACAGCCCGGGCTATATCCGGATTCGGAACGAGGTGAACCCGGCGGTACCCTTTATCTTCCGGGACTGGGCGGCCCTGGGCGCCCTGAACTTCCGGCGGGCCCTGGCCATGTCGTCAAACGTCTACTTCGGGTGTGTGGCAGGCGGCTGTCCGGACCAGCGAATTCGGGGCCTGGGGATTGACAAGCTGGCCGAATATGCCCACCGGTTCGGTTTTGGGGAGAAGACCGGCATCGACCTGCCGGGGGAAGCTGAAGGGACGATTCCCAGCAACGACTGGTACCGGAAAGTCCGGGGCGAGCCGGCCTACCTGGGCGACGTCTACAACGCCGGCATCGGCCAGGGCGAGGTTACGGTGACGCCGCTGCAACTGGCGATGGCCACCGCCGCCGTGGCGAACGGCGGGAAGCTTTTAAAACCCCAGCTCGTGCGGGAGGTGAGGGACGCCGAGGGGCGGACAGTCTGGCGGTTTGAGCCGGTGGTCCGGCGGGACGTGGGTATAAAGCCCGAGTACCTGCAACTGGTCCGGGCGGGGATGCGGGATGGGGTAACCAGCGGTATCGTTACGGTTGTGAACTTACCGGGGGTGGCGGTGGCCGGCAAGACCGGGACGGCTGAGTGGGGTCCCCTGAACGCCCGGCGCTACCACGGCTGGTTCACCGGCTTCGCCCCCTATGATGACCCGGAGATTGTCGTGACCGTGTTCCACGAGCTGAGCCAGGGCGGGTCGTACACGGCGGCCCCGGCGGCCCGCCAGATCTTCGAGTATTACTTTAGCCGCAAGCGGGGCTAGCCGTGGACCTGAGGCTCTGGCGCCGGTTCGACCCCTGGTTGCTGGCCGCCACCCTTGGGCTGCTGGCCTACGGGCTCGTCATGATCTGGAGCGCGGCGGCCAGCGGCAACACCCCCGACGACCCGTTCGAGTCGCCGGTTACCCGCCAGTTGCTTTTCGGCCTGGCGGGGCTGGGCCTGTTTCTGGTCGTCAGCACGGTGGATTATCGGCTCTTCGGCCACCTGGCCGAGACCTTCTACGCCGTGACCGTTGCCCTGCTGATGCTTGTCCTGCTGGTGGGCGACCCAACCTACGGCGCCCGCCGGTGGATAAATTTCGGGCCGATACCGGTCCAGCCGTCGGAGCTGGCCAAGTTTACCCTGATTCTGACGCTGGCGAAAATCTTTACCGTCTACCAGGACCGGATAAAGAGTTTTCGGGTTTTCGGGTTGAGCCTTGCGGCCACCGCGCCGTTTCTCGTCCTGGTTTACGCCCAGCCCGACCTCGGCACCGACCTGGTGCTCGGGGCGGTCTGGCTCGGCATGGCGGTTATGGCCGGGGTCCGGTTCCGGTACATTCTGGGGCTGGCGGCGGTTGGGGTTGTCCTGAGCCCCCTGGCGTTCCGATACCTGTTGCGGGACTACATGAAAGAGCGGCTGATGGTCTTTTTTAACCCGATGCTGGACCCGCTCGGGGCCGGCTACAACGTTCGCCAGTCGGAGATAAGCGTCGGGTCCGGGGGGTTGTGGGGCCGGGGCCTCGGGCAGGGGTCCCAGACCCAGCTTAACTTCCTGCGGGTGCAGTACACCGACTTTATTTTCAGCGTCATCGGGGAGGAGCTCGGGTTTGTCGGGGCGATGGTGCTCTTTGGCCTCTTCATCCTGCTGCTCTTCCGGGGAATCCGGGCGGGAATGCTTGCCCCCGACGACTTCGGCCGGCTGGTCGCCACGGGCGTTGTCGTCCAGATTCTGGTCCAGGCGTTTATAAACATCGGGGCGAACAGCCGCCTGCTGCCCGTAACCGGTATTCCCCTGCCCCTGATAAGCTACGGCGGCAGCTCCCTGCTTACAACCCTGATGTCGCTGGGCCTGCTTGAAAGTATTGTGATGCGGCATAAGCGGCTGGAATTCGACTAGGCTATAATACCTGGGCAATGCAGGACTGGAAGTTCAGCCGAATCCAGCTTGAAAACGGCCTCCGGGTAATTGCGGCCGAGCAGCCGGGGGCGCTGTCGGTGGCGGTCCGGCTCTTTGTGGCCGTGGGCAGCCGCTACGAGCCGGACAACCTGGCAGGTATCTCCCACTTCCTGGAGCACATGGTTTTCAAGGGCACGAAGAAGCGGCCAACGGCCCGGCAGATCAGCGAGGCGATTGAGGGGATCGGTGGCCAGCTTAATGCTGCCACCGGGTTTGAATACACGAACTTCTACGCCAAAGTTATCCCCGAGCACCTGGAAACCGCCGTCGACGTGGTTTCGGACCTGGTCCTGAACCCGCTGCTGGACCCGGCAGAGCTGGAGCGGGAAAAAGGGGTTATCCAGCAGGAGATCAGCCGCTACGAAGACCAGCCGGAATCTTACGTGTCAATCCTTTTCCAGCGGCTTTTGTTTCCGGATGACCCGCTCGGGCGGCCGATAATCGGGTTCCGGGAGACGGTGGCCGGCGTCCGGCGGGATGACATGGTTGAGTTTCTCGATTTCCATTACCGGCCCCAGCGGGCGGTTCTGGTCGGGGCCGGGCGGCTGGATACCGGGGAGCTGGTCGAGCTGGCCAGGTCTTACCTCGGGGAGTGGTCGCCCGGACCGGAGCGGCCGGAACCCGAACTCAGGGTAGCCGATGGGGGACCGCGGGTACTGGTCGGCGATAAGCCGACGAACCAGGTGCACATTAACCTTGGGGTCCGGGCCTATTCCCTCTGGCACCCGGACCGGTTTGCGGCCATGGTCATGAATTCGGTCCTGGGCGAGGGGATGAGCTCCCGGCTGTTTCTGAACGTGCGGGAACGGCTGGGGCTTGCCTACTCGGTCTATTCCTACGTGGCGGGCCATAAGGACACGGGCCAGCTGGTGGTTTATGCCGGCCTCGACCCCCGGCGGTTCGACCTGGCCCTGACGACGATTCTGACGGAGCTGGACCGGCTCCGGCAGGAGCGGGTCCCGGATGACGAGCTTGCCCGGGGCAAGGAGCGGCAGAAGGTTGCCCTCATGTTCCAGCTCGAGCGGTCGGAGAACCTCTCGGCCTACTACGGCCTGCAGGAGACGGTTCTCGGGCAGGTTATGACGCCGCAGGAACGGCTCGAGCGGATCGAGGCCGTGACCGCCGACGACATCATGCGGGTGGCCCAGGACCTCTTCCGGACCGAGCGGCTGCGGCTCAGCCTGGTCGGCCTGAACCGCCCGGCCGAAGAGCTTGAGGCCCTCCTCCAGCTCTGAACCCGCAACCTTACCGCAGCACCCAGAATGCTATGATCCCATCGCCGGCGCAGCCGCGCCGGGGAACCTCCGCCCGGAAACCGCCCGGGTAAGCAACCTGCAGGGTTTGCAGGCTGGTCTGGTCCCGGGGGTGGACCAGGTAAAGCTTTGGACCCGGCCGGCGCAGGTGGGCCGGCAAAACCGCCGGCAGGTCCGGCTGCAAAACCGTATCCGGCCAGTCCAGGTTGCCGAGCCACATCCCAACGAGCCGTGAGTCAAACCAGTGCGGGTAGGCCACGTAGAAGGCGCCGGTCTGTGTCCCGGTCAGCCGGTAGAATCCGGCGATGAGTTCGGCGGCCTCTGAGGCGTGCAGGACCCGCTCGCAATACGCCTCGGCGTAGGCGATAAAAATCCGGTCGATATTGACCCGGACCAGGGCAACGACCAGCATGGCCGCGCCCAGGAGGCGGGCGGCCGTTACCGCCAGGCCCACCTGAGCCGGCGCCCGCTGCCAGAGGGTTGGGGGCAGAGCTGCCAGCGCCAGCACGGCCGGCAGCGTTCCGGCCGCCCGTACCGTGCTCGGGTTTTCCCGGGGAAACGCCAGGCTGAGGGCCGAGGGGAGAAGCATTATCAGGCCGGCCGCGATGACGGCCAGGGGCACCGGGTCCTGCCGGCGCACGACCCAGACCATGGCCCCCAGAAGCCCGAGCACCAGCAGGGCCCCGAGAATCGGGTCGAGCATCGGCCGCAGGGGCAGGGTTGCAACGTAGACCTCGTCCCCGGTCCAGTGGAACATGAGCAGGGCCCGGCCGAGGTTTTCGGCCAGCACCGCAACCGGGTCGCCTTCGATGGGCTTCTCCCAGGTTGATAGCCGGGTAAAGACCCGGCCGAAAAAGATGGCCGGGTTTTCGATCGCAAACCGGGCCATCGGCGCGACCACC
>FWWM01008908.1_pt1 | contig 18899 bp, 15 predicted proteins | sample 2228351 | NCBI WGS metagenome assembly FWWM01 (sample SAMEA103939774, study PRJEB20133) | metagenome
TGTTTGCTGTTGCCGAACCGACCGGCGGCCATTTCCGCAAACTCGACGCGATAATTTTCGACGATGGCCGGAATGGTAATCCGCAACAGGTTGTTGTTGTTGCGGTAGGTGTCGTTGATCGTCACATTCCACGATCCCGTCCAGACGATCCGGTTGTCAATGATAACGAATTTGCTGTGGAGAAACGCCGTTGTCTCTTCCCAGCTTATTGGAATACCACCTTCTTCAATAATCCCGGCGAATTTGGCATCTACCGGGTCCTCCAGGCTTTCACGGTCAAGCGCCAGCCGCACCTGTACCCCGCGCTGGTGGGCAGCAACCAGCGCTTCCGCCAGTGGTTGCAGGGTGTATTCAAATGTCGCCAGATCGATACTCTGGCGAGCATTGGCAATATCGGTCAGCATATCGCGCAGAAACGGTGGCGTGACCCGGTCGCGTGGCACATCGGGATAGACCAGTGATGGGGTTGTGAAATAGACGGCGATGTCGCCACTGACATCAGGTTTAGGTTGGGTTTCAATCCCGAACAGCGCCGGATCGAGACCGAAGCGGCGTAGATCAATAATCCCGGCGTTAATCAGATAACCGAGGGCCAGGATGAGAAACAGCAATATGATCTGCGTGCGGTTGGGGCGATACGGTCGTGACGAAGAGGGCTTGCGCGCCATAGATTCCCCAGTCTAGCGACGGCCCAGATGGGCCAGCAGGCTGAATGGTACCGCATGCAGCCACCGCTTCGGATACGCCGGTACCGGCGGGGAAGGGGGTGAACTGATAGTGTCAGGGGGAGCAGGAACCGGATCACGATCAGTCGCGCTTCCCAGCACAACATCCGCTGCCGGATCAACACGCTGATCCGGGGCGGTTTCGCTTGTCTCTGGTAGTGTCGGCAGCAGAGTTGTAAGCGCCCGTTCCGCCGTCGCCACCGTGCCATCTGCCCGCGCAGCGGCCCGCACCGCCTGTCGCAGCGCCTGCGCAATCGTCTCGGCAGTAGCCTCATCAGCCGTCGTCACCGTCAATGCAACAGCACGGGTTGTTGCCCAGCGCAGCAACTGTGTCGCCTGATCATCGGATAAGCCGGCGGTCAGACGCTCGTCTTCTTGCAGCGCTTCAACGACCAGTTGTTGCAGCGGTGTGAGATTGCGGCTCATCGGCTCAACCCAATCTTACAGCCGTGAACGTGGATCGAGTGCATCGCGCAGACCATCACCGACGAAATTAATGCTAAGCACCGTCAGAAAGATCAACATACCGGGGAAGAGGGCCAGCCAGGGGGCTGCCTGCAAATACTGGCTGCCGTCGGTCACCAGCCGGCCCCAGGTCGGTGTATCAGGTGGGAAACCGACACCCAGGAACGACAGGGTTGACTCGGTGATAATCGCACTCCCCACTTCCAGCGTTGCAGCGACGATAATCGGACCGATGGCGTTGGGTAGAATGTGGCGAAACATAATTGCCGGACGGCTGATACCCAGCGCAATGGCGGCCTCAACAAACTCCTTCTCCTTAAGCGACAGGAAGGTGGCGCGCACAATCCGGGCCGTACTCATCCAGGCCAGACTCCCGATCACCGTGACCACAATCGTGAAGATACCGGCTTCCGGCGACCCCATGAGTTGAATGACCGGATCGCGGAACAGATAGACCACCAGCAACGTAAGGGGAATGGCCGGTAGCGAGAGAAACAGATCGGTAATCCGCATCAAAATCTGATCAACAACCCCTCCCAGGAAACCGGCGGTGGCACCAATGATGGTACCGAGCGAAATCGCAATTGCCATCGCGGTCAGACCGACCAGCAGAGAAACCCGGCCACCGTACAAAGTGCGTGCCAGCAAATCACGACCGAGATCATCGGTTCCGAAGGGATGAATGGCACTCGGCGCCGAGAGAATATTAAGAAAATCGAGATGGTCAATTGCCGTTTGCAGGTCAACCCGATCCTGCAAAAATGGTGAGCCAATTGCCTCTAGTTCTGCGGCCAGACGCGGTACATAGAAATATGGCCCAACAAATGAGAACAGGGCCAGTGTGAACAGTATAACGACCCCCAGCATTGCCATGCGATGCTTGCGAAAGCGCCGCCAGGCATCGCTAAGCAGCGAACGTGGTTTCGCCGCCATCCGCGTGGTCATCTGCTGGGCACGGGCACTGGCCGAAATCCCTATGGCGCCGTTCATTTCTATTTCAGACATACGCTAACCCCTTCCGGTTGCCTCTCGTTTACGAATAGCGTACTCGTGGATCGAGCACCCCGTAGAGAATATCGGCAATCAAATTAAAAACCACCGTCAAAATGGCAAAGATGAACGTCAACGCCATCACGACCGGGGTATCAGAATTATTGATCGACGTAATCAGCAGCGCACCCAAACCATTCACCCGGAAGAGATTTTCGGTAATAATCGCGCCGGCGAAGATGGTGGGAATACCGAGGGCAATCAACGTGACCACGGGGATCAGGCTGTTCACCAAAACGTGACGCAAAACAACCATCCGGTCGCTCAACCCTTTGGCACGCGCTGTACGTACATAATCGAGCGACAGATTATCAAGCATTGATGAGCGCATGAAGCGGGTGAGGGCAGCGGTCTGTTGCACAACCAGCACCAGCACCGGTAAGGTCATCTGGCGCACCTGTTGGGTGAAGGTCTCCCAGTCAACGACCTGCAATGTTGTATTGTACACTATCGGAAACCATTTCAGATTAATTGCAAAGATTAGCATCAAGACCAGACCGGTAAAGAACGAAGGTACTGAAAACCCAATAAACGCAAAAAAGGTAGCAACGTTATCAAAAATTGAATATTGCTTTACGGCTGAAATAATGCCAATCGGAATTGCCAGCAACACCGCGATCAGATATGCTGTGCCCACAACCGTCAATGTCTGGGGGAGACGTTGCCAGATCAGATCAATCACCGGGCCACGAGTACCAAACGAGAAGCCCCAATCCCCCCGCATAAGTGAGGTCAACCAGCGCACATAGCGAATCGGCCATGGTTGATCCAGGCCAAATTGAATCCGAATCAGTTCACGGGTCGATTCGGGAATGGCCGGATTGAGGGCGAACTGGGCCAACGGATCACCAGGGGCAAGTGCAAGCACAGCAAAAATCACAAAACTGATAATCAGGAGCGTCGGAATAGCAATTAAAATACGCCGAATAATATATTGCAACATACGCCATTGCCCCTGTCGAATGTAGCACGGCTATAAACTCGTGCTACGCTTCACCTATATCCTGTGCCGGCTTACCGGCGTGATAATTTCGACACGTTTCTCAGGTAATGATGTCCAGACTACATCGTTGCAGAGTGCGAAAGGCATGTTTCCGTACTAATCCGGCTTATGAACACCGGTATGCGGAATTGACCATTCTGGCTGTCACCATCGTATGTGCCCAACCCATCGAGGCGTCATGGCAAGAACCTGTTTCAAAAAAACATCTACTACGAAGGTATCACATTCATTGCCGACCGATTCCATGATCGTGACGAGCACACCCGGCATTCGCGTGACCAGACGGGTCAACGACCTGACACGTGCCAGATCGCGAGCACGGCTGGCGCGGCAGCATGGCTGCCGCACTCCAAACGTCGCGACACGCACATGATGAGCGGGCAAGGCAAGCAATCCAGCGCATGATGGCACCGGAGATGGTTGTGAGAGCGCGACAGCACAGCGTTTTATGAAATAAGTTCAAGCCTGCACTCAAAAGCGACATCGTTAACATAGTCGGACGACACAGGTGCCGGTGGTTGAGATGCGTTCCACATTGTACAGCATGTCGCAGATAGATGAACCTGCTATCGAGAAAGCGCGAGAAGCGGCAGGGTTGCTCCTGCCACCCCTCGCGCATGCGCCGCTTACGGCACGCGCCGCCAGCTTGCGATATTCCAGATGCTGCTATCGAAGGTATTGAAGGTCGGGCCTTCCAGATTCTTCAGCTTGGCATTGGGCGTGCGGCGATTGATCAGCGGAATAACCGCACCATCGTTGACCAGCAAGTCGTTCATCTGAATGGCCAGCTCTGCCCGACGTTGCAAGTCGAGTTCGACCTTCAACTGCTCGAAGAGCGCATCGTATTCGGGATTGCAGTAGCGGCCATCATTGTTGCCGTTCCACTGGTTGGCCGAAGAGGCCATTTCGGCACAGATCCAGCCCTGCAAATACTGCTGCGGATCGGTCGACGATGGGCCGTTGGTGTACATTTGCAGGTCAGCGTAGAACTTGTTCAGCGTATCAGGGTTGCCCGGATCGCCACCGAAGAAGACGGCGGCATCAATGGCCTTCACGTTGACCTGAATGCCGATTTCGGCCAGATTCGACTTAATAATCGCCTGCTCGCCCTGGCGCAGCGTGTTGATGCTGGTTTGGAACGTGACGATCAGCTTAACACCATTCTTTTCACGTACCGAGCCATTCAGCACCCAACCAGCCTCTTCCAGAATTCGCTTCGCCTCTTCGACATTCCGTTCGCAGCTCGTGTTGGGTGAGTTGACATTAGCCGGCACAACCAGAATATTGCAGGTCGGTTCACCGGTTGGCCCGTAAAGCTGATCGGCGATAGCCTTGCGGTCAATCGCCAGAGAGATTGCCCGGCGCACAGCGGGGTCGGTCAGGAAGGGGTGCGGCTGATCAGGTTCGCTGCGCTTGTCACCCAGGGCCGGGTCGGGGTTGGCGAAGTTGACCACAATTCGCTCAACACCGAACGAACCACCGGCGATGGCATCACATTTGCCGGCAGCCAGAATCGGTTCGAGCACCGCCTTCGGAATCTGCAAGTTCCAGGCAAAGTCGACTTCACCGGTTTCGCAGACCGCCCGTGCTGCCGACGTGGCATCGCCACCACCCTTGATCTCGACCTCATCGAAGAAGACATTGGCAGCATCGCGGTAGAATGGGTTCCGCTCGTAGATCACCGTGTCACCGGGGCGGAATTCCTTCAGCTTCCAGGCATTGGTGCCAATCGGCGCCAGATTAGCCGCCTGGCATTCAGCACTGGTGCTGGCCGCAGCACCGATACAGTTCTCGAACTGCTTCTTCTGCAAGATCATACCGAGCGGGCCAACGAACGAGATGTAAGGGTTGGCGTTCGGCTCTTTCCAGATGATCCGGAAGGTCGTGTCGTCAATCTTCTCAATGTTCGCAATTGGATCGAAGGCCGCCTTGGTCGTACAGGCCGTGGCTTCATCGGCGCAGTACTGCCAGGTGAAGATAATGTCGTCAATCGTGAAGTCACTCCCGTCCGACCACTTCAGACCCGGCTTGATCTTCCAGGTCACACTGCTACCGTCAGCGGCGACCCCACCATTCTCCAGCGTCGGGATTTCCGCGGCCAGGAACGGCACCAGCTCGTCCTTCTCGTTGTAGCGGGCCAGCGGTTCGAGGATCACCGTTGCGCCATCGAAGTCTTTGGTACCGGTAGCCAGGTGCGGATTAAGCGTCGTAACTGCCTGCCAGTACAGAATCGTCAACTTACCGCCCTGCTGTGGTGCGGCGGTTGGCGCCTCAGTTGGAGCAGGGGCAGCGGTCGGCTGCGGGGCAGCGGTCGGCTGTGGGGCAGCAGTCGGCTGTGGAGCAGCGGTTGCCTGCGCTGCCGGAGCCGTAGTCGGTTGTGCCTGTGGTTGCTGCGCACCACACGCTGCCAGCACCATTGCCGCCACTGCTACAAGGGTCATCCATGCCCAAAGTCGTTTGTGCGACACAGGAACCTCCTCACTCTAAAACGAACACCTTATATTGATGAACAACGCTGGCAGCAGTCGTCACACGCCATTCGCACCGCCGCTCATCGGGCAATGCTACTGAACATCTGTCAATGAACTATCGAACTGTGCCAACGTGTCACCCATGGTTATGTACGCCATCACGGCGCACCGCCTACCTGCAATACAGGTATAGCAAAAGAGCGGTTGATCAGACAGTGATCGTAACCGCTTCACGCTTCCAGGCACAACTGTGTGTTGCGCAACTCCATCGCCCTTGATCGCCACTTTCACTGAGGTGCAGAGTGTCTTGAACAGTACCACAGGGTAGGCAAGTTGTCAAGAATGACAGTGATCACCCTGCCAGTTACGGGGACGCGGGTTGGGCAGGTAGAACGCGGATGGACGCGGATCGGGCGGATGGACGCGGATAAATCGTAGGTGTTGGTGAACTGCACCCTGCCAGTCACGGGAACGCGGGTAGACGCGGGTTGGGCGGATAGGACGCGGATGGACGCGGATCAGGCGGATGGACGCGGATAAATCGTAGGTGTTGGTGAACTGCCCCTGACAAGACGGTTGGATGCGCACACAGTGGAAGTGTGCCATGCTTTACACCTATACCCCTCTGTGCTCTCTGTGTCTCTGTGGTGATATATGGACAAGACGCGGATAGACGCGGGTTGGGCGGATGGACGTGGATGGGACGGCGGCGTTGGTAAACCGTCGCTGTTCAGATGAGCTAATCCGCGAGCATCCGCCACATCCGCGAGTATCCGTGGTCATTATGCACAGGACACGGATAAACGCGGGTTGGGCGGATGGACGTGGATAAATCGTAGGGGCTGGTGATTTGCCCCTGACAGGACGGTTGGGGGCAGACGAGGCAGGAGTGTGCGTAGCGGAGCGCGTGCCATATCCCTCTGTGCCCGCTGTGCCGCGGTGGTGATATAATGTGCCGCTGAACTATGCTATCAGGTCACAGTATTAGACTCCACAGCAGATATAGCATCGTTGATTAACACTATGCCACTTATCCTGCGCTTAACCTGCGACCAACAGACCTGTCAGGTGGCGGTTGCCGATACCGGGCAGGTGCTGGTGATGTGGAGATGAGCGTATAGCCGGATTTTCCAGGTTGCATTGAACCAGGGTGTACAACAGTGCTCAATCACCTTCAGGCAGCAAACATCTCGGATATGCAACCGCATATCTCCCTCAGCGAGATTGATGATCTTGACGCACAGCTCTTTCAGCGTTTCCAGAGCAAGTTTGTCGTTCAGCCCGCACTCTCGCGTCTGCTGGTCAGTTTTCAGGCAAATAAGAACAGACCAATTTACCGCTGGTATAAATTCAAAGAAGCGTTTTCTGCGTCTCTCGTCGAATATTTGTTACACAAATATGGTATCTCTGCCGGTCGTGTTCTCGATCCTTTTGCCGGAAGTGGCACAACTCTGTTCGCCGCAAGTGCGATGGGTATTGATGCAGATGGGATTGAGTTGTTGCCGATTGGTCATGCAATTATCAAGGCGAAACAGATTCTGGACGCCGGGTTCACAGCCGATGATGTTGCACGGTTGCGTCAATGGGCAGACACGCCGGTGTGGGAACATGCGCAGACGCGCCTGCCGTTACCGGAGCTGCGGATCACGCGAGGTGCCTATCCCGATAGCACGAAAGAAGCGATTGAGAAGTATCTGGCGGCTTGCCGGCACGAACCCGAGCGAGTTCAGACCGTTCTGCGCTTTGCCTTGCTCTGCGTTCTGGAGACAATCAGTTATACGCGCAAGGACGGACAATACCTGCGCTGGGATTACCGCTCGGGCCGCACCCAGGGCAAGAAGTTGTTTGATAAGGGCAACATCCCTGACTTTGCCCAGGCAATCAGCGACAAGATCAACGAAATCTTGACCGATATATCACCCGGACATCAGTCCAGCCTGTTCCCCACTGAACGCTTACAGGGCGAAATCCGGTTATACGATGGCTCATGTCTGCACATATTGCCTTCGTTGCCAGAACATACCTACGATGCGATTATCACCTCGCCCCCCTACTGTAACCGTTACGACTATACGCGCACGTATGCGCTGGAACTGGCTTTGCTGGGTGTGGATGAGAAAGGATTGGTGCGGCTTCGCCAGGAGATGCTCAGTTGCACTGTCGAAAATCGCGATAAAGACCTGCTCAGTATCAACCCCTATTGGGCGAACGCACTGGCGGCGGCTGATGAGCAGACGTTGCTACAGGCGATCCTGACCTATCTCGAAGACCAGAAAGCCCGTGGTGAGTTGAATAACAACGGTATTCCCAGAATGGTGAGAGGCTATTTTTATGAAATGGCCTGTGTTATCGCAGAGTGTGCGCGTGTCTTGAAACCGAACGCACCGCTCATTATGGTGAACGATAATGTGCGCTACGCCGGTGCCAGCATTTCCGTAGACATGATACTCTCTGATATTGCCGAAAAGCTGGGTTTTCGCACTGAACATATTCTGGTACTGCCGGACGGCAAGGGTAACAGCAGTCAGCAGATGGGTGAGCATGGCAAGAAGGCGCTGCGCAAATGTGTTTATGTCTGGAAGAGGGTATGATGCTGTTGCCACCCTACCGGAACCATCTCCACAGCAGCGCCGATCTCGTGACCTCTTACGAAGCTGTGCGTGCAGGTTTCGTTGCTCTTGCGCTTGAGAAGAATCGCCGTGCTACGCCATACGTTGCCGAAGCCAGAGCATTACAGGAAGCGGCAGCAAAGGTCAGATCACCTGCTGAACTTTTAAGCGTTAAAGGGATCGAAATGGGCCTGCTCACAGCGGCAGGGTTGTCGGACAAAGCGCTCGTTCATTTGCAACCGGAAGACAGAAGAGAGGCTATCGATAGTCTGATCAGGCATTTTCTGGAGCCGGCAGGGGAAAAGTTCGTTGAGGAGCTGGTGTTTAGATTTCTGCTTACCCGCGGTGATACGCTCGGTGGTTCGCTGCGTAACGTCGGTGGCGTGCTGGCCCAGCGCAAACTGACCCGTGCCATTGTGTCTGCCCTGGCTATTGCGGGTACCCACTACCGATGGCAGCACGCAAAGACCCGCCAGTGGGTTGATATGTCTGATGACGATTCGGAGATCGAGCTTTCTTTACGGGGATTGAGTTGGGAAAACGAAGGTAAGCCGCGCACGCTGGTGTATAACCTGACAGTGCCTCTGGTCAGGAACAACGTAGACATCTGCTTGTTCAACCTTGATCCTGACACCCTGCAAGACACCGGCTATCAATCGGCGCAGTCGTATCTTGCGCTTGGTGAACTGAAGGGTGGCATAGACCCCGCCGGCGCCGACGAACACTGGAAAACTGCACGAGCGGCACTTGATCGTATTCGTGAGTCTTTTGCCGGTACAGGCTATTCCCCGTATCTCTTCTTCGTAGGGGCGGCGATAGAGAAGCGGATGGCAACTGAGATTTGGGATCAACTGGAGAAGGGATTGCTTGCCAACGCTGCTAATTTGAACGATCCGAAACAGCTCGCCTCACTGGCGCGCTGGCTGTGTACACTCTGAGTGCGGTTGTCAATGCTCTGTAGCAAGTAATATCACAACTCTGGTTGCTCCCTTTGTCACCACAGAGGCATGGGATACACAGCGGATGGGTATGACCCGGCTTGCTACCGTGAGATGTGACGCGGCAGCGTGCGTAGCGAGCGCGTGCCATACCCCTCTGTGCTCTCTGTGTCTCTGTGGTGATATATGGACAAGACGCGGATAAACGCGGGTTGGGCGGATGGGCGCGGATCGGGCGTAGGCGCTGGTGAACCGTCGCTGTTCAGATGAGATAATCCGCGGAAATCCGCCACATCCGCGAGTATCCGTGGTCATGATGGGCAGGACGCGGATAAACGCGGGTTGGGCGGATGGGCGCGGATCGGGCGTAGGCGCTGGTGATCCGCCCCTGACAGGACGGTTGGATGTATACGCGGTGACGGAGGACGTGCATACCTCCTACCCATACCCCTCTGTGCTCTCTGTGTCTCTGTGGTGATATTCCCATGCGCCGCTGAACTGTGCTATGATGTCACTATATCAGATTTCACAGCGGATGCAGTGTCGTTGAAACACCTATGCCACTTATCCTGCGCTTAACCTGCGACCAACAGACCTGTCAGGTGGCGGTTGCCGATACCGGGCAGGTGCTGGCCGAGACCCCGTTGCAAGACATCCCCGACATGACGGCAATTGTCGGTGATCCGCCAGATAAGCCCAATCGTCGTGCCGGTGATCCATACGCAGCCGGTGAGCGGTTGTTTGCGGCGTTGGGTGGTACCCGCCTCCTGCGTATGCTGGCGAGCGCTGCCGATGATCTGCTGCTGCTGGCGTGTGATGAGCGGGCAGACCGGATCCCCTGGGAATACGCGGTGACGCCCGACCGACAATTTCTATGCTTTCAGTGTAGTATCCTGCGCCTCGAACCACGCCCGGCCCCACCGTTGGCGTCCGATCCGCCACGGCTGCTGGTTGTCTGCGCCGATCCGCTGCTGTACCCCGATGGCAGCATCCCTGCCTACCATCTCGATTTTGATCGCGAGATACGGGCGCTGAAGCAGGCGCTGGCGAAGAGTCAACGGGCGCTGGTAGCCCAACGCGTTCCGCCGACCCGCTATGCGTTGCGCGAAGCGCTGGCCGATGGCCCGGCTATTGTTCACATCTCCTGCCACGGTGCGTTGACAACGGTTGCCGATGGCGTTGACGTGGTACTTGCGTTTGAGGACGACTGTGGCAAGTTTCAGGTCTTGTCGGGGCGCGATCTGATACGTTACGCACCGCGTGGTGGTCTGCGCCTGGTCGTGCTCAGCGCCTGTCAGAGCGCACCACTGGCACGGGCCTTTGTGCGCCAGGGGGTGCCGCTGGCCCTCGGTATGCAACACGACTTTCCCGATCCGTTGAGTGACGATCTGGTGGCTGCGTTCTACCGTTATCTCAGTGCCGGTCGTCAGCCGTCGGAGGCGCTGCGCCAGGCCCGGATCAGGCTGGCTGACGAACATCCGGCGGCTGCCGGGATGCTGGTATGCTACACCTGTGACGATGGCTGGGCGGCGCTGAACCTGCCCCCAGGCCAGCCCACGATTCACCTCGATTGGTCGACTCCCGTCAGGCTGCCGGATCAGGTGACCGTGCCGACAACCGGTCTGTTGGGCCGGAACGCCGAGCTGGTCGCGCTGGCTACGGCGTTGCAGCAAGGGCGGGTGGCGACGATTGTCGGTGCCGGCGGTATGGGTAAAACCGCGCTGGCGGCTACCTTCATCCGCCGTTTTGGGTGGCGCTTCGGACGGGTTGCCGGTGTGAGCTTCGCCAATGCGCCGATTGACGAAGGGCGGGTCTGTCGCGAGCTGATCGAGCGGCTGGTCGGCCCGCAGGCATTGCAGACGATCATATCCGCCGGTGACCAGAGCACCGATCTGACGGTGCGTTTACGCCAGGCGCTGTGCGATCTGATCGAGCCGGACGACCTGCTGCTGTTTGACAACTACGAGAGCATTTTGCAACCAGAAGCAGGGACTGAGGCTGCGGCAGCGGCAGTGCAACGCCTGACCCATCGGTTGCTGAGTCAGGGATGTTATCTGCTCTTCACCAGTCGGGCGCACCCAACCGGCCTGCCCGATGAACGGCTGGTGCCTGAGCGGGACGGTATCGATGGCCTGCACCAAGAGGCCGCGGTTGAGCTGTTTATGCGCATGTCGAGCAGGGCCTGCAATGGGCAACCGGTCGAAATTCACAGGCAGATTGCCCGCCAGGTGGCTGCGTACACCGAGGGCTATCCGCTGGCGATACAGCTTCTGGCTGCGGCTTATGACGAGTACGAGGGTGAACCGCACCACTTCCTTGAGCGCTGGTCAGAATATCTGGCCCAGGCGCGCCGTCAGGGACTCGATCCACGCCACGCCTGTCTGGCGACCGCGCTGGAGGTGAGTCTGGCGCCGCTGACCGCAGCCGAGCGCCAGCGCCTGGAGCAACTGAGCAGCCTGGAGATGCCCTTTTTCGCCGCTGCTGCGGTGTTTCTGTGGGACTTACCAACCGATGACGATGGTCAGCCAACCGACGCTGCCCTTGCCGACGCCCGGCAGACCCTGGGCATGTTGGTGCGGCGAAGCCTGCTACGGGTAGCCCGTTATGTGGAAGACGATACAGGCACACCGACCGATCAACCGGCCACATACCGCTTCCAGCCCGTGATCCGGCAGGAGATACAACGCAGGAGTGAACATCCATCACCAGCCGGCGGTCTCGTTGCCTACGGTGTCTGGCTGGCGAAGCTGGCGTATGGTCAACTGAACCATTCACCGGCGCTGGTTGAGGTCGTCTGGCAGAGTATGCCGCTGCTGAGCGCAGCAACCACTGCCCTGAGCGGTGATACCCGCGCCTGGCACATCTGGCGGGTCGCCACCGTTCGCCAGCACTTCGGCGATCTCACGACGGCGCGTACCGAGCTGGAACAGGCCCTGGCAGATGTCGGTGACGGTACGGCTGTGCGGAGCAGATTGCTGCATGGATTAGCCAATATCTATGTGGTGCAGGGGGAGCTGGAGCGGGCCAAGGCGCTGTACGAGGAGAGCCTGGCGATCGGCGGGGCGCTGAAGGATGTGCGCGGCAAGAGCGCCACGCTGCACGAATTGGCGTCCATCTATGTGGTGCAGGGGGAGCTGGAGCGGGCCAAGGCGCTGTACGAGGAGAGCCTGGCGATCAAAGAGGCGCTGAAGGATGTGCGCGGCAAGAGCGCCACGCTGCACGCATTGGCGTCCATCTATGTGGTGCAGGGGGAGCTGGAGCGGGCCAAGGCGCTGTACGAGGAGAGCCTGGCGATTGACTAGGCGCTGAAGGATGTGCAAGGCAAGAGCGCCACGCTCGCCGGTATTGCTGATATCTATCTACTGCGCCGGCAATGGTCGCAGGCGGAAGCCTGTCTGCGTGAGGCACTGCTGCTGGCCGAACGTCTGCCCGATCAGCAGCAGATCGCGTTCTGTACGGTGAAGTTGGGCCAGGTGGCACAGGGACAGGGTGATCAGGCGACGGCCCTGGCGCGTTATCGGCAGGGGCTGGCAATCTTTGCACGGCTGCGTATGCCCCGTGAAATCCAGCAGGTACGGTCACTCATTGCCGCACTTGACCAGACCACGCCGTCACTTGCCGAGGCGATTTCGGCCTGGATCAATGATCCCGGCGATGATCAGACCCGCCTGCAACATCTGGTCGCGTTGCTCAATCGGATTGCCGGCGAGGTGGTGCAGACGGTGCGGCAGGCTGATCGGCAGGCGGCTGAGCAGGTGGCAGAGACGTTGATCCCACTACGGTTGGCGCTGCTCCGGTGGCCGGCAGCGCAGGCGTTACCGCCGTTCAACACGTTCTGCGGTTGTTTGCAGGCCCTGCTCCGGGGTGAGGAGCAGCAACTGGCCCGCCTGCGCGCCGGGCTTGATGACGGGCTGGCCGCAGCGTTGGCTGAGGTAGAGCGGTTGTGTAGGGCAGACGAGGCGGAGCTGCGCACCGCGGCACGGGATCGGCAGATTGCCGGGGTGCGCCAGCAGGTAATGGCAGCCATGCCCCTGGCACTGGCCGACACCGACGATCACCGTCGTGCGCAGTTCGTGCAGCAGCTCGAACAGTGGGCGGCGCAGGCGGCGGCAGATGAGCTGCCCGGATCGCCCTGGCTGGAACTGGCTGCCTTCCTGCGGGCATGTGCGATGCTGGTGCGTGATGGTACGGTGGTGCCTGATGGTCTGCATGCGAGCGATGCGGCGCTGATCGCGGCCTGGGCAGCCTATCGGGCAGCGGTGGCGTCGGGTGATCCGGCAGCTCTGGAAGCGGTCTTACCCCAGCTCCCGCCAGAGGTACGCGAGCAGGTGTTGAACGCGCAGCTTGCCGCCCATGTGCAGAGTCTGTCACCTGAGCAGCAGGTGGCGCTGGTGGCCGAACAGACGGTGACCGCCACCCGGCAGGCGCTGACCACGGGTGATCCGCAGGTGCGGATGGCGCTGGCCGATCAGGTGCAGGCGGCTGCCGACCATTACGCCGACGGCGAAGCGCCCGACTCGTTGTATATGCAACTGGCCGAACTCCTGCGCTACTGTTGTGCCTGGTTACGCGGCGAGCCGTTACCGCCAGTACCTGAACGTTTCCGCCATCTGGTACCGACACCTGAAGAAGGAGGATCACCGGCATGAAGCCATCCCTTTCCAAGCCTATACGATGCAGGCGGTGTCAGCAGTCCTGGACGGTGAATCTGGCACGGTTGGGCAAGCCGGAGCAGGTTCTCTATCGCAGTCACGAGCGGCTGCGGCTGGAGGTCTTCCGCCTGGTGTGCCCGTTCTGCGGCAACGTTGAGATGCTGGAAGTGACCTTTGAGGAGGGGCGCGATGCCTGATGAGATTCGCGCTGTGCGTCAGCGGGCACCGACGGCTGAAGAGGAGGCGTTGCACCGCTGGTTTGAAGAGCAGGCGAAAGACCCACCCAGGCCGTTGGAAGAGGGGGCCAGGCAGATCATTGGGCTGGTCAGCGCCCTCTACAGTGTCATTTTCGGGATTCTGGCCCTGGCAGATACACCGTTGCCGGCGTATCTGACCTGGTTGCCAGTACGGGTATTGGGCGCGGTTGTCGTGCTCTCGTACATGGTTGCATTGCTGGCGGCCCTACTGGTGGTTGTCCCCGGTGCCTACCGCTACGCGGCGGCCAGTCAGACCCAACGTGAACAGGCGTTTCGCCGCTTGATGCAGCGCAAGCTGATCGGGCTGCGGGTGGCGCTGGCGGCCTTCGGGACGGGGAGTGTGGCCTTTGCCGGATTGTTTCTGATCGTGTTGTGGGGCTAACAGGCAGATGACTATCGCGGTGACGCCATCAGCAGCCGACGCTATTCGTGCCTACCTCGCCGGTACGGATCGTGCGCCGCTCTTCCTGGTGGGTGATGCGATGGACATCCTGCGGCACCTGCCCGACCACGCAATTGACTGCTGTCTGACCAGTCCACCATACTGGGGCCAGCGCCACTATGCAGGTGGCGGGATTGGTCTGGAGCGAGCGGTTGGGGAGTATATTGATAAAGTCATTGCAATCCTCGATCAGGTCAAACGAGTACTCAAGCCATCCGGTTCACTCTGGCTCAATCTGGGTGACACCTACGTAAACAAGGGTCTGGCAGGTATCCCGTGGCGCATTGCCTTACGCCTGATTGATGAGCGGGGCTGGATCATGCGCAATGATGTCATCTGGCACAAAGTCAAGGGTGGCCCTGATCAAACACGAGATCGTCTGTGGAACACATGCGAACATATTTTTCACTTTGTGCAGTCTGCCCATGGCTATTACTACAATGCGGATGCGATCCGCACCAGGCCGCGCCAGGCGCGGATCGTCAATGGTTCGGTGGTATCGGCAACGGGAGTGCGTGGTGTGCGCTACCGGCGCCAGATCGAGCTTTCGACCGCATTGACCGAAGCGGAAAAACAGGCTGCGCTCCAGGCACTTGCGGCGATGTTGCAACGAGTTGCCGCCGGCGAGATTGCCGACTTCAGAATGATCATTCGCGGCCAGCAACGAACTACTCATTCCGACTCGGTGCGCGTATCCGGGCGGGCGAAGGAATTGCAGGAAAAAGGGTTCTATTTCCTGACCTGTCATCCTAATGGCAGTAAACCCGGCGATGTATGGGATATTCTGCCTGAAGACACCCAGAACCGTCGCGGCCACTTCGCGCCATTTCCTGAAGATGTGTGCAAAATCCCGATTCTGGCGACGTGCCCTGAAGATGGGATCGTGCTCGATCCGTTTTGTGGCACAGGGACGGCAATGCTTACCGCATATCTGCTGGGCCGCAAATCAATCGGAATTGACATTTCACACGAGTATATACAGATAGCGGACGAGCGCTGTCGGAGATTAGCACGTAAAAGCTGTGCTGTCGGCCTTTCAAAGTGTCACCTAGACTGATAAACGCTTGTCATCACCAAAGACAGCATCTCCTGCTCCCAGTCTGCCGGTATGGACGTGAGGATGACTGACGAGCAGCTCCGGTGCCATTCTACGTCCAGGCGTTGGACGAAATTAATTTCGTCCAACGCTGCGCGTCACCAGGCCATCGTGAGGTAGCAGTGTTCAACAACGTCGTTCGCCATTGCGCTGCGTCCGTAAAAAGTAGGGGCGGGTTCTGAACCCGCCCCTACTCCTTCAGGGATGGCATTCATACCGCCGCAGCAGCCGTCTTCACGATCCGGTGCGTGTCATGCCGGGGATCCTGCCGGTCATGGGGAGGTTGTGGGTGATCGTGATGATTGCGGAGTCGGCTAGTAATGTATGAGATAACTTCTGGCACGTAGTTCACAAAGCTGTGCTGTTGTCCTCTCAGACTGTCACCCCGGCTCGTGAACGCTTGCCCATCATCAAAGCCCACGTATCCTGCACGGTGCGCAGGTATGACTACGAGCAGCACCAACGACTACCTATGATGTCATCATGCGCTGAATGGGTTGACTTGTCCGCTCATTATGCGCGTGACGCGGAGTTTGGAGTGCGGCAGCCATGCTGCCGCAGCAGCCGTCCTCACGATCCGATGCGTGTCAGGCCGGTGACCCTGCCGGTCACAGTGATGTTGTGGGTGATCGTGATGATTGTGGAGGCATCTAATATGGAACTTGAGCAGATCATGCACGTATTGGAAACGAGGGTTTCAGCGGCAACGCTTTTTACATTTGATGATTTACAAGCGTAGTCTTGTGACTATCTTGTGGTAAGGACTCCATACGTGACGTTCATCTGCTTCTCCTGTGGGGCGGGCTGCCGGTTTGTGCTCGTCTATCGTCGGTGCTACCGTTACAGGGCGGGAGTGGGGGGATTGATGCGCAGGCTGGAAGCCTGCGCCACGGTCTACACGCCGCCAGATGCATGGCTGGTCAGGCTGGCAGTGTGTGATACGAGCAGTTGTGATTGCCAGTCGCACCACGCGCCGGGTTGTGAGCACGGCTGGCGCGGCAGCATGGCTGCCGCACTCCATCCGAGGGCAAGCCGGGCGGGAAGTGGTATTCCTGCCGGTGTGCGGGATAGGGACGAGGTACGGCTATTCGTTGGCTTCTGTGACACCAGGTTTGATGTGCGACACGCCCCCACCCTACCCCGCCCCCGCTGGGGGCGGGAATCACCGCTGTCGGATGGCTTCCGCTGTTGCAAGCTGGTTCAGTGGTGTGGTATCCCGCTAAACACAGGTATTGCAGACTGGTGTAGGTGGTGTGCGAGCCGGAGGCTCGCGCTCCCAGGGGCATGTTGACGTGCGCACTGCGGTGATCACGGGTGCGGCGTTCAAGTAATGTTGAATGGCGGTCGCGACTTTTATGATGCCTGATGTGATTCTACCCCAGCACCACCCGCGCAATGTGTGCGATCAACCAGCGACTGACTATGATCTCCTGGTCGAGGCGGTGTTGGTCGGTGCGGGGGAGGTTGAGGTGTTCGAGAAGGGTGTCGGTTGCGCTGTGGATGGCGAGGAAGGCGTGATCGGCACCGCGGCGCTGGCGGTCGGTCAGGATGGCGGCGGTAAGCCCTACCCCAAGCAGTGGCCAATCGCCGTCGCTGAGGGTTTGGGCGCGGTGGTAGGCCCAGGTGGCCATGGCTTGTGCGGTGGCGGCGCTGACCGCCGGTGCGTTGAGGTTGCCGGTGATGGTCGCCAGCGAGCGCGGTGAGTAGGCGTCGATGGCTTCCAGGACGGTACGCGATGAGCCGGCAATGGCGTGGAGCCAGGCCAACCCCAGGCTGCCGGCTCCGGCAAAGACGAGGACCAGGCGGGTTGGTGCGGCGTGAATGGCGCTGATCTGTTCGGCAATGTCGGGTGGGATCATGGCGTCGTGCTCCGTCTGAAGAGTTCCTGCCACGCTGCGCAGTCAATGGTCTCGCCTTCGGGTAGTCCGGCTGCGGCGCGAAAAGTGCGGACTGCGCCGGCTGTGGTCGGGCCGAAGAGGCCATCCACCGGGCCGGGATCGAAGCCAAGAACTGCCAGTCGGGCCTGGATGTCGGCCACCGCCGGATCGTAGCGACGTGCTGCGTCGGTTTGGGGGTTTAACGGGCTGAACGATGCGCAATCGCGGGCCACCAGATCGGCTTCCGGTACCCAGGTGAAGGCAAAGCCGGTGGCAATGGTCGGTTGCGGTGGTTGGGTCGGATCGGTGGGTAGCCAGATGAGCGGATCGGTGGTGGAGAAGCGGATTAAGGCACCACGAGCCTGCGCATCCCAGAGGACGGCAATCGGTTCGGTGATCGGTTCCGGGCGTAGTGGTGTGATCTGGCCGTTATCGCTTATGCGCGACATGAACGGGCGGAAAGGGTATTCCCACGAGTAGACAGTGGTCGGTACCATTTCGACGAAGGCGTAGACGAAGCCGTCGGCCAGGCGTTGCGGGGCACGCACCAGCGGAATGGTGGTTTCGTCGGCGGAGAGGAGGGCGGTTTCGCTGCCGTCGTCGGCGTTGATCAGGTAGAGGCCGAAGCGGATGTCGGGGCCGGGGCCGCCACCCGCCACCGCCAGGTCACGACCGTCAACGCTCCACAGCTCCTCTTCGCAGCAACTGAAGGCACGCACGATCTGGCCGTCCGGCCCGATAATGACCGCTTCGCCGCCGGGAATGCCGATTTCCGGTTGCATCACTGCGTAGAGTAGCAGCCGGTCACCGGTTGGCGACCACGCGACCGGGATGTAGCGCCAGGCCGGATTTTCCATGTCCGGCGTTTCTGGGACGGGGTCGTCGGCGATGACCAGCTCCGGTCGTCCGCCGGTGATCTGGCTGAGGTAGACGCCAGCCGGTGAGTCGGTGCGTCCGTTGATCAGCCCAGGCGCAGGATTGGCGAGATGGTACACAATCCGCTGACCGTCGGGGGAGATGCGGGGGTTGGTGATTGATGGTTCGCTGAAGATCAACCGTCGTCCGTTGCCGTCGAGGGCGACCAGGTCGTTGCCGGTCAGATAGACCAGGGTGCCGTTGGCCGCGACGCTCATGTCGCGCACCGGTTGGGGTTCGTAGGTGATTTGGGTCAGGCGCTGACAATCCGGCTCCAGGCGCATCACCTGATCGTTTTCGATCAGGTAGACCGGGGCCGGGATTGTGGCGGCGGCGACAACCGTGGGTGGCACCGTCGGTGATGTGGTTGGTGTGGTGATCGGTAGCACAATTGGGGTA
>FWWM01008909.1_pt1 | contig 18898 bp, 9 predicted proteins | sample 2228351 | NCBI WGS metagenome assembly FWWM01 (sample SAMEA103939774, study PRJEB20133) | metagenome
GCGCTCTGCGACGGCTGCGGCGAGTGCGGGAATGGTCGCCGCGGCCGACGGACGCCCGACCGAACCCCCGCCCAGCACCCCCTTGCCGAAAGGCTCGCCCATGCGGGTGCAGCCGGTGTTCGTGTGGCAACTTTACGAACGCCGTCCGCACACCAGTTGGCGCGGATACGGCGGGTTGCATACCCAGGCGGACGTGCAAGGAGAACTGGACCGGATCCGCAGCGAACTGGGGCGCCTGGCTGCCCAAGCCGAGTTTCCCATCGAGTTCCTGCCTCTGGCTTCGGTGCACGACGAGACAGAGCTAGCGGGCCCCCTGGCTGCGCCCGCCGACAGTTTCCTGGTTTTCGCCTACGCGGGATCGCAAGCCTGGCTGGAAAAGCTGGCAGCCACCGGCAAGCCTAATGTGCTGTTCGTCCGTCACCGCTCCGGGCCGGTGTATCTGTGGTACGAAATCGCCCATTGGCGGCTGCTCCGCAAGAGCGAGGATACTTTTCGCGAACCGCATCTGGACGTGCACGATATCGTGGTCGATGACTATGCCGAGGTGCTTTGGCGGCTGCGGGCGCTGTACGGGCTCAGGAACACGCTGGGCACACGCTGCCTGGCCCTGGGCGGTTTGCAGGCCTACAGCCGGCCCGGCGAACAGTTCGGCCCCGAGTACGCCCGCAAGAAGTGGAAGTTCGAAGTGGTTCCGGTGGGCTTCGACGAGCTTGCCCGCCGCATGGCCTCGGCCCGGAGCGACCCGCGCATGGTCCAGGAAGCCGAACGGCAGGCAGCCGACCTGCTGGCCCAGAAGAATGTCGTCCTCCAGACGGATCGTGCTGCCGTGGTCCATACGTTCCTGGCCCTGGGCGTCGTCCGCCGCCTGATGGACGAGGCCCGTGCCACCAACTTAGGGGTGGCGCATTGCATGGGCGGCTTGATCCCTATCCTGCAAACGCCCCCCTGCCTGATGACCAGCCTGCTGAACGACGCCGGCTACACGGCTTTTTGCCACATGGATTTCACCCATACGGTGCCAGGCGTGCTCATGCGGTGGATCTCGGGCAAGCCCTCGTTCATTGCCAATTCGCATTTCCCGCACCATGGAATGATCACCCTGGCCCATTGCGCGGCGCCCCGCCGCATGAACGGCAGGGATCTCGAGCCCACGAAGATCGTGACCCATTTCGAATCAGATTGCGGCGCGGCGACCAAAGTGGAGTACCCCCGCGGACAGGTGACCACGAACATCCTGCCCAACCTGGCCTGCACCCAGTGGATCGGCTTCCGCGGCCGGATTGTCGAAAGTCCCAACTACGACATGTGCCGTTCGCAGATGGACGTAGCCATCGACGGCGACTGGAAACGCTTGCTGACCGACATGCAAGGCTTCCACACGGTGATCACTTACGGCGACTACCTGCGCGAGGTGGGCTACGTGCTCAAGCGGATCGGCACCGGCTGGGTCAACCTGAGCCCGGTGGCATGACCGGCCGCACTTGCAAGTCGCCCCGGGGCCGGCGATACCCGTACGAGGATTGTGGGCCGCTGCAAGGCGTTTATCCGACGCCATCCGACACGATACGATGCCGCGCGGGGAACTTGCCGGAGGAGGGCATTGCACGGCGATGGCTTGACATCGCGATGGATGGCCTTATGTTCGTAAGGTCGGCCCCAACAAGAGGCGGACCTGCGGCATCGAACCCCGCAGACGTTGCGGCCCAACGGGCCTCCGATGGCTCAAGGCGACTCGTATCAAAACACTATCAAAAGGTTGCCGGATGACACACTCCAGGCGAGATGATGGTCGTGCAACGGGGCCGGCCCGCGGGGCGTCGGGTAGCCCGCCGTGGCGATGGATCAATCGGCTGCCCCTTGTTCTGATAGTGGCCGCTCTCGGGGGCGGGGATGCGGGGCGATGCCAGAGTGCCTCTTCGTCCAAGCGGGCGGTGTTATGCATTCCGCAGGCAGCGACCGCCGTACAGCTTGCCGTACCGCTGCCCTCGGGCGTGGCCGGCGCAGAGAGCGGAAGTTGGCAATTGGTCGAGCAGGGCGGTTCAGGCCGGCAGGTGCCGGCAGCGGTGCTCATCGGTCCGGGCGAGGATGGAACGGCTGGGCCTCGCTGCCTGGTCGCTACTGTTCCGCGAGCGCCGCAACCCTGCGAAGGCCGGTTTCTCCTTCAGGCCGCCAGCGATCCCGTGTCTGGGGAACTCCCCTTCCGCTTTCGGGACCTCGACCCGCAAAGGCTTGCTTTGGAAGAAGAGGGCCGGCCGGTTCTGGTGTATAACCACGGCGTGATTACCAACGAGAAAATCCCCAAGAGCGACACGCGCCGCAGTCGGGCGTGCTTTGTCCATCCGATCTATGGTCTGTGGGGCGAGGTACTAACCGAGAGCTTTCCTCGCGACCATTATCACCACCACGGGTTATTCTGGGCCTGGCCGCACGTGCGGATCGAAGGCAAAGAGTACGACCTTTGGGTGTACAGCAACATCCGGCAGCGATTTGTGCGTTGGCTGGCCCGGGAGACTGGCCCCACCGGCGCCGTGCTGGGGGTCGAGAATGGGTGGTTCGTAGACCAGCGCCAGGTGATGGTCGAACGCATTTGGCTGCGGGTATTCCGGCCTGTGGAGGGCACCCGGGCGATCGACGTCGAAATGTGCTTCATCCCTCTCGACCGTCCCATCACGCTATGCGGGGCGGAAGGCAAGAGCTATGGCGGCCTCAATTTCCGCTACGCACCGCGGCCGGAGAAGGAAACGCTTATTACCGTGCCGGGCGGCAGGACGCGCGAAGACCTTCCCGATACGCCCTTGGCCTGGGCCGACCTGACCGCCCGATTCGCCGGGGCCATGGAGCCAAGCGGGGCGGCCATATTTGTGGATCCCGGCCACCCCGATTTCCCGCCGACTTGGCTCACCCGGCACTACGGCATTTTGTGCGTGGGTTGGCCGGGGGTCAAACCGCGTACGTTTGAGCCGGGCAAACCCATCCGCTTGAATTATCGGGTGTGGATACACAAACGGGCCTTGGAGCCGGAGGGCATTCAAGAGGCTTTCGAGGCTTATGGGGCTGCCCGCCGGGCCGCCTGGCAACCTTGAGGGCCCTGCCGCAATCCGCGGCCGGTGAGGACTGGTCCGGCCTGGTGCTGGCATCCGGAGCGGAAGAGATGTCACCAGATGCCGGGACCCAGCTTGGCCGTTGGGGTGTGAGGCCCGAAACGTAAGCCGGGGCCGGTAAGGGCTGAGGGCCCGGCAGACCGTTCACCAAATCCCAGCGTTCCTCAAGCGAAGAGAGTGCCTTGCCTCGCCGGAGTCGTTCGATGAACCGCAGATTGTCCCGCCGCCAACTGCTCCGCGCAGGAGCGACGGCGGCTGCCATGCCCGCAGCGGCGTCTTGGGGCGCCTGTTTCCTCCTGGCCCAACCCAAGCCCGAGCCGGGAGCCGAGCAGCTCACGGCCTATCAGGATGGCCCGCAAATTTGGGTCCGCTGGAACAACCTCTTGTTGACGAGTTACCGAGCGCACCCCACGCAGAAGTATCCGTATCTGTACCCGCTGGCCGGCCCCCTCAGCGGCCTGTCGCTGACCAGCGAGACTTCGGTGCCGTATCCGCATCATCGGTCGCTGCTGTTTGCGTGCGATCGCGTCAACGGGGCCAATTACTGGCAGGGGCCGCTGGCCGGGGGGCAGATTGTTTCGGCGGGTCCGCGCCTGGGGCGGGTCACAGCCCAATCGGCTGAGATCCTCGACGAATGCCAATGGCGCGTCCCCGGCAAAGAACCGGCCATGGCCGATACCCGCAAGTTCACCGTCCAGGTGGTCGGTCCGCGCCTGCGGTGGATCGACGCCGAAATCACCTGGACCGCGTTGCAGAACGTCAAGGTCGAAAAGACCAACCATTCGCTGTTTGCGCTCCGCGCGTCGCCCGACATCATCCCCTGGTCCGGCGGCACACTGGTGAACTCCGCGGGGCAGGTAGGCGAAAAGGCCACCTTCGGCCAAAAAGCCGCCTGGTGTGCGTACTGGGGCAAACGCCAGGGGCTAGCGGGAAGCCCTGTCGAAGGCATCGCTTTGTTCGATCACCCGGCCAATCCCTGGGCCCCTTCGCCGTGGTTCACCCGCGACTATGGGTTCATCTCGCCGACCCCCATGAACTTCCTCGACAAACCGTGGGAACTGGGCGAAAGCCAATCGGTTTCGCTCCGCTACCGCGTGGTCGTGTTCGGAGGCGACCCCAAAGAAGCCGAACTCGACCGGCTGTACAAGCAATGGGCGGGCTGATGCGCTCCGGCCGCGTGCCAAAAGGCTTTCCCGAAACCGTCTTGGCACGCTCCGATCGGACCGGGTAACGATGGGCACGCAACAAGCGGGCCATCGGCGCCTGAGGTCCGTCGAGGCGTTGCCGCTGTACGCCTCGGCGCGACGGTGGCTGGTGGGCCGCCCTACCTCTGTGGCGGCTCGGCAAGCAGCGTGCGAAGGTGGAAGTGGAACTTTCCCAGCCGGCCGCCGTAATTGCCGGCGCCGATCTGGAGCACGCCGGGACCGGCGGCGGCCTGGATGGCGGCCCGCATCGCTGCCGCCACACTGGCTTCGTCCGTGCCGTCGAACACGATTTCATAGGCGCAGTGGGCTTCGGGGTGCAAGCGGGTTTCGGTGCGGCCGCGAAGGGTAGGACAATATGCATCATTGGTCGACGCAATGAGCTTCTTGTACCGCGATCCGACCTTGCTGCCGCTGCGGACCACGCCGCCGGGAAAGGGGGCGATCACGCCGGGGAGCCGCGCGGCGGCCTCGACTGCCCGGCGCGCGGCGGCCAGGCCCGTCGCTGCATCCACGGCCTGGAGGATGAGGTTCCCGCCCGCCACGCCCTGGCCCACCCCGGCCCCTTCTTCCACCAAAAACTCGCCGTCCATGACGGGCACACGCCAAAACCGCCGGCCAGCAACGAGCTTGCTCTTCTGGAATCCATCGCCGAAAAAGCGGATGTACTTTCCCAGCGGGATGCGTTCCTGGCGGGCGTCGGGCAGGCCGTCGAACACCGCCGTAGTGGCGCAGGTCATCACGCACTGGCCGATGCGGCGGGGCACAGCGGCGGCCAGCGCGTCTGGGGACCGCGCAAAAAACAGCACGGCAACGCCCGGCCGGCCGTCCGGCGTCTGGTCCGCACCCAATCGGCGTTCGATCCCGGCTTCGCAATCACAGGCAATAATCGAGGCGGCATCGCCGGTGGCATGGCGCGCGGCGATTTCCGCCCAGTCGGCGTCGGCCGCCGTGATCACAATCCTGGCGAAGCGCATGCGGAACGCTTCGGCAAAAGTGTCCTCGATCCGCGTCGGGCCGATGTACACTCCGTCCTCCAGGTCCCGGCTGGCACAGCCCCTTGCCAGAATACAATCGCTGCCAGGCGATCCATTCTATCGCCGACACCGTCACGGGGCGAACCGAGGGGCAAGGCGCAAGCAAGCGGCTGGGGGGCCAGCCCGCCTTTGCCCGGCCACTGCCCGAGATCGTGGAGGATTGACACGCCGCGCAGTGGGACGCAAGATAGAACGGCGCCTGCGCGGTGTTACGGCCCCGCCTGCGTGCCGCCATTGTGTTGTTCCCCGCCCGCCTTCCCCCCACCAGGCCCACCATGGTTTTCTCGCTGTATTTGGATCAAGCCCATTGCCGGGGGAAATGGCTTCTGGTTTTGGTGTGTGTCGCCGGAGGGTTGGGGGGGCTGACCGGGTGCGGGGCGCGGGAGACCACGGCGGGCCCCTCGGCCGACGATCGCGACCCGGCCCTTCCGGCCGACGCCGAACTCTACACGGTTGCCAGGCGTTTTTGGCCCGAAGTGGTCGCCGTGCAAGGGATGTTGGTGGGAGACGAGCGCGTAGTCGTCGGGGCCAAGGTGGCCGGCCGCGTCACAGAGGTCGCCGTGGACCTGGGGACCGCGGTGCGGGCCGGCGATGTCCTGGCGCGACTGGAAAGCGAGGACTTCGACCTGCGGGTCCAGCAGGCCCAGGCGCAAGTCGAAGAGATTCGGGCCAGGCTGGGATTGCGCGGGGGGGAAAGCGAAAAACGGCTGGATCCCGCCAAAGTGCCCAGTGTGGTCCAGGAGGCGGCGGTTCGCAACGAGGCCAAAGTGAATCTCGACCGGGCCCTGGAGTTGGCGAAGAAGGAAGCGATTTCGGCCGAGGAGCTGCTCCAGCGCCAGGCCGCCTTCGAGGTGGCCGATTCCCGCTACCGCAGCGCGCTGAATGAAGTGGGGGGCCAGTTGGCCCTGTTGGCGGTGCGGCGTGCCGAATTGGACCTTGCCCGCCAGGCCCAGGCCGACGCCGTCATCCGTGCCCCATTCGATGGCGTGGTGGAGCAGCGGCACACGGCCCCGGGGGCCTATCTCCAGGTGGGGCATCCCGTGGTGTCGCTGGTCCGCATCCATCCCCTGCGTTTCCAGGCAGGAGTGCCGGAGCGCGAGGCGATCCGCGTGAAACCGAAACAGCGCGTGCGGATCCAGGTGGAAGGGCGGGCAGAATGGATCGAGTCGGAGGTGGTGCGGATCAGCCCGGCGGTCGATCCGGCCAGCCGGGCCCTGCTCATCCAGGCCGACGTGCCCAACCCGGACCGGGCGCTGCGGGCCGGCATGTTCGCCCAGGCTGAGATCGTCGTGGACCCTGCGGCCAAGGCCCTGGCCGTCCCCGCCGAGGCGATCACCGAGTTCGCGGGGGTGGAGAAGGTCTGGGTGGTGCGGGACGGACGCGCGGAAGCCCGGCCGGTCGAAACCGGGCGGCGAGACGGCCCCTGGGTCGAAATCCGCAGGAATCTCTCGGAAGGCGATCAGGTGGTGGCCAAGGCGCAGTCCCTGGGCCTGGGACCATGAGACCCCTACGGCGTAACCAGGCGTTTTGCGAGGGCGCAAGCGTTGCAGTGGCTGGCTGAAGTCTGTGTGCGCCGCCCCGTGTTTGCGGTGATGATGATCCTCGCCCTGGTGGTGGCGGGCATGGCCTCGTACAGGCAACTGGGGGTGGACCGCTTTCCACGCATGGACCTGCCCACGGTCTGGGTCCGCACCACCTACCGCGGCGCCGCGCCGGAAGAGATCGAGTCGGAGATCACCCAGCGGCTGGAGGACGCGGTGGCCACGGTCGAGGGGATCGACGAGCTGCGCTCGATCTCCAGCGAGGGCAGCTCCCTGTTGATCCTGACGTTCAACCTCGACCGCGACATCGATGCCGCCACCCAGGACGTACGCGATGCGGTCAATAGCGTGGTCAACCTGCTGCCGCCGGGCACCGACCCGCCGGTGGTCCGCAAGCAGGACTTGGACGCCTCGCCCATCTTGAGCCTGGCCCTCTCGGCCCAGCGCGATGTCCGCGAGCTGTACGTGCTGGCCGACCGCTATGTGAAAAACATCATCGAATCGTCGGCCGGCGTGGGGCAGGTCACCATCGCCGGGGCCATGGACCGGGCCATCCAGATCGATATCGAAGCCCGCAAGCTGGCCCACTATGGGCTTTCGATCCTCCAGGTCCGCGAGGCCCTGGTGCGCCAGAATGCCGAGATTCCTGGAGGGCGAGTCGACGCGGGCATCCAGGAACTGGGCCTGCGGACTTTGGGCCGCTTTACCGACCCCCGGCAATTCGAGGAGCTGGTCGTGGCCACGGTGGGCGGCACGCCCATCCGCATCCGCGACCTGGGCCATGTGGTCAACGGCACCAAGGAGGTGCGGACGCTGGCCCGGCTCAACGGCCAAGCGGCGGTCATCCTCCAGGTGCAACGCCAATCCGGCGCGAATACGGTGGAAGTCATCGACGGGGTCAAGCGCCGCTTGGAACGCTGCCGGCAATTGCTCCCCGCCGATGTGAAGCTCGAGGTCATCCAGGACCAGTCCCGCTACATCCGTGCCGCGATCCACGAGGTGCAAAAGCACCTCATCGCCGGCAGCATCCTGGCCAGCCTGGTGGTGCTGGTGTTCATGAAATCGTGGCGTTCGACCTTGATCGCCGCTGTGGCCATTCCCACCTCGATCATCGCCACGTTCGCCATGATGCGGGCGATGGACTTCACGCTGAACAACGTGACCATGCTGGCTTTGGTGCTGATGGTGGGGGTGGTGATCGACGACGCCATCGTCGTACTGGAAAACGTGTTCCACTGGGTGGAAGAAAAGGGGGCCTCGCCCTGGGACGCGGCAATCGGCGCCACCCGGGAGATCGGCCTGGCCGTGCTGGCCACCACCTTCTCGCTGGTCATCGTGTTCTTGCCCGTCTCCTTCCTTTCCAGCGTGACCGGGCGGATGCTTTTCCAGTTCGGCTTGACCACCACGGTGGCCATTCTGGTGTCGATGCTGGTGAGCTTTTCGCTGACGCCGATGATGTGCTCGCGGCTGTTGCGGCCGGTGCGGGCCGCCGGCGACCAGCCCCTCTCACGCCGGGGGTTTTACGCCTGGCTGGACCGCGGGTATGCAGCCTGCCTCCGCTGGTCGATGCGCCACCGGTACCTGGTGCTGGTCGTTTCCCTTGTCGTCATCGCTTTGAACGTCCCGCTGTACAAGTACGCCCAAAAGGACTACATCCCCACCAACGTGGACGAGGCCGAGTTCGAGGTCCGGATCACGGCGCCGGAGGGGATCACGCTGCGGGCGATGGACCGGGCCATGCAAGCCGTCGAGGCCGAAATCGCCTCCGTCCAGGGCGTGACCGACGTGCTGTCGACGGTGGGCAGCGTGAGCATCCTGGGGGTCAACAGCGGCTATGTGTACGTCCGCCTGGAGGACATCGAGAAACGGCGGTTCTCGCTAGGCCGGCTGCTCCGCGAGACCATAGCGGGCCAACCTTTGGCCGCCTTCCGCGGCAACTACACCCAGGCCGAAAAAATGCAGGAAGTCCGCCGCCGCCTGAACCGCCTGCCGGACCTCCGCGTGGCGGTGCGGAACCTGACCTCGTTCCGCCAGGGGGCGCCGGTGGACATCGACTTTTCGATCACCGGGCCCGACTTGCAACAACTGGCGACCTTCAGCGAGGCCCTGCGCCGCAAAGCCGCGGAGATCCCGGGCATTGTCGATACGGACATCACCCTGCGGCTGAACAAGCCGGAACTGCATGCCGAGATCGATCGCGCGCGGGCCGCGGCCCTGGGCGTCGATGTCCAGGAGATCGCCGAGACCGAGCGCGTGGCCGTCGGCGGTGACGACCGCGTCAGTCGCTATCGCGATCCGAAACTGGACGACGTGTACGATGTGGAGCTGCGCCTGGTGGGCGCCGACCGCGGCACGCGCGAGGCCATCTCGCAGCTTTACGTGCGGACCCGGCCGCTCAGCGGTCCGTTGCCCTCAGCCATCGGCCCCCCCGGGGCTGGTCCCGGCGCCGGCCCGGGCGACCCGACACCGGCGATGACCCGGCTGGATAACCTCGTCCGCTTCCGCCGAGCGCACAGCGCCGCCCGCATCGACCGGCTGGACCGCGAGCGGATGTCGGCGGTGCGGGCCAACGTGGCCTCGGGCTACGCCCTGGCCGACCGCATCGAGGCCCTCCGGGCCGCGGCCGACTCGCTGGGCATGCCCCCCGAGTACAGCACCCGCGTGATGGGCCGCGGCCGCGAGCTGGAACGCACGCTCCGCGACTTCGGCTTCACCTTCGTGCTGTCGTTCATCTTCATGTACATCGTGCTGGCCGCCCAGTTCGAACACCTCCTTCACCCGTTGACGATCCTCTTCTCGCTGCCGCTGGCTGTCCCCTTCGGGCTGGCTAGCCTGGTCCTGGGCGGAGAGACGCTGAATCTCTACTCGGCAGTGGGAATCCTGGTGCTCTTCGGGATCGTCAAGAAGGCCTCGATCCTTCAGGTGGACCACACGAACCAGTTGCGGGGCCGGGGCCTTTCCCGCCTGGAAGCGATCATGCTGGCCAACCGCGACCGGCTGCGGCCGATTCTGATGACCACCGTGGCCTTCGTCGCCGGCATGTTGCCGCTTTTGTTGGGCGTGGGGCCGGGAGCCGAGGAACGCCGCTCGATCGCCGTGCTGACGGTGGGCGGACAGACCCTGTCGCTGTTGCTGACCCTGGTGGCAGTGCCCGTGTTGTATTCGGTTCTCGACGACCTCTCGCAGCGGGTGAAGCATTACCTGGCCCTCGACGCCGTGCCAAAGCCCGCTCGGCGGGCCGAGGCGGTGCAACCGGAATCTCTCGCCGCCGAAGTGGCCCCCCAGCCCCTCAGCTCTCCTTAAGAGGGTGGTTTCTTGCAACCACGCGGATAGAGCGTGGGTCATTGCCTGCAACCGACGCGGATGGACCGGTGGGCCCAGCCCCCGCCGCGCAGGGCGGTTGCTTCCTGCCACGTCCATAGCACTGCGGCGCATGGGCCCGGCCACTGGCCCCCGCGAGAGCGGCTGCGGCAGACGGCTGGGGAAGGCCCAGAAGGAAACGGATCACCGGTAGTGGGCCAGTCGCCCCCCAACGAGAGCGGTTGCGGCGGACGGCTGGACAGGGTACATGTACTAATGTATATTATTCGCAGGACCCCCGATTCCGGCGAGGTCCAGGAGTTCCACCCATGCCGTATGCCGAGCTCCACGCCAAAACCAACTTCTCGTTCCTGGAAGGGGCCTCGCACCCCGACGAGCTGGTAACTCGGGCGGCCGAGTTGGGCTATGCCGCCCTGGCCATCACCGACCGCAACAGCCTGGCTGGGGTGGTTCGGGCCCATGGGGCGGCCAAGCAAGCGGGGGTGAAACTGTTGGTCGGGGCGGAGATCACTCCCGAGGATGCCCCGGCCGTGGTCCTATTGGCTGTGGACCGTGGGGGGTACGGCCGGCTGGCACGCTTGATCACTCGGGGCCGGCTGCAGGCCGAGAAAGGGACCTGCCGCCTGGCTTTCGCCGAGGTGGCGGAGCATTCGGCGGGACTGGTGGCCCTGGTCGTGCCGGCGCGGCATGGGGTGCCGCAGGTGGGGGAAGTGCAGGCGTATCGGGAGGTGTTCGGCCGGCGATGCTATCTCCTGGCCGAACTCCATCGAGGGCCGGCTGATCGTACCCGATGCGAACGGCTGAAGGCCGTGGCCCAGAAGGCGGGCGTGCCGCTGGTAGCGGCCGGCGATGTGCATTACCATACGGCCGAGCGCCAGGCCCTGGCCGATGTCTTGACGGCCACCCGGCTGGGCTGCACCGTGGCCGAGGCCGGCGAACACCTCTTTCCCAATGCCCAGCGGCACCTCCGCCCCGTGGCCGAAATAGAAGCCCTCTTTGCCGCCGCCCCCGAGGCCGTGTGTCGCACGGGGGAGGTAGCCGACCTGGTCCGCTTCTCGCTGGACGAACTCCGCTACGAGTATCCCGAGGAACTGGCCCCGCCCGGCATGACGCCCCGGGAATATCTGGCGCGGCTGGTGTGGGAAGGGGCGCGGTGGCGGTATCCGGAGGGGATTCCGGAAAAAGTGCGGCACCTGTTGGACCACGAGCTGAAGCTGATTGGCGAATTGCGGTACGAGGCCTATTTCCTGACCGTGTGGGACCTGGTGCACGTGGCCCGCCAGCGCGGGATTCTTTGCCAGGGGCGGGGCTCGGCCGCCAATTCCGCCGTCTGCTATTGCCTGGGGATCACCTCGGTGGACCCCGATCGGATGGACCTGTTGTTCGAGCGGTTCGTCAGCCGGCAGCGGAACGAGGCCCCGGATATCGACGTCGATTTCGAGCACCAGCGCCGCGAGGAGGTAATCCAGTATCTTTACCAGAAGTATGGGCGTGATCGGGCGGGGATGACCGCCGAGGTGATCACCTACCGGCCGCGCTCGGCGGTGCGCGATGTGGGCAAGGCCCTGGGGCTTTCCCTGGACCGGGTGGATCGCCTGGCCAAGAAGATCGAACACTTCCACCACGAACCCGACCTTGCTCTCCGCCTGCGCGAAGCCGGGTTGGAACCCCACTCGCCCCTGGGCAAGCGGCTGGTATGGCTGGTCGAGCAGTTGGTGGGTTTTCCCCGGCATCTGTCGCAACATACCGGGGGGATGGTCATTACCCGCGGTCCGCTGTGCGAACTGGTTCCCCTGGAAAACGCCGCCATGCCCGAGCGCACCGTCATCCAGTGGAACAAAGACGACCTGGACGAGTTGGGAATCCTCAAAGTCGATTGCCTGGCGCTGGGGATGCTCTCGGCCATCCGCCGCACGCTGGAGTTGGTGCGCCAGCATGGGGGGCCGGCCCTGGACCTGGCCCGCATCCCGGAGGGCGACCCCCGGGTGTACGCCATGATCCGGCGGGCCGACACCATGGGGGTGTTCCAGATCGAAAGCCGGGCGCAGATGGCCATGCTCCCCCGGCTGCGGCCCCGGTGTTTCTATGACCTGGTGATCGAGGTGGCCATCGTCCGTCCGGGGCCCATCCAGGGCGACATGGTGCATCCCTATCTCCGCCGCCGCAATGGGGAGGAACCGGTGAGCTATCCCAGTCCGGAAATCCGCCAGGTATTGGAAAAGACGCTGGGGGTCCCTTTGTTCCAGGAACAGGCGATGCGCCTGGCGATGGTGGCCGCCGGCTTCACCCCGGGCGAGGCCGATCAACTCCGCCGGGCCATGGGGGCATGGCGCCGGCCGGGTCTGATCGACCAGTTCCGCAAAAAACTGATCGAGGGGATGCAGGCGCGGGGGCTTTCGGAGGAGTACGCCGCGGCGGTGTTCCGCCAGATTCGCGGATTCGGCGAGTACGGCTTTCCCGAGTCGCACGCCGCCAGTTTCGCCCTGTTGGTGTATGCCTCGGCGTGGCTGAAATATCACTATCCGGCGGCCTTTACCGCAGGTCTCCTCAACAGCCAGCCAATGGGTTTTTACGCCCCTGCACAACTGGTCCGCGATGCCCGGCGGCACGGGGTGAAAGTCCTCCCCGTGGATGTCAACCAGAGCCACTGGGATTGCACGCTGGAAGGGAAGTACGAGATGGTTGGGGGGCGGCCAAGCCGGCCTGCCCTCCGCCTGGGGTTCCGCATGGTGGCGGGGCTTTCCAAAACGCACGTGGCGCGGATTGTGGAGGCCCGGGCCGGCGGACCATTCGCCTCCATGCACGATTTCGCCCGGCGGACCGGGTTGCCCCGCTCGGTAGTTCTTCGGCTGGCCCGCGCCGGGGCCTTCGGCTCGCTGGAACTCGACCGGCGCCAGGCCCTGTGGGAGGCCCTGGACCAGCACCGCGAAGTCCTGCCGCTGTTCGATCGGTTCGAGGGGGCAGCCCCCAAAGACAAGGCCGGTTCGCATGACCCGGGGGCCAAAGGGGCCATCCCCCTGCCGGCTGCACCTCCCCGCACCCCCGTGCCGTTGCCCCGCATGTCCGAGGCCCAGGAAGTGCTGGCCGATTACCAGACCCTCGGCCTGTCGCTGCGGGCCCATCCCCTGCAGTTCCTCCGCAGCGGGCTGGCGCGGCAGGGGGTGCTCCCGGCCCGGCGACTGGCAGCCTGCTCGCACGGCAAGCCAGTCCGGGTGGCGGGCATTGTGCTGGTCCGTCAGCGCCCGGCCACCGCCGGCGGAATCACGTTTATGACCCTCGAAGATGAAACGGGTATCGCCAACCTGGTGGTCCGCCCCAGCGTGTGGCAACAATCCCGACAAGCGGCTTTAGGAGCCACCATCGTGCTGGCCCAAGGCAAGGTAGAACGCCGCGGGCAGGTGATCCACGTGGTGGTCCGCCGCCTGGAAGACCTCTCCGCACGCCTGGAGGACCTGGCCCCCCAGTCCCGTGATTTCTGTTAAGCCGGCTGCGAGCAATCAGCCCAACCCGCAGGACCGGGCCGGATGGGACAAGCCCACCCCGTCGTTCTTGGCGACCCCGGCCGCGGCGGAACAAAGCCCGCCAGGCTTCCTAGCACCGCTGGGCCATCGCCTCCCCTTTCCCTCCAAGGAGGCTACGGCCTGGGACCCGCTGCGCAAGCGCCATCCGGCGGATCAGTTCTGGGCCTGCCGCTGGGCCTGCACAGCCTGGGCAGGCGCGCCTCCCTGGAAGGCCAATTGGAGATAATCGACGGTAATCGCCAGCGCCTCGTTGATGTAGTGGTCTCGCTTGATCTCCGTCGTCGCCCCCTCCTGGAGTTCCTCCAATTGTTTTTCCTCTTCGCGGTCCGCGTTGAGTTCGGCTCGCTCGGCCAGGAACTTCTGCTCGTTGAGCGTGACATACTTTTTCTTTTTCTGCTCCTCGTAGCGGGCGATATTCCGCTTGATCCGCTGGAAGTCCTCCGAGGACTCGACCCGGGCGTTGGAAAGCTGCTGCAAACGGGCCACCAGGGCCTTGTTCACGTAGCCGAACCGCAGGTGCTCCTGCGGCGGCACCTGGTCGAACGGCAAGGCGTAATCCAGATCGCCTTCGGAGATGTCGGCCAGGTGCGAGGTGATCGAGGGCCAGACGATATCGGCCAGCACGCCGCGCTTCTGCGTGCTGTCGCCGTCCGGCCGATAGAACTGCTGCATGGTGATCTTCAACGCGCCGAGCTTGGCCAGATTGGGCAGGCGGAACAGTTCTTCCCCGAGGTCGCGGAGGCTTTGCACGGTGCCTTTGCCGTGGGTGGCATAGTCGCCCACGATCAGCCCCCGTCCGTAGTCCTGGATGGCTCCGGCCAGGATTTCACTCGCCGAGGCGCTGAACTTGCTGATCAGCACCACCATCGGGCCTTTCCAGACCATGCCGCTTTCCACATCGGGATACGGGTGCACCCGCCCGTCGGCGTCTTTGACCTGGACGATCGGGCCTTCGTCGATAAACAGGCCAGTCAGGCTGATCGCTTCCTGGAGCGAGCCGCCGCCGTTGCGGCGGAGGTCCAGGACGAGGGCATCGACCCCCTGGCGGTTAAAGTCTTCCAGGATCCGCCGCACGTCGCGGGTAGTGCTGCGGAAGTTGGGCACGCCAGCCCGCGCGGCGTCCATATCCATATAGAAGCTGGGCAGGTCGATGACGCCGATTTTATAGGGCCGGCCGTCGGGCCGCCGCCCCACCTCGAAGACCTTGCTCCGCGCCTCGCTATCCTTGAGTTCCACCGCGGCGCGGGTCAGTTCGATGATCTTGCGCTCCTTGCTCCGGCCGCGCATGATCTCCAACCGCACCACCGTCCCTTTGGGCCCGCGGATGAGCTTCACCACGTCGGAAAGCTTCATGTCCACCACATCTTCGATCGGCCCGTCCTTGCCCTGCCCCACGCCGATGATCTTGTCTTCGACCTTCAGCCGGCCGTCCCGTTCCGCCGGTCCGCCGGGGATCAGCTTATTGACCACCGTATAGCCATCGACCGATTGCAGCGCCGCCCCGATCCCTTCCAGATTCAGCCGCATCTGGATGAGGAAGTTGTTCACCGTATCGGCCGACATGTAGCTCGAATGCGGATCGAAGCTGGAACTGAGGGCCGTCAGATACATTTCCAGCAGCTCGTCGTTATCGGTCTGGTGCATCCGCCGGGCGAAGTTGTGGTAGCGGCGCTTCAGCCGGTCCAGCCACTCCTTCATCTCCTCCTCGGCCGAGAGGGCGTCCTCGGCCGGCTTCTGGCCCGCGGTCTCCGCCTTGCGGGCCTCCTGGCGCATCTTCTCCAGCCGATCGGCCTTGAGCACCAACAGGTCATACTTGATCCGCTTGCGCCAGCGCTCGCGGGCCTCGGCTTCGCTCCGGGGGAACTGGGCAGCATCGCGGTCGATGACCATCTCCTCGTCCACGGTGAAGTCGTGCCGCGCGGCCAGAAACTCGTCGACCAGGCGCACCCGCTCATCCACCCGGCGGAGGAAGGTCTGGAAGATGCTGTAGGCCAACCCCACATCGCCCTTCTTTACGTCGATGACCTCCCCCTGCCGGGCCATGAAGGCGTCCACGTCGGACTGGTAGAAGTACACCTTCATGGGGTCGAGCATCTTGATGAACTGCCGTACGCAGCGACTGGCAATCTCCTCGTCCAGGGGATGCTTGCTCAGATGCTCACGGCGCAACAGCGACGCCACCACCTGAGCGATTTGCCGGTCGCGGGCCGTCGGTCCCTGCGGGTCGGCCCAGGCCACAGCCGGCGCCATCACCACCAGGAGAAACATACCCGTCACCGCAACACGCCACGAACCCATCCGACCAGGCCGTTGCATCGACTGCTCCTCACCTGAGAAGAGACTTTTCCTTGATTGCCCGTCGAGGCACCGCCGCCGGTACCTGAAGGGATACTCCAAGACGAAATCCAGGGCCCAACGACACCCTCCGTCGGCCCGACGGCCGCTGCCGCAAACACGCCGTACCATGGCATCCTACCCGCAAACTCTGGGGGGAACAAGGCCGCGCAAGTCTTTCCGAGCCCTTTCTGGGCGTGCCGGGCGCCGGGCTCCCCCGCGACGGGGCCGCACCGGGCCACGCCCCATGCGCCTCGTGGATCCGACGTAACCGGCCCCCTCGGCCGACCACACCAGCCCGCTTCACACAGGCGCCGCAAGCCCCCGGTGGTCCACCCCCACCAGCCAGGGCGCAACCCGCTCGATGACGGCCGTCACCACCAAGGGGTCCGGCCCCAACGGCCGGGTAACCACCCATTGTTTCACGCCGTCGCCCTCTTTCTGCCTGGCCACGGCTGCGGCCACCTCGTCCCACAGTTTGCCGGGAAACAACAAATGGGGCTGGACCACGATCCGACAGGCGGGTCCGGCTGCCATGCGCTGGAGCCCCTCGGCCAGCGAAGGCCTGGCCATCGCCAGGAAGCACCACGCGCCGGTCGGCCATTGGGCCACGCCTCGCAACTCGGCAAATCGGCGCATCTCTTCCACCGCCGAATCCTCCCGGCTGCCTCGCCCCACCAACAGCACGGCCGTCCCCTCCGGCGCAAGGCGGGCCAGCCCGGCCTGGGCCTCTTCGCACCGACGCCGGGACAGGGCCACGATCGCCTCGCAGCAACCCAGATGCGGCGCCTGAATGATCTCCACGCCCCGGTACCCGCGGCTTGCCGCCTCCAGCGCCGCTGGAATGTCCCGCCTCACGTGCCCCGCCGCGAACAGCAAAAGCGGCATCGCAACGATCCGCCGCACGCCGCGACAGACCAACAAGCGGACCCCTTCGGCGATCGTGGGGCGGGCGAACTCCAAAAAACACCCTGCAACCGGCACGCTGACCCACCCCCGAACCGCTGCCACCACGTGCCCAAAAGCCGCCACGCCTTCCGGCTCTTGCGTACCGTGTCCAACGATGAGCAGGCCCGTGCGATCCATAATTCTCCTTGACTGAGTGGCCTCGGCGTGGTGGCAATGAAGATACGGCCTCGGTCCGCCGGCCCCTTACAAGCCTGGCTTTGGCACCCCGGCTGGTGGCGCCGACTTGGCCAACGCCCGACCACGGAAGTCTCCCAATTCTACGGGCCCCCACCGATGGGGAAACGCCCGGCCGCCCCCCTCGGGCTTGCTAACTCCCGAAAACTCGGGCACACTGGGGCACCGCTAAACTCGGCTTTGCAGCTTCCAAAGAAAGGGCCCTGCGTTGATGACCTGGCGAACCCTGTCCACCGGCTGGCCTGGCTTGATCGCCTGTTTTGCGCTCAGCGCGGCATTCTCGGCCGAAATCGAAGGCTGGACGCGATTCCGCGGCCCAAACGGGGCCGGCCAGGCCGATAGCCCCAACATCCCCATCCGTTGGACTTCCGCCGATTACCGCTGGCGGGTTTCGCTGCCCGGCGTCGGCTATTCGTCGCCGGTAATCCGGGAGGACCGGCTGTTCATCACGTCGGCCGATGCCCAGACCGCCCGACAGACACTTTGGTGCCTGCGTACTGCCGACGGCTCGGTGGCCTGGCAGCACGCGGTCGAATCCAAGCCCCACCCCAAGCACCGCTTCAACTGTTACGCGTCGTCGACGCCCGCACTGGATGACACGCAGGTGTACTTCTGCGCGTGGACGGCCGACGGGGTCCGGCTTCTGGCGCTGCGGCAGAGCGACGGGGAACTTGTGTGGCAATGCGACCTGGGGCCGTTTGTGGGCGAGCATGGCTTCGGCACCTCGCCGATGGTCTTCCGCGACCTGGTCATCGTCTCCAACGATCAGGACGGAGCCAGTTTTGTGATCGCCCTCGACCGCGCCACAGGCACTAAACGCTGGCGAACCGATCGCCGCAGCGAAAAGGCCGGCTATGCCACCCCCTGCCTCTGGGAGCCCCCGCAAGGAAAACCCCAGTTGATCCTCAGCTCCTGGGCCCACGGGGTGAGCGGTTTGGACCCCCAGACCGGACGCCTCCTTTGGGAGCTGCCCGTGTTCCAGAACCGCGTGGTCGCTTCGCCCGTGGTCGCCGGCGACTTGATCTTCGCCTCTGCCGGCATGGGTGGGGGTGGACGCGAGATGTACGCCATCCGCCCCGGCAACCCCCAGCAAGGTGTGGAAGCCCGCGTGGTCCACACCCTCGATGGCCCCTTGCCCTATGTCCCCATGCCGGTGGCCAAAGGGAATCTGCTCTTCTTGTGGCAGGACCGGGGAGTGGTCAGTTGCCTGGATGCCCCGACGGCCAAAGTGCTTTGGCGCGAGCGCGTGGGGGGCGAGTTCTTTTCCTCTCCTATCCGCATCGGCGACCGACTGTACAACACCTCACGCGATGGCCAGATGGTGGTCCTGGCTGCTGCCGACAAATACAAACTCCTGGCCCGCTTTTCGCTGGGCGAGGCCACCCACAGCACACCGGCCGTTGGTCCCGATTGCTTGTACCTCCGCACCGTCTCGCACGTCATGGCCCTGCCGGCCACAAAGCCGTAGCCACACAGGGTAGTTGCTTGCCACCACGCCAAAACGCCTTGGCGTGCGTGCCAAAGCACACACCCTGCAAGCCCCGTAGGTCAGGCACCCCGTGCCTGACACCTCAATCCGTCCCGTGGGTCAGGCACCCCGTGCCTGACCTACGCCTCAATCAGCCGAGCAGTGCCGTAGGGTGGGTGCTCTGCACCCACGCGTAAAAAGCGCGTACCGGGGCAAAAGCGGCGCGCCGT
>FWWM01008911.1_pt1 | contig 18897 bp, 16 predicted proteins | sample 2228351 | NCBI WGS metagenome assembly FWWM01 (sample SAMEA103939774, study PRJEB20133) | metagenome
TGTACTCAATCCCAAATTTTTGGCTCGGTGTATTGCTCATCATAATATTCTCTGTAAAAGCCGGTATATTTCCTGTATCCGGATATCAGGATTTCCGTGGGTTGTTCCTACCTGCTATAACACTGAGCATATCACTTGGGATTGTACTTTCGAGGTTTCTCAAAAACCTCGCTGAGGACGCTCTCACATCTGATTTTGTTGTTTTCCTCAGAGCACGTGGAGTGAGCGGGATAAGATTTTACTTCCATGTTTTCAAGTATATTCTTCCCGGTATAATAACAGTGATTGGATTGCAAGCAGGCGTTCTCCTCTCCGGTGTTGTTGTGACGGAAACGGTATTCTCCTTCCCGGGTATAGGACTCCTTGCGGTAGAAGGAGTTATGGCGCGGGACATTCCAGCAATCACTGCCACTGTCTTTGTCATGTCAGCAGTATGGGTAGGGGTTAACCTCACGACAGATATGCTCATAAAAATAATTGACCCGAGAACGAGATGAAAAACAAAAAATGAGATAAAAAAACAAGATAATAAGTTCGCTCAAATTTTCAGTTGTGTATCCCTATTGAACAGAGTATCTCGTAAGGTATAGTTCCAGTTTCACGTGCCATTTCATATATAGGTACATTATCTCCAAGTATCTCAACTTCATCTCCCGGATAAAGGTTTTCTGAGAGGACACACATCATATCCATAGAAATGACCCCGATTATCTTAGCTTTTTCTTGAGTTTTGGGTATGAAAACATAGCCCTTCTCCCACCATAGGCGCGGTATTCCATCTGAATAACCTACTCCAAGCACAGCAACGGACACACTTTTTTGAGCTATGAACTTGCGAGAGTATCCTACACTCCAACCACGTGGTATATTCTTTCGTGCTATAACCCGAGCCCTCACAGATAAAATAGGCTGAAGACCAAAATTACTACCTTCCCCAAAGGGCGAAACACCATAAAGAGAAATACCAGGTCTGACAAAATCAAAATGACTCTCAGGGAGACGCAACGCACCAGCAGAGTTTGCAAGGGTTTTGATCAGCTTTTTTCCAAGCTCCCTCTCAATTTTATTCGATAAATCTTTGAAAAGTTTGATCTGCTCAAGAATAAATTCCTTATCAGATATATCTGAGAACGCAAAGTGCGATATGATTCCATCTATACTGAATTTATTTCTCTTTATGGTTTCTAACGCTTTATCAACCTCATCAGGTAGAATGCCAAGCCGTCCCATCCCAGTATCAACCTTGATGAAAAATTTTGTAGAAGTATTTTTTTTATCATCAATCATTCTGTTTTTCATGAGCTTATCTTCCTTGAGTTTTCTCCCCTTTATTTTCTTCTCAAGGTCATACATATCTCTGATAACAACATAGATGTTTCCAAGCCTATCGATCAAATCATCCTCATCCTGTGAATGTGTCCCCTTCAAAAGAAGGATTGATTTTTCCGAAAAATGTCTTATTTTTTCAGATTCTTGAACGGTTCCAACACACCATCCATCTGGTGATATGAATGGAGCTATATTTTCTATACCATGACCGTAAGCTGAAGCCTTCAAGACGGCAAATATCCTCGAGCTTGTCCTGCTCCTTATAAACTCAAAATTTTTCTTTAACCTATATAAATCTATTTCAATTATCTTCCCTCTATGCTGTTCCAAGATCTTTTGATTATTTTTATCATTAACTCTTTTGTCCGGAACTCCCGAGTCACATTCACCACCGCTATCATCTGCTTCTCTTACCATATACATGAATTTAAGTTTAAAAACATCTTCCGCAAAAAATCATCGCTAACAAAAAGCGAAAAAAATGTGAAGAATTGCAAAAGTTTTTAAACGGGAGATAATATAAGATATGCCCATTGTCAAAATAGATGGTAAAGAGGTCGAAGTTGAGAATGGAACGAACCTGATAATTGCTGCACTCAAAGCAGGGGTTTACATTCCACACTATTGCTATCATCCGACTTTACCTGTTGTTGCACAGTGCAGAATGTGTCTCGTGAAGGTTCAGGGAGCTCCCAAACCTGTTCCTGCGTGCACAATAACCGTTGAAAAAGATATAGAAGTAGACACTCGGGACGAGAAGGTAAAGAAATTAAGAGAAATTGTTCTTGAGCTTCTTTTACAACATCATCCCGTAGATTGCCCGGTATGTCCGAGGTCTGGGGAATGCGACCTGCAGAACTTCACATATATTTGGGGTCCGGAGAAAAAAAGATATGATGGGAAAAGAAGGTTGAAAGGGTGGATACGTGTTTCGGAGAAAATTTTACTTTTCAAAGAGAGATGTGTTCTTTGCACTCGGTGTGTCAGGTTCTTGAGTAGTTTCACAAGAACAGGTGGTATTGATGTCACAAGACGTGGGTTTATGTCTGACCTGAGCATATTTCCGGATAGGCTTGCATCAGAGTCAGGTAGTAATTATGTTGGGAACATAATTGACCTCTGTCCTGTTGGGGCGCTGGTTGACGAGGCTACGGTATATCTTCCGCGCGCCTGGCGCGTGAAAAGAGCTCTGACACACTGTCCACTATGCGAGAGAGGTTGCCGCATAGTCGTTGAAGCATGGAAAGGAAAAATAGTGAGGGTAAAAACATTCGACAATATGCTTGACAAAGCAGAAGAACATCTTTACTCTCCTCATGAAATAATACAGCCTGCATATAATGAGATAGAAGGTATTCAGGAGATAGGAGAGCATTCATACGACAAACTTTACACTGAAGATATGCTCATATGTGACATAGGAAGATGGAGGTGGAGGGAATTTTTCTTCCCACGTGACACAAACATCTACATACTTGAAGGAGAAAAGAGAAAAAAAGTTGAGTGGTCGGAGGCAAAAAAAGTAGCAGAGAGGTTTCTTGATTTGAATCCGAAGGCTATCCTGCTCACACCTTTTGCGACGAACGAAGAGATGAGCGCATTTTTAAAGCTTGCCAAAAAATCGGGCGCAGATATAAGTATGTTACCTACTATTGAGGGTCCCGAGGATGAAATACTGATAAAAAGGAGGAAAGCGCCAAATCATATCGGTGGCGAAAGAATAATAGGTGGTGTAAAGCAAGACGTTCTCAATGGTGTAAATTCAGGAAAATACAAAGCTCTGATATTCTACCGCATGGGATCTCAAGGAACTTTTAATGTAAAAACTGCAGATTTCGTCATCTACATAGATATAACTCCCCCGCGTGATAGCTATATAAGAGGAATTTTCTTCCCAGCTACAATACCATATGAGAAAAGAGGAACTTACACATATGGCGGGGAACAAAAAAGTATATATCCTGTGTTGGAAAAGAGCCCATCTGAGCTTGACCTTGCTAACTTCCTCTGCTCGTAGCTTGTGAAAAAAGTTTAATTTTCCGACAATAAAATTATTAAATATGATAGTTGAGGTTTTCAAGGGTGTTTCATATATAATCATCGTTGCAAAAGATAAAGATGATAGAGTTTTTGGGGTTATACCAATTTCCGCAAAGGAGCTTTTCAAAAATAGAACGGAGGTAAAGGAAAATATAAAAAAATTTTTCAGAAATATAGATAGATTGCCACCATCAAGGGTGGTATTTTATAGGTCGATGCCCCTTTTAATGAAGATTATATCAGATAGCTTACGCGAACTTGACGAGGAAATCAAAAAAGAGTATGAGGAAGAAGTAAAAAAGCAAAGAGAGGTTGAAAAAAGAGTGATAAGTCTATTTGAGAGACACCCGCTTGAGAAAAATTCACTTGAGAACCACACCCGCCTGCTTAAAGAAAATGAAAAGGTCTAAAGAGGGAAGCGGGATAGAAAGAGCTTCCGCGATCCCTTCAAGAACGGATTCTGCTTTCATATAGATTTTAGGAGTTATCGTTGAATTATATGGTAAAATTTTATGTCTGATGAGAAACCTATATATATGCCTATCCACTATTGCAACGTCATCAAAACCTATATTTCTGAGGAAATGGCTTGACTCCTTCATACCAAGTCCTTTGACTTTCAAGGCAATCTGCCGAGCTTTCTTACCATTTTTGCAAGAGAGCACAGAGCCTATATCAAAACTTCTTGCAAGCACAATATATCTTGCTCTTATCTCCGGATATCTGTGCCCCATTTTTCTAAAAATCTGAGCGAGCTCGACCTCATCCATTTCCCTGAACCCATCATCTCCTACCTCATTTTGTATTTTTATTCCGAGCACAGCAGATGAATTCGCGGTGAGAATACAAAAGCATAATTCCCCTAAAAGACCGGTTTTTAGTTCCAAATCCAAAAATGGTTTGAAATTAAATATTGTCTCGCCATTTGTGCCAAGATTTTTGAATTCATTTACCCTCCTGAAAACTATATCTTCAAGTGGTATATCCCTATATGTAGAACGCATGACATCTCTTATTTCCTCTATAGCTCCTTGCAGAGAAGAGTTCATCCGACTCTTAGAGCGATGTAAAGGTTTCTTCCACCCCTATTTATGAGAAATAGGGCTGATTTTTTCCCCTCAAGTTCCTTTGCGATCTCCTCCGCGCTTTTGACTTCTTTTCTATTGACCTCAAGTATTGTGTCCCCCGGGGCTATTCCTGCAAGCTGTGCAACAGAACCGGGTCTAACTTCCACAACAACCGGACCTTGCGGTGAGTTATCAATCCTCAATCCAAATCTCTCAAGATATATGCCACGCTGCTCCTTTTCTCCTCCTTCCTCTCTCTCCGTCTCCTGCCTACTTGCAACTTGCTCCTCGGGCATCTTAGCGAGTTTCACCTCAAACTCAATTACTTTCCCATCCCTTATGACCTTCAAACGAGAGACTTTGCCAATGGAGGAGAGGGAAACCATTAGAGGAAGCTCCCTATGTGATTTTATAGGCTTCCCGTCAAATTCAATTATTATATCGCCCCTTTTTATTCCCGCCTTCTCAGCCGGTGAATTACTCATCACCTCAGTAACAAGCGCACCTTTAGGTTCATCAAGACCCATGGCTCGAGCTATCTCAGGCGTTACTTCCTGAATGTACACACCCAGCCAAGCTCTCTCAACTCTTCCCCCCTTTATGAGGGCGGGCACAATTTTTCCAGCAAGTTCGGAAGGTACTGCAAAACCTATTCCAGCATAAACCGCCATACCAGCTGGGTTCAAAATTGCAGTGTTTATCCCAACAACCTCACCCTCTATGTTCAGAAGAGGTCCCCCGGAATTACCGGGATTTATAGCAGCATCTGTCTGTATGAAATCCTCATATCTTGTTATACCCAGACTTCTCCCCTTTGCAGAAACAACACCTACAGTCACCGTATGCCCAAGGCCGAAGGGATTTCCTATGGCTATTACCCAGTCGCCAACTCTCAGCTTAGTTGAATCTCCAAATTTCAATGCGTATAGATCTTTGGCATCTATCTTCAAAACAGATATATCGGTTGCGTCATCAGTTCCAACTATCTTGGCGTCAAATGTCCTTCCATCCCATAGTGTCACTTTTATATCTTTTGCCTCTCTTACAACATGAGAATTCGTCACTATATAACCATCTTGAGTTATTATAAAACCTGAACCGAGACTTTGAGAATACCTTTCTATTTCGGGTTCTCCGAAAAACCTTCTGAAAAGATCCTCTGGGATTTCTCTTCCGAAGGGACCCGGACCGAAAAACCAGTAGAATGGGTTCCTGCCTCTGATAACACGAGTTGTGCTTATATTGACTACTCCCTTTTTTGCCCTTTCAACTATTTCCGCAAAAGACGTGAGCGGGAGCTGCAAACTCTGAGCAGAGCTATTCCCATCTTTAATACCGGATTTTGTTCCTGCTCCTTCCCCAGCACCAACTCCTTCCCCAGCACCAACTCCTTCCCCGGCACCGACTCCTTCCCCCTCTCCTTCATCTGTCTTTTGCTTTTTTTCACCCCTACCAACACGACTTGCACTTTCTGTCTCGGTCCGAGTCTCGCCTTTCCATAAAGAAATACCCCCCGCCGCTGAAGTAAAAGCACCTTGCTTTATGCCTTTTCCGATAAGATATGCAAAGCCTGCGATGAGAGCAATTGCGATGAAATTCCTCAGAAAATTCATGATATTTAAATTAAATCCAAAAATATTTGGTTTGACGTTTTTCTATATTTTTCTGCTTTGTTATTATGTGGATGAACAAATCCCTCACCTCTCCCCTCTTTGAGAATACCACCCCTCCAATCCAAACGACTGAAAATGTAGCCTCTGCATCCCACCTCTTCCCATACCATGGCTGGTCTCTTTGATATATTTGCATCTTTGAATTCATCTCTGCCCCCTTCCTTCTCACCTCAATGGAAAGACACCCTTCTTTCTCTACTTCTTTGTCATCATATCCCCCATATCCTATTAATCCCTTCACTTCCGTGAATTTCATTGATCAAAAATTCTAAAGCCTTCTGAATATCCTTTACTCTTTCATCTGTCCAAAGCTAAGAATTTGTCCAGTTCTTACATCCCCCGCAACATGAAATTTTATCCATTCTTTCCCCTCTCCTTTTGTCCTATTTATGGAGTAAGGCCCGTTGGATCTGTAGATATTATATCTTTATCCTTCTTTTGAAAACTGATATTAGTTTTTGAAATCAATATCGTGTTATTGATATTATAAGGTAATGAGCTGATATGGGCAAGATAGTTATTTTTGCTTCGGGGAGTGGAAGCAACTTTGAGGCTATTGTGCAGAGAACACAAGATGGCTACATAAATGGTCGGGTATACGCACTCATATGCGATAGGTCTGATGCAGGGGTAATAAAAAGAGCGCAAAAATACGGTGTGGCATGTATTGTAATAAACTGGCGGAACAGAGAAAAGGGAGAATCAAATGCGCTCAGAATACTTGATGAAATAAAGCCAGATGTTATAGTCCTTGCAGGCTTCATGAAGGTTTTATCTCGGCATTTTGTCTCAAGGTGGTCTGGAAAAATACTGAACATACATCCATCAATTCTTCCTGCGTTTGCTGGGACAACCCGGGCTATAGACCTTGCATTCAATTACGGTGTTAAGGTCTCAGGATGTACAGTGCATTTTGTTGACGAAAGCGTAGATAGAGGACCAGTTATAGTTCAGGTTACTGTTCCTGTCCCAGAATCTCGTGAGGAATTTGAAGAGAAGATACATAAGGTAGAGCATATAATTTACCCGTGGGTTATCAAAAATTTTCTTGAAGGGAAAATAAAAGTTGACGGACGACGTGTTTGGGTTGAGGATACACTACCACCCCTACCTCGTTGAGGATACACTACCACCCCTACCTCAGGTATTTGGGAGCGTTCAATGAAAGGAACGCATAGTTTTGAATATATATCCTATCACAAAGAATATAATGTGTTTGAATAACATAAATAGAAGGAACAAAATAGGAGAGAGAGAGTCTCTCATTAACTTTGAGGCAAAGAATGATGCTATAGGACAAGCTATAGAATAGACAGACCACATAAAATAAAACGGAGTGCATGAGATAGCTGAAATTGAAAGGGAAGTATAGTATATTATTTCTTTTCTTTCTTCTTCTCCTCCATCAGCAATGAGTTCGGCAAGTTCTTTCCCAAAACGGTGTGTCGCATATGGAAGTGTAAGCGTTATCCCGGAAAAATAGATGTTTCTTCTGCCATCAAATATAAATCCTTCATCTGCTGTGATTTTTTCATCTTCAACATAAATTTTTCGTGCAACAATGATATTATCATCCAGGATGAAGATATAAGAATCAAGGCTCCTGCGATATTCAGGGTTGTAGATTTTTATCATTTTGTTTGTGAGCACGCGAAAAGACATAGGAGAGATATAAAATGCAAAAAGTAGATTCATAGAGCATATAAGTATAGAAACGAGCATCATAGTTCTGAAAATAATTGATGTATTCCCGAAGACATCAAGGTACTTTGTCTTCTTTCTCCATGTTTTCAGGAAGTTTAAGGAAGCAAAATGGTAAGCGAATATAAAAAAAAGGGGGAGAAAGAAAATAGAAGAAGGGATTAATACTCCAGCTGTTATTCTACCATAATCTACCGAATACCTCATCGCAGATACCATGAGTGAAAAGCAGAAAAAAACAGAAAAGAAGAACAGAAATTCGTATGCAAAGCTTCTGAAAAAATAGATTTTGAACACCATAAAAAATGTTTCGGAATAACAAAGAATAAAATATTTTTAACGATTAAACTAAGTAATTGATGATAAGGAGGAGCAGAAAAATACTTATAAAAGCAATTGTAATGCTTCTCATCACATCCGGAACCAATTTACTTTTTTCATTGCTATCTCTGAATATATACCATATAAGCGCACAGGAGACTGAGGAGGAGAAAAAGTACAGAGAGGAGCTTATGAAGCTCCAAAAAGAGATAGAAATGCTCAAACTCAAAATCCTTGAAACAAAAAAATCCCTTAAGGTCTTTGAGGACATGATACTCCTTGGTACCCTCACAGGAACAAAAATAACTGTGTATTATAAGAATGAACTTAAAACTGCCCGAGTGCTTGATATATCTGTTGCTCTTGATGGATTTGAGGTGTCATCAATAAATGACAAAAGTAAGATAGAACAGGCAAAAAAAGAGAAGATAGTAATATATGATGAAGCAGAAGCAATACCCGGCCGGCACATTCTTGATGTCACTTTTACAATAAAAGGTGAAAAAACGTTTAAAAAAACAATAAGGCACGAATTTGAAGTGGAGAGGAACATAGCAACAGAGATAAATTTTACAACACGAATAGCAGCTGGAAGTAAAGAAGAAAAATTACCACAAGATATAGATATACTTGTAAGGTCAGAAAAAGTAAAATTGCTCCCAACAAGATGAGAAATGGTGAAGACAAAAAAATTTACAATACTTTTAAACATATAAGTTTCCACATAAATTTCACAATAATTTTGATATCTTTAATATCTTTTTTAACCTCATCCATACTTTTTCAGAGGGCAATTGCACAAGAAAAACAAAAAGAAATAAAAAATAACAAAAAAGAAAGAGAGAAAGAAAAAGGGATAATACTTGAGATGGGAAAAGACCCGTTCTCAATAGAACTTGAAAAGATGGGAAAAAAGAAAGAAGATAAAACAGAAAGCGCGGAGAAAATCGGAAAAACAGAAAAACCGAAGATGGAAGAGATAAAGCTAAAAGGTGTTATAATTTCAGTACAAAAAATAGCCACACTTGAAATAGGAGGCGAAATATACATAATGAAGGAAAATGAAGAAAATGAGCATATGAAGGTATTGAAAATTTCGGAGGATGGCGTTGTAGTGCTTGACAAGAAAAATAAAGTGAAAAACGAGCTGAAATTTTGATTTCAAATACCGAGAGCAGAAAATAGCCCACCTATATCCAGTGGCTCTGCAATGTTTTTTGTTCTGTGCTCGAATACAACCTCCCCTCTTTCGTTGACCCCAAAAACCGCAGGTCTGAGGTATTTCGTCCCCTTAAGACCACCCCTCAAAAACTTGTAATCACCTATCCTGAATAAAAACTCTATGTTCCTCCTTATTGCAGAGGGCATAAAAAGGTCAAGGAACGATCCGCTATCAACACCATAAAGGCTATAAATCTTCTTCCCCGGGTCAGATACGATATGAAATGGGAAATCCGTAAAGCCACTCATATATTCTCTCACAACCTCATCGGAACTTTCAGTGAACAAAATCACTCTGGTATTAGAGAGTTTATTTTTGGCTCTGAGAAGATTTGCAATATCAAGCTGACAATAAATACAACCCATATACCTCATAAAACCAAGGATGTAGGGTTTTCCCTCTTTGAGCTTCAATTCATTTCCACTAACATCAATCACCTCAAAATAAGGAGCTTTTTTTCCCAAAAGCGAAAAAGCCATAATAGTAAATTTAAGGAGAAGTGCAAACTTACAAAAAAATCAGCAGAAAGCAGTAAGATGAGGTGAATCTATTCATCAAGGAAAAACAAAATCATATCTATTTTCTTATGACGCATTATTTTTATATTATTTAAAAATACTATGGGTCTGAAGAATTGCACTATCTTTTTTCTCTCACTTACGCTAATTGCCTATTCATGTGCGAAAAGCAGGGAGAGCAGAGAGAGGGAGGGGGAAAAAATTGAAGAAAGAAAAACTGAAAATCTCTGCGGTTTTCTCTACGGACTTGTCCTGCCAACCCCGAACGCGCTTTACCCACATATTGAACAATTTGATAAGAAGATAGAAATTCTTGCGCATGACCTCAAAGAGCTTGGGGTTAATGCCATAAGGGTTCCAACCGAAGGACTTATCCAAACATTCCCGGAAAAACTTACGGTTGGTGATATAACAGATGAAAAGATTGAAAGCTACATACTCAAAATGAACGATGAAGCCCCCAAGATAAAGAAGATGCTTGAATACTTGAAAAGTCAAATTGATGATCTTGTTGTTATTGGAGTAGCATCCATAGGGTATACAGGTTCCCTGCCCTGCTATGGTGTTGAAAACTGCCCTTTTAAAATAGAGTTTGTAATTGAGAATGAAAAACTACCAAAAAGATATCTTCCCGACCTTGTCAGCAATGAGAATTACCTCGGTTGGGCTTACCTTAATGCAAGAGCACTGACGAGGTTCTTTGGAAAACTTATAGATATATGGCAGGTTGAGAACGAGGTAAATGTTACATGTGAAACTCTCGTTTTTGGTTGGAGACATGGGAGAAGCTGGTGTGATAGGAAATTTATCAAGAAACTTGCTGGCACAATTTACAAGGCAATAAAAGATGAAAGCCCACAAAAAATGACCACAATTAACCTGCACACAGACTACAAAAACCATATCGACATTTCAGGTGACGGAAAATGGGTCACAGGATACCTTGATGTTGACCTTGAAGACTTTTGGGATTACATGGATGTAGTGGGTTTTGACTTCTACCCGAACTATGAGGGAGTTATTAACAGGAGACTTACAGACCCAAAAAGGGCGGAGTTAGTTCTTGAAAGAATAGCCTTGATCAAAAATTTTATGGTGAACAAAGGCAAGACAAAACCTATAATTATAATTGAGACGGGTTATCCTTCCGGCCCCACAGAGCTCGGCTTTGACGAGGAGAAACAAGCCGAGTTTGTAAGAAAAATTTTTCAGCTCACAAAAGATAACATAAATGGTACTCTTATCTTTACATTTTACTCTTCTGAGAAGGTTGAACCGAACAGGCCATCATATCAGTCAATAGAATCATTTTGGGGTTTTTATAGAGAAAACGGTGAGAGAAAGAAAGTTTTTTATGAATATAAGGAAGTTGACAAATCCGACAAAGGCACAATGTGTAAATAAGTTAAAGCTTTAAATAAGTTAAAGCTTGAATTGTTCTCTTAACATTTGATATTGTAGGGGGAAGAATTTTGAATTCTTCTTTTAATCTAAACTTTTTAATGATTAAAATATTTATTGTATGGGGGATGAAGAAAAAGAGGTTGAGGGGTGGGAGGATAGTCTTAAGGAGTATGTTTCACAGTATATAGCGGAAGCCAAAGACATAATACCCAAGATAGAAGAAGAGCTTTTCTCCATTGAAAGGAAGGAGGGAGATGAGACAGAACTTATAAATAGCCTTTTCAGAAGATGGCATACCATAAAAGGTGCAGCCGGTTTCCTTGGATTTGAGAGAACAATAGAATTAGCACACAAAACAGAAAGTCTCATAGCAAAGCTTAGAGATGAAAAAATATCCTTCACAGAGGACATAATCAATACAGTATTTGATGCCCTTGAAAAACTCAAACTACTCACCGAAAATATAGAACTATCTGGTTCAGAAGGAGATATATCAATAGAGGATGAGGCAAGAAAATTAGATATTATAATGAGCAAAATAACCGGAATGCCCATAGAGGAGGAAAAGAAGGAATCTTACGAAGATGAGGAAAAAGGATTCGCTGAGCCTGAAGGTGTTGAGGTTAGGGGTAAAGTAGAAGAACGTGAGGAGAAGGAAATTTATGCTAAAAACGGGAAGGAAAAAGAGAAGGAAAAGGAAAAAGAAATTGAGAGGAAACAGAAGGAAGGTCGCGAAGCTGAAAGGGGGAAAAAGGAAGAGAAAGTCATAGATTTCAAGGAAGGAATATCAAAAGAGGCGATAAAAGAGGACAAAAGAAAGAAGGAGAAGGAGGGAGAGAAGGAGAAAGAGAAAGAAGAGGAGACGAGGAAGCTCGAAGAGGAAGGGGATGAGAAGAAAAAGCGAAGATTTGCGTATGAAACCATAAGGGTAGCAACTCAGAAGATAGACGAAGTGATGGCACTCTCCGAGGAGCTCATCCTTGAGAGAAACTTTCTTATGAATATGCTTCCAAAAATAGAAGAGAAATATCCTCGAGATGAAGATATCGCACGTATGTCAGAAGTATCTGCAAACATGGATAAGATAATCAGCATGCTCAGGTTCGCAGTGATGAAGATGAGAATGATACCTTTGAGAATGCTCTTTTCGAAATTTCCAGGCACTGTGAGAAACCTTGCAAGACATTTTGGGAAAAAAGTAGAGTTTATAATGGAGGGAGAAGATACAGAACTTGATAGAAACATAGTCGACGAACTTGAGGAACCACTTATACATATAATAAGAAATTCGATAGACCATGGGATTGAGAGACCCGAGGAGAGGATAGCTTATGGGAAAAAAGCTGAAGGTGAGATAAAACTTAAGGCATACTATGAGGGAGACAATGTGGTAATAGAGGTTGAGGATGATGGACGAGGGATAGATGCGAGAAAGATAGGACAGAAAGCTCTTGAGAAAGGGTTGATAACTCAAGAACAACTCGCATCAATGTCAGAAAAAGATATGATAAATATAATCTTTATGCCCGGATTTTCGTCAAAGGATGAAGCGACAGAATTATCCGGAAGAGGTGTAGGAATGGACGTTGTCAGAAACAAAATAGTAAAACTCAAAGGAACGCTTGATATAGAAACTGAGGTCGGAAGAGGAACAAAGATAATTATGAAACTCCCGCTGACGGTTGGAATAATGAACACACTCAAAGTCTCATGCAACGGAGCACAATTTTTCATCCCACTTTCATCCGTAATAGAGATAAACAGAATATCAAAGGTTGAAATGAAATACGCAAGCAGGCAAGCGATAATAAATTGGCGAAACAACTTAATACCGGTCATATACCTTGGAAACGTCTTTGGAATGCCAGAAAATGGTAACAACAATATGTATCACCTTATAGTCGCAGGAATAGCGGAAAAGAGGATAGGAATTCTTGTGGACTCAGTTATATCTTCTGAGGAGATAGCAGTTAAAACCATAAGCGGCATAAAAGCTCAGGGAATAGCAGGTGCAACAATTTCCGCCGAGGGAGAGCCTGTTCTCGTAGTTGATATATACTCAGTATCAAAATACCTTGAGGAGATGAAATGATTTAAAAATCAATCATAAAAAACCGCAAGTTTGTTCAGGTCATCGAGGAAATCTGCATAAGACACAGACACACAACTTATATCATCAATAAAAGCTCTACCACGAATTAATGAACCGAGGACAAAAAGAGACATCGCAATTCTATGGTCTCCAAATGACCTAAAATAGAAATTTCCATCTTTCAAATATGCTCTTTCCCCTAAACCTTCAAATTCAAATCCGTCATCATATTCCACAACGTCAACTCCAAGCACTCGGAGATTTGAGCATATGGCGTGTATTCTGTCTGTCTCCTTTACCCTCAGCTCTTTGGCGTCCCTCACCGAAAATATACCATCACCGAAAAATCCAGCAAAAGCAAGGATAGGAATCTCATCTATAACACTGGGAATAATATCCCCTGACAAAGAAATGTTCCTTATGTGCGAGTGAGAGACATTTATATACCCGACAGGTTCTCCCAATTCTTCCCTCTCAACAAAAAAACGAACATCTGCTCCCATTTTTCTGAGCAGGTTCAGATATTCTGCTCGCAGCGGATTGAGGAGGACATCTTTTATATTTAGATTTGAGCCCGGAGTAAGTATTGCAAGCACCACAAGAAATGCTGATGAAGATATATCTCCTGGTACATATATGGTATCAGGTGGACTGAGTTCATCCGCCTCACACCACATAAACCCATGTTCATCAAAATTCATCCTTGCGGAAAAGTAAGGAAGCAACCTTTCGGTGTGATCACGAGACCTTATAGTCTCCCTTACTTTAACCGGTGAGTCAGACCAAAAATTTGCGATAAGAAGTGCTGTTTTGACCTGCGCAGAAGGCTTTATATCAAAGTCTCCTCCCGAAAATCTACCCGCTCCATCAAAAAGAAGTGGGAGATACTCCCCATTTTCTCTCCCCCAAATTTTCGCCCCGATCTTCCTCAAAGGCTCCACAACCCTCCTCATAGGACGACGCCTTAGACTCTCATCCCCATCAAGCACGGAAGGAAACTTTTGAGCAGATAAAACAGTGGACAAAATCCTCGCTGTCGTACCTGAATTCCCCGCATAAAGAACAGATGATGGAGGGCCGGAAAGATATTTACCAACACCCTCAACTAAAATTTTTTTCATTTTACCTTGTTCATCCTTAAATTTATCTTCCCGCCCTCGCCAACTTCGCCCACCCATATGCCTGCTTTTGATATCATCGCTACACTTTACCTCCTCTATCCTCACACCAAGCTCAGAAAATATTGATATAGTTTTCGCAACATCATCAGAAGAACTTATGTTCTTTATGAGAACTTTCCCCCTTGATAAAGCAGAAAAAATAACAACACGGTGTGATATGGATTTATCCCCTCTTGGGAAAATCTCTCCCTCAATTTTTTTTATCTTCGGTACCTCAAACATCTTTTTTTATCTCTTTTTTGATACCAATAAAACAATAACATATAAAAAAATAAAGATAGCGGAGTAAATTTTTAGATTTTGTTCTTCTGTGCAAGTTGAAGGAATTTACCATTTTCTCAAGTTGGGGGACATCTTCCAAGCAACAGTATTGCGTCAGAGCAATATACTTTCATTTCATTTTTAATCATTATGTTAAATGGAGTGAAATAGAGTAATTTCTTTATATAGAGTAATTTCTTCTATAAAGAAATTTTTTACTTTAGGTTTTAAAATGTGGAAGCAAAGGATAATCAAACTCATTGATAGGGTATTTGGTAAGATACTTGTGAAGCTCTTCATCAGGTTAATCGGGATAAAAACAAAAGCAAGGGATATACCGTCTAAAATCAAGCGAATACTTGTTATAAGACCTGGTGGGCTCGGTGATGCGATTTTGCTCACTCCTGCTATAAGGTTTCTGAAAGAGAAAACCAGTTCTGAAATAGATATGCTCTGTGAAAAAAGGAATGTGGGGGGTGCGAAAATTTGCTATGGTGATGTGATAAGAAGGTTCATACTTTATGATAATCTCCTATTTCCTATATTTCTTCTGCGGCATATAAAGAAGTATGATATTGTTATTGACACTGAGCAGTCGTTTTTGCTCACCGCTGTGGTAGGCTATATACTTGGTAAGAAAGTATTCGGTTTTGATACGACAGAAAAGAAGGATATATTCGATATAGCTTTTGAATACTGCCATGCGGATCAGGAAATAAACCAATTTTTCAAGCTCATGAAAGGAGTAGTGAATTATGTATTGGGCTCAAGGGAGAAAAAAAATGCTCCAAATACCATAGATTCAAACGATAATGTAGGGGAGCGTGAAGAAATATCTCAATATCTCAAAATATGCCAACAATTTGGTTCAGGAATAAATAATGAAGATGACAATTACGTTCTATTTGCTCCTTTCACGACAAGATGGGAAAAGATGTATGATGGGTTTGAAGAGGTTATAAGAAAGGTATCTGAAAAGTTCAGGGTAAAGGTTATAGGTGATAGGAAAATTCCTCTTGATGAGGTTGCACGCATAGTTATACATGCTCCTGTTTTTGTGAGTGTAGACAATGGTATAATGCATTTTCGTATATTTTCAAAAAGAGGGAAGCACATAGCAATTTTTGGTCCGACAAATTATATAAAGTGGGCTCCCGAGGGTTCCACTGTCATAAGAAGGGAACTGATGTGTTCTCCATGCTCAAACTTTGCGGAAATTCCCCTGTGCCCTCGCAATAAAAAATGTATGAAAGATATAACACCAGAGGAAATCATAAGAGAGATTGAAAAGGCAATGGAAATTAAGGGCAATGGAGATTGAAAAGGCAATGTAGAACAAAAAATATTTTTGTCAAAGGTTGATTGTAAAAAACATTTGGTAATTTTTATAATATGCTTTTTAGCTCCTCACCTGCTTATACGATTCTTGTCAGATTAAGGTTCAGAAACAGGGTAGGAATGCTTGGTAATGTCACGAGTGTGATAACAAGGGAAGGCGGGGAGGTCAGGGGCATAAATCTTGTAGAGACGAGTCGTGAATGGGTGGTCAGGGATATACATGTAAATGTTCTTGATGGCTCACATGCGAAAAAGATAGTGAAAGAACTTTCAGAAATGGAAGGAGTTGTGGTTGAATCTGTATCAGACAGGACATTCATGGCCCACATGGGAGGAAAGATTGAAGTCATATCAAAAAGGAAGATAAGCACCACAGAAGATTTATCTAGAGTTTACACTCCTGGGGTTGGGAGGGTTGTGCGAGCTATTCAGATGTTTCCAGACACAGTTTTTACTCACACGATAAAGTCAAATACAGTGGCAATAGTGACAGACGGAAGTGCAGTTTTAGGGTTCGGGAATGTAGGGTCGCTCGCGGCGATACCGGTTATGGAAGGTAAAGCGGCGATATTAAAGGAGTTCGCAGGAGTAAATGGTTTTCCTATATGTCTTTTGACACAGGATATAGATGAGATAGTTCAGACGGTAAAGAACATATCACCGATATTTGGTGCGATAAACCTTGAGGACATAGCCGCTCCAAGATGTTTTGAGGTAGAAAGGAGACTACAGGAAGAGCTTGATATCCCGGTAATGCATGATGATCAGCATGCCACAGCAATAGCGGTTGTGTCCGCACTACTGAACTCACTTAAAGTTGTTGGGAAAAACCTGCTTGACATCAAAATTGTGATAAATGGCGTAGGTGCAGCAGGACTTGCCACAGCAAAGCTACTTATCAAAATGGGAATCAAAAATATAATCCTGTGCGATAAGAAAGGAGCAATAGGTAGTGATGGAGAGAATGCTCTCAATGAATATCAGGAGGAAATAGCACAATATACCAACCCAGATAACTACAAGGGAGATGTAAAAGGTGCTCTCAAGGGCGCGGATGTTTTCATAGGTCTTTCTGTAGGAAACATACTAAAAGGGGGCGATTTAAAAGTTATGGAGAAAGACGCGATAGTTTTTGCATTAGCAAATCCTATACCTGAGGTTAACCCTGAGGAAGCATCTGAGTATGCAAGGATAGTTGCCACAGGAAGGTCGGACTATCCCAACCAGATAAATAATGCTCTTGTTTACCCTGGGTTCTTCAAAGGTCTTCTGATGTCACGCGCATGTAGAATAACCGATGACATGAAGATAGCAGCAGCATATATGCTTTCGAACCTCATAAACGAATCCGAGCTTTATGAAGAATATATAATACCTTCAATTTTTGACCTGAGGGTTGTTGATGTTGTCGCGGAAGCTGTCGCAACGGTGGCAGCAAGGGATGGTGTGACAAGAAAGATAAGTCCGATAAAAGAGATAATTGATATAGATTGATCCCTAAGCGGTTATAAAAAGAACACATCAAGTTCAAAAAATCATAAATTGATTTATTTATATTAGGTCCTCGGATACCTTGGGTCCTCAAATAGGCAACACTCTCCCACAAACTTAAGGTTTACGATTCCGGTTGGTCCATTTCTATTCTTTGCTATTATAGCCTCAGTAGCACGAGCTCTCTCGCAACAATCAAGAGTAATTCCATCTTCCTTCCCACCATTCATCACTCCGCTGCTCCCAAACTCCTTTCCGCTACCTTCTGCGGATTTCAGACACGGGTTATAGTAATGGTCTCTATATAGCATAACAACAAGGTCGGCATCCTGCTCAAGGCTCCCTGATTCCCTGAGGTCAGAAAGTTGGGGTCTTTTGTTATCTCCACGCCTCTCTGGTTCGCGTGATAGCTGGGAGAGAGCTATGACAGTTACATCAATTTCTTTCGCCAGCGATTTCAGAAGGCGTGATATTGAAGCTATTTCCTCCTCCCTCCTGTCAACACGCCACTCAATAAATACTTGTTGAATATAGTCTATAAATATTGCCTTCACACCCTTTTCACTCCTCACTCTCTTCGCGAGTGACCTTATTTGTGTTATGCCACTTGCGCTATCATTAAAGTATATGGGAAGGTAAGATATATCTCTTGCAGCGTTTGATAATTTAGCCTTCTCGTGTTCGTTGTATCTTTTTGCTATTATCTTTTTGAGCGGAATACCTGTGTGCATGGAAAGAAGGCGCAAAAGTAAAAGTCGCATGGGCATCTCAATAGAAAAAAAACAGATGGGTATCCCGTCACGAGCCATCCAGTATGCCATCGTAAGAGCAAAACTCGTCTTACCCATCCCAGGTCTCCCCGCTAATATAACAAAATCTCCAGGGTGAAATCCAACTATTTTTTCATCAATTGATGGAAAACCGGATGATATAGTATACTCAGACTGATGACCTATTACCTCCCTTTCAACAAACTGAACAATATCAGCCAAAGAGTAAAAATCCGGATTTACTGTCTGCTGAACAACATCTGTTATTTCCTTCTCCACACGAGATACAAATTCCCATGTATTCGGAACCCCCCAAGCCATCTCATCAAGAAACTCCCTCATCTTTTGACTGAGCTGTCTTAAGACCATCTTTTCTTTAAGTCTCCTCACAACTGTATCAAGGTGAGCCGGAGAAGGTATATAGCTTGGGAGCGAGAGTATGAACTCCTCACCGCCGACCCTATCAAGTTTATCAGATATTTTTAGCTC
>FWWM01008915.1_pt1 | contig 18896 bp, 13 predicted proteins | sample 2228351 | NCBI WGS metagenome assembly FWWM01 (sample SAMEA103939774, study PRJEB20133) | metagenome
GGTGGCGGACAGCCTCGACGACATAGCCGCCGAGACGGGGCGGCTCACCCGCCTCGTCGACGACCTCCTCCTCCTCGCCCGCTCCGACTCGGGGGCCGTCAACCTCGAGCGGCTACCGGTCGACCTGGCGGCTGTCGCCGCGGAGGCGGTGGCGACGATGGCCAAGCTCGCCGAGGAGCGCGGGGTCGTCGTCGACCTCCAGGCCGACCCAAGCCTTGTCGAGGGCGATGCCGCCCGTCTCCGGCAGCTCGTCGGCAACCTCCTCGACAATGCGATCCGGCACGCACCGCCTCGAGGCTGGATCGGGGTCAGGGTCGGCGGCGACGCGGCCGGGGTCGAGCTCATCGTCGAGGACAATGGACCCGGCATCCGGCCCGAGCACCTGCCTCGGATCTTCGATCGCTTCTGGCGGGCGCCGGGGGCGCCAGGGGAGGGGAGTGGCCTCGGGCTCGCCATCGCCGCCTGGATCGTCGAGCGCCACGGGGGCCGGATCACGGCCCAAAACCGGCCTGAGGGCGGGGCGCGCTTCGTCGTTTGGCTGCCGCGCCTCGTCGTCCCGGGCCGGGCGAACTGAGCGGCCGCCACGTCGTCCCGGGCCGGGCGGGCTGAGGCCCTGGCGAGGGTGGGCGCCGCGCCCGGCTCGCGGGCGAGAGGGCGTGGCGGACGCGCCGGAGAGGGTCGTCTGGGTCCGGCGTCCAACCGCCGACGGCCGCGCCCGCCCACCGGCCCGATGGCTCCGACCGGCGGCGCCTCGGCCCTCAGCCGCCCCGCGAGCCGCCGTTGCCGCGCTCCCGGAGGAAGCGCTCGATCTCGCTGATGAGGTCCTCGCCCGAAGGGAGGCGAGCCTCGTCGACCATCGCCTCGAGACGCTCGACGTAGGCCCGTGTCGCCTCGTCGACGGCGGTCGCGGTGTCGAGCCGGGTCCGGAGCTGGCGGGCCTGCTCGTCGAGGTCACCGAGGGGCGGGATGGCCCCGAGGTGCCGCCCGACGGCCCGGGGGAGCTCGGCCGCGGCTGCCGGGTAGGGGCCCGAGACGTAGTGCGGGATCTGGGCGAAGTAGCCAACGGCCGGGATCCCCGCCGCGGCGACGGCCTGCTCGAGGACCGAGATCGCCGCCGCGGGCACCCGGAGCGTCCCCTCCGGCCCGGGCGCGACGCCACCCCGGAGCAGGTCGGGCCGCGAGGCGGTGCCGAGGATCGGCACGGGGCGGGTGTGGGGGACGGCGGCCGGGATCGCTCCGAGGCTGATCCACTCCCTGATCTGGAGCCGGCCGACGAGCTCGACGACGGCGGTGGCCAGTTCCTGCCATCGGTAGTCCGGCTCGGCCCCAGAGAAGACGAGGAGCTCGTGATGACCAAGACGGGCCCGACGGATGGCGAGGAGGGGCCAGGTCAGCCGCTCCAGTCGACCGTCGACCACCTCGAGGGTCGGTCGCCGGGCCCGGTAGTCGAAGAGGGCGTCGGCATGGAAGCTGACGACGACCGGCCCGTCGGCGGCCAGCTGGTCGGCGGCGGTCGTCGCCGCGAGGCCGGCGTCGACCCAGGTGTCGAAGGCGGCGACGAGGACGGGGGCCTCGATGTCGCCGGTGTCGTGGAGCTCGTAGAGGGTCACCCGCCAAGGATACGGTGCCCTGGGCGGGCGACCGAGCCCGGCTCGGCTGCCGGAGGCGGAACGTGATCGGCGACCTCGTCGGACCCAGGGGCCGCCGCGATGGTCGGGAACCCTGGCCCCTCGAGCCTCGGCGGCGGCGAATGGCGAGGCTGCGCCGGAGACGCCGCCACTCCCGAGATCACCGTCGGTCGGCGAGAACGCCTCGCCGGCCGGGCACGGCACGGGTCGCGGTTCCCCGTCGGGACCGAACAGAACGACGCCCGCCGGGCGGGGCGACGCCGGGCGGGGCGACGCCGGGCGGGCGTTCGAGTCGAGGGCGGGCGCGGGATCCGCTCAGGCGGTCGGCGCCGTCTCCTTGCTGACGATCCTGGCGCTACCGGCTGCCGGACGGATCTCGCTCTCGTGGCCGTCCTCCCAGCGGACCCGATAGCGCGTCCCGAGGGGCGACTCGATGATCTCGAGGATCTCGCCCTCCCGGGCCGGCTGGCCCACCTTCTCGGACTCGATGATGATGCGGTCTCCGACCTTGGCGGTCATCCGAGTCACCTCCTTTGACGCGTCGTCTCGTGCCCGCCGGGGCGACGGCGAGTTGGCTCGGCCGGGAGCGGAGGTGGGCGCCCCGAGCTGTCCGGCACGTCGATCGTCCCTCGGCCGGCCGCCCCGTCAGGCGTCACCTCAATGATGGCCGGCTGGGCGCTCTTCGGCAAGGGCCATCTCTCCTACCGGCTGACTCCTGCAGGGTCGTGCTGGGAGCGCGCGTGCTCCGTGGGCTGGTGCCGAGGCCCTTCCGAAGACAGGCGGGAGCCTTCGCGCCCCGGAGCCGGTTCCCGGCCGGGCGAGGAAGGCTGCTTGGCCGGGTGGCGGGACCTCCCTCTGCCGCGACGGCGACGACGAGCCGGCAACGACGCCCGCTTCGCCGATGGTCGTGGGGGCGTGAGGGCGATGGGCGCCGCCGTTCTGGAAACCCGCCTCCGACTAGGCGGCGTACTCGCGCAGTTTCCGACTCCGAGACGGGTGGCGGAGCTTCCGAAGGGCGCGGGCCTCGATCTGGCGGATCCGCTCCCGGGTCAGACCGAAGGCCCGCCCGACCTCCTCGAGGGTCCGCGGATGCCCGTCGTCGAGGCCGAAGCGGAGCCGGATGACCCGCTGCTCGCGGCCGTCGAGGCTGGCGAGGACGGCGGCGAGCTGCTCCTTCAGGAGCTTGTCCGAGACGGCGTCGAGGGGAGCGACGGCGTTCGGATCCTCGATGAGCTCGCCGAGGGAGGTGTCCTGCTCCTCGCCGATCGGCATGTCGAGGCTGACCGGGTCACGGCCAAAGCGCTGGATCTCCTCGACCCGCTCGGCGGTCATCGCCGTCCGCGGGTCCTCGGAGAGGAGGGCGGCGATCTCCTCGGAGGTCGGTGGCCGACCGAGCCGGGCCGTCAGCTCCCGGGTGGCACGGGCGACGCGACCCATCGTCTCGACCATGTGGACGGGGATCCGGATCGTCCGCGACTGGTCGGCGAGACCGCGCTGGATCGCCTGCCGGATCCACCACGTCGCGTAGGTCGAGAACTTGAAGCCGCGCTCGTACTCGAACTTGTCGACGGCCCGCATGAGCCCGGCGTTCCCCTCCTGGATGAGGTCGAGGAGGCCCATGCCGCGCTTCATGTACTTCTTCGCCACCGAGACGACGAGCCGGAGGTTCGCCGTCGTCAGGTGGTCGCGGGACCGCCGGCCGAGCTCGACGAGGGTGCCCTCGGGTCGGCCCTCAGCCTCGCCGCCCGGTCGATAGCCCATCTCGGCGAGGAGTTCGGCGTCGTGGCCAGCCTCGATCCAGCGTCGGAGCGCCGGCAGGGCGACGGCATCACGAGCCCAGTCGAAGAGGGCCCGGAGGGCCGGATGATGGCGGACCTCGCTGTCACCGGTGCCGAGGACGCCACTGAGCCAGTCGAGGAGGGCGAGGAAGGTCTCGGCGTCGAGGTGCTCGTTGTAGACGTGCCGGAGTTCGCGAGCCCGCTCGAGGAGCGCCCTGAGGTGCGGGTCCTCGGCCTCGGCGATGGCGCTCTCGAGGCCGATGTCGGGGGCCGTGGTCAGGAGGTCTCGCGCCCCCTGGTCGGCGAGGGCAGCCCGGACGATCCGGTGCGCCTCCTCGCCGTAGGGCAGGCTGTACTCGGCCCGCTTGGCCCGGGTCTTCGCCTCGGTGTCGTGGAGGGTCCACTCATGGAGGTTGAGGATCGCCTTCCACGGCTCGGCGACGATCTGGCGACCGAGCTCCATGCCCTTGGCGAGGACGACCTCCTCTTCGGCGGTGAGGAGGGGGACCCGGGCGATCTCGCGGAGGTAGAGGCGAACCGAATCGTCGGTGTCGGACTCCTCCTCTTCCTCCTCGGCGACGGCCTCGACCTCCTCGGCCTCGGCGGCCGGCGCGAGGGCGAGGTCGCTCGCCTCGTCTTCGGCGAGGAGCTCGGCCTCATCCTCGACGATGTCGAGGAGATCGGGGTCGTCCCCTTCGATGGCGTCGAGATCGACGCCTGGCCCGACCGCGAGGTCGGCCGCCATGGCATCGTCGATCGGTGGATGCATATCGTCGTGCAGGTCGAGCAAGGTCACTCCGTCTGGCTTGCCGTCGGGTCGCCTGGGCGGCCCGCGGGCTCATCTAGGGAGGGATGCGGACACCGTCGCCCATTCGGTGCCGGTGCGTGTGCCCGCCCCCACCCGGACCGGACACACGAACAGGCGTGTCAAGGGGTGACACGCCGGTCGTGCTCATTCTACGGGAATTCCCGCATGGCTGACAAGATCCGGCCTGGCGAGAGGGCTCAACTGCAGCCGCTCGTCGCTCCGCAGTTCAGGCACTTGTAGCAGCTCCCGTTCCGGACCATGATCGAGCCGCACTCGGGGCAGGAGGGCGCATCTGCCTGGGCCTGGAAGCTGACCTTCGTCCCGCCGAGGGAGAGGGCGGCGCCGAGGCCGCTCAGCAGATGGCCGTTCCCGGCCCGTCCGTTCGAGGTCGCCGTCTCGCCAGCGGTCGGCGTCGGGCCGGTCCCGGCTTCGGTCGTGGCGACGGCCGTCGCCCGCGGCGGCTCCCCGGCCGGTGGCTTCGAGCCGCCCTCCGGCCCGCCGGCCCCCGGGACGGGCGGATGCGTCGCCTCGTCGATCGCCGAGACCCCTTCCTCCGGGGCTGGGGCGGTCGCGGCGGCGACGCCGGAGGAGGGCGGCGCCTCCGCCACGACCGCCGAGCGGTCGACCAGGCCGAGCATGGCCCGGTCGTCCGGGGGAAGGAAGCGCGAGCCGAGCCAACGGAAGATGTAGTCGACGATCGACTTTGCGATCGGGATCTCGGGGTTCGCGGTGAAGCCCGAGGGCTCGAAGCGGACGTGGGCGAACTTGTTCACGAGGTCGCGGAGGGGGACCCCGTACTGGAGGGCGAGGCTGATGGCGGTGGCGAAGGAGTCCATGAGACCGCTGACCGTCGAGCCCTCCTTCGCCATCTTCAGGAAGATCTCGCCCGGCTGGCCATCGGGATAGAGACCGACGGTGATGTAGCCCTCATGGCCGGCGATCTCGAACTTGTGGGTGACCGCCTGTCGTTCGGCCGGGAGCCGGCGGCGGTGGGGCTTCAAGGCCTCGGCCTGGGCCTCGGCGAGCTGGCGCCGGAGCTCCTCGATCTCCTTCGTCGTTGCCTCGTCCGAGGACTTCTTGCCGGCGGTCAGGGGCTGGCTCCGCTTCGAGCCATCCCGGTAGATGGCGATCGCCTTGAGGCCGAGCCGCCAGCCCTCGAGGTAGACCTGCTCGATGTCCTCGACGGTCGCCGTCTCGGGCATGTTCACGGTCTTGCTGATCGCCCCCGAGAGGAAGGGCTGGACCGCGGCCATCATCCGGACGTGGCCCATGTAGTGGATCGAGCGCTGGCCGTTCATCGGCTTGAAGGCGCAGTCGAAGACGGGCAGGTGCTCGGGCCGGAGGTGAGGGGCGCCCTCGATCGTCTCCCGCTCGTCGATGTAGCGGACGATCTCTTCGACCTCGTGCGGGCTGTAGCCGAGGCGCCGGAGGGCGATCGGGACGGTGTTGTTGACGATCTTCAGGTAGCCCTCGCCGACGAGCTTCTTGTACTTGACGAGGGCGATGTCGGGCTCGATCCCCGTCGTGTCGCAGTCCATCATGAAGGCGATCGTCCCGGTCGGGGCGAGGACGGTCACCTGGGCGTTTCGGTAGCCGTGGCGCTCCCCGAGCTCGAGGGTCTCGTCCCAGAGGTGATGGGCGGCCTCGAGCATCGGCTTCGGGACGCCGGCCTCGGGGATCCGGTAGGCGGCCTCGCGGTGCTTGCGGATGACCCGCAGGAAGGGCTCCCGGTTCGTCTCGAACTCGACGAAGGGGCCGCCGTGGTCGCGGGCGATGATCGCCGACTGCCGGTAGGCCTCGCCGTGCATGATCGCGGTGATGGCGGCGGCGTAGTTGCGGCCCTCGTCCGAGTCGTAGGGCAGGCCACGGCTCATGAGGAGGGCGCCGAGGTTCGCGTAGCCGAGGCCGAGGGGCCGGAAGCGGTGGGAGTTCTCCTCGATCTTCGGGGTCGGGTAGGAGGCGTTGTCGACGATGATCTCCTGGGCGGTGATCGTCACTCGGGCGGCGTGCCGGAAGGCCTCGATGTCGAACTCGCCGTCCTCGCCGATGAACTTCATGAGGTTGAGGCTGGCGAGGTTGCAGTTGTGGGCGATGAGGCCCTCGGCGATGACCGAGTGGGTCACCGGCTCGGTGATGTCGTAGACCATCTCGACGCCGTCCGGCTCGACGGCGACGACCGTCGCCGGCCGCGAGTTCTTCCGTGCGCCGGAGAAGGGTCGGGCGAGGATCGCCGCCGCCCGCTCCTGCTTGTCGGCGGAGAGCGGGAAGCCGACGAGGGCGAGGAAGGTCCGAGCGGCCTGGTTCGTGATGCGGAGCTGGCCCTGAGGGTTCGCCCGGTCAGCGGGCTGGTGCCAGCTGATCCGACTCGCGATCCCGAGGTCCGAGAGGAGGAGCTGGACCGAGCGGGCGAGGGCCGGCGACGACGTCGCGAGCATGACCTCAGGCTCCCTCGCCGGCGAGGACGACCGAATGGTTCCGTCAGCCGAGAAGAGACCCTGGAGATAGGCCACCTTGAGATCGTCCGCGACGCGATGGAGCTCCGCCGGGACGTCCTTCGTCGTGGCGGTCCCCTGACGCATCCCGTAGCGATCCTCGAGGAGCCGGATGAGCGCGCGAGCCTTGGAGCCGACCTGTCGGACGCCGTTCCGCTGGAGGGCGAGGCTCGTGGACCGGCGGCTGCCACCCGCCGGGATGACGCCGTCGCCGGTCAGGAGCGCGCCGCGCCGGAGCGCGAGGTCGACGTCGTCGGCGGTGGCCGCCCGCTCGTGCGCTTCCTCGAGGAGTCGATTGAACTCGTCGGTCAAGAGCTCGGCGGTGGCGGCCTCCCGGGGCCCGAAGACGAGGGCAGCAGTTCCCTTCGAGAAGACGCCATCGCCTGACATCCAGCCGAGGATCTGCCAGCGGCGGACCTCCGCCGCTGGCGACTCGAAGCGGACGGGGTTTCCGGAGCGCCGGATCTCGATCCGATCCTTGCCGGGGACGAGCTCGTCGACCCGCTTCCAGACGCCATCGGCGGTGAGGAACCGATGGTCGCCGGTCGTACGGATGGAGCGACCGTCATTCAGGGTCATCCGGAACACCGGCCGCTCACCGACGCGCGTGACGATGGCCGGGCGGTGGGCGGTCAGGCGGCGGTGGTCGTGCTCTCCGACGAGGTCGGTCGTGATGAGGATCTGCTCGCCGCGTTCCTGGGCGTAGTAAAGCTCCTCGACGGTTCGGAGGCCTTGCGGCGTGCTGATCCGGGTTTCCGGCGCGAAGCACGCCGTGTCATTCAGGAACATGTACTCGGAGCAGTTGTGGACGAGGAGGCCGTTCGCCACGAAGTGGTGCGTCACCGGCTCGGTGAGGTCGAACACCGGCTCGACGCCGAGGGGGCGAATGGACTCGACCCGGTCGCTCAGGTCCTCCCGGCGAGGAGTCGCGGAGGCGTTCATCGAGCGCAGGGCGGCCGCCTTCGGGCTCTCGGGGGCGAAGCCGATCTCCCGCTCGAAGATCAGCCGGGAGGAGCGGGTGATCCGAAGGCTGTGCACCTCCTTCACTGGATACGTGGCCGCCCCACCGCGACCGTCAGGAAGGACCGCCCGAAGCGACCCGCGGCGGTTCTCGTAGATCCGGGCCTTGATGCCGAACGCCAGGAGGAGCTGCTGGACCTGAACGAGGAGCTCGAGGGAGGTCGAGTCGAGCCCGACGTAGCCCCCCTTCCGCGGGTTCCGACCGACGGTCCCATCGGCGGTGAAGAGGCCTCTGAGGAGGGCAGCCAGAGACGGGCGGTCGAGGTCGTAGACCGTCGGCTTGAACCGCTTGCGATCGGCGCCCTCATCGAGGGCGGCATACTCCATGAAGCGCTCTACGACGGGACGCGAGGCGAAGCTGAGGCGGGCGCCGCTGGCAGCGACGCTGACATGGACCGCGTCGCCGCGGCCTGGGGCTCCGACGGCCCGGAGGAGCTGCTTCTGGGCGTTGATCTCCTCGGCGATCCGAGCCAGGACGGCGGCCTCCTGGGCGTGCATCGTGATCGTGATCATCGGCTGAGGCCGGCCATTCGGGCGCGACCATGTCAGGCAGCCGTCGCCGACGGCGAGCCCGATCGCCTCGGCGAGATTCGAGGAGAGGGCAGTTCGCCCAAAGCCGGGGCGCCCAAGCAGGATGACGTCGTCGGGACGGAGGTCCTTGACCGGGACGTCGCCGCGCTCGGTCCGGACCTTGTGGTCGGCCGTGATCTTGACTCGATAGCCGTGCCGCGTCTTCAGCTCGAAGACCTGCTTGCGGCCGGTTGGGAAGACACGGGTTACTCGATGGGTGCGGCCGTCGAGGCCGACGACGTCGACCGTCTCGCCGACGAGGGACTCGATGGTCCGCCAACCGCGATCGGTCGCAACGAGGGTGTCGCCGGTGACGCACGGGTTGCTGGCGTAGATCCGGTCCGTGTTCGCGCAGGTGTGCCAGTCGTTGATCGTTGTGTCGTACTGGACGCCGGGATCGCCGCAGAGCCAGGCAGCCTCCGCCATCCGTCGCCAGATCTCGCGGGCCCGGTAGGTGGCGACTGGCTCGCCGGTCGTGACGGCCCGAACCGTCCACTCGCGATCCTCGACGACGGCCCGCATGAACTCGTCGGTCACGCGGACCGAGTGGTTCGCGTTCTGGAAGAAGACGCTCCCGTAGGCCTCACCGGTGAAGGACGGGTCGTAGCCGGCCTCGATGAGGGCCCAGGCCTTCTTCTCCTCGTTCGCCTTCGAGTCGATGAACTCGAGGATGTCGGGATGGTCGACGTTGAGGATGACCATCTTCGCCGCCCGCCGGGTCTTGCCGCCCGACTTGATGACCCCGGCGAAGGCGTCGTAGCCCTTCATGAAGCTGACCGGACCGGAGGCCATCCCGCCACCCGACATTCGCTCCTTGCTCGAGCGGATCGTCGACAGGTTGACGCCGGCGCCTGAGCCGTACTTGAAGAGCATCGCCTCGGTCTTGGCGAGGTCCATGATGCTGCCCATGTTGTCCTCGACCGAGTTGATGAAGCAGGCTGAGCACTGTGGCTTGGGCTCGATGCCGACGTTGAACCAGACCGGGGAGTTGAAGCTCATCTTCTGGTGGAGGAGGAGATGGGTCAGCTCGGCCCGGAAGGTCTCGAGGTCCTCGGGACTGGCGAAGTAGTGCTGCGCTTCGGCCCAGCTGCAGAGGGTGTTCACGACCCGGTCGATGAGCTGCTTGACGCTCCGCTCCCGCTCGGGGGTCCCGATGTGACCACGGAAGTACTTGCTGACGACGACGTTCGTGGCGAGCTGGCTCCAGAAGGCGGGCACCTCGACGTCGCGCTGCTCGAAGACGATCTTGCCCGACTCGTTCGCGATCGAGGCGGTTCGGAGCTCCCAGGTCACCTCGTCGTAGGGATGGACGCCGGGCCGGGTCCAGCGGCGCTCGAGGCGGAGGCCGGGGGTGCCGAGGCCGGTGAAGGAGGCACCGTAGGGGCCGCCGAGGGCGCGCCGGGCGGGCCGCACGCCGGTCGTGCTCGCGGTCCGTGGCCGCTTCGGGCCCGAAGGCCGCTCGTCCATCACGGGAACGGCGTCGTGCGAGGTGCGGGCCATCGTTCTCGTTTCCTCCGCTCTGTCGGCTGTGCAGGTCAGCGAGGGATGCTCCGAGCTCGGGGTCGCGGGCCGGTCGAGGTGCCTCCCGGGGGCTCATCCGGTCGCCTGGGCCGGGGCCCGAGCCGCTCGTCCGTCGCTCGCTGCGACCAGTGCAGGGTACGTCGAGCGGGCCGCGCCGTCAAGCCCGAACTACAAGATCTTGTGGTCGGAGCGGGGCCTCAACCGCAACATGTTGGGGAGGGCCTGCAGCCGGCTGTGGCCAATCCGAAGTCCGCGTGTGGGGACGGTGGCCGTTTCTAGCCCGAGGGTGGTTCGTGCGCGGGGACGGGGCGGGCGCCTTCGCGGACGAACCGGCGTTCCCAGACGCAGCCGACGGCGAGGACCGTGGGCAGCGTCGCTTGACGGTACCTCGCGGGGGAGGCACAGTGTGTAGCCCTAGATGACTTGCCGTCAGACGGAGGATGTGGGGTAGCTCGCTGCAATCGACTTGTAGCCGCTGTGGCGTCGGTGGCTCTCTTGATGGTGACAATCTCTCATCTTGCGCTGGCTGGGACCCAGGGATCCTGTCCGACGAACGACACCACCAAGGTCCTGCTATGGGAGAATTCCATCGGTGATCCTTCGGACGGGGACGACCGCTACTGGAAGCGCTCGAGTGATCCGGATCTGAGCAACGATGACCACACGCCGCCGGGCAACTGCGCCTCCGTTCTCCTCGGTTCCTCCACCTGGAATGACTGCGTTAGCTCCGTGTCGGTTTGGCTGCCCTCTGGCTACTGCATCAACTTCTACTTGAACGCGAACTATGAAGGCAACATGAGAAACACGGTCCAAGGCCCGGTCAGCGGGACCCGGTTCAACTTGCCCTACAACGATGCGCTCTCTAGCTTCCTGATGTATCAGTGCTGAGCGGGCCTACGAGTAGCGCGGAGGTGACCGATCGGGCCGTCGCCGCCGAGACGGCGGACGCCCTCGTCGCCGAGGGCGTCGGACGGCGGTATCGGCGCCGAGGGCCATGGGCGCTCCGGGGCGTGACGCTGACCGTCGCGCCCGGCTCGATCACCGCCCTCGTCGGTCCGAACGGGGCCGGCAAGTCGACGCTCATCCGATGCTGGATCGGCTTCGAGCGGCCCGACGAGGGCCGCGTCCTCGTCCTTGGCCGGGATCCGCGGCGCCAGCGGGCCGATGTCGTGGCCTCCATCGGCTACGTCGCCCAGTCGGACAGCCTCTACCGGGACCTGACGATAGAGGACCACCTGCGGTTCGTCGAGTCCTACCGGCGCACCTTCGACCGGGCCGGGGCCCGGAGACGGCTGAAGTCGGTCGGCCTCGGGCCGGAACGGCGGATCTCCGAGCTCTCGGCCGGTGAGCGGGCGAAGGTCGCCTTGACGATCGCTCTCTCGCTCCGAGCCCCGGTCCTCCTCCTCGACGAGCCGATGGCGAACCTCGATCCCCTCGCCCGCCGGGAGTTCCTGAGGCTGCTCCTCGACGAGGCCCAGGGCGAAGGGACGACGGTCGTTTTGTCGTCACACATCGTCACCGACGTCGAGGAGGCGTGCAGCCACCTCATCGTCCTCGCCGATGGCCGAGTCCTGCTCCACGACACGATCGAGCGTGCCCGGCGCGGCCACATGACGGTGCCGGCCGCGCGACTCGACGGCTCGGACCCTGTCGGGATCTTCGCCGGCTCCTCCGGCGACCTCCTCGCTCTCGTCCGGACCGACGCTCCGCCGGGGGCCGAGGCTTCGCTCGAGGAGGTCGTCCTCGGCTACCTCGCCTCCGGGTCGTCGCCCGAGAAGATCCAAGAGGCGTGAGCCCGGCCGTGACGGCGACCCTTCGACTCGTCGGGAAGCAGCACCGGTACGAGCTCGCCCTGGCCGTTCTGGCCCCCCTGGCCGTCGGGCTTGGCGCCGTGTACGTCTTGACGCGGCTGTCGGACCTGCGCATCCCGAGCGAGTGCCTCACCTGGGACAGGGTCGAGCCGGGGTTCGAGCACTGCCTGGCCTTTTTGGAGCGCGTCTGGCCGATCTACGAGGAGGCTGGGCGACTCCTGGCGGCCATGGCGGTCCTGCCGGGCGCCGTCGGTCTCCTCGGTGGGATCCCGATCGTCGCCCGCGAGCTCGAGGCCGGGACCGCCCAGTTCGCGTGGGCGATCGCCCCTTCCCGGCGAGCCTGGCTCCTGCGGCAGCTGGTCGTCGTCGGGCTCCTCCTCTCGGTCGCCTTCGGCTTCGCCGCCGTGGCCACGGAGTGGCTGGAGACGGCGCAGCGGCTCCTGAGGCCGGCCACTCCCTTCGACGATCTCGGGCTCCACGGTCTCCTGCCCTTCGCGCGGATGGTCGCCGCCATCATGGTCGGTCTCGCGGTGGGTGCGCTCGTCGGTCGGACCCTTCCGGCCTTCGTCATCGGCGCGGCCGTCATGCTCGGCCTCTTGGCCGGTGTGGACCTGGCCCGTCAGGCCTGGGCCGCCGCCCAGCCGACCGTCGTCGTGCGCCCCTCGGAGCAAGAGAGCTTCAGAGGCGAGATCGTCACAGTGGCCTGGATCGACCCGTCGGGCGCGCTCCTTTCGTACGCCGAGGGGCATTCGAGAGTGCCGGTCACCTCCGAGAGCGATCCCGACGCCTGGCTCATGAGTCACGGCTACGAGCAGGTCGCGCTCGGGATCACGGAGTCGACGGCGAAGATGTGGGAGCCGCTGGAAGTCGCCGGCTGGTCGATGACCGGCCTAGCCTTCCTGGGTTGGGGCCTCCTCCTCGTCGATCGGCGGCGACCGCTCTAGGCTCGATGGACCCGCGGCGGCTCCTCACGGTTCGCCCGATCACCAGCGACTGGGGCCAGGGCCGGTTCGCCCCCTGAGACGGACTCGGCAGTGACGGGCTTCCCGGTCGGTCGCGGATCGTCGCGGCGAAGGCCGCGTGGAGAGCAGAACTAGTTCACCCCCGCGTACGCGTGGAGACCGCTGAACCAGAGGCTCCCCGAGTAGGTGACGAGGACCATCCCGAAGCCGACGACCAAGAGGAGGGCCGCCGGTCGCCCCGCCCAGCGCCGCTGGTTCCGGGCGTGGAGATAGACGGCGTAGATGAGCCAGGGGACGAGGGCCGATGACTCCTTCGGGTCCCAGCCCCAGTAGCGGGACCAGGCGATCGAGGCCCACCAGGAACCCAGGATGATCATCGTCGCGAAGATCGGAAAGCCGACGATGACGGCCCGGTAGGCGACCTCATCGAGGGTCCGATGGGAGGGCAGCCAGGCGAAGCGATCCCTCGGTCCCTGGAGGAGGTAGCCGACCCCGGCTGCGAAGGCGGTGGCGAAGATGCCGTAGGCGAGGACCGCCATCCCGACGTGGATCGTGAGGAGGGGAGCATTGTTCAGGGCCGGCAGGAGGGGCCGGACCTCCGAGGGCAGACTGGCGGCATAGAGGGCCAGCGCGGCGGCGACGCCGATCGGGAGGAAGCCGATCGAGCGGATCGGATAGCGGGCAGCGAGCCAGAGGTAGCCGCCGGTGATCGACCAAGCGAAGGCGACGCTGAACTCGAAGAGGTTGCCCCATGGGCCTCGGCCGACGACGATCGCCCGGCTCAGCACGGCGAGGCTCAGGAGGCCGAAGGCGACGACGGCGAGGAGGAGGGCCGGCCGTTCAAGGCTGCTCGTCGCCGGCCGCCCCCCTCTCGGCTCAGCGGAGGCCGCGATCGCCGCGCCGAGGCTCCCGCCAACCCCGACGAGCCCCGGCGTCGGCGCCTGGACGAGGGAGACGAAGCGCCGCCGGCCGGCGGCGAGGAGGACGGCGTGGCCGACGTGGGCGGCAAAGGCGACGAGGAGGACGAGGGTGCCAGCGGTGAAGGCGAACTGGGCGGCGGTCGTCATCGACGTACCTCGGGACGGCAACGGCCTGGCATCGGTTCCGAGCCCCTAGGCCAGGGCGGCCCCGCCGGGCGGCGGTGAGACCGGGGCGAGGGGCCTCAAAGCCCGGCCCGGCACGGCGACGAGCCCGCAGTTGCCGCAACGGGGGACGCCCGCCGGACGGGCGAGGCGACACTTCGGACAGCGGAAGAGGAGGATCGAGCCGTCGAGGGGACAGCGGACCATTCCAGCCCGATAGGCGAGGCCGTGGTCGGGGCAGTAGGGCTCGGCGAGGGGCGGCTAGAGGAGGCCCTCGAGGTCTGGCTGGATCAGCCAGGGGCCCTCGTCGAACTCGATCGTCGGCCGCGGCCGCCGGACGATGTAGACGAGCCAGAGGAAGGCGAGGAGGGTGACGAGGGGGCCGAGGACGAGGAGGACGAAGAAGACGGGCAGGAGCCCGACGAGGGCAGCCCAGTCGGGGATGACGACCTGACTCGTCAGGTCGAGGAGGGACTGCCAGAAGGAGGAGAGGGCGTCGGCCATGGCCACGAGCGGCCATTCTAGCGCCCACGGCGCCAAGGGACGGTCGGCGGGTCCGGCCCCTCCGGCCCGCCCGCTCCGCCGACGTGGCATCCTGTCGCCATGACGCGCCGGCTCGTCACGTCGGGCAGCCCGGCAGCCGTCAGGATGGCCGGCAGCCCGCTCGTGTTCCGCCCCCCTGTCCGGGGTCGATCGACCGCCGTCCGCCCGACCAGCGGCGCCGATCCGACGGCTCCGACGAAAGCCGACCCATGTGCCTCTCGGAGGTGACGGGGTGACGGGCCGCCGAGTTGGGTTCGTCTCGACCCGCTTCGCGGGGACCGACGGAGTCTCCCTCGAGACCGCGAAGTGGGCCCAGGTCCTCGAAGGTCTCGGCCACACCTCCTTCTACTTCGCCGGCCTGAGCGACCGGCCGGCGGCCGTCTCGGAGGTCGTCGAGGAGGCCTTCTTCGGCCATCCGGAGATCGAGGCGATCAACCGGGCCGTCTACGCCGCCTACGCCGTCGATCGGACTGGGGAGGGTGCGGCTCACGACGGGGCGGTTCGGGTCGTCCGCCCTCCTGAGGTCTCGGCCACCATCGACTCCCTCCGGGCCCACCTTCGCGTTGCCCTCCACCGCTTCGTCCGGCGCTTCGAGATCGAGCTCCTCATCGTCGAGAACGCCTCGGCGATCCCCCTGAACCTGCCCCTCGGGCTGGCGATCTCCGACCTCATCGCCGAGACCGGACTGCCGACCATCGCCCACCACCACGACCTGCCCTGGGAGCGACAGCGCTTCCTCGTCAACAGCGTCGAGGACGTCATCGCCGCTGCCTTCCCGCCCGCCCACCAGGTCGTCCGCCACGTCGTCATCAATTCCCTCCAGGCCCGCGAGCTCGCCTGGCGGCGGGGCCTGACGCCGCGGGTCATCCCGAACGTCATGGACTTCGAGCGGCCACACCCGCCCGGGCGACCCGAACGGCTCGCCGCCCTCCGGCTCGACCTTGGGCTCGAGCCCGGGGACCTCTTCATCCTCCAACCGACGCGGATCGTCGCCCGGAAGGGGATCGAGCACGCCATCGAGTTCGTCCGCCGCCTCGAGCGGCCGGCGAAGCTCGTCGTCTCCCATGCCTCGGGCGACGAAGGCGACGCGTATGAGCGCCGGGTCTGCGCCTACGCCGACCTCCTCGGCGTGCCCCTCGTCCTGGCCGCCTCGCGGGTCGCCGAAAACGGGCTGCCCGGAATGGAAACGGAACCCGGCCGCTACACCCTCGCCGAGTTCTACGAGGCCGCCGACTTCGTCACCTACCCTTCGGTCTTCGAGGGCTTCGGGAACGCCTTCCTCGAGGCGGTCTACTACCGACGGCCGATCCTCGTGAACAACTACTCGACCTATGAGGTCGACCTCCGACCCCGGGGCTTTCGGGTCGTCTGGTTCGACGAGTTCATCGACGAGGCGACGATTCGCCAGGCCCGGCGCCTCCTCGACGAGCCGGCGACGGCCGCAGCCTGGGCCGACCGGAACTACGAGGTCGGGCGCCGTCACTTCTCCTTCGCTGTCCTGGAGCGCCACCTATCGGCCCTCCTCGTCGACTGTTTCGGCACGCCGGCCTGAGCCGGGACCGCGCTCGCCGAGCACCGATGTCGCCGCGTCAGCGCAGGATCGCCCTCCTCCACTACACGGCTCCCCCCGTCGTCGGCGGCGTCGAGGCGGTCCTCGGGGCCCAGGCGAGGCTCCTCGCCCGAGTCGGCCACGAGGTCCGGATCGTCGTCGGTCGGGGCCGTTCGACGGCGGCTGGGGTGCCCCTCGTCCGGATCCCCTTGCTCGACACCCGGGAGCCGAGGATCGCCGCGGCCCGGACCGCCCTCGCCGCCGGCCGAGTGCCGCCCGACTTCGATGCCCTCGCCGAGGAAGTCCGGTCGCACCTCCGCGCGGCCCTCGCCGGGGTCGACCTCGTCATCGCCCACAACGTCGCCTCGGTCCCCTTCAACCTCCCCCTCTCGGCCGCCCTCCGGGATCTCCTCTCCGAGGGTCGGGGCTGGATCGTCTGGGTCCACGACGTCGCCGCGGCGATGCCGAGTCGAGCTGCCGAGCTCCATCCCGGGTGGCCGTGGGACCTGGTCCGGCAGTCCTGGCCGGGGGCGCGCGTCGTCGCGGTCTCGGAGCTGCGTCGCGACCAGTACGCTGCGGTCAGCGGCCTCCCGCCGGGCGCCATCGAGGTCGTCCCGAACGGGATCGACGTCGCCGCCAGCCTTCGCCTCCACCCCTCGACCCGGCGCTTCGTCGAGGCGACGGGGCTCCTCGGAGCAGCGCCGATCCTCCTCGTCCCGTCGCGGCTCGTGCCACGGAAGAACATCGAGTTCGCCCTCGACGTCACGGCCGAGCTGGCCGTCCTCGAGCCCGGCGTCCGGCTCGTCGTCACGGGAGCCCTCGACCCCCACGATCGAGCCGCCCGGGGCTACCGCCGCTTCCTCGTCCGGCGGGTCGCCGACCTCGGGATCGGCGAGCGGGTCACCTTCGTCGCCGACCACGTCCGGGGCGGGGCGACGGACGCCGTCGTTCGCGACCTCTACCGGCTCGCCGACCTCCTCTTCCTGCCGAGCCGGGACGAGGGGTTCGGTCTGCCGGTCCTCGAAGCCGCCGTCGCCCGCCTCCCGATCGTTTGTGCCGACCTCCCCGTTCTGCGGGCCCTCGTCGGAGAGGAGGCCGTTCGGTTCGACCTCGACGCCTCCGCCGCCGAGGTCGCCCGCCTCGTGCGGGAGCGGCTCGTCGCCGACCGCGTCTACGGTCTCGGGGTTCGGGTTCGGCGGGAGCTCGGCTGGGACGCCCTCCTGCCGAGGCTGACGGCGCTCGTCGAGGCGGTCGCCGGGGGCTGAGACGCGGGGCTGGGCCTTCGAGGTGGCCTGGGGCTCCTCCTGGCGGGGCACTTGGCGTCCCGCCAGGGCTGTGGCCGGCCGGCTCTTCCTGACCGGGTCCTGCCCCCTCGTCCGGGCCAAGGCCCGGCCGCCTCTTCCCGACCGACTCTCACCTTCTGGGCCGACCGTGGCCCAGCCGCCTACCCCTGGCCTCGCGTCGACTTCGGCCGCCGCCGTGGGTTCCCGCGCTTCTTCGTCGCTCCACGCCCCGGGCGCCAGGGCTCGCGGTCGAGGGAGGGCGAGTCAGACTCCAGGCGTCCCGATGGGGCGGCGAGTCCTTCGGGGCTGGGCGGAGGTCGCCGTCGACCGGCGGCCGGCGCGGCGAGCTTCGTCCGGGCGAGGCGGGCGACGAGCCACCCCGTCGGCGCCGTGGCGGCCCCCCTGAGGCGAACCCGCCGGCCGAGCTCACGGTCGTCGGTGACGACGAGGACGCGGGGTCGAGAGGCGAGGGCCGCACGCTCGGCGGCGCGCGACGACGAGTGCCACGTTCCCCGGGCGACGGCCTCGCCGACGAGGGCGACGATGAGGTCGTCGGCGGGGTGATCGACGGTATGGTGGACGGTCAGGCCGGGGCCGATCCGACGGCCGAGGCCCGGGGCCGGGGGCTCGTCGAAGACGAGGTCGATGGCGACCCCGGCCGGGACGACCGAGCGGAGGCGGCCGAGGACGAGGGCCGTCGGGACGGGTCCGTGACCCCGGCCGAGGGCGTGGACGACGTTCGTCCCGTCGACGACGAGGCGCTCGATCCCGGCCAGGCGGTCTCCGCGGGCTCGGGCCTCCGTCGCATCGATCCCGGGTCGAGTGGTCGGACGGCGAATCGGGCGGCCTCCTGCGGTCACGCCTCCATCCTCGCACAGGCGGCGGATACGATGGCGGCGTGCTCCTCCTCGTCGACCTCGACGGCGTCGTCTACCGTGCCAGTCGCCCCGTCCCCGGTGTGGCAGAGCTCCTCGCTCGGCGGGCGGCCCTCGGCGACGACGTCCTCTACGTCACGAACAACTCGATGTACGACCGGCGCCACTACCTGGCCCGACTCCAGGCGCTCGGGGCGCCCGTCGATCCCGGCCGGATCGTCACCTCGGCTCGGGCCACGGCCCGCTATCTCCGCGAGACCGCTGCTGGGGTCGAGGGTGTCCTCGTCCTCGGCGCGGGCGGCCTCGTCCGAGAGCTCCGAGGGGCCGGCTTCGATGTCGTGCCGGCGGCGAGGGCAGCAGCCGCTCTCCGGCGCGGGGCCCCGGACGGCTGGCAGGCGGCCGGTTGTCCGGGGGCCGTCGTCGTCGGTCTCGACCCGGGCTTGACGTACCTTCGCCTGGCGGCCGCGGCGGACGCCGTCCGGGCCGGCGCCCGGTTCGTGGCGACGAACCGTGACCCGGTCTTCCCGATGGAAGAGGGGCTTCGGCCAGGAGCGGGGGCGGTCGTGGCGGCCCTGGAGGCGGCAACCGGCCAGGAGCCGATCGTCATCGGCAAACCCTCCGGGCGGCTCCTCGAGCTCGCCGCCGCTGTCGTCGGCCGGCAAGCTGCCGAGGCCGTCGTCATCGGGGACAGCCTGACGACCGATCTCCCGGCTGCCCGGGCCGTCGGGGCCCGGATGGTCCTCATGCTCACGGGGGTGACTCGGCCGGAGCAGGTCGAGGCGCTGCCGGCGACGGGTCGGCCGGATGCGGTCGCCGCGGACGCGGTCGAGCTTGCGGCCGCCCTCGACGCGCTCGGCGGCGCCGGCTCGACGGGCTGAGAGGAGATCGGCTCTGCCCGGCTCGGCCGCGGTTCTGTGGCGGTCCGGGGTTCCGGCACCAGCCTGGTGCCCCTCGGAGGAGGCGCCCGGGGCCCA
>FWWM01008916.1_pt1 | contig 18896 bp, 15 predicted proteins | sample 2228351 | NCBI WGS metagenome assembly FWWM01 (sample SAMEA103939774, study PRJEB20133) | metagenome
CGCTCACGCAAAAGTCGCTTGAAACGTCAGAGAGTGATATCTCACGCCAATGCACCACCCTAATGTGCCATTGTCAAACTAAGTGCCTATCCGGAAACCGCTCAGGAGGGGCGTCCGCGTCCCTGCGACCCCTGTGCCAGGGACTGGCGCGCACAGGCTCGCCCCGGGGTGCGCGACGGCATTGCCGTCGCCCGAGGACGCCGTCGGACAGCGGGGTTTCCGGATAGGCCCTTAGTCGGCGAATACTGGCACCAAGTCGAATTTGTTCACATCAACCAGTCCCTTGTCCGTCAGCTTGAGCTCCGGGATGACGGCCAGGGCCATGAAGCTCAGGGCCATGAAGGGGTCGTGCAACCGGCAGCCCAGTTCGCGAGCCACGGCCGTTAGCTCGTCCATCTCGGCGCGGATGGTGGCCGGCGACCGGTCGGCCATCAGCCCGGCGATGGGCAACGGTAGCCGGGCGCGCACCTCACCGTCGGCCACCGCCACCAAGCCACCCCCCATTTCCGCCAGCGCCTGCGCGGCAGCCGCCAGGTCGGCGTCGCCAGCGGCCACCACGATGATGTTGTGGGAGTCGTGGGCCACGGTGGAGCCCAGGGCACCGCGCTGCAGGCCAAACCCCCGGATGAAGCCCAGGCCCACGTTGCCCGTCCCCTTGTGCCGCTCAACCACGGCCAGCTTGAGGAGGTCGCGGGTTGGGTCGCCCACAGCCATGCCGTCCTCGATGCGCGCGTCTTCCACCGTCTGTCCGGTCACCACCTGGTCCGGGATGAGCTGGATGACACGGACCCGGTGATGGCCGTCGGCCGGCAGCCTGAAGCTCAGCGCCGAAAGGTCCACGTTCATCGCCCGGGGCAGGGTGATGGCCGGCTTCGGCAGCTTCACCACCAGCTCCCCATCCTGCGCCACGAGCTTCCCGCCGGCGAACACCATCTCCGCGCGGAAGTCCCACGGATCGCTGAACACCACCAGGTCGGCGCGCAGGCCGGGCGCTACCGCGCCTCGATCCCGCAGGTGGAACCATTCGGCGGTGTTCAGCGTGGCCATCTGAATCACGGTCACCAGGTCCAGGCCGTGGAGGGTGGCAGCCCGCACCATCGCGTCCAGGTGGCCCTCGTCCAGCAGGTCGGCCGGGACGCGATCGTCGGTACCCAGGAGGCAGCGCCGGGCGTTTTCCAGCGTGACCGCCGGCAGCAGGTCGCGCAGGTTGCGGGCATTCGTCGCCTCGCGCAGGATCACCCGCATCCCCAGGCGCAGCTTCTCCCGGGCCTCCTCGGCCGTGGTGCACTCGTGGTCGGAGCCCAGGCCGGCGGCGACGTAGGCGCACAGCTCCCGCCCGGTCACCCCCGGTGCGTGGCCGTCCAGGGGCCGGTCGGCGAAGGCCGCGATCTTCTCCATCACGTCCGGCAGGCCCATGAGCACGCCGGGGAAGTTCATCATCTCCGCCAGGCCCAGCACCCGGGGCTCATCACGCAGCGCCACCAGGTCCTGGGCGGTGAGGGTGGCGCCGGCTGTCTCCAGGTGGCTGGCCGGCACGCACGACGGCGCCATCACGAACACGCTCAGCGGCAGGTCCTGGCTGGAGACCAGCATGTAGCGCACGCCCTCCAGGCCCAGCACGTTGGCGATCTCATGGGGGTCGGCGATGACCGTGGTGGTGCCCAGGGGGAGCACTGCCTCGGCGAAGCGGTGGGGCGGCATCATGCTGGACTCGATGTGCACGTGGGCGTCAATCAGGCCGGGGCACACGTAGCGCCCCTGCAGGTCAATGATCTCCCTGGCCGGATAGTCGCCCAGGCCGACGATGCGGTCGCCGGCGATGGCCACGTTGGTCTCCATGATTTCGTGGGAGAAGACGTTGACCACCCGGACGTTGACCAGAGCCAGGTCGGCCTCACGCTCCCCCCGGGCGTATTCGATGAGTTCTTCGCGATTCACGTTTGCGACTCCTCCTTCTGGCAAACCGCCACCTGATCCTTGCCTTTGGCTTTGGCACGCAGCAGGGCCATGTCGGCCGCCTCCACCAGGCTCTCCAGGTCACGGGCGTGCTGTGGGTAGGTGGCGACCCCGATGCTCACCGTGATGTGCCCCTTCTCCTCCGCGCCCCGGACGGTGAACTCATGGGCCTTGATGGTGTCCGACAGCCGGCGGGCCACGGCCAAAGCCTGTGCTTCCGTCGTCTCAGGCAAGATCAGTGCAAACTCGTCGCCGCCGTAGCGGGCAGCGATGTCCGCCTGCCGGATCACACCCCTGATGAGGTCTGCCAGCTCTCGCAGCAAGTCGTCGCCGGCCAGGTGGCCGTAGCGGTCGTTGTAGTGCTTGAGGGTGTCCAGGTCCAGGATCATGAGCGAGCAGGGATGCCCGTAGCGCTGGGAGCGTACCAGCTCGTTGCCCAGGGCATGGTAGAAATAGCGGTGGTTGTACAGCCCGGTGAGGCCGTCGGTGATGGCCTGCCGGCGGATCTCCTCGTGGAGCCGGGCGTTCTCCAGCGCCACCGCCGCGTGGTGCCCAAAGGTCTGTACCAGCCGGGCGTGGCCCTCATCGAATGCACCGGGTTGCCTGCTGTCCACCGTCAGGACGCCGATGACCCTATCGCGCACCACCAATGGGGCGCAGATCCACCCCCTCACGTAGTCCGTGCCTCCCAGGCGACGGAAGCGTGGATCGCTCTGCGCGTCCTCCAGGATCAGGGGGCGGTGCGTCCTCGATACCTCTTGAACGAAAGGATCATCTCCCACCGGGAAAGACACTTCGAGCGGGGTGGCCTCCTCTGGGAAGCCCCTAGCGGCCAGCACGCGCAATTCTCCTTCCTGGACCAGCATCACCGAGGCGCTGTCATAGGGAACCAGCTTCTCCAGTTGCTCAAGCACCAGGCCCAGCAGCTGCTTAACCTCCAGCACAGAGGCCAGGATGCCGGCTATCTGCTGCAATGTCTCGGCTTGTTGCCGCGCCTCACGCTCCGCCTCCATCAGGCGCGCGTTCTCGATGGCCACAGCAGCCTGGTTGGCCAGCAGCTCCAGGACCCGCAATTCGTTCTCGGTGAACTTGTGCGGGCGGAGAAAGGCCACATTGAGCACCCCCACCACCCGCTGACCCCACTTCAGGGGGAGACTGGCGAAGGATTTGATACCCCAGCTCTGGGCCGCCTGCCCTGAGAAAAGCGGGTGGGCGGATGCTTGGTTGATCACCTCTCGTGTTCCCGAGCGAGCTACCGTGGCTGTGACGCCATTCGGGCGCGGTTGGGATACAGCCGGCGTACGCCGTCCGTTTTCCCACAGGGCAGCCCCGAAATGAAACACATCCCTCTCCTGGTCATACAAGTAGATGTGGACATCGGTGGCCTTGACAAGCTCCAGGGTGCTCTTGGCAATGGCTTCCAGCACCTGGCCCAGGTCCAGGCTGGCCGTGACCTGGGTGGCAACCGTCGCCAGCCGCTCCAGGCGCTCTTCGATCCGCCGGCGCCGGATGGCTATACCGATGACGCCGGCCGCTGCTCTCAGCCCCTCGCGCTCCGTGGCTTGCCACTGGCGCTCTCTGCGGCACTCGTCAAATCCCAGGAAGCCCCACCACTTCTCGCCCACGAAGATCGGCAGCACCAGGATGGAGCGGATGTCCTGTGCTTCCAAGACCTGTCGCTCCCTCTCGGGGAAGTCGCGGACCAACCCGCTGATGGCTTCGCCTCGGCTGAGGGCCGCAACCCACCGTTGGAACCCGCCCTCAATCCAGGGGAAGTTTTGGAGCTCGGGGTTGTCAATCTGGGGGGTGATGCCCTCGGCGACCCACTCGTGGCGCTGGCTGGTGAGGAGGGTGCCGTCAGGGGCAATGTGGTTCTCGAAAACGTAAGCACGGCTGACGTCGGCGGCGCGACCCAGACGGGCCAGGGTTTCCCTCATGGCTCGATCCCAATCGCTTGCCTGGAACAATTGCTGCGCGGCGAAGGCCACGGCCTCCAGGATGGCGTCACGGCGGTGCAGATGTGCCCGCACCGACGCCTGAGCGTTCACGCTGCGCAAGACGACAACGCGACCTCCGCCGTGTGAGGGCTCTGAGAGGGGTGAGACCGTGACTTCATAAGGGTTTGAATCCGGCGCCTCCGACAGGAGGGTCGGCACCTGGGTTGCAGCATCGCTGGCAAGCAAGGTTGCCAACGCAGGCCAATGGGCCAGGGCCTCCTGCGCCGAACGTCCAATGACGCTGTGCAGGTCTCGCTGTACGATCTGCGCCGCAGCCGGGTTCAACCCCACTACCCGGCCCTGGGCATCGAGGAGTATCACCCCGTCAGCCATGCCTGCTCACTCCATTCCCTTCACCTGCACGACGAGCTCACCGGTCCCCACCAGGGCGAGCACAAAGGTGCGGCCCTTCGGTCCGGTCATCGTCCCTGCCAGCACCGCCCACGGCCGTGAAGGTGTCATTGCCGGTTCCGGTTGCGGATAGCCCGCAGGAGTTGCGCCTGATCCACCGGCAGCCGGGTGACCCGCACGCCCACCGCGTTGTAGATGGCATTGCAGATGGCGGCAGCCGTGGGAATGGTGGGCAACTCTCCCACCCCCTTGGCGCCGTAAGGTCCGGTGCTGGTCGGATGCTCCACGATGTGGCTCACGATCGCCGGCGTCTGGGCTATGTTCGGGACCTTGTAGCGGGCCAGGGAGGTCGTCCAGGGGATGCCCTTCTCGACGATGAACTCCTCGGTCAGGGCCTGGCCCACCCCCATGATGATGCCGCCTTCGATTTGGCCCTGAAGGGCGAGAGGGTTGATGGCACAACCCACGTCGTGGGCGCCTACCACCTTGAGCACCTTCACCTCGCCGGTCTCCAGGTCCACCTCCACCAACGCTGCCTGGACACCGAAGCTGAAGGCGAAGTGCATGTCGCCCGGCTGGCCTAGGGGCACGGTGGGGGGAGCCTCGTACTCGACCCGAGCCCGAGGTTCACGGCCCTCGCGCGCGGCCACATGGACGGCTTGGGCGATGCTCAGCTTCTGGCCGGCGCCATCCGGTCCACCCACAAAGCCATCGGCGAACACGAGTTCATCCGGCGCCAGCCCGAGCTCCTCGCACGCGGCCTCGGCCAGGGTTTCCCGGACGCGGATGGCAGCCAGCCGCACCGCGTTGCCGGCCACGAAGGTCTGCCGCGACGCCGTCGTCGGCCCGGCATCCGGCGTGCGGCCCGTGTCCGACAGCACCACGCGCACCCGCTCCCCCGGCAGCCCCAGCTCTTCGGCGGCAATCTGCGCCGCCACGCCCACCAGTCCCTGCCCCACCTCGGCCGCGGCCGTGCGCACCTCGGCCGTGCCGTCCGGGAACACCTCCACCTCGGCGGCAGCCCGGTCGGGCGCATCCCCGCCCAGGCCGGTGTTCTTGTAAGCCGCCGCCACCCCCCAGGCGCTGGCCCTTAGAGGACCGCCGACCGGTGACCGCTGACCGCCGGGTCCGCTTGCTCGACCATCATGCTCAGCTATCATCTGCTCCACCCGGTCCAGGCACTCCACCAGTCCCACGCTCTCCCGCAGGACCTGTCCGGTTGAGGTAGTCGAGCCTTCGCGCAGGGCGTTGATCCGCCGCAACTGGAAAGGGTCCATGCCCAGCCGGTGGGCCAGCATGTCCATGGCGCTCTCGATGGCGAAGCACGTCTGCGGCACGCCGAAGCCACGAAAGGCGCCGGCCGGCGGGTTGTTGGTGTACGTGGCGTAGCAGTCAATCTTGACGTGGGGGACGTCGTACGGGCCGGCGGCGTGGGTGGTGGCCCGGGTGAGGACCTTCTCGCCCAGGCTGGCGTAGGCACCGGTGTCGCCCAGGAGCTCGGCCTCGACGGCGATGAGCCGGCCATCGCGCCGCGCCCCCAGCTTCACCCGAGTTGTGGTGGCGTGGCGCTTGGGGTGGACCAACATGGACTCCCGGCGGTCGTATAGGACCTTAACCGCCCGTCCCGTGGCCTGGGCCAGCAGCGCCGCGTGAATTTGTCCGGCGATGTCCTCCTTGCCGCCGAAAGCCCCGCCGATGACCGTGCCGATCACGCGCACGCGCTCCTCAGGCACGCCCAGGGAAGCCGCAATCTGGCGCCGGTCGGCGTAGGGGATCTGCGACCCCACGTAGACCTCGATGCCGCCGTCATCTGTCGGGCGGGCGATCGAACACTCGGGTTCCATGAAAGCGTGCTCCATCATCGGTGTGTGAAAGGTCTCCTCGATCACCACCTCGGCCTGAGCGAAACCTTGGACCACGTCCCCCTTGCGAACTTTGATGTGTTTGAGCAGGTTGCCCCACGCGTGCACCTGGGGCGCGTCGGGTGCCAGTGCCGCCTGGGGCGAGTCCACCACCGGCAGCGGGTCGTACTCTACCTCGATCAGCTGGCACGCTCGCCGGGCAGTCTCCGGGTCCTCGGCGGCGACGATGGCCACAGCATCGCCCACGTAGCGCACCTTATCGTAGCACAAGACGGGCCAATCGTCCAGTACGAGTCCGTGGTGTTTGGCGCCCGGGATGTCCTCGTGGGTGAGCACGGCAAGCACGCCCGGCAGCTCCCTCGCCCTGCGGGTGTCAATGCGGAGGATGCGGGCGTGGGGCACACCGGCGCGCCTGGTGGCACCGTAGAGCATCCCGGGGAAGGAGAGGTCGTCGGCATACGTGGCGCGGCCGGTCACCTTGGCGATGGCATCGGGCCGGGGCAGCGGCCGCCCGATGGCGCGGCGTCCGGCCGGCGGGTGGCCAAGGGCGGGGCCTTCCGGTGGCCGACCGGCTGCCCAAGCCCGTGCTGCCGCCATGATGGCCCGCGTGATGGCAGGGTAGGCACCGCAGCGACACAAGGTGCCCTTGAGAGCCCATCGGATCTGCTCCTGGGTGGGTTCAGGGTGCTCGTCGAGGAGCGCCTTGGCGCCCATGAGGAAGCCGGGGGTGCAGAAGCCGCACTGTGTCGCTCCGTGCAGGATGAAGGCGGCCTGCAGGAGGTGCAGCTCTTTCAGCCTCTCCTCCAATGATGGTGGTCTACGGTCTGCGGTTGGCTGTGGGATGCCACGTGCCAGCCCCTCAACCGTCTCCACCCGGCAGCCGTGGGCCTTGACGGCCGGATAGACGCACGAGAGCACCGGCTCCCCATCCACCAGCACCGTGCACGTGCCGCACTCGGCCTCACCGCAGCCAACTTTGGTGCCGGTGAGCCCCAGGTCGTGGCGCAGCACCTCGGCCAGGAACGCCCCGGGCCGCACCTGGAGCGATACCTCTTGGTCGTTGACGGTCATCTGGAGGTGGACCAAATGTGACGCCTGAGGTCTCGCGGCCGGACCTTCGACGGCTGGCCACCCCACCGTCCCCGCCTTGCGAGGCCCAGCCCCCCGCCCACGGGGGGCTGGGGGGCTGTCCCGAGGGAAATCGAGGGGACCGCCGACCACCGGGTGATCCGTCGTCGGCGGTTTGTGATCGGCGCTCGCCGAGCCCCGGGCTCGTTGGACGGCCAGGGGGAGAGCGCGTCGCAGCAGCACTCCCACCATCTCCTGGCGGTACTCCCTGGTGGCGCGGTGCTGGCTGGTGCGCAGTTGGGCTTCGGCCAGGGCCAACTCTGCGGCTCGCCGGATGGCTTCGGGGCCGATGGGGGTGCCGGCCAGGGCTTCCTCGGCTGTCCGGGCGCGGAAGGGGACCGGGCCTGCGGGGCCCATAGCGATGCGCACGGCCTCGAATCTGTGACCCGCGTCGTCCAGCCGCACCCACACGGCCAGGGCCAAAATGGGCAAAGCAATCCCCTGAGGCCGGGTCACCCGCTGGAAGGCGGAGCCTTCCCGGGCCTGCCGGGCCGGGAAGCGCACCGTCACTAGCAGCTCCCGCGTGGGGTCGAGCGCCGACCGGCCCGGGCCGAGGAACAGCTCGCGGAGGGGCTGCCAGCGGCGCTCGCCCGGCCGGGCGACCAACGCCTCGGCATCCAGCGCCATGAGCGCCACGGTGCCATCGGCCGCCGGCAGCGCGTGGACTACGTTCCCGCCCAGCGTGGCCACATTGCGCACCTGCGGCCCGCCGATCTGGCCGCACGCCTCCACCAGCGCGGTGGCGTGCGCGTTCAGCAGAGGTGAGCGAACGATCCGGGCGTGGGTGACTCCGGCGCCGATGGTGACATAATCTCCGGCATAGCGAATCTCCGTCAGCTCGGCGATGCGCGTGACGTCCACCAGGGCTTCGACGGGTGGCTGGCGCCCCTGCTGCATCTCGATGAACAGGTCGGTGCCGCCAGCCACCAGTCGCGCCCGGCCATCGTAGCGAGCCAGGAGCGCCAACGCCTGGTCAACGGAGTGGGGCAGGTGATACTCACGCCAGAAGGCCATAGACTGCTCCCTCACGTTGTCAGCGGGATATGACAACGAATCCCAGGGATTCAGCCAATGGACAGGGGCAGATTCGCTGTCATATTCGGCGATTGCGAAGCCTGTGGTAATCAGCCGGCGTGTCTATATCCTCCAGGATGCCCGGCTCATTAACCTCAACCCATTCGATCTCCTCGGCGAACTCGGCGAACAGGACCCGGCCACCGCGATCTCCCTCCAGGCGCATCAGCCGGTCCCGCAACTCCCGGTCGAAGAGCGCCGGGTTGCCACGCTGCCCTCGGTACGTCGGCACCACGATGGGCGCCAGGGTGCGCCTGTGCCGCTTGATGAGGGCGTCAATCACCGCCGAGGTGATCCCTGGCTGGTCGGCCAGCATGAAGACCGTCGCGCTCCACCCGGGTCCGGCTGCCTCCAGGCCGGCGCGCACCGAAGTGCTCAGCCCGGTTGCCCAGTCCGGGTTCACCACCACCTGGACTGCCGGCTCAGTGACCGACGGTCGCAGCCGGTCGGTCGCGTTGCCCAGCACCACCAGCACTCGCTCGGCTTGGGAGGCGCGCGCCACGCGTACCGCGTGCCCCAGCAGGGTGGTGTCGCCCCAGGGGAGGGCCAGCTTGGGCTGGCCAAACCGTTGGGAGCCTCCGGCAGCCAGCACCACCAGCAGAATCCGACCGTACACCTGCGAGACCGGCTCCTCGGTAGCCACAGCGCCCACGGCGACCTCGTCCACCTCCGCCGAGGTGAGCAAGCGCCCAGCTAGCTCCTCGGCGACCGCCTGCTGGTCGGACGTCTCGACCTTGTTGATGAGCGGGACTACGCGGCAGCCGGGCGGGCGACCCTTCAGGCCGCCGGCCGGATGGGTCAGTACCCTGGCCAGCGCCTCCACGGTCAGCCGCCCCCCGGGCCGGACGCCGGCCAGCTCAGCCACCTCAGCGGCCCTGTGCACGTGGTCATGGTCCAGCGGCGCCCCCGTCGCGTCCACCCCCACCATGGGCACAAGCAGGGTAGCGGCGTCTGGGACAACAGGCTCGTGGGAGGCCGGTGCCTTGAACGGGCGCCCGCGAGCGCCGTCAGCTTCGACCAAGACGATGTCAACAGCGTCCAGCCCGGCAATCGCCTTCACCCACCCGGGTGGTATGCCGGCCACCTTGTCCTCCGCCGGTAGGGGTCGGTAGTAGACCAGCACCTGTCCGTGGCGGCGCAGCAGGTCTGGGAGGGCATCGAGGAGGGGTTCAAGCTGTTCGGCGACCAGGTGGCAAGGGAAGAGGCTCACCTGGGCGCCGGCCAACCGGGTGGTGGTCGTGGTGATGACGTGCCAGCCTTGGGCCGCCAACTCGCCGGCCAGGCGGAACATGGCCGTGGTTTTGCCGCCTGCGCCGGTGAAGGCAACGACTTCCCCACGGGTGACGCGCAAAGCCCGGCTGAGACGCATACCCTCTACTCTCCCCGGCCGGACGGAAGACTCAGCCAAACCTCTCCTCGCGCCAGGGGTCACCGTGCATGTGGTACCCGTAGCTCTCCCAGAAGCCGGGGCGATCCTCAGCCATGAACTCCAGGCCGTTCACCCACTTGGCGCTCTTCCACAGGTAAAGCCTGGGGACCAGCAGGCGCATCGGGCCGCCGTGCTCACGGTCCAGAGGCTCGCCGTCGTACTCGTAGGCCAGGAGGACATCGTCATTCATGAGGTCGTCGAGGGGGACGTTGGTGGTGTAGCCATCGTAGCAGTGTACCATGACGTGCCGAGCTTCAGGTTTGGGTTTCGCCAGACCCACGATCTCCTTGAAGGGCACCCCCTTCCAGCGGGTGTCGAGCTTGCTCCAGCGGGTGACGCAGTGGATGTCGCACACTTGGGACTTGGCCGGGAGGGCGATGAACTGCTCCCACGTGAGTTCAAGCTCCTCTTCCACCAGGCCCCAGACCCGGAGCCGCCATTCGTCCAGGGACACATTGGGGGTGGGGCCGTAGGTGAGCATGGGGAACTTCTCCGTGACCATCTGGCCGGGCGGCACGCGTCCGGCAGTTGCGGTTCGTTTGCGACGCGAGTCCGCTCGATGCAGGCGTCTCACGCGCTCTAGCGGATCGGTGATTGGCATGCAACCTCCTTACCCAAGGTACAAGAACCCGCCAACGCACTCTTGGTGGCTATCCGGAAACCCCTCAGGAGGGGCGTCCCCGCCCGTGCGACCCCTGTGCCAGGGACTGGCGCGCACAGGTTCGCCCCGGGGTGCGCGACGGCATTGCCGTCGCCCGAGGACGCCGTGCGGGTAGCGAGGTTTCCGGATAGGTTCTTGGTGGACGGTTTGGTAGATGGGTAGATCGCCGGTATCGCGAGTCAGGACGGGCATCATGAGTACGGGAAAACGTGCACGCCATGGTGTGCTCCCGTGCCTGCCCCGGCGCTCTGACCGGGACAGGCACGGGAGAGGCTCTCACGCGTAACAGTGTCGTGCATGACCCACGCCCTGCTCGCGCAGGTGGGACGTGCAACGTCCGCTGGCGTGCCGGGCGCGGTAGAGGCGACAAACCCCGGTCCGTCACACCCGGACACGCGGCCTCGTTCTAGCCCTCTGCAATGGCGCGCAGCCCGTCCAGGTTCTCCAAGTGCAACCGCTTGCGACCGATGGTGAGCAGCCCCTTGGCCTTGAAGTTGTTCAGGGTCTGGGTGGTGGTCTCGCGATAGGAGCCGATCATCTCGGCCAGGTCCTGATGGGTGTAGCCGACGATGTTGAGGCCGTGCTCCTCGGCCAGGCGCAGCAGCAGCGAGGCCAGTCGCCCGGCGATTGTCTTGAAGGCCAGGTCTTCCAGGCGTGCCTCGGCCTCGCTTAGGCGGTTGGCAAGGCTCTCGATGATCCGCACCGCGACCTTGGGTTTGGACGTGAGAATCTGATCCAGGGTAGCCCGGGTCATCATGCTGACCGTGCATTCGTTCTTGGCCCTGGCGAACCCACCGTACATGGTCTGTCCAAATGCAGGCATCTGGCCGAAGATAGCACCCGGACCCAGGGTGGCCAGCACGAATTCCTCACCGTCGGGCCCCACGGTCACTATCTGGACTTTGCCTTCCTTGATCAGGAACAGGGCCTCACCGGCCTCCTCAGGTCGGTAGAAGACTTCGCCCTTGGAGCAGGACTTCACGCTGGCGACGCTGTCTACCCATTCCATCTCTTCGGGTGTCAGGTCGCGAAAGATCTCCGGCTCCTTGAGCGAGGCAAGCTTGAGCAACATCTGTTGGCGGCGCAGGGTTGGGCGCACTTTCGGGCTCATCGTCTCATCTCCTTATGAACTAGAATTTCGACCTCATCCGCGCAGGCGGATGAGGTACGCGGCGGTAACTCGATGCCATTGGCGACGGGAAGACAGCCTCCCGTCATCCACCTGGTAAGAATTATACAGTGAGTCTGCAAAAAACACAAGTCGAGCTCCGCTGGTCATTACCCCTATCTCGCGATGGTTCAAGTTTCCATTTGGCCCTCCCCCTGCCCCCTCCCCATGGCCGCCGCCCATCGCACGGAGATTTCCCCCATCGTAGTGAAGCAGGCGGTGATTACCCACATCGAGTCAAATTCAGGTGACGGTTACCTGCCGGATACGCTTCGGCGGGGTTCCCGCCCCATCACGGGGGAGGGGAAGGGCTTCCGGGGTCGAAAAGCCCTTCGTCACCACGAAGCAGTGGTTGACTGGCTCCGGTTAGCAGGCTATAATTGGCGTACTCTGGGACAAGGAGGAAAGAAAACGCTCATGGATCCTGTTGCCATCGCCATCGGTCCCCTCAAGATTTACTGGTACGGCCTCCTCATCGCCATCGGGGCGCTGGCCGGCGCCTATATTGCCTCGCTGGAGGCCAGTCGCCGGGGTGAGGACCCTGATCACGTGTGGAACGGCCTGATAGTGTGCCTCATCCTGGGGCTCATCGGCGCCCGGCTGTATCACGTGTTCTCCAGCCCACCTCCGGGCATGGGCCTTGGTTGGGACTACTATCGCCAGCATCCCGAGGACATCTTCGCCTTTTGGAAAGGTGGCTTCCGCGGCCTGGGAATCTACGGCGCTGTGGGCGGCGGGCTACTCGGGGTCTTCCTCTACACCCGGTGGAAGGGGTTGTCTTTCCTCAAGTGGGCGGACATCGGCGTGATCGGCCTGCCTCTGGGCCAGTCCATCGGCCGCTGGGGGAACTTCTTCAACCAGGAACTTTACGGCTATCCCACCGATCTCCCTTGGGGAATTTACATTGACCCGGCTCACCGCCTGCCCGGCCTGGAGCGCTTCGAGCGCTTCCATCCCACCTTCCTATACGAATCACTGTGGAATGCGGGTATCTTCTTGGTCTTGCTGTGGGTGTCCAGGCGCTTTGAGGACCGGCTGCTGCCGGGCGACCTCCTCCTCAGCTACGGCATCCTGTATCCGGTAGGGCGCTTCCTGGTGGAGTTTCAGAGGCCGGATGCCTGGAAGGTCGCCGGCATCCCCACAGCCCAGATCATTGCAGTGGCTGTGGCTTTGGTGTGCGCGGCGATCCTGGCCTATCGTCACCGCCCCGGACGACAGTTAGCTGAGTAGCAGGGGGAGGGTGCCAGATGCCCCCCTCTGCCCAGGGCCGCTGGATCGAGCTGCAACTGCGCCCGGCTGCGCGCCTCACTTGGTGGGGCCCGGCCTGGGCTTTGATTTGTGGCACCATCGCCTCCGGCGGTTGGCAGCCCTCCGGACGTGACCTGCTGCGGATCGGCCTGGCGCTGCTCCTGGTGGATCCGGTCCTGGGCGCTGTCTGGGACGGGTTGGAGGCGTTGGCCGATGACCTCCACCGCCCGCTCTCCTCGGCTCCGGACCCGCCTGTGCCCCAGCCCTTCCGAGGGCTGATTCGGCCAGGCCGACGCCTGGCTCGGGTTGTCTCGGTGACCGCCACCTCACTGCTTCTCACCCTGCTCCTGGTGGCGGTGCTCGCCATCCTGCTGGGACGTGCTGCTTCGTGGCTCATCCTGGGGGCGGTCCTCTTGGCCATCGCGATGGTGATGCTCGTCGGATCTCACTCCCTGCTGTGGGCGCTGATGCGGGCACTGCTGGAGGTGGGGCTGGCCTGGGTGTTGGCGCTGGTTTTGTTCCGACCCGGCGGTCTGCCCCCGCCGGCCGGTGCCCTCGCAGACCTCACCCGGCCGGTAACGTTGGAGTGGCTCCGCGCCCACGGGCCGCAGCTGGCGCCGGCCATCCTGTGCTCGCTGACGTACTTCAGCGTGCTGCGTCTGTCTCATGGCGCGACGCGCACAGCCGGCTGGAGCCTGTTCCTGCCCGCTCAGGCAGCCCTGGCCGTGCCCCTGATCCTCCTGCAGCGTCCCCTGTTGGCCGCCGGGATCCTCCTGCTGGTTGCAGCCCAGGCGCTGTTTCGCCCCTGGCTGGGGCGTCGCGGAGGTGCGTGGTTTCTCCACCACACGCAGTTCTACGTCATGGCCGTGATGCTCCTGACCGCCGTGGGCCTGCGACCGGGCCCATGGCCGCCATGAGACCCGCACAAGAGAGATGTGGCTCTGGATTGCTGTTGGGCTGATCCTGTTGCTGGCTGCCTTCGCCTACTGGGTCGTGGTGACGACGGAAGGCGCCTACTTCGGGCCACGGTTCGTCGCCTGGCTCTACGACCGTGGCGCCAGCACCTACGACCGAGTCAAGGACTTCGACCCGCGCGAGGAAGCCTGGTTCCTGGGCGAGCCGTTGCGCCGGGCCCTGGGCGAGGTACCCCATCCGTGGGTGCTGGACGTTGCCACGGGCACGGCCCGGGTGGCCCTGGCTCTCCTGGGGCAGCTCGAATTCGACGGCCAAATCGTGGCCCTGGACCGGTCGCTGGGGATGCTGCGCGAGGCCCGTCGCAAGACCGCCCGCTTCGGGGACCGCGTGCGCCTGATCCAGCACGACGCTACCCGGCTGCCCTTCGATGACCGGGTCTTCGACGCGGTGACGTGCGTGGAGTCGCTGGAGTTCCTGCCGGACCTGCGGACCACGCTGGCGGAGATGGCCCGTGTGTTGCGGCCCGGCGGTGTCATGCTGGTGACCAACCGCGTGGGGTTTGATGCGCGACTGATGCCGGGCCGGGCCTGGCCCCAGCGGGAGTTCGAGGGGCTGCTGCGGAGTCTGGGCCTGATCGCGGTGCGCACCCAGCTCTGGCAGGAGCACTACGACCTGGTGTGGGCGCGGAAGCCGGGGGAGTGGTCAGGCGCCTGGGTACGTCGCTTCGCCGACCTGATGCGCTGTGAGCGCTGTGGCTGCCGGACGCTGGGCGAGGCGGAGGAGGCGGTGGTGTGCCCCGGGTGTGGCGCCCGCTGGCCGTGGGAAGACGGCATCCTGCGCATGATGTGAGCCGGTGAATGAAAGCCGTCGGCGGTCGTATCTCTCCTTGACTTGTGGTCCCTTTGGAGCTATACTCACCGTGCGCACCGAGATCGGCGTGGTGCGACACCAACATCCTCGCGAGGTAAGAACCATGCGCATTGCTCGATACCTACCAGACCAGGGCGAAGCTGCCTGGGGCGTGGTGCAGGGCGAAGAGATGCGACGCCTGGAGCCGCACCCCTTCGGCGAGTTTCGGATTGGCCCGGCCGTGGGCCCACTCAGCCAGGTTCGCCTGCTGGCCCCCAGCCGCCCTTCAAAGATCGTCGCCGTCGGCCTCAACTACCGCTCCCACGCCGCCGAGGTAGGCGCGCAGGTGCCCGAGGAGCCCCTGTTGTTCTTCAAGCCCCCGTCGGCGGTGATCGGGCCGGAGGAGGCCATCGTCCGCCCGGCCGTCTCACAGCGGGTGGACTACGAGGGTGAGCTGGCGGTGGTAATCGGTCGCCGGGCGAAAAACGTCTCCGTATCAGAGGCCATGGATTACGTGCTGGGGTACACCTGCGCCAATGACGTCACGGCGCGCGACCTCCAGGCCAAGGATGACCAGTGGACCCGGGCCAAGGGATTTGACACCTTCTGCCCCCTGGGGCCGTGGATCGAGACGGAGTTGGACCCGGCCGACGCGCGGGTCGAGACGCGGGTCAACGGCCAGGTGCGCCAGTCGGGCCGCACCTCGGATTTGGTGTTTGGTGTGCCGGAGCTGGTGAGCTACATCTCCGGGGTGATGACGCTGGAGCCGGGAGACGTGATCCTGACCGGGACGCCGGTGGGCATCGGCCCGCTTCAGGTGGGCGACGTGGTGGAAGTGGAGATCAGTGGCATCGGGGTGCTGCGCAATCCGGTGCGTTGAGGAGAGCTTGCATGAAAGGACACTTTATCAGCCTGGCCGACTTCTCGGCTGAAGAGCTGTGGGAGTTGTTAGCGCTGGCCACGGACCTGAAGGCCGAGTGGCGCAAGGGCGGCAATCGCCCGCTCCTTCAGGGCAAGGTCCTGGGGATGGTCTTCCAGAAGCCGTCCCTGCGCACGCGCGTGTCCTTCGACATGGCCATGTTGCACCTGGGCGGTCACGCCCTGTACCTTTCGCCCAACGAGATCCAACTGGGGAAGCGGGAGAGCACCGCTGACGTGGCCCGGGTCCTGAGCCGGTACGTGGACGGGATCATGGCGCGGGTCTTCGCCCATCAGGACATCCTGGACCTGGCGGCCCATTCGCGGGTGCCGGTCATCAACGGCCTGTCCGACTACAACCACCCGTGCCAGGGCCTTGCGGACCTGCTGACCGTCTACGAGCGCCTGGGCCGGTTGGAGGGGGTGAAGCTGTCCTACGTGGGTGATGGCAACAACGTGTGTCACTCGTTGCTCTTCGGCGGTAGCCGGCTGGGGATGCACGTGGCGGTGGCGACCCCTGAGGGCTATGAACCCCGCCCCGATGTGGTTCAGCAGGCCCGCGAGTTCGCAGCCCAATCCGGCGGTCAAATCACCCTGACCCACGACCCTGTCGAGGCGGTGCGGGATGCTCAGGTGGTGTACACCGACGTATGGGCCAGCATGGGGCAGGAGGCGGAGCGCGAGAAGCGCCTGGCGATCTTCCCGCCGTATCAGGTCAATGCTGACCTGGTGGCGCAGGCGGCGCCCGACGTGCTGGTGATGCACTGCCTGCCGGCCCATCGCGGTGAGGAAATCACCGACGAGGTGATTGATGGGCCGCATTCGGTGGTTTTCGATCAGGCGGAGAACCGCCTACACGCCCAGAAGGCTATCCTGGTCCGCTTGATGGCTGAGAAGCACTGAAAGCAGTGGTAGAGCTTGACGTGAGATGAGCTGTGACTGAAGTAATCCAAAGCTTGCGAATCTACCTCCAGTGGGCCGTCACCAATTTGACGTGGACGGCTGTGGTTGACATCCTCCTGGTGGCGGCCATCTTCTACGGGATACTTTACCTGATTCGAGGGACGCAGGCGGTCCACCTGCTGCGCGGTGTTCTCTTGCTGGTGCTGTTGGTGGTGCTAGTGGGTAACGTCTTCCACCTGGCAGCTTTCAGTTGGCTGATCCGCAACACCTTCTCGGCCCTGTTGGTGGCCATCCCGGTGATCTTCCAGCCGGAGTTGCGCCGGGCGCTGGAACGCTTGGGCAGGGCCGGCTGGCTGTTGAACCGGGGCGGCGCCGACGCCGCTGTGTCCCAGGTGATTGACAGCGTCAGCCGGGCGGCCCAGGAGCTGTCCGAGCGCCGGCACGGTGCGCTCATCGTCATCGAGGGGGATGCCATCCTGCAGGACGTGGTGGCCACCGGCATGCCTCTGGACGCAGTGGTGTCCAGCGACCTCCTGTTGACCATCTTCTTCCCCAACAGCGAACTCCATGACGGGGCGGCGATCATCCGAGGCAACCGGGTGGTTGCTGCCCGGTGTATCCTGCCACTGGCAGAGGCGGCCACCGGCGACGGGCGGCTGGGAACCCGTCACCTGGCCGCCATCGGGCTGACGGAGCAGACGGATGCCCTGGTCATCGTGGTGTCCGAGGAGACCGGCATCATCTCCCTGGCCCACAATGGGCGCATGATCCGCAATCTGGACAAGGGGCGCCTGGCCCGGCTGCTGTACAGGTGGTTGCAGCCCGGCGGTCGCCGTAGAGCCGTGGGCCTGGTCCGCCGTGAGGAAGAGGTCCTCCCGGCGACTGAATCGGAAGAGTTGGAAGACGAGGAGTGAGGCTCAAGTGCGCGTCCTTTTGGACAACCTGGGCTCGGCTTTCCTGGCGCTCTTGCTGGCCTTCATGGTGTGGATTGTGGCTATCACCGAGGGGAATCCCATCCGCGAGGGCCAGTACCCCGAGGAGGGGCTGTCCCTGGAGGTGGTGAACCTGCCCCAGGGACTGGTGTTGTTCGAGCCCGTCACTGAGAGGGTGTCTGTCACCCTGCGCGCACCACAGAACACCTGGGAGGAACTGAGCCCCAAGAACTTCCGCGCGTTTGTGGATCTGAGCGACCTGGGTCCGGGCATCCATGAGGTCCCGGTGCAGGTGAGGTGTGCCGAGTGCGACCAGCGGCGCATCACCATGCTGGGGACGTCGCCGGACAAGATCACCGTGCGGCTGGATGAGGTCATGGAACGCCAGATGCAGGTGGTGGTGGAGGTGCTGGACAACCCGGCTCCGGGCTACACCTACCGTGTGCCGGAGGTGACCCCGCATCAGGTGCAGGTCACCGGACCGCGTACCCAGGTGGAGCAGGTGGTCAAGGTGACGGCCCGGCTGTTCCTGCTGGGCAGCAAGGTTGACGTTGGGCGTCAGGTGAGCGTCTTCCCCCAGGACAATCAGGGGCGCACGGTGTCCAAAGTGGACGTGATACCGGCCACGGTGGCGGTGCGCGTGCCCATCGTTGAGCGCCAGGGTTACAAGGAAGTGTCGGTCAAAGTGGTGACGGTGGGGACCCCGCACCCGGGCTATTACATCAGCAATATCACCGCCGAGCCGTCCACGCTGACCGTGTTCGGGCAGCCGGTCCTGCTGGAGCAGGCGCCCGGCGTCATCGAGACGGAGCCGGTGGACCTCAGCGACGCGAAGACGACAGTCGCAAAGCGGGTGGGGCTGGTGGTGCCAGAGGGCCTGTCCATCCTGAATCAGCCTCGAAGCGTGCTGGTGCGCATCGAGGTTAGCCCCATCCTGGCCGGGCAGACCTTTGAGGTGCCGGTGCAACTGCGAGGACTAGGACCGGGCCTGCAGGCGACGCCATCCCCGGAGACCGTGGAGGTCATCCTGTCCGGGCCCCTGCCGGAGCTTCAGGAGTTGCAGCTAACTGACATTCAGGTCTTGCTGGAACTCGCAAACCTGGGGCGTGGAACCTTCAAGGTGGCCCCGACGGTGATCAAGCCCCATACCCTCAAGGTCGAAAGCATCGTTCCGGAGCAGGTGGAGGTGGTCATCTCGGCTGCGCCCACGCCGACGGTGACGCCGGTGGCGACGATCACGGCAACCGTGGAGGTGACGGTGACGATGACACCCAGGCCGGTCCCCACCCCCACGGTGGGAGGTTTGCCGTGAGCTGCACCGCGGGACGGGTGATCGTGACCTCCCCGGGCCCCGTGGGAGCCAGGGCTTTTCGATGTTTTGACCTTCAGATCTGGTTTGCAGCACTACAGCTTGAGGGTGCTCAAGTGCCTATCCGCAAACCGCTCAGGAGGGGCGTCCTCGCCCCGGGGTGCGCGATGGCATTGCCGTCGCCCGAGGACGCCGT
>FWWM01008917.1_pt1 | contig 18894 bp, 21 predicted proteins | sample 2228351 | NCBI WGS metagenome assembly FWWM01 (sample SAMEA103939774, study PRJEB20133) | metagenome
GTGCAGCGTCATCTACTGTTATTATTGCCTTTAAAATTTTTGTTGTCTTTATCTCTTGAGCAACTCTGTCGCATCTGTCTTGCAATTGCTCTTGGTTTAATCTTCTTGCATCAAGATAGAATTCTTTTATTAAAAAACCTTCTAACTCTTTTAATGCCTCCTTTATACCTTCTACTTGAGGACTTCCACATACATCTTGCTCGTTATAACTTGCAATAATATAGACTGTGGGCTTTTGCTGGGAGCAGCTCAGTATAAAAAGGCAAATGAATAATGTCAATACCTCTTTCCACATTCTGTATTTTAAAACAATTTATGAAGACCAATGCAATATTTAAATGAGTCAAAAATGGTCAGAAATTCAAAAAGTTTTATAAATTTCTGGGAATTAAGTTTTTTTCATTTATTGCGAGCATCATGACTGCTTCATAGTAATTTCGCTTTTGAATTTTAATTTAAGCCTTGTCAGTAACTGCATTACCATATGGAGGGGCTTGCATAGACAAATGGATATCTCAAGTTGTTGATTAGAATAAATGCTTATTAAACTTAAATAAAGATTTTAAAATAGTCTTTGAGAAGATAGAAGTAAACGGAGAGGGAGGGATTTGAACCCCCGGTAGGGTGTTACCCTACAGCGGTTTTCAAGACCGCCGCCTTAAGCCACTCGGCCACCTCTCCAAACATAAATATTATATCACAAATCTTACTCATATCTTAATGCCTCAATAGGATTTAACATTGAAGCTTTGTATGCTGGATAAAATCCAAAAAAAATTCCTACGAATGCTGAAAATCCAAAGGCAACGATTGCAGAAAATAAGGATATGCTAACGGGCCATTGCATTAATGAGGAAACAATAAGCGATGTTGTAACTCCTAAAAGAAGTCCAAATATACCACCAATTGTAGTAAGGAAAAGGGATTCAATCAGAAACTGCAGTCTTATGTCCTTTGGTTTTGCACCAACTGCCATTCTTATTCCAATCTCCCTTGTTCTTTCAGTAACAGAGACAAGCATGATGTTCATAATGCCTATGCCACCAACTAATAATGAAACAGACGCAATTGCTCCTAAAAGTATTGACATAGTCTTTGTTGACTCCTCAGCTGCCTTAAGCATCTGGGTTAAATCCATTACAGTAAAGTCATCTTCTTGATTAGGTCCAATTCTATGTCTCTGCCTAAGAAGGGATTTAACCTCTTCAGTTGCCTGCGGAATCGCTTCAAGAGAGACTGCCTTTGCATAAATTAGTCTTACTCTACCTGGAAGCACCTGTCCAAATAGAGTTCTCTGGGCAGTGGAAATCGGAACATAGATTATGTCATCTTGATCCTGACCTGTTAGAGTCTGTCCTTTTTTTTCAAGAACTCCTATAACTTCAAAGGGTATTTTTTTTATTCTTATTAGTTTTCCAATAGGTTCAAGGTCACCAAAAAGTTTCTCAGCCACTGTCTGTCCAATTACAGCCACTCTGGAGCCACTTCTTACATCTTGTTCGGTTATAAATCTTCCCAAAATTATACTCCATTCCCGAACAACAGCCATATCCGGAGTTGTTCCTATAACTGCGGTTGACCAGTTCTGATTGCCAAATACCACCTGTGCTGTACCAGAAATCACAGGAGCAACTGCTGCAACTGCAGGGCATTCCTTTGCTATTGCCTCTGCATCTGCCATTGTAAGTGTCTGTTGAGTTCCATGCCCCATTCTGATACCTCCTTGTGTGGTGGCACCTGGAAGTATCAGTACAAGATTGCTTCCGATGCTTGATATCTGCTCAGATATTTTACTGCTTGCACCTGTGCCTATGGCTACCATTGTTACAACTGCTCCGACACCAATGATTATTCCAAGTGTTGCAAGAAAACTCCTCATTTTATTGGCAATTAAAGACCTTACAGCAATGTTGATTATAGAAGAGATTGAAATCATGTTGTCTCCCCAGTTTTTGAATCAGAAATGATTCTTCCATCAAGAAATCTGACCTGCCTTTTTCCATATAGTGCAATATCAGGCTCATGGGTGACTATAATTGTTGTAAGTCCCTGCTCTTCGTTGAGTTTTTTAAAAATCTCCATTATTTCTATGCTTGCCTTTGAATCAAGATTTCCAGTTGGTTCATCTGCAAGAATAATTGAAGGATTATTGACAAGAGCACGGGCAATTGCAACTCTCTGCTGTTGACCACCACTTAGCTGTCTTGGATAGTTATTTATTTTTTCTCCAAGTCCAACTCTTGAAAGAATTTCCTTTGCTTTTTCTTTTCTCTCTTTAGCTGGAACTCCTGCATAAATAAGAGGAAGTTCAACATTCTCAAGGGCTGTTGCTCTTGGAAGAAGATTGAATTGCTGAAAAACAAAGCCGATTTTTTGATTTCTTATCTCAGCAAGCTCATCTGCTCCAAATGTTGAAACATCAATACCATCAAGAAAATACTTACCAGATGTAGGTGTATCAAGGCATCCAACAATGTTCATAAATGTTGACTTACCTGAACCAGATGGTCCCATGATACAGACAAATTCACCCTTTCCAATAGATATAGAGATGTTGTCCAATACTTTTAATTCATGATCTCCCAATTTATAAACTTTGACTATATTCTCTAATTTTATAATAGCCATTAGAATCTTAATGGTGGTCTTGGCGTATTTTGGGAGCTACCTTTTTGGGTTGTCCCTATATCAACAATTACTTGGTCTTCCTCTTTTATTTCACCTTCTAACAATTCTGTCCATTCGCCATCACTGATACCTGTTTTAACATTAATTCTTACCGGTTTGCCTCCTCTTAAAACCCAAACACCTTGTTGTTTTGCCACAGGTGTATTTGGCATTCTAAATCTAAGTGCCGCATTTGGAATTTTTATAACATCCTTTTTGCTTTCCACAACGAATGTTACATTGGCTGTCATTCCTGGCTTAAGTAAAAGATGTGAATTATCCACAGAGATAACAACATTGTAAGTTACAACATTCTGTGTTACTGTTGGTGAAAGCCTTATTTGAGAAACAATTCCCTTAAATTTTCTATCAGGATACGCATCAACAGTAAAACTCGCCTCCATCCCTGCTTTTATTTTTGAAATATCAGCCTCATCTACATTTGTGTCAACCTGCATCTTTGTAAGGTCTGGTGCAATGGTGAAAAGAGTTGGAGTCTGAAAACTTGCTGCGACAGTCTGTCCTACTTCAACATTTTTTGCAATTACAACTCCATCAACTGGTGAAACAATTTTCGTGTATCCCAAATTAGTAATTGCTTGTCTTAATCCTGCCTCAGCTTTTTTTACCTGTGCTACAGCTATTTCATACTGTGCCTTTGCATTGTTGTAAGCAGTTTCTGCATCATCAAGCTCACTTCTTGCAATAAGGTCTCTCTTAAAAAGTTCCTGTTTTCTCTTTAATGTTCTCTCTGCATCCTTAAGGGTTACTTCTGCCTTAAAAAGAGAGGCTTTTGAGTTAAGAAGCTCTGCCTCTGCCTGTTTTAGTTCATTCTCAAAGGGAGTTGGGTCTATTTGAGCAATGAGTTGTCCTTTCTTGACCTGAGAGTTGTAGTCTGCATACAGGGCAACAATTGTGCCTGAAACACGAGTTCCTATTATTATTGTTGTCACGGGGTTTACTGTACCTGTTGCCGTAACTACCTGAGTTATTTCTCCTCTCTGAACTTTTACTGTTTTAAATTGAGTTTTTTTCGCCCCAGAAAAGACAAAAATTGCAGTGAGGATGACAATAACCAAACAAATAGCTATTATGATTAATACTTTTTTCTTTTTCTTCATCTTTCCGTCCCCAAGATTTTTTCTATGGATGCATAAGTTACATTGTAATCATAAACTGCCTGCCAGTATTGAGTTTTTGTCTGTTCATAAAGCACTATTGCATCAACAACTTCTATAGAACTACCTACTCCTACCTCATATCTGCCCATGGCAAGTTCAAGATTTTCTTTAGCCTGCTTTAAAGCTGTTTTTAAGGTGTCTATCTTTTGTGAAGCCTCTTTTAGCTGAACGAAGAGATTTTTTACCTGTGATGTAATCTGCTGTTTTAAAGCTTCTTCTTTCTGCTCATAATATGCTACATCTGCCTTAGCCTGTTTTAACTTATATGTAGTTGACCATCCGCTAAAAAGCGGTAGATTAAGCTGAAATAACATAGACCAACCCTTATCAAGCGGAAAGTCTGAACCACTGTATCCGTAACTGCCATTTAATGAAAATGTAGGAAAATACTCTTTTTTTATGAGCTCTTCGGAATACATAGATGCTTGTTTGTTAAATCTTATAGCCTGAAGCTGTGGATTTCTCTCAAGGGCTATGATTACTGATTCATTTTCATCAAGCTTTCTTACAGGATAATCTTCTTCTTTGATATCAAAATCTGGGGAAGTAACAACGCCCATTGCAACTTTCAAATTTAAAAGAGCTTGTCTTACACTCTTTTCAGCTGTAATTAAACCAAGCTTCGCATTACTGAGCTCTACTTCTGCTTTTGTTACTTCTATCTTTGGCTTAAGACCCACCTCGTAAAAACCCTTTGCAAGGTCAAGATGCTTCTGAGCCTGTTTTAAAACTTCCTCTGCCGTCTCCCTCTGTTTTTTTGCCTTTAGAAGATTAAAATATGCTTCTTTTACATTGTATATTGTTTGCAATAAAGATTCTCTATCCTGCTGTTGTGATGCCTTATAACTTTTCTTTTGAATATCAACTTTTGTGGATGTTTTGCCAAAGTCAAAAAGTGTTTGATTAAAAGTTATCTGCCCAGAGTAATTTGTTGAATACCTATTTAATATGTTTGTCTCGTGATAGCTCCTTTGATAACTCAGAGATAAATCAATCTCAGGAAAGTATCCAGAACGAGCTTCTCCTATCTTGAAATAGCTTTTGCTCAGCTGTTCTTTTGATGCGAGTAGTTCAGGATTTTTCTTTAAAGCTATATCTATGCAGTCCTGAAGAGAATAAACAGTGACTGGTAATTCATGGCTGGTTGCTGGTGATTCGGAATTAGTTGCTTGTGATTCGTGAATAGTGATTAACAGAAAGATTAATATTAAAGCGTTTAGAAGTAAAAGAGGCTTTTTCTTCATTGTGAACTCTTTTGAACGTCTTTAAGCTTTGGACCGGTATTAACAGTTACATCTACAGATGCAACAACAGACATTCCGGGCCAAAGCGGATAATTTGGATCAAAGGAAGAGTCTATAACTATTTTTACTGGAATTCTTTGAACCACTTTGACAAAATTGCCTGTTGCATTTTCAGGTGGAAAAAGGCTAAATACTGCACCTGTGCCAGGCTGAAAGCTCTCTACATGTCCTTTAAAAACCTTTCCATAAGCATCAACTTTTATTTTTACAGGTTGTCCTACTCTCATTTTTTTCAACTGGGTTTCCTTAAAATTTGCAACAATCCATGTATTCTGCTCATCAACCACTGCCATGACAAGTTGCCCAGCTCTTACAAATTGTCCTAACTCAACTGATTTCTTTGCAATTCTTCCATCAATTGGAGCAAAAACAGTCGTTCTTCTAAGATTAGTCTCGGCAATTTTATACTCTTCCAAAGCTTTTTTAATCTGAGATTGCTGTGTTTTTAGTTTTATTGTAAGAGTATTAATTGCTGTTTTTACTTCTCTTATAATAGCTTCAGCTGCTTTCTCTTGAGCAATAGCTACTTTCAAGGAGGCTTCTGCATTGTCTAATCTGCTTTTTGAGACAAGGTCTTCCTCATACAGCTTTTTAACTCTTTCATATTCTCTCTCGGCAAGCACTCTATTTGCCTGTGCTGACTGAAGATTTGCCTCCGCAGTATTAAGCTTTGCTGTAGTTTCATTTAACGATGAGGCTATCTCAGCTGATTGATTTTGAAGTGCCTCTACAAGAGCTTTTTTTGCATTAAGCTCAGCAAGATAATCATCTGACTCTATCTCAAAAAGGGGGTCTCCTTTTTTTACTCTTTGATTATGGTCAACATAGACTTTAACGACTTTTCCTGAAATTTGAGGTGCAATTGGGACAATTGTTCCTTCAACAAAGGCGTCATCAGTCCTTTCATAAACGATGTACTCATAAAGCTCAATTGCAAGGAATACTAAGGTTGTTATCCCAAAGATACTTAAAAGTGCTATTTTTATTTTCCTTGAGTTTTTAATCTTATCTAATGCTGCATTCATTTACCACTCACCCCTGCGACAATTTCATTGTTCATGAAAGCCTTAAGAAGTGTACCTGTTGCATGCCTAAGCCTTAGTATGGCTATCTGATAGTTATACTGAGCTTCCATAAGTTTTCTTTCAGCTGTCACAAGAAAAGTATTTGCATCTGTTACATCAATGCTGTTTGCAAGCCCATATTGATATTGTTTTGATACAGAATTAAAATTCTCTTTTGCATATGCTACTTCATCCTCAAGAGACTTTATTGTATCCCTGAAGGTGATGTAATTATAATAGGCAGATTCAACATCAATAAAAATTTCCTTAAGAGTGTCTTCATACTGTAGCTCAGCCTGTCTTAATTTTGCCTTTGCCTCTGAGACTTCTGCTCTTCTCAAGCCACCTTCAAAAACTGGGAAGTTTAAAGCTGCAATAAATGACGAATACTCCTTATTAGTCATCTGATTGGAAGGGGTTTGATTAAGTTTTTGGTAATTAGCAGAGAGAGATATGTAAGGTAAAAAAGAACCTATTGCATAGGAGACATTTTTCCTTGCTATTTCCCTTGCCAGTTCAGCAGCCCTAAGCTCATGCCGGTTTTCTTTTGCTGAAGCTTTTATCTGTTCAAGTATTAGATTTAAAAACGGATCATAGAGCTTTGATTCAATTAGTTCATAATTTCCCTCAATTCCAGCATTTCTTGCAAGCACTGCTTTTGCAATTTTTAGAGAGTTTCTCGCAGAAATAAGCTCAGCTTCCGCACCACTTAATTCAGCCTCTGCTCTAAGTAAATCCGTTTTAGTAACTTCACCAACTTTTAATCTTACCTGTGCCGCATCTCTGTGTTTTTTAAGTCTTTCCACATTTGCCTCTGCTATCTCTACAGCCCTCTTTGCTTTGAGATAATTGTATACATCCTGTGCAACTAATAATAGATACTGCTCTTTGAAAGAATTAACATCAAATTGTGTTTTTGTATGAGCATCTTTTGACATAGAGTAATTAATAAACTCTCTACCACCCAGCGAAAGTCTCTCTTCTGCAGTAATTCCCCATGCTGTGCTTTTGTCGGGTTGAACAATTGCATTGTTTACAACCTTTTCTTTGTTATAGTCAGTGTATTTCCCAAAGGCAGTAATAGTTGGCAAAAGCCCAGCTAAAGCTTTATATGTGCCTTCCTTTGAAATTGTCAAATTCTCCTCAGCAATCCTTACTTTTTCAGCCTTTTTGAGGGCAAGGGAAAATACATCATTTATGGTCAATAACTGTTGGGCAAATACATTTGTAACAAAAAATAGGAAAAAGCATAAGGATAAAGGAAAAATTTTAAAACTTATTAAATGAGCTTTTTGCTTTTTTTTCATATTTACACCCCGTTTATTTATGTGTTAAATTCAAGCTCCCTAAGCACTGTCTTTTTTTGTGCCTTCATAGAATATTTTAATGCAAGTATGAACTGCTTCATTAAGGTTTACTGCTTTTTTAAAAAGTTCCTTCTTTAGAAAAATACTAAAAAGCATTCCAAAGTAAGCTGATGAGGCATATATTGAATTAATCTCTTTTTTTACCTCTCCAGATGTCTTTAAATACTCAAGATACTCAGCAAATACCCGATGAACTTCTTGAATGATTTTATTATGGATTTCTCTGATTTCTTCAGGATACTTAAACATTTCCGATAGCATTATATGAATTAAATTCTGCTTCTTTTTGAGAAGTTTTACATAATATTTTGCAGTAGTCTCCAAAGCCTTATAATAATCCATTTGCTTAAGCTTAGGAATTAAATCCTTAAGTTTTGGAAGAAAAGACTGGCTTTTTATCACTTCAACAAAAAGATTTTCTTTAGAAGTAAAATATCTAAAAAGTGTCACCTCAGCAACATTTGCCTCTTTTGCAATCTCCTTGGTAGTTGTTCCAAGATAGCCCTTTTGGGAAAAAAGTTTAAGAGCAGATTCTAAAATTCTGTCTTTAGTAGATTTCATGTCAGTAATTACTAACATACCTCAAAAAAAAAGACAAAGTCAAGAAAGAGTTTGTTAAAATATTAATATGTTTGAGTTATCAGATGTGCCCCCATCTCCCGGAGTATACATATTCAAGGACAGAAAAGGAAGAGTTATTTATGTAGGCAAAGCTAAAAATCTTCGCAATCGTCTTAGAAGCTACACCCAAGAGAGAGAAGTGGACCCGAGAAAATTAAAAATGCTCTCTCAGATCAAAGATTTCTCCTACATTGTTACATCCAATGAATTTGAGGCTTTAGTTCTTGAATGTAATTTAATAAAGCAATACAGACCTCCGTTTAATGTTGTTTTAAGGGATGATAAAAATTATCCTTACTTGCGAATCACGATGACTGAGCAATGGCCCAAAATTGAGGTTGTAAGAAGACCCAGAAAAGATGGGAATCTGTATTTTGGACCTTATGTTCCTGCTCAATCAATGTGGGAAGCCCTTTCTTTTATAAGAAGAAATTTTCCCATACGAACATGTAAATACAGTCTTAACAAGATCATGAGACCATGTATTCAGTATCAGATGAAAAGATGCCCTGCACCATGTGCAGGACTTATCAGTAGAGATGAGTATATGAAGGGAGTTGAAGAGGTAATTCTTTTTCTCAAAGGACAGAAAGCAGAGCTTATTAAAACCCTTTATGATAAAATGAAAAATCTTAGTGAGAAATTAAAGTTTGAAGAAGCTGCACAAGTTAGGGACCAAATTAAAAGGTTGGAGAGAATTTTTGAACAACAAAGAGTTATCTCAGTAAATCTTGATGATTTGGATTTAATAGGAATTTATAAGGATAGTGAAGAAATGAAGCCGTCAGGGACAGTTTCCTATTCTCCAATCAGTGTCAATGTTCTTTTTGTAAGAAATGGCTTTCTTGTAGGTTCAAAAAACTATCTTATAAAAAAAGCTCTTTATGAAAGCGAAGATGAGCTCATTCGTTCAATAATTGAAGCACTATATTTAAAGGATGAGCTGATACCACCAAAAACTATTCTTCTTCAAAACCTTCCTGAGCAAATAAATGATATTTCCGCATGGCTTGAAAGTATTCGTGGAGATTCTGTTGAAATTAGAAAACCACAGACAGAAGAAGAATCAAGAATTATGGATATGGCTCTGACAAATGCAAAGATTCATTTAAAAACTAAGGCATTGGGAATTGAAAAAACTCTTGAAGAGCTGAGAGAAAGGCTACAACTTGAAGAACCTCCATCAAAAATTGCCGCCTTTGATATTTCAACGCTTTTTGGAACTCATTCTGTTGGTAGTTTTGTTTACTGGGAAGATGGAGAGTTTAACAAAAGTTACTATCGGCATTTAAAGATAAAGGAAACAGAAGGGATTGATGATTACTCTTCAATGCATGAGGCTGTTATGAGAGTTGTAAAAAAATTTGATGCCGAAGAAGGAATTGCAAAACCTGACATAATCCTGATAGACGGTGGAAAGGGACATCTAAACACTGCCTTAAAGGTCATGGAAGAGCTTAAAGAAAAAATAAATATTTTTGCCATTGCAAAAGACCCGGACAGACTTTTCTTGCCGAATGGAGAAGAGATATTTTTAGACGATAAAAAGCCATCCAGTCTACTTTTAAGAAAAATCAGGGATGAGGCCCATAGATTTGCAATTTCTTATCATAAAAAACTAAGAAAAAAGTCCACCTTTGAGTCAGTCCTTGAAAAAATTAAAGGTATAGGAAAAAAAAGAAGAATTACATTGCTAAGACATTTTGGAAGTATTCAAAAGATAAAAAATGCTACTGCAGAGGAAATTGCTTCTTTGCCTGGATTTAATCTAAAATTAGCACAAAGAGTATTAGAGGAGCTTAAAAATTTTTCTTAAGAAATTCATCCGCCAGTTCCATATAAGCAATTGTTCCAGAAGCATTAGGAGCATAAAAAACAGCAGGAATCCCGTTTATTACGCTTTCAGCAAGTGCTATATTTCTTGGTATAACAGTTTCAAACGTTTTTGAGCGGAAAACTTTCTTTATGTCTTCTGATATGTTTCTACTTAATGTAAGATGTTTGCTAAACATGGTAAGGAGAATTCCTTCAAGCTCAAGGGACTCATTAAAGTTTCCTTTGATTCTCCAGAGTAACTTTATAAAGATTCGTAGAGCCTCCAATGCAAAATGCTCACACTGGACAGGAATTAAAACAGAATCAGCAGCAGATAAAGCAGTAAGAGTAAGAAAGGAAAAAGAAGGTGGACAATCAATAAAAATGTAGTCAAAGTCATTTTTGATTTTTTCAAGTAACATCCTTAATTTTTTTTCTCTTTCTTCAGAATCAAATATTTCAATTTCAGCCATAAAAAGGTCAATTCTTGCAGGAATAACGAAAAGATTGTCAATACATTGAATGATGACATCTTTAAAGTCAGCTTTTTGTGTATAAAGCTCATATAGCCCTTGAATTTTCTCGCCGTTTCGCCTAATTCCAAATCCAGTAGTAAGACTTGCTTGGGGGTCTGAATCAATTACAAGAACCCTTTTCCCCTTAACTGATAGGCAAGCAGAAAGATTTATAGCGGTTGTTGTTTTGCCTACTCCACCTTTTTGACTTGCAATTGCTATGATTTTCCCCATATTTTTTTAATAAGCTCGTCTTTGGCATCTTCAAAGGTTGCTTTAATTCTGTATCCAGCGGCATTTTTATGCCCACCGCCTCCAAATTCCCTCGCAATTGAGCTTACATCCATATCACCCTTAGAACGAAGACTTACTTTATAGAATCCTTCTTCAATTTCTCTAAAAAGTGCTGCTATCTGTATATCATTTAAAATTCTTAAAAACTCTACAAATCTCTCAGTATCAGGCTCAGATGTTTTAGTTTCATCAAAATCTTTTTTAGTTATACAGCCTATGACAATGGGTGGAATTATTTCAACTCTGTTGAGCATTTTTACAAAAAGTTGAAATCTTTGTTCATGCCACATCTCAAAACAGTTTTGATAAATAAAAGAAGGTTTAACACCTGCTCTTACAAGTTCAGCTGCGATTGAAAGAACCTTGTCTGAAGTGTTGTCAAATTGAAAATTGCCTGTATCAACAATAATTGCTGTATAAAGGGCTGTTGCCATATCTGGACTTATATCAATATTGAAGTGCTTTATCAATTTATAAATCATAATACCTGTTGCAGCTTCTTCAGGCTCTATCCATTTTAAGGCATTAAAGTCATTTTTTTTGTCTTCAATGTGATGGTCAATGATGACTCTTTTGCCAGAAAAATTTTTCAAACTTGCAATAAGATTTTTATCATTGTTTACACGGGATGGATTATTACAATCAACCAGAACTAAAACATTAAAAGCTTCAGGAGTAAGTTTTTTGAGGTCTTTAAGATTATCAATATGTGGAAGAAATTTATACTGCAAGGGTATTGGCTGCTCTGTATATACTTCAGCTTTCTTATTAAGATTTTCTAATAGAAGTTTTAAAGCAACTGCTGAGCCAAAGGCATCTCCATCTGGAGTTGTATGGGTTAGGATTAAAAAATTGTCCTCTTTTTTTAATGTTTCAACTATTTCAAGGAAGCTCAAGCTTCCTCCGAAGATTTTTTTATTTCTCTGAGAAGTTTATCAATCCTAAATCCTCTGTCTATGGATTCATCGTAAACAAACTCAAATGTGGGGATTATTTTTATTCTGAGCCTTTTTGCTATTTCACCCCTCACAAATCCCTTTGCCTCATTTAGAATCTGAAGAGTTAAAGTTTTGTCTTCTTCTTTTAGCACTGTGAAAAAAACTTTTGCATGCCTTAAATCATCAGTAATTTCAACTGCTGTTAGTGTTATTAAGCCAAGTCTTGGATCTTTAATCTTGTGTAAAACAATATCGGCAACTTCTTCTTTTAACAGTTCGCTTAATCTCTGAGACCTTTTGTATGGTCGCATTTTTAAAATTCTTTGGTTATTTTTTCTAAGACATAGTTTTCAAGAATATCGCCTTCTTTTATGTCATTGAAATTTTCAATTGTCAAACCACACTCATAACCTGCCTGAACTTCTCTAACATCCTCTTTAAATCTCTTTAAAGAACTTATTTTGCCCTCGTAAACAACAATGTTGTCCCTTATAACTCTAATTCCATCACTTGCCCTTGATATTACTCCATTCAATACATAGCATCCTGCAACTGTTCCAACTTTGGAAATCTTGAATACTGCTCTTACTTCAGCTCTTCCAAGAATCTTCTCCTTTATCTCAGGTTGAAGCATTCCTGCGAGAGCCTTTTTCACATCCTCAATGACATCATAAATAATACTATAAAGTTTTATCTCAACTCCAAGATTTTCGGCTAACTCTTGAGCCTTTGTCTGCGGTCTTACATTAAAGCCAATGATAATTGCATTCGCAGTTGCTGCAAGGTTAACATCACTTTCAGTAATTCCACCAACAGCAGCATGAAGAACCTTAACTTTGACCTCAGGATGGGTAATGTCCTCAACAGCTTTCTTTAAAGCCTCAACTGAACCCTGCACATCTCCTTTGATAATTAGATTGAGGTCCTTTACTTCTCCCTCTTTGATTTTCTCATATATATCCTGAAGTGTTATCTTCTGTGCCCTTTGCATTTCTGCAAGTCTCTTTTTCTGAGCCCTTAAATTTGCTATTTGACGGGCAACTTTTTCATCTTCAACAACGTTAAAAACATCTCCTGCCTGTGGAACTTCTTCAAAGCCAATAACTTCAACAGGCGTTGAGGGCGGAGCTTCGTTTACTCTTTTTCCAGTATCATCAATCAATGCCCTTACTTTGCCATAAGTAGTTCCTGCAACAAAGGCTTCTCCAATCCTTAGCGTTCCGTTCTGTACAATCAATGTGGCAACAGGTCCGCGCCCTTTATCAAGCCTTGACTCAATAATTGTACCTACTGCAGATCTGTTTGGATTTGCCTTTAGCTCCATAATCTCTGCTTGAAGAAGTATCATTTCAAGGAGATTCTCAATACCGATACCTTTTTTTGCTGATATGTCAACAAATATATTCTGCCCTCCCCATTCTTCAGGAATAATTCCGTAGTCACTTAACTGAGTTCTTACTCTCTGGGGATTTGCTTCAGGCTTATCTATTTTGTTCACTGCAACAATTATAGGAACATTTGCAGCCTTTGCATGGTTAATTGCTTCAATAGTCTGAGGCATTACTCCGTCATCAGCAGCTACAACAAGAACAACAATGTCAGTTACCTTTGCTCCTCTTGCTCTTAAAGCTGTAAATGCCTCGTGTCCTGGTGTGTCAAGAAAGGTTATATCTTTACCCTGCAAGGTAACCTTATACGCACCAATATGCTGGGTGATGCCACCTGCTTCCTGCTCAGTTACCTTTGTTTTTCTTATAGCATCAAGCAAAGAAGTTTTTCCATGATCAACATGTCCCATTACAGTTACAATCGGTGGTCTTGGCTTTAATGCCTCAGGTGCATCCTCAATTTCTTCTATTATATCCAGTTCTTGAGTTTGAGCAAGTTCAATTTTTACTCCAAAACTCTCTGCAACAATCTGTGCAGCATCTAAATCAACTGGTTGGTTGATTGTTGGCATATAGCCAAGTTCCATAAACTTTTTGATTACATCTGAAACCTTCTGACCTATCAACTCTGCAAACTCTTTTACTGTTGTTCCTTCTTCAAGTTTTAGTGATTTTTTTCTTGGAGCTGTTATTGGCGGAGGAACTACTTCTTCCTTTTTATTTTTATCTTTGACTTTCTTCTGTTCCTTGATGTCAAGCCATTTTTTAGGTTCAACCTTTTTAGGTGGTATTTTAGCAGAGATAGGTTTGGGCTTTATTTTCTCAATTTTTTCAAAGGATATCTCTCTTCTAAATCTTCCTGGAAGGGTAAATTCATCTTCTTCTTTTACTTCCTCTTCTATAATTTGTTTTGGTGATATTTTAGGCTTTTCTGAAATCTTCTGTTGTTCTTTATCTTCAAAGCTTGTAGGCTTTGTCTCAGGAACAATCTCTTCCTTTGGTTTTATCTGTTCCTCTTTTTTTTCAATTATTTTTTCTTCCTTCTTTTCTTCAATTTTCTCTTCTTTAACAGCTTCTTTTTCTTCTCCTTTAAAATGCCTCTTAATCTTTTCTATCTCATCAGGCTCTATCCTAATGTTGGTAGTGCCTTTCTTGAATTGAACATTTCGTAACTCTTCAACATATTTAACAATCTCTGAAGGTTTAACTCCGATTTCCTTTGCTAATTCAATACTTTTTACAGCAGTATCTGACATAAACTTTTCGCCCTCCTTGTCAACAACTCAATAAAATGTTATCATAAATAAATAAGTCTATGCAAATTGAAGGAGGATTGTTATATGGCAATTTGTTATGTTTGTGGTAAGAAAAAGGTAGTAGGACAAAATGTAAGTCATGCCAACAACAAAACAAAAAGATATTTTTATCCAAATCTGCAAAGAATGAAAATCATCACAGAAAAGGGTCCAAAAAGAGTTCATGTTTGCACAAGATGCCTTCGTTCTGGTTATGTTCAAAAGGCAGTTTAATTTATAGTTTACTTGTTAATGGAAAAATTATCCTCTATACTAACACCGATTTTTAATAGCATAGGTTTTGAGGATGCGGTAGTATTGAAAATGTTGAGAAAGCAATGGGATAGCATTTTTAATGCTCCCATTGCAAAACATACTTTTCCAAAAGAAATAAAGGAGAACACTTTAATCGTAATAGTAGATTCAAATGCTTGGCTTAATGAGCTGATACTCCTAAAGGATGACTTTTTAAGTAAGTTACTTAAATATGGGATTAAAGATGTTGTTTTTAAATTTGGCAGAATTTATAAACAACGAAAAAATAGGAAATTTGAAAATAAGTTGCGGGAATTATCAGAAGAACAAAAATGCTGGATTAATAATGTTTTAAAAGATGTGAGAGAAGAAGAAATAAAATTGATGATGAAAAATGTCCTGACAAAATATTTGATTTATATAAATTCTCACAAATAAAGGAGAAAAAAATGAATGATTTTGATTTTATCTACAAAGAATATTCAGATGAAGAGAGCAAAATTTATGAGAAAGCTATGCAGGAAATTTTGCTAAACATTAAAAACGGTATGAGTTTTCAGGAAGCCATTGACAAGGTAGAAGTATCAGAGCCTGAATTAAAAGCTTTTATAGAGGATGATGCCCTTAAAATTCTTATAGCTGAGCTTTGCTATGTCTCAAAGATTCCCTTTGAGGAACTTGCCAAAATGCTTGGACTTCCAATTGAAAGGGTAAGAGAGGCAAATTTTGAAATGCTGGAAGACATTGAAATGACACTTAATAACACTTTCAATAAAAATAAGAGGGCTGGCAATGCTTAGAAAAGTTAAATTATATTCATTAAGCACTTGTCCTGTATGTAAAAAGGTTAAAAATTTACTTAACTCTAACAATGTTGACTACGAATTAATAGAGGTTGACCTCCTTGAAGGTGGAGAGCAATGGGTAGCACTTAAGGAGCTTAAAAAGATTAATCCCGATGAGACATTTCCTACTGTTATTGTTGAAAAGGCAGTTGTAGGATTTGATGAGGAGGCTTTGAAAAAGATTTTGGAAATATAAAATGGATAAAGAGAAGCTTTACGAAATTCTAAATAAATTTGCCATTTCTAAAGGATTAGAGCTAAACAAAGACAAAGATTTTGTAATGGAGCTAATTGAAGGACTTCTAAAAAATGAGCAAAGATTTGGATATCGTTCCTGTCCATGTAGACTTGCATCTGCAGACAAGGAAAAGGACAAAGATATCATCTGCCCTTGCATTTACAGTGAAGAAGATATAAAAGAATACGGCAGATGTTACTGTGGACTGTATGTTTCAAAAGAATTTAATGAAGGTAAAATACCATACAAAGTTGTGCCAGAAAGAAGGAAAAAAACAGATAAATAAAATGAGGGAGGTGATATTATGATTTGGGAAGAGCTTTTAAGCTTTGAAGATATTAAAAAAGAACCTTACTATATTCAGAATATTCTCTGGGATTTTGATCCCACAAAGATAATGGAGCCAATAATTATTCAGGAAGGTTCAAATATTGTATGTAAGGAGCCTGTGAAGGGATATGTTTTTTACATTGAAACCTCAGGTAAAAAGCCAGAACTATTTTTAATGATGCAGAAAGCTAATTATTTCAGTGAGACAATTGCTAAGATAGAAGAAATACCGGAAGAGATGCTAAAAGAAGCTATAAATGAAAACGAACATCTCATAAAATATAACATCTGCCCAATTAACGACAAAATCAAGAACTGGCTAAAAAAAGAATTAGGCTTGATATAATAAGGTCTTGATTTAGCTTTTTAAAAGCTCATAAAAGTTGTGGATTGTGAGGAAATTGTCGGATTTTTTCGGTTTAGATTTGGAACTTGATACTGCCCTAAGGATTGGAAGTTTAACTCCAGAATTTTTGGCTGTGTGAAGAATTTCTTCGGTGTCGTCTATAAACATTGAATTTTCTAGCTCAAAATGAATTATTTCAGAGAGTTTTTTCCAAAAATCAGTTTTCTCCTTTGGGCAACCTATATCAAAGCATGTAAATGTAGAGTGAAAATATTTATGTAATCCAGTTTTTTGTAATTTTAGCTCCATGACCTTGTTGTGAGCATTGGTGACAAGATAGACCTTTTTACCATTGGAGCTGATGAATTTTAAAAAGTCCTCAGTATCAGGGTGGGGTTTGATAAGATGAGAAACTTCTTTCTTTAGATTAAAGATATCAAGTCCTGTTTTCATACTCCAGAAATCAATGTCAGTCCAGTTTAAAGTTCCCTCTTCAGCTTTGTACATAGCAAAAAGAATTTTTTGTGACTCTTCAAAGCTTAATCCTTCTTTTTCTGCATATTTCATTGGTACATATACTTCCCAGAAGTAGTCATCATAGTATTTATCTAAAATTGTGCCATCCATGTCTAAAAGCACAAATCTTATGTCCTTAAAAACTCTCATCTTCCCTCTCAACGTACCAAGTCATATCAATATAAAATTTTGACCTCTCATAAATTAATTTTAAAATATTTCCTAAATCAAAGAACATCTCTTCAAAAAATCCAGGATTATTTATATCTTCGTTGTCAATTGTTATGGAATACATGATTTCATATTCCTCTCCAGCAATTTCGTTTCTTCCGTAAAACTCTTTTTTTATTAAAAGCGGGTCAAGCTCCTCATATTTACTTACTATTTCATCAAAAATGTCCCCTATTTCATTGTAGGACTGAACGAATGGCAAATTTATTGAAACCTCAATGTCCACAGCATAGTCAAGTTCTTCATCAAACTCAGGGTCTAACCAAGATGATAGGCTTGATTGCTCAACATTATAGGAAAAAGAAATCGTTGCAGAAAGAGGGTATGGTTGTCTAAGTTCTGGTAATGACATACTGATTTTGCTCTCTTTATTTAGGGAATACTGTTCTACAAGAGTCGCCAAATCAAATACTTCAAGATAATTTTTAGCAGATTCAACCAATCTCATTTGTAATTCTTCAAATCTTATCACGATTGCCTCCTAAATCTTGGTTAATAGAACATTATACCATTATATTAAATTAGTTTTCCCTTTTTAGCCAAACAACTCTTTGCGGGAAAGGAATCTCTATGCCCTCCTCAATAAATCTTTTTAAAATCCTCTTCCTTAGCTCATGTTGAACTATAAATTGGTCATTAACTTCACTAATCTGACATATAAGTGTAAAATCAAGAGAATTTTCGCCAAATCCTGGGATGAATCTTACAAATGGTTCAGGTTCAGGAAGAAGACCAGAAATCTCATCTAAAGCTTTTTTAGTTTCTTCTATGAGAATTTTTTCAATCTTCTCTGGATCAGAAGAATAACTTACACTGATAGGAATTAGAAGAGCCATCTTCTTTTCAGGTAAGTGATAGTTAACTAAAACACTTTGGGCGAGTTTACTGTTCGGTATAATTATCATATTATTCTGACGATTTCTTATTCTGGTGGTTCTCCATGATATATCCTCAACAAATCCTTCTTGCCCCTCATCAATCTTTACAAAATCTCCAACCCTGATTGTTTTTTCTGTCATTATATGAATTCCAGCAAAAAGATTTTCAAGCGTATCTTTAAGAGCAAGACCTATTGCTAAGCCTCCAATTCCAAGAGCGGTAATTAATGGAGCAATGGAGACTCCAAAAATGCTCAAAATTATTATAAAACCAATGAGATAGATTGCTATTTTTATGATTACATTTAATAAACTCGTTGATTGAATTGATATTTCTTTTCTCTCTATATATCTTGTAAAAAGCTGGGTAGAAACATTAGCAACTGCTATTGTGAAAAATAAGACTAACAGTGTGTGGATTATCTTAATGAGATAAAAGCTGTATTTCGTAGGAATTTCTGAAGTTTCTACAGCAACATGAAGACCTATTCCAACACACAATAATACAAATGGGGTTTTGATGGTGTTAATTATAATATTGTCAATATCTGTCTGTGTTCTGCTTGCCCATCTGTGCAGAAACTTGAACAAAAAAGCTCTAAATATAAATAAAACGCCTGTAACAACAACTACAGTTAAAAGAAAATTTGCCATATTTTTAAAATTCATTTTCTATTTTACCGAAACCAAAACCCTTTCTGTTTTTAAATGCTGAGAAAGAGCTTCATAAACCTCATCATCTGTGATGATGCTTCCACCCGGTCTTCCATAGAAAAACACTTCTGATATACCATTCACTGCAAGTC
>FWWM01004926.1_pt1 | contig 18882 bp, 24 predicted proteins | sample 2228351 | NCBI WGS metagenome assembly FWWM01 (sample SAMEA103939774, study PRJEB20133) | metagenome
TGTAAGGGTCAGGTTCACCCCTAAGGTGGTCCCCATGTCAAGGGGTATGGTATGCACCATCACCGTAGAGTGCGAAAGGCTGGACCTTTGGGAGCTGTATACGGAAACTTACAAAAAGGAGCCCTTTGTAAGGGTCTTGAGGGAACCTCCCATGACTAAGCATGTCTTGGGGACAAACCTCTGCATGCTCTACCCTCATTACGACGAAAGGTTGGGGCTTGCGGTGGTGGTCGGTGTCATTGACAATCTTGGCAAGGGGGCTTCTTCCCAGGCTGTGCAGAACATGAACATACTGATGGGGATAGGGGAAGATACGGCGCTCAAAGACTTACCCCTCTTTCCCTAAGAGCTGAGCTCTTTTCGTATTATATCCAGCAGAGCCAAGAGGGTGTTTTTTACGCTCTCCTTGTCAACGGCGGAAACGGGTAGGACAGGGATGCCCTCCTCCTCGTCTATGTCCAAGGCGGTTGCCACATCGCTCGGCGACCATGCGTTGGGTAGGTCCTGCTTGTTGGCACCTACCACTATGGGAACGGGGAAGCGCGACTGGAAGAAGTTTATAATCCTGCGGGCTTCGTGGAAGGTGGAAGGGTCGGTGCTGTCTACCAAGATGATTATACCCAGAGCGCCCTCACCCAGTATTTCCCACATAAAGTCAAACCGAGACTGCCCCGGTGTTCCAAAGAGGTAAAGCTCGTGCTCGGAGTCTATCCTTATCTTACCAAAATCCATGGCAACGGTGGTGTAATCCTTGACCCCCTTCTCTCCTGCCGCCTGCGTCCTCCTTTCTGTTTTAACGGTCTTTATCTCGCTGACCGTGTTTATAAACTGTGTTTTTCCAGCGGCAAAGGGTCCTGCAATGACTATCTTTATCTTCTTTATAACTCCCATCTCACAAGCCCCTTATCCTCTCTATAATTCTGGCGAGGAGCTCCAAGGTTATGGAAGGCTTTTGTTGCTTTTCTCTCCTCTTCCTGCGTATGGCGCCTATGGCTAAGAGGGCGTAAAGGATTCGGTCAACGGACAACCTGTCAAGGTTGGCTTCCATCCTTATGTCCGCAACAGTCTTACTGCCGTTGACGAGCTCGTAAACGGTCATCTCTTGAGGTGTCAGTTTAGCCTTTTCCACCTTCTCGTTTGCATCAGGGGTCTTCTCAAACAGGAGCATGTCGTCGGAGATGCGCCTTTCTACCTCCTCGGGGGTGAGAGTCCTACTCGCTATGAAAATAAGCTCCTCTATGGGATACTTGACGGGCACATCCTGGCTATACTCTATGAACCCCGGCGTGAAGGAGAAGGTTCCCTGCTTGCTTGAGAGCTTGGTTATGAGGAACTTCTCCAGAGTTTTTGGAAGGATGTCCTTGCTTATCCTGAGCTTGGAGAGCATCTGTTCAAAGTTTCTCTCCGCGTACACCCTGAATATCCTGTCTATGGGTCTTGAGAAGACTATTTCTCCGTCCTTGACGTAATACACAACCATTATGTCCTTCCAGTCAACCACCAGTATTCCGCTCTTCCTATCCTTGGCGAGCACCTGGAATATGTCAACAAAGTTAAAAGTGCTTAGGTCACCAGTCAGTGCCATACGCTTCCTCTTATATCATACTTTTGAGTTTGTCCTGGGTTTTCCTTATCTCCATAAGGATTAAACCGAGCTTTGCGTTGTTGTCCGCAAGGACTACCAGAACTGCTTCCTGCCCTATACCGGTGAGGACCACGTAACCGTTCTGCCCCTTTATGGTCACCTGTTCCAAAAGCCCCTTGTGGAGCTCTTCAGACACTCTCTCACCCAGCGACAGGATGGCAGCGCTCATGGCCGCTATTCTATCCTCTTCCATACCGGGCTTTAACACGGAAGATACCGGTAGCCCATCCGCAGACACCAGAGAAGCACCCTCCAAGCCTGTGTTCTTGATAAGCTCTTGAAGGACCTGCGTATACCTGTCCATCTTTCCCTCCTTATGCTTACTTGATTAAATATTATATCCCAAAAATCAAACGGTCGTACATAAAGCCTATAGAGGTTGAGAGCAAGAACCAGCAGGTTGCGTACAGCAGAACGAGCCTTTTGGGTAAAAAGCCCATGGTCGCAAGTATGGTAGGAAGGCATATCCCACTGCTTGCAAGCATAAAGGTCAGAGCATTGCCCTGAGTAAAGCCTACCTGCATTAGAGCCTTTGCTATGGGAACATCTTCACCGGAGCATACATAGATAGGTATAGAGATTAAAGATATGAGGGGATAGGAGAGTAAGGTCCCCGATACGTATCTGACCAACTCGGGAGGTGTGCCAATGCGGATGATGGTGGCTATGATTATGCCCAAGAGGATATACTTACCCAGGAGCTTGATGTTTGATGAGAAGGATTTTAAAAACAGTGTGTGCTTACTTGTCCCATCCTCACGGTGGGACATACTCAGAGCTGGGGGTTTCCTAAATAAGAAATGTATAGAATAAGCCACAATCAGGGCAAAGGCAAAGGTTCCTAAGGTTCTAACCAGGGCCATCTTCCAACCGAATAGACCGTAGGTAAGGATGATGGTCGCGGGCGATACTATGGGAGCAACCATAAGAAAGGAAACGACGGGTGCATAGGACCTGCTCCAGCTGTTTATCATCAACGCCACGGGCAACATGGAGCAGGAACACACGGGAAGGACACCTCCCAACATGCCCGTTAGCACGGGAGCCAAAAAGGGTCTTCCCATAAGCTTATGAAACCACGAGAAGCTCACATAAGCCTGTATGAAGCTTGTTATAAAGAGGGCGAGCAGAAAGTAGGGTAGTATGTCCAACAGGTAGTCAAGAAAGACACGGAAAAACTCCCAGATAAAGCTCATACTCTTTACTATACTTCCATGTATACTATTTTCCATGGTTAAAAGTCAGCCTATCCAGCCCTTTCTCAAGGGTTATGCCCCTTTGGTGATTTCCTTTATCCTCTGGCTGGGGGTTATCATAGTAGGGCTTTTCCACATGGAAGAGAGGGGCTTTCTCTTCTACACAGCCCTCGCTGTTTCCAGCTTAGCCTTCACCCTTGCACTCCTTGACTTCTTTGTAAGAGCTTTGAGGGAACTTCTGGAGGACTACAGAAGGCGCAAAAGCGTGTTGGGGCTTTTTTATGACTTTTTCTCATCCATCAAGCTTGCGGTCTTCATAATGATAGCCCTTGGCATACTCTCCATGCTGGGCTCTACCTATATACAGCAAAACCAACCTATAGAGTTTTACTTGGACAGGTTCGGTGCGGACCTGGGGCTTTGGTTCTGGAAGCTTTGGCTCACGGATGTGTTCAGCTCATGGTATTACATAGCTTTTATAATCCTCCTTGCGGTAAACCTGATAGTTTGCTCCATAAAGAGGCTTCCTAGGGTGTGGGTCTCCACCTTTACCAAGGAGAGGTTTCAAAGGCTGGACGAACACATGCAAAAACACCTAAAGCCCATAGAAATCCATGCAAAGGTAAGTCCGGACAGGCTCGGTGCTTTTTTGAACCGTCTGGGTTTTAAAGTCTACGTGCAAGAAGAAGGAGACAGGGTCTACATGTATGGAGAGAAGGGTAGGTATTCGCGCCTGGGTGTCTACATCGTCCACATAGGACTTCTGGTCATAATGGCGGGGGCTCTCTTGGATGCGCTCACGGGTATAAGGGGGACGGTTATAGTGGTGGAGGGTTCCAAGAGCGATGTGCTACGAGACACGTCAAGGAACAAAGCCTATCAACTACCTTTTCAGATACAGGTGGACAAGTTTTACATCATCACCTACGAAGAGGAGGCAAGGCGGAAGGGTAAAAAGGTGGACCCCTCCATAAAGAACGCGGTAGCAAGCTTTGAAAGCGACCTTAGGATAATAGAAAACGGCGTTGAGGTGGCAAAGGGCAAGACCGCTGTGAACTCTCCCTTTGATTACAAGGGCTACAGGATATTTCAGGCTACCTACGGGCTGACCGGGGAGGTGGGAAAGGTCAAGCTGGCTGTCTTTGACAGGGAAAGGCTATCAAAAGAGAAGGACCCCAAGTCCGCCTTCATGGGTGATTTGGAAGTAGTAAACGGAAAGGTTGCGGAGTTCAAGGATATGCTCATAGCCATAGACCGTTCCACCATAAACATAGAGGACGAAAACAAGGGCATGCAGGGTGAGCTAAAGCCCGCAGTGATGCTCAAGGTCCTCAAAGACCGCAACTCTCACGATGTTCCTGTGGTTTACTCTCCCGAGCTTACCACCTTGGCTTACTTCCAACTACAGAAACTTAGAGACTTTCCTTACATATTCTTCATGGTAGAGGCAGAACCCCAATACTTTAGCGGATTACAGGTCTCTAAAAAGCCCGGCACGTGGGTCATATGGCTGGGTTCCATACTTGTGGTAGGGGGGATGCTCCTGGCTTTCTACACCGTTCACAGGAAGGTATGGGTAAGGCTGGAAGGTGGCAAGATGTTGGTTGCCTTTTGGTCTCACAAGCTCAAGGAAGAGTTTAAGAAGAGCTTTATAAGAGAGCTGGAGGCTCTAAAGCATGAGAGTGCTTCTACTGGAAAATAACCTGATGATGCTCAGCAGGATTAGAGCTTCCCTCCAAGGCTACGAGGTTCACGCCAACAAAGATTACGAGGGTGAGGAGGTGGCTTTGATAAACCTGGAGGCTTTCCCCGTGGAAAAGGTCAGGGAGCTAAAACAAAAGGGAGCTTATGTGATAGGTTACTGCGGTCATAAGAACACACCGCTTATGGAAAAAGCCCGTCAGGCTGGAGCGGACGCGGTCATACCCAACAGCCAGGCGGTAAGGGTGGGAGAGCTCATAAGGAGTCTTATAAAGTGAGGAAGTTTCTGCTGTTGTGGCTTGTCTCCATAGCCTTTTCTTCCGAGGTGTGTATAAAGGTGGAAAACCCCTACCCTGAGCCTTACCTTGGCATCGCCATCAGAAAAACCTTAGAGAGGGCTGTTTTGGAAAGCGGTAAGTCCTTAGGCTGTTCTCAGAGTGCCAAGGAGCTAAGGGCTTATGTAAAGGAGCTCAAGGAAGAGCCCATAGCCTACACACCCCAGCAGAGGGTAAGCGCCTACAACCTGAGGTTGAGCATATCTCTGAAAACGGACAGCGAGGAAAGGACATACACACAAGGCGTTTCCTACTCCCAGCCCACGGGTGCCCTTGGAAACCTACCGCGCAGACAGGCTATTGACACCATCCTGAGTATAATATACTTAGACATGCTCCAAGACCTGAAAAGGAGGTTTTGACATGCTACTTAACTACGAAAGCAACAAGAGTATAGAAGATCTCAGGAATGCCATAGAGGAGAAGGCTAAGTCCAAAGGGTTTGGTGTAATGTCGGTTCACGAGGTGTCCACGATTTTGAAAAACAAAGGAGTGCCCATATCTTACCAGTGTGTGATAATAGAGGTTTGTTCCCCAAGACACGCCAGCCAAGTGCTCTCAAAGAATGCCTACATCTCAACCGCTATGCCCTGCAGGATAGCAATCTTTGAAAAGGACGGAAAGCGTGTAGTATCTACCATGGCACCCACGCTCATGCTTGAGATGTTCAACGAGCCGGAGCTCAAGGGTGTGGCGGAGGAAGTGGAAAAACTCATGAAGGAGATAATAGAGGAGTCCATCTGAGTGGATGATATCCAGTTTATGAGGATGGCATTGGACCTTGCCAGAGAGCGTAAGGGTCTGACCCATCCCAACCCTACGGTGGGTTGTGTCATAGTAAAGGATGGGAGGATAGTAGCCAAGGCTAACCACGAAAGGGCGGGCTCTCCCCATGCGGAAGCCAAAGCCTTAGAGCTTGCCGGAGAAGAAGCCAAAGGCTCAACCCTTTATGTGACCCTGGAACCCTGCACCCACTTTGGAAAAACACCCCCCTGCACCGACGCCATCATAAAAGCAGGAGTAAAGAGGGTTGTTATCACAGTCCTTGACCCGAACCCCATCGTAGGCGGAAAGGGTGTTGAGAAGCTCAAAAGGCACGGCATAGAGGTTGACGTGGGTCTTTTGGAAGAGCAAGCAAAGGAGCTCAATGAGGACTTTTTCACCTACATAACCCAAAAAAGACCCTACATAACCCTCAAGTTCGCCCAGAGCGTAGACGGGAAGACAGCCTTGGAGAACGGTGAGAGTAAGTGGATAACCTCCCAAGAGTCAAGAAAACATGCGCACACCCTTAGAAGGGAAGCAACCGCAGTGCTCGTCGGCATAAACACCGTCCTGAGGGATGACCCCCTTTTGACGATAAGGCACGTAAAGAGTGAAAAACAGCCCATAAGGGTGGTTTTGGACCCTAACTTAAAAATTCCTTTCTCCGCCAAGTTGGTAAAAGACAAATCTGCCAAGACTCTGATAATAACCGCAAAGGAGGACAGGGAAAAGATAAGGGCTTTGGAAAAGGAAGGTGTAGAGGTCCTTATGGCTCCGGTCAAAGAAGGTAGGTTGGACCTGCACGAGGTCCTCAGAGAGCTCTACTTTAAGGAAATCATGCACATCCTTGTTGAGGGAGGGTCTATAACTTCTACAAGCTTTGTAAGGGAGGGTCTCTTTGACAGGGTATGGGTCTACGTAGCACCCATCTTGATAGGCAAGGGCAAGACCCTTGGAGACATAGGCATAGGGAGTCTTTCGCAAGCGCCCAGGCTCAAGCTCAGGAGGGTCCAGACCTTGGAAGAGGACATAGCCATAGAGTATGTAAGGGCATGAGAATACTCTTTATGGGAACGCCACAGTTTGCAGTGCCTAGCCTAAAGATACTGATAGAGAACTTTCAAGTGGTGGGGGTTGTAGCCCAGCCGGACAAGCCAGCCGGTAGAGGTCAAAAGCTCACACCACCGCCCACCAAGCTTTTAGCCCTTGAGTACTCCATAGAGGTCTACCAACCCACAAAAAAGTCCGAGCTCATAGGCATAGTTCGAGAGAAGAAACCCGATTGTATAGTGGTGGTAGCCTACGGGAAGATACTACCTCCGGAGGTCATAAGCTATCCCACTTACGGATGCATAAACCTGCATGCGAGCCTACTGCCCAAGTATAGAGGTTCCGCACCCATCCAGAGGGCTATCATGAACTCGGAGAAGATAACCGGAAACACGGTTATGCTCATGGACGAAGGCATGGACACAGGACCCATCCTCTCCTACGAGGAGGAAGTCATAACTGACGAAGACAACGCCGTCAGCCTTGCAGAACGCCTCTCCGTAAAGGGAGCAAATCTCCTTTTAAAAACCATCAAAGACTGGTTTGAGGGTAGGATAGAACCCATACCCCAAGACCACAGCCAAGCCACCTACGCTCCACCCATACTGAAGGAGGAGTACCGTATATGCTGGAAGGCTGGCGCCCAAAGCATACACGACAGGATAAGGGGTCTTTATCCCAACTGTTATGCTCTACTGCCTGACGGTCAGAGGGTTAAAATCCTAAGGACAAGACCAGTGGAAGGAGAAGGAGAGCCCGGGGAGGTTTTAGACAAGAAGAGGTTTATAGTAGCATGCGGTAAGGGAGCCTTAGAAATCCTCGAGCTTATAAACCCTAAAGGTAAAAGGATAAGCGGTGAGGAATTTATGAGGTCTTACAAGTTTGATAATCTACCACTTGCCAAAGTGGAGGGCCCATCCGAAGAAGGTAAAGGCTAAGGAAAGGAGGGTAACCGCAAGGACGTGCAAGAAGAGGTCTAAAAGGCTTCCTCTCCCGCCCTTGATAGAGGGTATTACTCTAAACCTAGCATCTATAGCAAGGGCTATCGTAAGGAGAAGTGCTATAAGCTTTCCCAGCAGAGCCCAGTTGTTTATCCAACCACTCGGTGGAAGCATGAGCAGTCCCATACTCACACCGGTAATGACCGCCACGACCAGAGACGGTATGCCCAGTTTCTCATACCTGCTTTCCAACTCAAGCAGGATAGAACTATCCTTTTTTATGAGAGCCTCATAAGCGTACCTTAGGACCACTATGTGTCCGCCTATCCACACTGAAGCGGTAAGCACATGCAAAAGCTGAAGAGGCTCGTACATGGTTATAATAATATACTCCATGCTAAAACGAACCCATTACTGCGGTCATCTATCCTCGGTTGATGTAGGCAAGGAAGTAACCCTCTGCGGTTGGGTCCACAGGGTAAGAAACCACGGAGGAGTGGTCTTCATAGACCTTAGGGATGTCTCCGGCATAGTTCAGGTGGTGGTTGAGGAAAGGCTTACTCCCCACGCTTACGAGCTTGCCGACTCCCTAAGGAGTGAGTATGTAGTGTGCCTTAAAGGAATGGTAAGGAAAAGACCGCCTGGGACGGAAAACCCAAAGCTCAAGACGGGTGAGATAGAGGTCTTATGTGAAAACTTAGAGCTTTTGAATACTTCCGAAACCCCACCCTTCCCCATAGATGAAGAGACCCCCATTTCGGAGGAGATAAAGCTCAAATACCGTTTTCTTGACCTCAGAAGACATAGCATGAAGGAAAACATCCTCTTCAGGCATAGGCTCTACCAGATTACCAGAAACTACATGGTGGAGAATAACTTTATAGAGATAGAAACGCCTTTTCTGACCAAGTCTACGCCGGAGGGAGCCAGGGACTTTATAGTCCCATCAAGGCTACACCCAGGCAAGTTCTACGCCATGCCCCAGTCTCCCCAGCTTTTTAAGCAGATTTTAATGGTTGCTGGCTTTGACAGGTATTTTCAGATAGTCAAGTGCCTCAGGGACGAGGACCTAAGGGCGGACAGACAGCCCGAGTTTACCCAGATAGACTTTGAGATGTCCTTTGTGGACGAAGAGGACGTTATGCGCATAAGCGAAGGGTTGATTCATAGGCTTTTTAAGGAGCTCTTGGGTGTTGAGATAGAGCTTCCCCTTGAGAGGCTCTCCTATAAAGAAGCCATGGAGAGGTTCGGCTCTGACAAGCCCGACAGGCGCTTCCGTCTTGAGCTTGTAGACCTCACGGACATATTCCAAAACACGGAGTTTAAAGTCTTCAGAAGTGCCATAGAGAAGGGCGGTGTGGTCAAGGCTATAAACTTCAAAGGCTCAGACCTTTCACGCAAAGAGATTGATGAGCTCACCCAGTTTGTCCAGACCTTGGGAGCTAAAGGTCTTGCTTGGATAAAGGTGGAAAAGGACAGGCTTAACTCTCCCATAGTCAAGTTCTTCGGTGAGGAGGAGACCGCAAGGCTCTTAGAAAGGGTAGAGGCTCAGGAAAAGGATGTCATATTTTTCTCCGCCGACAAAAATGAAACCGCATACAAAATCCTTGGAGCCCTCAGGCTTCACATAGGCAAGAAATTCAATCTTATAGATGAGAATAGGTTTGACATCTTCTGGGTTGTAGACTTTCCCCTCATGGAGTGGGACGAAGAGGAGGGAAGGTTCGTGTCTCTGCACCATCCCTTTACCGCGCCCGTGGAGGAGGATGTGCCCCTCTTGGAGCAGGCTTTAAGGACCGAAGACCTTGAAGAGAGAAAAAGGCTCGTGCATTCGGTAAGGGCGAGGGCTTACGACCTTGTTATAGACGGCTACGAGGTGGGAGGAGGTTCTATTCGTATACACAGGCAAGAAGTTCAGGAGCTCATCTTTAAGCTCTTGGGAATCTCAGAAGTGGAGGCTCAGGAAAAATTCGGATTCCTGCTTAGGGCTTTAAAATACGGAGCTCCACCCCACGGTGGGCTTGCCTTTGGCTTGGACAGGCTCGTAGCCATAATGAGAGGTCTTGACTCCATAAGGGACGTGATAGCCTTTCCCAAGACCCAAAAGGGCATATGCCCCCTCACGGGAGCTCCCGATTACGTGTCTCCAAAACAGCTCAAAGAAGTTCACATAAGGGTGGTAGAATGAGGGCGCTCATATCCGTCTATTACAAGGAAGGCATTTTGGAGCTCGCCAGGGCTCTTGAGTCCGCAGGCTATGAGATAGTCTCCACCGGAGGGACAGCCAGACATTTGGAAGAAGCGGGCATTAGGGTAATCAAGGTGGAAGACATCACGGGCTTTCAGGAGATTTTGGACGGGAGGGTAAAAACGCTCCATCCTGCCATCCACGGAGGCATCCTCTTCAGGAATTACGTTGAAGAGGATGTAAGGCAGATAAAAAGTTTGGGTATAAAGCCCATAGATGTCGTCGTGGTAAACCTATACCCCTTTGAGGAAAAAGCCCAAGAGAACCTTCAAGAGAAGGAGCTTTTAGAGTTTATAGACATAGGTGGACCTACACTCATAAGGGCGAGCGCCAAGAACTTCTACAGGGTGGCGGTGGTGGTAGACCCAAAGGATTACGGGTGGGTAGCCAAGAGGATAAGCGAAGGTGGGCTGACTTTGGAAGAGAGAAAACTCTTAGCGGTTAAAGCCTTTTCCTACACCGCCTATTACGACGCCTTAATATCCCAGCACCTTTCTTCCCTATTTGGAATGGATGCTACCTTTGAGCATTGCGCGCTTCCCTTAAAGCTTTCAAAGGAGCTCCGATACGGGGAGAACCCCCACCAGAAGGGCTTTCTCTTTTTGAACCCCCTTGAAAGCTTGGGAATAGCAAGGGCAAGGGTGTTGCAGGGAAAAGAGATGTCCTTCAACAACTACTTGGATGCGGACTCTGCCATAAGGCTTGCATCCGAGTTTGACAAGCCGGTATGCGTAATAGTCAAACACAATAACCCCTGCGGTGTAGCCCTGGCTGAAAACCCCTTGGATGCCTTTACAAAGGCTTTTCAGTCTGACCCCGAGTCCGCCTTCGGTGGCATAGTAGCCTTTAACGACTCGGTGGACGAAATGACAGCCCAAGAGATAACCAAGCACTTCTTTGAGGTAGTGATAGCCCCGGACTTTTCCGAGCAGGCTTTGGAGCTCTTCTCCAAGAAGAAAAACCTAAGGGTAATACAACATCTTGGGCATAGCCTCTCCTTTGATGTAAAGAAGGTCTCAGGGGGCTACCTACTTCAGGATGAGGATACTCTCCTTTACCAAGAGCTCAAAATAGTCTCCAACAGAGAACCAACCGAGAGAGAGCTCCAAGACATGCTCTTTGCCTACAGGGTGTGTAAGTATGTCAAGTCCAACGCAATGGTGATTGCCAAGGATGGGATGACCTTGGGTATTGGCTCGGGAAATGTCTCCAGGGTGGACAGCCTGCGCTGTGCTATAGCCAGGGCACAGAGGTTTGGGTTTGACTTGAAAGAAAGCGTTTTGGCATCGGAGGCATTCCTTCCTTTCAGGGACAGCGTGGACATAGCCCATCAGGCGGGTATAAGCGCCATCGTACAGCCGGGAGGCTCCATAAGGGACCCTGAGGTCATCCAAGCGGTCAACGAACACCACATGGCTATGGTCTTTACCGGCATAAGGCATTTTAGACACTAAATTTAAAGCCATGAAGCTCCTGTATTTTTCCGTGGTCAGGGAAAGGCTCAAGAAAGGTGAGGAGGAACTAAACTTTAGCGGAAGTGTGAGAGAGCTGAAGGCTTTCCTCAAAGGAAGGTATCCGGAGCTTTCGGACCTTTTGGATAGCTTAAGGTTTGCGGTAAACGAAGAATACGTGGATGAAGACTATCACATAAAAGACGAGGACACCGTTGCCATCATACCCCCCGTGAGCGGTGGATGAGCTAACTATGGATAACAGCAAAAGCGCCCTAATTATAAGGCTCTCTTCTCTGGGAGACGTAGCCCTTACCTCATGCGTTATAGACCCCCTTGTAAAGAGAGGATACAAGCCATACCTTCTCACTTACAAACCTTACCATACCCTCTTTGAGGATGATAAAAGATTAGAGGTTATAGCGGTAGAAAAGGGAAAACTCTCACAGGTTTTAGAAAGGCTCAAGGGCTTTGACCTGTATGTAGACTTACACAAAAACCTAAAGACCCTTTACCTTAGGCTTAAACTTGGCGGGCGTTGGGTCAGCTACGACAAACAAGCGGTCAAGAGGAGACTGAGCGTCTACTTTGAGCGCTTTAGAAAACCCTACAGCGTGGTAAACGCATACCTGCAAGCCATAGGAGAAAAGGGGGGAAGACCTTACATAGAAGTTTCTCAGGAAAGGCTAAGGCGGTGGAAGGATGTCTTAGGCGAAGGCTTTATAACCTTAGGACCCGGTGCGCGCTACAAAAAGAAGAAGTATCTCTACTTTAAAGAGCTCTCGGAACTGCTCATAAAGGAAGGTTTTAAGGTGGTTTTGGTGGGAGGCGAAAAGGACAGAGAAGAGACCGAAGACTTTCCGGGGATTAATCTGTGCGGGGAGCTCTCCCTTGTAGATGTGCTTGCTGTGTTAAAGCTCTCTAAGGTGTTTGTTGGGAACGATTCTGGTCTTTTGCATATGGCAAGGGCTGTAAAAACCAAGTGTATCCAAATCTACGGAGGGACTCACCCCACCTTGGGTTTTTCCCTTTTTGAGGACGAGGGAAAGGTTTTCTTCAAAAACCTTGAGTGTCAGCCTTGCCACATACACGGCGCAGGCGAGTGTAAGTTTGGAGATTACAGGTGTTTAGACTTCAAGCCCGAAGAAATCTTATCCGCTATACACCAATTATCTTTATGATTACTCTTTTTCTTCTTTGCCCGTCAAACTCCGCGTAAAACACCTCCTGCCAAGGTCCAAGGTCAAGCTTGCCGTTAGTAATTGGCAAGACCACCTGAAGGTGGGTAAGTAAGTTTTTAAGATGGGCATCGCCGTTGTCCTCTCCTGTCCTATGGTGCTTGTAGTCTTCACGGAAGGGCGCTAACCTCTCCAACCACTCCCAAATGTCCTCGTGCAAACCCTCTTCATCATCTTGGACAATCACAGCAGAGGTCAGATGCATGGAAGACGCAAGACAAAGACCTTCCTTCACACCGGATTCTTCCACCGCCTTCTTTACCTCATCCGTTATCCTTATAAGCTCCCTTCTCTTTTTAGTGTTAAACGTTAGATACTTGGTGTAAGCCTTCATCCTACCATCCTTATAAAGCTCCTCTTTTTCAGCTTCTCAAGGAGCTCCTTCCTTGCGGACTCAAGCTTTTTACGGAATATCTCCTCCCTCAGGGCATCCACGTCCACACCTTCTGTGGTCTCCCTCTGCCCCAAGACACGTGCTACGTAGATATGCTTTTCATCCTCAGCAAACACCAGCTCACCCTTGGGAGCTCTCCATACCTCCACATCCAATCTCTCCACAAGCTCACCCTTGGAAACACTCAGACGCTCCACCTTTAACCCAAGAGCCTTGGCTATCTCTTCCAAGTTCTTTTCCTTCTCCATAAGATTTGCCAGCCTTTGGGCATCCCTTTTGTCAACCACAAGGAGCTCCACATCCCTTACCACCTTAACATCACCCCTTTTGAGCTTCTCCACCTCCAGCTCCAGGTCCGAGACCCTTATGTCCCTTGCCAGAAGCACATCCAGAGCTTGAGTGGCAAGGATTATGCGTCTGAGAAAGCTCCTAAGGTCCTGACTGCTTATTCCTTCTTGTTGTAGGTCCACAAAGAACTGCTCCAAGTTCTTGTTGTTAGCCTTTGCCAGGTCTGCGATCATGCGGTCCAAGAGCTCGTCCGAGACATTCCCACCTTTGCTCTCCACATACTGAGACAAAAGCCAGTCCTCCGTGAGCTTTTCTATCACCACCCTCCTGCTGTTTGTGTTGTAAAAGACCATGCCCAGTTTTACATCCGTCTCCAGAATGGGCTCGCCGTTGACCGATGCCACCACCCTGTCTACAAGCACCTGTCCCCAAGACAGGGCAAAGACTATTGTAAGGAGTAAAACTCCAAGCGATAGTTTCTTGACACCCTCTGAAGCCATTGTCTGAACACCTCCTCTCTCTTCTCCTTAAGCAGTTTTTCCCTAACCATGGGTTTGGCTTCCTCCAGGGGCATTATACCCCCACCGCTCCTGTCCACTACCCGGAGGATGAGGTAGCCCGTCCCCGTGTCTATAGGCTTGGAGACCTTCCCCACCTCATAGGGATGGAGCTGGTCTTTTACCAAGTTGGGAAGAGTCTGAATGGAGTACCACATGGGTTCTCCTTCCCTTACCTTCAAACCCGTCAGGTCCGAATCACGCAAGAGCCTGCTGTAAGCTTCGTTGGCTGTGTCTAAGTCTTCGGCGAATACCCTCCTGAGCAGAACGCGTGCGGGAATCTTAAAATCCCTGAGGTTAAGGTAGTAATAGGCGGTTATCTGATTGTCAGACACTTTTACATCCCTCGCTATGACGTCCAGTATCTTCTGCGTTATAACCTCAACCCTTACCATATCCCTGACTACAGGGCTTAGGGACAGACTTCCTATGTTTCTCCTTATGTATTCCTCAAGCTCGCCTTCCGACACCCTTATACCCATCTTCGTTGCTTCGTTAAGTATTATCCTTGACCTGGCGTACTCTATGAGGAAGTCGTTCACATCTTTGGAGCTCGCCTGAGCCACAGGCAGGTGGACTATCTCCCTCCAATAGGCGCTAAACAGGCGGTTTAACTCCTCCTTAGTTATCACCTCGTTGTTGATGCGGGCTACCACCTGAGCGGAGGACAGGCTCACAAGGAGCAAGAGCAATAAGACGAGCATGGAAAAAATGATAACACATGTGGTGGCCCAGGGCGGAATCGAACCGCCGACACCACGGTTTTCAGCCGTGTGCTCTACCAACTGAGCTACCGGGCCTCAAAATATATTATAACTCAGATTCTAAGCCCTGCATTACTTCTTGAGGTATTCCGTAGTTGTCCCTGAGCTGACCGTTGCCAAGGATTACAAACTTCTGTATGGTAAGCTCCTCAAGCGCCATAGGTCCCCTCGCGTGTATCTTATCGGTGGATATACCCATCTCCGCACCCAGACCGAACTCGTTGCCGTCGGTGAAGCGCGTAGAAGCGTTTACATAAACTGCCGCCGAGTCCACAAGCCTTAGAAACTTCATGGCTTTGGTGTAGTTTTCCGTGATTATGGCGTCCGAGTGCTTGGAGCCGTATTTTTCTATAAACTCTATGGCGGAATCCAAAGAATCCACCGTCTTCACCGCAAGTATTAGGTCCAAAAACTCCTCATAATAGTCCTCCTCCGTAGCGGGGACAGCCTTTACAAATCTGAGCTTGGGGTCTTCTTTTATCACCCTAAGGCTTTCCTCATCGCACCTTAACTCCACGCCCGCCTTACCCAGCACGTAAGCCATCTTTTTCCAGAAGGTGTTTAGAAGGTCCCTGTGTATTATAAGGTTCTCAACCGCATTGCACACGGAGGGTCTTTGAACTTTGGCGTTGTATACTATGTGAAGCGCCTTTTGAAGGTCCGCCTCGTTATCCACGTATATGTTGCACACGCCCTTGTAATGCTTTATCACCGGCACCCTTGCGTTCTCCGCAACCGCTCTGATGAGGCTCTCTCCACCCCTTGGAATGGCTACATCCACCTTGCCTTCCATCTTGAGGATTTCCCAGACTATCTCCCTCTCGGGTCTGTCTATAAACTGAAGGGCTTCTTCCGGGAAGCCTTCTTCCCTGCCGGCTTGCCTTAGGATTTCTACCAGAGCTCTGTTGGAGTTTATGGCTTCCTTTCCTCCCCTGAGTATGATGGCGTTGGAGGACTTCATACAGAGGGACGCAGCCTCCACCGTCACATTGGGTCTGGCTTCGTAGACGATAAAGACCACCCCAAGGGGCACCCTCATCCTTCCCACCTGTAGCCCGTTGGGTAGCGTCCACATGCGCGTTATCTCCCCCACGGGGTCTGGAAGTTTTGCTACATCACGGAGAACCTTAGCCATACCCTCTATCCTCTTATCATTGAGGATAAGCCTGTCTATGAGGGCGGGAGAGAGCCCCATACTTCTGGCAAACTCCACATCCTTGGCGTTCTCTTCCTTTATGTAGTCCTTTTTCTCAAGTAGGAGCTCGGAAGCCCTCAAAAGCGCCCTGTTTTTCACATCGGTGGTCAAAGCCATCAGGTCTTTTAAGACCCTTCTCGCGCGCTCTACCTTTTCCTCGGCGTAGCTCCTTATGTCCATATTAAAATTATACTTCTATGTTGATACTCTTTGTGTCCGACAATGACCTGAGAAGCTTATTGGCGGAAGCGATAGCGAGAAAGCTTTCACGCCTGGCGTTGATAAACGCGGACATCAGGTCGTGCACCTTGGAGCGCGTTGAAAAAGTGCCCGAGGTCTTTTACAAAGTCCTTGAGGAAAAGGGCTATCCGGTAGAGGAAACATCTCCACATATACTGCAAGAAGTCCCATACGAAGAGGCGGACGTGCTGATAACCCTTTCCCCCTTAGCCAGGGACACATGTCCCTACGTGCATACCCACAAGAGGAGGGAACATTGGAACGTAGAGGACTTTGACCCCGAAGACCCACAAGGTGTAAGGCGGGCGGTGGACCAAATGGAGGAAAAGGTAAAAACACTTTTCAAGCTTTCAGGATAAGCATAGCTTATGCTTGCCATAAGAAACTTTTATATTTATAATTTAAAACTTGGATGATTGATATCAGTAAGCTCAAGACCTTCGTAGCTGTTGCGGATTTGGGTAGTTTTTCAAAAGCCTCGGAGATACTTTACATAACCCAACCTGCGGTTACTCAGCAGATAAAGGCTCTTGAAAAGATAGTGGGCGCCAAGCTCTTTCAAAGACAGGGAGGGAAGATAGTCTTAACCGAGGAAGGCAGGAGGATATACGATGTTGCCAAGGCTCTCTTGAATGACTACGAGAGCCTGATGGAGGAGATGGCTAAAATCAAGAAGGACTTTAAAGATACCCTTTTTATAGGGATAAGCACCACCCTAAGCGAGTTTAAGGTCCCAGAGTTCATAGCGGAGTTTCACGCTCAGATGCCCAACATAAACATAAAGGTGTTTGTTGAAAACTCGCAACAGATTGAGGAAGGGCTCACATCCGGGGTGCTGAACCTGGGGGTGATAGAGAGGGAGCCTTCGGAGAGGTTTACGTCGGTAAAGTGGTTTTCCGATGAGGTGGTATTCTTCGTCCATCCGAACCATCTCTTTGCGAAGAGGGGAGTGATACACCCAGAGGAGCTGTATGAGACGGACCTCATATTCAGAGAACCGAGCTCCGGGACGCGTAAGGTGGTCAAGGATGAGCTGGAGCGCCTGGGGATAGTCTTTGAAAGGCTTAGGATAAAGATAGAGATAAACTGTGGTAGGTCCATACTGAGCATGGTAAAGCTGGGTTATGGTGCGAGCTTTCTCTCAAAGGGCATAATCCAAAGGGACTTGGAGGCTGGCAATGTGGTTGAAGTTAAGATAGAGGGTTTCAACGCCAGCAGGTGGTATTACATCATACACCCGGAGAGCTCAAGACCTACCTTCTTGGCAAGCAGGTTCATGAAGTTCCTCCTATCAAAACGTAGTGAAATACTCATATGAACATGTGGGGTGCCATCTTTGACGTTGACGGTGTGATAGTGGACGTTAGGGACTCATACCATTACTGCATAAAGGAGACTGCGGAGCACTTTCTAAAAAGGCCCTTGGACATAGAAGAAGTCAGAAGGCTTAAGTTCCAAAGCGGTATAAACAATGACTATCAGGCGACTCTCTATGTAATCAGACATTTCGGCGGGAATGCAAGTTTAGAGGATGTGATAAGAGTTTTTGACAAAAAATACGAAGGGCTGAGGGAGAAAGAGAGATTGATACTCAGCCATGAGTTTTTTAAAAACCTCAGGGACAAGGGTTTTAAGCTCGGCGTTCTTACCGGAAGACCAAGACAGGACTTGGAGTATGCCTTCAGAAGGTTTGACCTCTTTAAGTACTTTGATTGTATAGTGGATGATGACACAATACAAGACGTGAACCTTCGTAAGCCCCACCCTTATGCTCTGAACTTTTGCATCCGTAAGATGGGAGGGTTTGAGTGCATTTATGTGGGTGACAGTCTGGCGGACTATCACATGTGGCAGGCCTACATGCGCACTTACGGAGAACCAAAGGTTCACTACGTACACTTTGGTCCAAGCGTAGTACTGGAGGGTGTGGTAAGGGCTGAAAACGAGCAAGGGCTCAGCTTAGCTCTTCAAGAGGCTTTGCGTAGTCTTGAGTGAGCAGTGGTATGTCATCCTCTATAGGATAGTAGACCTTGCAGTTTTTACACACTAAGACGTTCTTCTCTTTAACATACTCCAAATCACCCTTACACATGGGGCAAGCCAGTATGGAAAGTAGCTCTTCGCTAATCATCCTTCCTTCTCGTACTCCCAAAGTTCTCTCATAAAGATTATAAACTCTCTGTAATCTTTATCACCAAGCTTTTTCTTGAGCCCCTCTTCATCAAAGAGGAGTTCACCGGATACGGGCGAGAAGTCCACGTGCTGGAGGTCTGCCACGTTTAGGTTAAAGATACACATATACTGCTGGGCATCCGTCTTGAACCTGTAGAACTCCTCCTCATACGGCTCGGACTTTTTCGTAATCCAGTGGTATGCACCGCCGAAGGGATTCAGCCAATACTGTTCATTACCCTCCACACACGCCTGGGCTCTTTTGAGCGAGACTATATCATCTAAGAGCTCCCCGTCGGGCATAAGCACAGCCCAGATTTTGTTGGTAAAAGGATTTACGAGAAACTCTGCCTGCTTCTCCTCAATCATGCGTTATATTTTAATTGAAGTTTATTAAACCCCCGGGACGACCTACTTTCCCGTGCCGTTCGCCCGGCACAGTATCATCGGCGCTGGAGGGCTTAACTGCCGGGTTCGGAATGGAACCGGGTGTTTCCCCTCCGCTATGGTCCCGAGGGAAACCTTGACAACTCAATAGGTCTTCCTTCCTGTAGGTGTGCAAGCCGAACGGGCTATTAGTACCGCTTGGCTACACCCCTTACGGAGCTTCCACCTGCGGCCTATCAACGTGGTAGTCTTCCACGACCCTTCAGGGAGCCCTTATCTTGAGGTGGGCTTCGCGCTTAGATGCTTTCAGCACTT
>FWWM01008930.1_pt1 | contig 18867 bp, 15 predicted proteins | sample 2228351 | NCBI WGS metagenome assembly FWWM01 (sample SAMEA103939774, study PRJEB20133) | metagenome
CTTGTAACATAGTAATATAAGCATTTAACAGAATGTCAATAATTAACTATCATCTACTAATTGTAATATATATTATATATATTAATTTTAAAAGATTATAAAATCATTTTTACCTATATGCCATGTTTAATAATTGAACATTCCATATGGCGGCAGAGGTTTTATTGTGAACAGCATCAATAATAACCTGCGTCATCGGCCTTGTCGATCGATAGGAGTGTCGCATCGCATTCTGCCTCCCTAAAAAACTCGCACCGGCTGACATCCTCCTAATCCAGCAAACGCAAAGTCCTTAACGTCGTACATTAGTTGCCCGCAACTGTTCTAGCTGCCTGGCTTTGCCCCACGACTTGTTCCCTTTTTGGATTATGTTCCATTGGTTCCGCAAATGGCATCGTGATGGGAGCTGGCAGCGGATCCACAACCGTCTCCGCCAGCACCTGCGGCGTCAGGCGGCCACAAGCCCTCACCCACTGCGGCGGCCGGTAGCCAGACCGTCAAAAGCACTGAGTGGGGTAGCCCGCGGGACCACGATAGGAAAAAAGTGGTCGGCTGCAAGCGGCATATTGTGGTGGACATGCTGGGGTTGGTGGGGGCGTTGGTGATCACCCCGGCAAATGTGCATGATGTCGTGGGTGGCCGGATGGTCTTGGCGGCCTGCAGCGGGTCTGTGCAGTTACCGCTGGTGATCTGGGTGGAACAGGCGTATCCGGGGTTGGTCGGTTAGGGGAAGGGGTTGTGGTGTGTGGAAATAGTGAAGCGACCCCGCGGTCGGTTTGTGGTGCAGCTGCGGCGGTGGGTGGTGGAGCGGACGCTAGGTTGGTGGAGCTGTTGGCGGCGGTTGTATAAGTCGTGTGAGCGGACGGCAAAGAGTGAGACGGCATTCATTATGGTTGCGATGATTGACCTGATGGCCCGCCGCCTCCACTGAGGGAATTGTTGGAAAGGCTTTAGCAGGAGTGACCGGGTGGTGGCGATTCCGTATTAGCAGGGGCTGTGCCGGCGTCGCGACCTGTGTGGGGCGTTTGGTTGGGAAGTGGAAGCCGTTTGGGCGGTAGCGAGGCGGTGGGATATGCTGGCGTGCACGTTTATGAGATTCGTTCGCCTGGTCGCCGCATTTGTGATGGCTCGCCGAATTCGGCAATAGGCTCTAAATCGTGTGAGATTGCTCTCGCATTGTTCCTGTTTGCGGTGACCGCATTGCTTGCCCGAGCCGTGATCCCTGTTGGACGGTGTCCGCGAGTGTGATTAAAATAATATTGCGTAACATTATTGAACAAAACGAGGGCATTCCCCATGTGGCGGCGAAGGATGTGTTTTGTCCGCCTCCAACACCGCATGCTGGTGGTTTTGGTCCTAGTCAACCACCTGGTGGTCATGGTTGGCTATCCTTTGCCGCATCCGCGACGTCCCAAACCGGAGGGTGATTTGCCCTATCCCTGTTACGGCCGGGCGTGTGGTTGCCGCTCCGCCGAAGAATGCTGGAGCGGCGACTGCTGCTGCTTCACGCTGCAGCAGAAAATTGCCTGGGCTTATGCGCGGGGATTCACCCCGCCACCTCATGCTCTTGACCGAGTACGTTTGCAAGTTGGTACGTCCGAGGCATGTCCGGATTGCTGTTCGCAACGTCTAGCCGGCCCGTCATGTTGCTCCGCCGGCAGTGACTGGCCGACCACTCAGCCTATAGCGGCGGACACCGCAGATTTCGAGTGGGGCTGGGTCATCGGCATACGGGCCAAGACCTGCCGCGGCGAGGAACTACCAGCATGGACGTTCCTATCTTTACTAGCTATTCCAACACATATTCATGCTTGGTTAGTAGAGTCGGACAGCGGCGAGGCGATCCGGTTGGATTCCGTAAAATGTGAGGGACTGCGCCCGCAGCCGTCGACGCCGCCTCCCCGTCAATAGTGCCAATCAACGGATCAATCCGGTTAGCGTGAGCTGTCTTGGCCGCGTTCCCGACTGCGAAGGGGGCTATGTCTATCCCCTAGGCGTAACTGACTCCGCCGCAGAGGTGTTACTAGAACATTTTATTAAACCATGAGTTGAAGCTGATGCTAGTTGTCAGGTTTATCCAAATTTCATTATTACAAAAAGGAGTAAAATCATGAGAATTCGAAAAAAATCCAGCCAATGTCTGGCCTTTACCCTCATTGAATTGCTGGTGGTGATTGCGATCATCGCCATATTGATCGGCCTGCTGTTGCCAGCGGTGCAAAAAGTTCGCGAGGCAGCCGCACGACTGAAATGTCAGAACAATCTCAAGCAAATCGCTTTGGCGATGCATAACTATCATGATGCCAATGGCTTTTTGCCGGCGGCCTACATCGATCGACCTGACCTGCCGAGTGGGAATTTTTACCGTTGGTCGTCGTTTGCGATGATCTCGCCGTATTTGGAGCAGACGGCGATCTACAATCGCCTGCGTCTGGACATGAGCCTATATTCGGCGCCGCCGGAAACGCCGGGGGTGTTCTTGCGTCCCGAGCACGCCGAGTGGGTCAAGATTCCTGTCCCGGTTTTTCTGTGTCCCAGTGATGTGCGGACCGAGGTGCAACCCGGGTGGGCGGCGGCCAATTATGTAGTAAATGCCGGCGATGGTGCCAATGGCGGCACCGCTCCCGGTACGGGGCCCATCTTTCAGAATTCTCGGGTCAAGCTTGTGAATATCACGGACGGAACCAGTAATACGGCAATGGTTTCGGAAAGCATTATCGGGAGGGGCGGCACTGCCACGGCGATCGTCACCCGCCAGGATGTGCAAGAGCTGTTCCGGTTCACACCAGCCGTTACCCCCATGAGCGACGCCGGATGTGCCGCCGCGACAGTCATCGATACCCAACGACAGGCGCGTTGGGCGGACGGAGCCAGCACCACCCACCAGTACAACCACTACAACCTGCCTAACGATCCCACGCCCGACTGCGCCTCACGGGGCGGATTCTGGAAAGCGGCTCGGAGCCGGCACACCGGCGGCGTCAATGTAGCTTTGTGTGATGGAAGTGTGCGGCTGGTGAGGGACGGCGTCGACCCTGCTACCTGGCGCGCATTAGGAACCCGCGCCGCAGGCGATATCCTCGGCGATTACTAAACCATTGTCGGAACAGTACTTAGGTCAAGGATATCCCAGCCGTGCCTTGGACGCTTTCCACAACTCCGTCCCCAAATCGTAGCGGGTCCCACCCAAATCGTGAAATTATTGAGCCCGCGGCGGCGAAATACTTACATGAACGCTTTGGCCGATGGCCGCAGCGGCCGGTCGTCGCGATTGTGCGCCGAATCGATGCCATGTTGATGAGCTTGAAAGGTTTTATATAGTTAAGATAGGATTATGATATATTATATGATGTGATTGAGTCATGGGGACGCGTCGACGGCGACGGAGCCTGATCATGAACCGGCGCGAGTTTGTGACGATCATCACAAGCACGGGCCTGGCAGCTGTGTGGCCGGCAGGACGGATATGGGCCGCCAAGTCCGCCCACCCGGCAGACCCCGCCGCGGCGTTGACCCAGCTCATCCAGAAACTGTTGCCGCGTTATCTGCCGGACCCGTTAGCCCAAACTTCCGAGAACTGGGGCCAGCAGAAGGAGGTCCACGGCGTCCGACGATCGATCCGCGACTGGAAGATCGTCAGCGAGCCGTATCACGTGCTCCGCAACGACGGTACGTGGCGGCGGCTGACGCTGCGAGTACCGCAGGCGGAGAACATCCGCGTGGCCGTGACCGGTCTGCAGCAGCCGCGGCCCGCTTGCTTGCGGGGAATGTTGCATGCGGAGGCGCCATGTGTGGAGTTGGAGCTGGAACAACAGCTTTGGCGTAACGGCCTGCGTTTATATGGTTGCACCACACGCGCGCATTGTCGGGCCAGCGTCCTGCTGGATTCCGAATTGACAAGTCGTTGCCAGCTCCAGCCGTTGCGTCTGTTACCCGATTACACCATTCATGTCGCCGTGCGCAATGCCCGCCTCGATTACGGCGATCTGACCGTGGACCGGATCGTCGGTCTGGAAGGACGGCCGGCAGAATTTATCGGCCAGCGGCTACGGGAGATCATTCGACTGTTCAAACCGCGATTCGAGGAACAGATCCGCCAGAAGGCCGAAGCGGCGATTGTCCGGGCGCTGAACGAGCGGGAATTGCACATCCAGCCGCAGGAATGGCTCCAGCGGCTATTACGACCGAGTTGAAAGATTCCGCCGCGGCGGTTGGGCTTGTCCGGTTCTCCCGGACCGTATATAGGTTCCCCACCTTGCCGCCTTTGCGGAGCGGCGGGCATTGCCGGATGATTGGGCAAGGATGCCGACGATGCCTCCGATGCGGTGGTGGCTCATACTCGCAGGTTCGGCGACGCTGGCCGTGACGGCCGCCGCACAGTCCCGCCCGGTCGACCACGAGCTGCTGCGGCAACGGGCCATAGCCCAAGCCCGACGACTGCTGGAGCAGAACCGGCCGGCGGACGCCGTGCAGGTGCTAGAGGACGCTTTGGCCGCAGGGGACGGAGACGCGACGTTTCTGGAATGGCTTGATCAGGCTTACCAGGCCGAACTGCGGATGCTAGAACAGGCGGGGCAGGGAATTTCCGAGCGTGCCCGCCAGTTGCGGCGATATATCGAGCTGCTCCGTCCGTCCGTCCGACAGGACCCATCGGGTCGGGACGACGCATTGCAGCAGGCCGTGGTGGCGTTCCAGCAGCGTCGGTATGCAGAGGCGGCCGGGCTGTTCGCCCGGGCCGACCCGCAGCAGCAGGAACATCGCATCGCCTGGGCATATTGCCGCATTCATCAGGCCGTGGAGCGGTGGAAGGGTCGTCGCGGCAACCCCGCACACGCGGCGGAGATTGCCGCGGAGCTGCGGGCTGCGGCGTCGCAATTGCCGCCACAACACCCGCTACGGGACTACGTCGACCAGCTCCTGCGACAAATAGGGACAGCGGTGGAACCATCCGCGGCCGCCACGCCCAAAAACGAGGCCGCCGCGACCCAGCTCCCGGTAGGAGCGGAAGCGGCGGGGACGCCAGTTGCCGCGTCGCTGGCCGCATCCAGCTTCCGGGTATACGGCCCATTGTCGACATCGGAGCTACAGGCGGTGGCGGCGCAGGCTGAGGAGTGGCGCCGGGCGATATTTGAAATGTGGAGCGGTCCGCCAGCAGGGGCATGGTCCCCGCCTTGCGAGATCGTGCTGCACGCCGATGGTTCCAGTTTCACGCAGCAGACGCGTCTGCCGCCGGAACACGCCTCGCTGGCGCGGGTGGAGCTGGCCGACGGCAAGGTCCTGCGGCGGCGGATCGACATCCGCATTGATCGGCCCGACTGGCAGAAAGTCCTGTTGCCGCGCGAGCTGTGCCATGTCGTGCTGGCGGACCTGTTCCCGACGGCTCTGCCGCGATGGGCCGCCGAGGGGATGGCCGGGCACCTGCTCCCCGCGGCGGAACGCGAGCGATATTACCGGACGCTGGCCCGTTGTATCCGCGACCAGCAGACCATCCCGCTGGCCCAGTTGTTGTCGATGCAGGAATGTCCGCCGCAGCAGGTGACGGCCTTCTGCTGCCAGAGCGTGGTGTTAGCGGAGCTGCTGATCCGTCGCGGCGGGGAACGCAACTTCACCATCTTCCTGAGGGATGCCCAGCGATATGGGTGGGAAGCGGCCGTCCGCCGCCAGTACGGCTACGGGAGCCTGCGGGAGCTGGAGCAGGCCCTGCTGGCGAGCGTGGCCGTGCCGGTTGTGCCTCCTCCCGCCTCGCCGCCGGCTGCGTCACAGGGACATGCGGCACCCACGACCGCTACACCCGCGGCCGCTGTACAGTATGTTCGGCCGTAAAGCCGGGGGGTTTTTGGGACCTTGCCGCCGGTCGAGTCCGCCGGGTGCGGCGAGGTGCCTTCTGCCCACCGCAACAAGCCGCATTTTTTTCCTATCTGATTGCCTGTCAACACGTTACGCGCGGATGCGGCAGGAAGGCCACGGACGGCATACAACAAAGGCAGGCCTTAAAAACAGGCCGCAGAGGTAGGCCGCAGCATAGGTAGGCCGCAAAAGGCAGGCCGCGAGACCGGCTTCCCCGCACGCGGCGGTGCATGACCGATACGCCGCTGGGGGCGGGAAGCGATCCCAACATCGATCAGGACGACGACAGATGCGGATATTGCTGACCAACGATGACGGAGTGTACGCCCCTGGGTTGCGGTTGCTGCGCCAGGAATTGTTGAAGTTGGGGGAAGTAACGGTTGTAGCCCCGGCGACCGAACAGAGCGCCGCCGGACACTCGGTGACTCTGCTCCATCCGCTGCTGGTCAGCGAGGTGTACGACGATGACGGGTCCACCTTTATCGGCTGGGCGGTAGAGGGCCGTCCGGCGGACTGCGTGAAGCTGGCGTTGCTGGAGCTGTTGCCGCAGCCGCCGGACGTGATCATCAGCGGGTTAAACGCCGGTAGCAACGCGGGGATCAACGTGCTGTACTCTGGCACGGTGGCGGCGGCGATCGAAGGGGCGTTTTATGGTTTCACCTCCATCGCCGTATCGCTGGAATATGACAAGAAAATATACGATTTCCCGCGGGCGGCCCGCTATGCCCGGCAGGTCATCGAGCAGTTGCTGGCCTACTCGCCGCCGAAAGGATCGCTGTTCAACGTTAACATTCCGGTGCTGGAGCGGGGGCCGGTGCGGGGCATTAAAGTATTGCCGCAGAACGTCTCGCCGTACACGGAAAAATTCGACCGTCGGGTCAACCCGCGTGGCCGTACCTATTTTTGGGCCAGCCCGGAGTTTTTGTGCCCCGACCCGCATCCGGGCACCGACGTGGAAGCCCTGGCAGAAGGCTACATCACCGTCACGCCGCTGAAGTTCGACCTGACCGACCATCGCCGCCTCGCCGAGATGCAGCAGCACCGGTGGCGGTGGGAATAGGCAGCCGGGGGAGTAGCCCACAGCGGAGGTAGGTGGCGGCAGTATGGATCGTGAAATGTTGCGCTTGGCAGTCTGAGTGCATTAGTACCAGTGGTGGTGGGAGTAGGCAGCGGCGCCAGTAGCGGCGGCGAGGGTAGCGGTGGCGGCACGAGCCGGTGGCGGCGTCAGGCGTCGTCTTCGGTTAACCGCTTGCGGCGTAGAATGTTCAGGTAATGTTGGGCGAAGCGGTGGGCTTCGTCGCGGACGTACTGGAGGAGCCGCAGGGCAGCGGAGTGGCGGCTGAGCCGGAGCGGCTCGTCGGCCTCGGGTCGGTAGATCTCCTCGTGCTGTTTGGCCAGGGAGATGACGCAAGGGGGCTGGACGCCCGCCTGGGCGCAGGCTTGCAGTGCGGCGTGCAGTTGCCCTTTGCCGCCGTCGATCAGCAGCACGTCCGGGAAGATTTCGTCCTCTTCCCGCAGGCGGCGGAAACGTCGGGCGACCACTTCGCGGATGGCGGCGTAGTCGTCCCCGCCGGAGACGGTGCGGACGCGGTAGCGGCGATAGCCTGGCTTGAACGGCAGGCCGTCCAAGAAGGTAACCAATGCGGCCACGGTGTTTTGCCCGCCGCTGTGGGCGATGTCGATCCCTTCGATGACGCGCGGCGTGCGTGCCAGACCGAGCACTTTCCGCAGTCCGAGCATCCCCTTTTTTGGATCGATCGGAAAGACTTCCGGCTGGACGTCGACGGGGTTGTCCCCGCGGAGGTCGAGGGCTTCGATGGCGGCGATTTCATCCCGCAGGCGGCGGGCCTTTTCAAAGTCGAGGGCCTCGCTAGCGGCCTGCATTTGCCGCCGCAGTACCCGCAGCAGCCGGTCTTTTTTGCCTTCGAGCACCAGAATCAGCTTGCGGATCTGTTTGCGATAGTCCTCGCGGCTGACCAGGAGGTTGCACGGGGCGGTGCAGCGGCGGATGCTATAGAGCAGGCAGGGGCGGAACCACCGCCAGCGCGGCTCGGAGGAGCGGATGTCCAGGCTGCAGGTGCGGAACTGGAAGAGTTTCTGCAGGAGGTTGACCGCCAGGCGGAGCTGTCGGGCGCTGGCGAACGGGCCGTAGAGGCGGACGCCCCGCCGGCGCGGCTTGCGGGTGATCTCCACCCGCGGGAATTCCTCGCGCGTGCGGATCTGCAGATAGGGAAAGGACTTGTCGTCCTTCAAGTCCTTGTTGAACCGCGGCCGCAGGTCCTTGATCATCCGGGCTTCGGCGAACAGGGCGGCGATCGGGTCGCCGGTTTCGATGTAGTCGATGTCGGTGACCAGACCGATCCAGTCGCGGATACGGGGGTCGTCCGCGGCATCGCTTTGGAAGTAAGAGGCCGCCCGCTGGCGCAAGTTTTTGGCCTTGCCGACGTAAATGACGTCGCCGCGACTGTCCTTCATCAGGTACACGCCGGGCGATGTCGGGAACTGTTTCACCTTGGTCATCAACGGGTGCGGCGGCGAGGAGGCTTCCATCTCTGCGTCCCAACCAGCCTTCTATGAGGGCTGTTACTATTGTAGGGGACACAATGGCCGGGATTGGCCATTTGCTAAAGGCCGCCGCAACAGGGAGCGCCGCCGGAACTGAAATTTCACCAGAAACATCAGTTTGTCGATAACATGAGTCGCCATTCGCTATCCGCTACTCCCTACTCCCGCCTCCCCATTCCCCACTCCCACCATTTGCCATTCGCTATTCGCCATTTGCCATTCGCTATTCGCCTTTCCGCGGCGGCGGGATCGGCTTGCCCATGGTCTGGAGCAGCAGCTTCATGTCTTCCCAGGCTTCGCGTTTCATTTGTCCGCTGAAGTCGCGGAGTAGGGCGGCCGGGTGATAGGTGCATATTAGCGGCAAGTCCTGGTAGCGATAGACTTTACCGCGAAGCTTAGTGACTCCGGCGGTGGTCTGCAAGAGGGCACGGGCGGCGGTATTGCCCAACGCCACCAGGTATTTGGGCCGCACCAGGGCCAACTGTTGTTCCAGGTAGGGGAAGCAGTTACGGCACTCCTGCACGGTGGGGGTGCGGTTGCCCGGCGGGCGGCACTTGAGGATATTGCAGATGTACACGTCCTCGCGTCGGTAGCCGATGGCGGCGATCATCCGGTTCAGCAGTTGTCCGGCCCGGCCGACGAAGGGTTCCCCCTGCCGATCTTCGTCGGCCCCGGGGGCTTCGCCGATGAAGGCGATATCCGGGTCGAGCGGTCCAACGCCGAAGACGGTTTGGGTACGGGTGGCGAACAGCTCCTCGCAGCGGCGGCAGCGGGTCACTTCGGCGGCCAGTTGTTCCAGGGCTTGACGGCGGTCGCCGGGGGAGCCGGTGGGGGCGGTCATGGTCGAGGTCTCAAATAGTGAAGGGCCAGCTACTGCGGTCGCAGCAGCCGGAACGCTGCCCGCTGTGGGGAGGGGTGGTGCGGCCGCCGCGGTGGGCAGGCGAACCGATTCCTGTGCGGCGGGAAGGGCCAGGACGACGGGGCTTCCCTCCCACCGCCGCGGTACCCACTGCACCCCGAGATGCAGGAGGGATTGCAAGTGAATCCGGAGTTGTTCGATCAGCCGCGCGTGTTGTGGGGCATCCACGGTCCTGTTTCCGTTAACCGAAATTGTTATTTTACTAAGGCTTGCCCTTTCTGAAACGGTTTACGGTTCCTGCGAAGGTTTACGGTTTCTGCAAAGGTTTGCAATTTATACAAATTTTCAATATTATACAAAGTTTTACGGTTATGGATGGTGGGCTTGGGCTATTGGGTGTCCTAGTCGAGGTATCGGCAGATGGCATCGACGAACTGGGTCGTGGTGGCCGTGCCGCCCAGGTCGCGGGTCCGGGTACCGTCGCGGAGGGTGGCGGCGATGGCCGCGGCGAGGCGGTCGGCGACGGTGGCCTGGCCGGTGTCGCGGAGCAGGGCCATCGCCGGAACCAGCAGGGGGAGGGGGTTGGCCGTGTCGGGGGGCACCAGATCGTAGCCGGCGCCATAGACCGTTTCGTAGACGCGCAGGTCGTCGCCGAAATTGATTGCCGCGGTGGCGCTGATGCCGCCGACCAGGCCGGCCCCCAGGTCGGATAGCAGGTCGCCGTAGAGGTTGCCGACGGCGATGACGTCGAACCGATGCGGCCGGCTGACCAGTTGCATGCAGGTGTTGTCGACGATCAGGTCCAGGGCCACGCAGTCTGGATATTCCAGGGCCACCTCGCGGAAGCAGTTGAGAAACAAGCCGTCGGCCATCTTCAGGATGTTGGCTTTATGGATGCAGTGGACGGTGCGGCGACCGAGGCGGCGGGCCAGCTCGAAGGTGAAGCGGAAGAATCGGCGGCAGGCCGCGGCGGTGACGATCTTGAAGCTTTGGACGACGCCGGGGACGATCTCGTGTTCGGTAGTGGCGTAGAGGTCTTCGGTGATTTCGCGGACGATGAGTACATCGACGTGGTCGAAGCGGGCGGGGAGGCCAGGAAGGTTGCGGATCGGACGCACCGAGGCGAACAGGTGCAAGGCCCGTCGGAAGGTGATGTTCAGGTTAGGGGGGCCGCCATTGCTGGCCGGGCGTGGCGGCTGTTGGGCCGGCGGCAGGTATTCCGGCGGAGCGGCGGACGCATGCGGCGGCAAAAGCTTGGTCTTAAGGGCCAGGCCGGCGGACTGGACGGCTGAGAGGGTCTCATCTGGCAGCGGCGGCAAGCCCCGCTCCACGGCGGCCTGTCCGGCATAGCAGGTGTGCAGGTCGATCGCCGCACCCAACGCAGCAAATACTCGCCGTACCGCCCGCTCCTGGTCGTAGCCGATGCCGCCGCCTTGAACGAACGCCACACGCATCAATGCCGCCGTACCTCCATCGTGCTGTTTCCTTTCCGCCGCGCCAGAGCGGCGATGCGGGGAGCCGGAAAAACTCCCCGTCCATGCCATCGTGCCGTCACAAACCGGCCGTAGCACCGCCGCCGCGACGCATGGGGTGTCGCCATTTCCTGGGCGACCCGGCCAACGCCGCCGCGCCGGGTCACCACTGGAGCATCCGGCGATGATCCGGTGGTTATGCTATCCGTCCGACCAGTCGATGGGCAGTCGCCGCGACGGACGTCGCGTCACCTTTCGAGGCGGCCTAACGGCTTGGGACGGAATAGATACAAGTGCGAGAAGTAATCAAGCCTTGCCGGCGGCAATGGCGGTCCGGCTGGCCGCGGCATCGCCGGGCGGGCGCGGCAGTCGCACCCGGAACAGACTCCCCTTGCCCAGTTCGCTTTCCACCTCGATGGTGCCGCCGAGGCGCTCGACATACTCCTTGACGATCGCCAGCCCAAGTCCGGCGTGCACACCGGTGGCCTGGCGGGAAGGATCGGCACGGTAAAAACGCTCGAAAATCTTGTCCATTACCTCCGGGGTCATGCCGATGCCGGTGTCCCGCACCTCCAGGATGAGGTGATCCTTGTGCGGATAGACGTGCAGCTCGACCAGGCCGCCGGGTTTGTTGTATTCGATCGCGTTGTGGAGCAGGTTCATCAGGATTTCCCGTAGCTTGGTCGGATCGGTGACCAGGGATAGCCCTTCCGGTACGTCCCAGTCGATGGTAATCTGGTTAGCCGCGGCCAGCGGGCGAAGCACGGCCACGCATCCGGCGGCCAGCTCGTGGACGTCCACCGGCACACGTTCGATCTGGTCGTTGCCGGCATCGAGGGAGGCGAGGGTCATGATCCGTTCGACCAGTTGGCCGAGCTGGTGGGCGATCAGTCGCGATTCTTCAAGGGCGGCGCGGTACTGTTCGGCGGGGCGAGGCTTCATCAGGACGACGTCGATGGTCGCCAACAGGGCGGCGATGGGGGTGCGAAGCTCGTGGGAGATGTCGGCGACGGCCTGTTTTTCGCGGGCGAAGGCTCGCCGCAACAGTTCGAGGGTCTGGGTGAGGCGGGCGTGGATGGGGAGTAGCTCGCGGGTCAGGTCGGCGCCATCGTGGGGGAGTCGGAAGTCCTTTTCGGAGACCCGGCTGACCGCTTCGGAGAGTTTGCCCAGCGGGTGCAGGCCGCGGCCGACCAGTAGGGGGCCGCCCACCAGTACGGCGGCGAAGGCGGCGAGACCGACAGCGGCGATCCGTTGCCGCAACTGTTGGCGGGCCTGGTGGATATCGTCGGTCAACTCGGCGAATTCCCGCTCCCGCACCGCGGCGTATTCGTCGAGCCGGCTTTGGACGTCGCGCAAGGGCCGGGCCGCCTGCACGTAGAAACGCGGCAGTTGCGGGTTGGGTGCGGCTACGGGCGGCAGACCGATTCCCCCCGCGGCGGCCCACGCTCCCCATGTCCCCAACAACGATCGCGGCGGCCACTCCCGTCGTCGCGGCGCCGGCCGTAGCACATACGGCACCTTGTACACCACCCGCCGCACCAGCTCGCCGTCCGGCTGGATCGGCACCGTGCTGAAACTCCAGTCGATGAGGCTTTCCGGCTCTGGCGGCCGCCCCGGTTCCGCCATTGGCCGGCTCTCCACCTCCCCCGCTTCCAGGGGGAGTTTGCGGTTTCCCAGCGAGCGGGACCGCCACTCCCGTCCGGCGGTCGTGTTGATCTGAAAGTATTCCGTGGCCGTCTTGTCGTCGTCGAAATGTTGAATGAGCTCTTCCGGCAATGGCAAATTGCCAAAGTAAAACTGCACCCAGGCATAGTGACTGGCCAACGGCCGACGGAAAGCGGTAGTAGGGAACGGCGACCCTCCTGCAGCCGGGGGCGGCCCCACGGTCAGGGAACCCTGCGTCGGCACCGCCCACAGAGCCGGTTGGGTGGTCAGGAATAACAAGCTGCCAGTCGCCGTGACGGCCACAAACTTGACGGCTTCGGATTCATAACTTTGGCCGTAGTACCACTGCATCATGTTGGCCAGTTGGCGGGCCTTGTCGAACAAGGACTGGTCGAGCTGGGCCCATTCGCGGCGGACGTTGTCCTCGTAGCGGGCCTGGATGAGGTTGCGGCCGGCCTCCTCGCGGGCCGCCAAGGCACGCTGGGCCGCCTGGTCAATGACAAACCATACCCCCGCCAAGGTTATGGCCACCAGCAGCAACAGATAAATCGTCAGCGAGCGGCGGATCGAACGCATGTGGCTCCCGTTTTTCCCCTCGCGGCCGCTACTTCTGGGCCGGCTTGCCCGCCGCGGCGGAGGACTCCTCCCCCGGCGATTCCTCGCCCCGCAGCATGTAACCTTCACCCCAACGGGTCAGGATCAGCGGCGGCTCGAAATCCCGATCGATCTTGTTCCGCAAATAACGGATATACACGTCGATGACATTCGAAGTATTCTCATCATACTCGTCGTACAGATGGTTCCAAATCATCGTGCGGCTGACCACCTTGCCGCGGTGGAAAGCCAAAAACTCTAGCAAGGCATACTCCCGCGGCGTCAAGTGGATGGGTTTGCCGGCCCGCTTGACCGTGCGGGAGGCGGTGTCGATCTCCAAATCGTAACAGCGGATGATCGGGTCTTTCTGCTGGTGGCGGCGGCGGATCAACGCCCGTACCCGTGCCAACAGCTCCGCAAATTCAAACGGCTTGGTCAGATAATCGTCCGCTCCGGTGTCCAGACCGGCCACCTTGTCGTGCGTCGTGGTTTTGGCGGTGAGTAGGAGCACATGGGTATCGATCCCGGCGGCCCGCCACCGCTTCAGCAGCGTCAGGCCGTCAATTTTGGGAAGCATGATGTCCAGTATGATGACGTCATACGGTGTTGTACGACATTTGACGTCTGCCTCTTCGCCGTCCTTGGCGACATCGACGGCGAAACCTTCCTCCTCCAGCCCTTGCCGGACGGCCTTGACAATGTGAGGGCTATCTTCCACCAACAGGATACGCACGGCCGCTACCCTCTTCCGTCTTGCTGAAATGTCCGCTGTTGTGCCATCTTATTTCACCTTAACGGTCCACCGATGAAGAGCGGATGAGAAATGAGACACTGCCGGCGTCGCTTCAAATTCCGTTTGAATTATACGCCACCGCCGGCCGGTGCTTCAAGCTTGGCCGGCAAGGCCCCCTCTTCTGGTCCATTGTGGCTGCCATAAGTGATTGGCAAATAAGCAGTTGCGAAATGACAGGGGATTGGCTGCACCCAGGACGTCGCGGCTATCCCCGTGCTGCCGGTCCCGATCGGGTGTGTCCAACGGAACTTACGGTGGCCAAATGGGTTGCGATGGACTCGGGCGAGTCGATCATCGTTACGGATCGATCATCGTTACGGACTGACCGATCCAACGGAACCTGAAGTGGCCAAACGGGTTACGACGCGGACGCGGGCGGCGTAGGGAGGACCGGCAACCGGCGCCGGCCCAGCCCCTCGGCATCGACCATTGCCGGCAGCCGGTAGCGGTTTTCCTCTTCCCAGCGGGCGATTTCCTCCATCAGGGCATCGACGATCTCGGATTCGTCCACCCGGCGGATGATTTCGCCGTTGCGGAAGATCATGCCTTTGCCGTTGCCAGCGGCGATGCCGATGTCGGCCTCGCGGGCTTCGCCAGGACCGTTGACCACGCAGCCCAACACGCTGATCTTGACGGGCAGGCGGCGGCCGTCGAGCCGGCGTTCCAGCTCGGCGACGATCCGTTCCAGGTCGATAGCCAGCCGGCCGCAGGTGGGGCAGGCGATCAGCTCGGGGCGGCGGACGCGTCGCTGCGTCGCTTGCAGGATGTCGAACGCCGCGGCGATCTCCGGCACCGGGTCGCCCAGCAGCGAGACGCGGATCGTGTCGCCGATCCCATCCAGTAGCAGCGGGGCCAGGCCGGCGGCGGTCTTAGTCACTGCGTAGGGGGGCTTGCCCGCTTCGGTGATGCCAATGTGTGTCGGATAGTCCGCCAATTGGGCATATAGCCGGTACGCGTCGATGGCCACCAGCACGTCGCTGGACTTGAGCGACACCACGATGTCGTGGTATCCCTCCTCCTCCGCCATCTCGATGAACCGCAGGGCGCTTTCGACCATCGCTGGCGGGCAGGGGAAGCCGTATTTATCGCACAGGTCCCGTTCCAGGCTGCCCGCGTTGACGCCGATCCGCATGGGGATGCCGCGGGACTTGGCCTTGCGGACGACCTGGCGGAACCGTTCCGGCCCGCCGATGTTGCCGGGGTTGATGCGGATCTTGTCGATGGGGTGGTCGAGGGCCGCCAGGGCCATCTTGTAATCGAAATGGATGTCGCAGATCAGGGGGATGCCGATCCGTTTTTTGATTTCGGTCAGGGCGTGAGCGTCCTCCGGCTTGGGGACGGTCACCCGTACCAGCTCGCAGCCGGCCTCTTCCAACCGCCGGATCTGCTCGACCGTGGCGGCGACGTCGTGCGTGTCGGTAGTGGTCATCGACTGGACGGCAATGGGGTTGTTGCCGCCGATGACCACGGAACCGATGCGAACTTCACGGGTCTTGTGTCGCGGCTTGCCGGGGACCCGCGGGGCTTTCTCAAGGACGGAATAATCGAATCGCGATGCTTGGGTCATGGTCGGAATATCTCGGGCGGCGTCGGCCACGGCACGGGTGGGAGCGTTCCGCCGGCCGGGCCAGGTTATGCTATTCCCACGCCATTCCCTGGCAGGGTTATGCCATCCCGTAAAATTCCCACGCTATTGCCTAGCAGGGTTATGCTAGCTGATTAACCGCCGCCGCCGCAAGGGGATCACAGGCCGCATGGCGGGCACGGCGATGACAAGCGGCGTCGCTTACACGCAGCTCCAATAAATTTTATGGTAGCCGCACCAGATGGCGGGCCGCCTCAGGCGGCGAGCCGCTCCTCACGTTTGAGCCACTGTTGCATGGCCCGTAGCTCGCTGTCCCACTGTTTGTCGAACCGCCTCTGCACGAACGTTTCATAGAGCAGGTCAACCGTTTCGAGCAGGTGCCGCAGTTGCTGGATGCGTTCCTCATGGATTTGTCGCGGTTCGACGAGATCGTCGTCCGGCGGCGGCAGCTTGACGCCGCTGAGGGCGAGGGTTTCCGCGTGCAGGGTCAGCTCGTAGGCGAACTGGTGCCGCACGAGCATCAGCCCGAGCTTGCGCGGCCATTTGCCAGCCTGGACGGCCCGCCGCGCCTCGGGCAGGCGGGTGGGCACGTCGCTGCTGATGCTTTCCCGCCCAGTCAGGCCACGGGGGCATTCCAGCACCAGCGTGCGGCCTGGCGACACCTCAACCCGCGAGCCGTCCCGCAGGGGGATGATGTTGTCCTCGATGTCCGCACGGTACCACAGCCACAGGAGAAATTCGTTGCCCAGGAAATCGCGGTTGCGTTCACCGACCAGCCAGGCGACCTCCTGCGGCGTGACGCTGGGCACGAACGGGCTGGGGGCGGCGTCCTCCACCAGGCGGGTGCGGGCCAGGGGTTGGGCACAGGCGAAGGCGAGCGTTCCGGCGGTGATCAGTTCCAAAGTTCGTCCGAACGTATGCTCAAACAGATTGGCAAGCCGTTCGAGGTTGGCCGCCGTGGCGTTGCTAAACCACAGCTCGTTGCTAATGCGTTCCCAGACAACGGGATAGGTGCGGCGGCGGCGAAACCGGCCGTCGCGGGCTTCCTGCTCGAGGCGGGCGGTGGCAGCCGCGCGGGCTTCCCGACGCAGCCGTCCGCTGGCCGGTTTTCCCCCGCGGGCTTGAGTCAACGCTCGCAGCTCGAGCGCCGTGTAGGCCCGCAGCAGGTCGGCGGGGATTGTCTCCGTCTCCACGCACAGGTCGAACAGCAAGGCGTCGTTGATAATGTTTTTGGCCAGGTCGAATTCGGTATCCAGGACGTGTTCGCTGCCGCACCAGCCGATGACGATGCCGTCCGGCGACAACGGTTGTTTCGGCTGACAGGCCCGCTGGGCCAGCAAGTCAATGTATTGGGCATCGAACAGCGGCGGGGCCGCACCGCTGACCCGAAACCGCACTAGCGACACTCGTCCGGTAAGGAAGCCCATCTGTTGATCCCCGTGACAAGCGACTTTTCAGGTTCCTTCGTCGCTCAGCGGCGGACAAGTTGGGGAATTTGGGGGAAAACGCGGCGTCAGTCATCGGACAGAGGAGGAACGATCATCTCAGGCGGCAGGATTTGCCCGGCACGCCGCACCGGGCCGCCGCGAGAGATTTTGGGCTAAGGGTTGCAGAGAGGCTAACTCACTAAGACCGGCTCGTTGACTTCGTCATCCTTGCGGCGCATTTCCTCGAGGATGATGGGGTGCCAGTTAGGGTCGCGTTGCGGCGGCGGAACGTAGTTTTCCCTGGCCCAACGCCGCAGGCGGAGTTCCTCGATCAAGTCGATTTCGCCGGTCGCCGCAGGAGAGGGTGTCGTGCTAACCATGGCTTCGACCCTGCCACGAAACTCAAGCGTCACAGGTCCCACAGGGGGAGATGCCGCCCGATAGACTCCACAGCATTAAGTGTAGAGTTAGTAACGGGATCGGCTAGCCATCTGTAGAACTTTTGCGGCACGACGTGGGGCCGGTTGCGGCGCACCCTGTCTATTTGTCCCAACTTGCGCTGTTACCGCAGATTGTCAGCGGGCCGCGGCGGTTCCCGCATGACCGCCATCTCGACCGAACCACCATCGGACGCCTTTGCGGGATTCGGTCAGTCGCTCATTTTCCGCCGACAATCACATCGACGTCAAATGTTTCGTTGTTGCGTTCGATGGTCAGGCGGGCCGTCTCGCCGGGTTTGAGTTTCCGCACGGCCTGTTCATAGTCGCTGATGGTGTCGATCGGCTCGCCGTTGATGGCTAAAATCAGGTCGCCGGGTTCGAGCAGGCGGGTGCGGGGATTGCGGCGGATGCCGCGCAGTCCGGCCTGGTCGGCCGGTCCGCCCGGGACGACTTCGGCGATCATTACGCCGCGGTCGAAGCCGGCCCGCCGTAATAGCCGTTGGTCGTACAGCCGTACTCCCAGGTCGGGACGCAGCAGTCGCCCGGTGCGGATCAGTTGCGTGACCACCTGATTGACCGTATCGGAAGGGATGGCAAAGCCGATGCCGATGTTGCCGGTGTTTTGGCCGGTGGTGGCGATGGCGGTGTTGACGCCGATCAAGCGTCCGAAGCGGTCCAGCAATGGTCCGCCGGAGTTGCCCGGGTTGATCGCCGCACTGTGCTGGATGACGCCCGGAATTGGCGTCCCTGCCGGGGAATCGATTACCCGCTCCAGGGCCGAGATGATCCCCTTGGTCATGGTCAGGCTTAGCCCCAGGGGGTTGCCGATGGCGTAGGTCTTCATTCCCACCTGCAGGTCATGGGAGGTGCCCAGCTCGATCTTGCGGATTTTGTTGCGTGGCGGGAATGTCTGCGGGGCAAACTGGATGACCGCCAGGTCGTAGTCGGGGGCAATCCCGACGATGACCGCCTCGTAGGCGCTGCGGTCGGCCAGGACGACCCGCAACGTCAGTCCCGGCCGCTGATAAGCCTCCGCGACGACGTGGAAATTGGTAACGATCCGGCCCTCATCGTCCCAAATGAACCCCGAGCCGGTGCCGGTCTGAAATTCGAACGTCCGGTCGTCCCAGGGGGCGCGTTTGACCTTGCCGACCGTATCGACGTTGACCACGGAGGGGGAGACTTTTTTGAACAGCTCGATGGCTTCCTGCTCTTCGGCGTCGATGCCTGGCCGCGGCAGGGGTTCGCGGGGCTGAGCATCGGGGTTGAGCACGGGTGCCGGCGGTCCCCAGCGCGGCAACAGTCGCATGCCGATCCAGAACGACAACGCCGCCAGGGCCAACAGGGCCGCTGCGACGCTCAAGGCCGCCGCCCAGGTGCTCCATGGGCTGGATGCCTCCTTCCGCGGCCAGTGCACTTCCCCATATTCCCCGCTCATGCGGACGCTCCCGGATGGTTGCTGTTCACTACCATACCATGTTACCCGCTCCGGCGGTACGTCTTATCACTCCTCTGCCTCCGTCGGTCAACCTTCCAGCGGCGGCACGATGTCCGGCTGCACCTGGTAGGCGTCAGCCAGGGCGTTGGTCGTGCAGAACAGTCCGACGATCGCTAGAATTT
>FWWM01002973.1_pt1 | contig 18864 bp, 21 predicted proteins | sample 2228351 | NCBI WGS metagenome assembly FWWM01 (sample SAMEA103939774, study PRJEB20133) | metagenome
GAGCCACCCGTGTTGCTTTCGGGAGAAAGCGCCCGAAACGCGTTGCTGCTTTGTCTAAAAGAAGCGGAGTCGTTGCGCAAAGGGAAGCCGGTGAAAGTGACGGCTTGAGCCCAAGCAGTGGGTAGCGGTAGCGAGACGCAAATAGCGTGCGGGGTTGAATGGGCAACTTCTCCTCAACATCACGCACTGCGGGGTGAGCCTTTGCATGAAGAAGCCGCCCACCCGTTTTCAATTGCTGCGGCGCTATTTTGTAGCCGGGATCGCCTTCTTGGCGCCGTTAGCGCTCACGATTTTCGTGTTCAACTACCTGTTCCAACTGGCGCACCGTTGGATTGGGCGCCCCGTTTCGCGTCTGCTGCCTGAAACGCTTATCCCCCAAGATGGCTCGGCTTGGGTGGCGTCCTTGATCGGTTTCCTCATCCTCGTGGGGCTCATCTTGATAGTTGGGGCGGTCGTCTCCACGATGGTGGGGCGCAGGATAGCCGTCTACAGCGAGCGCTTAATGCTGCAGTTGCCGCTCGTCCGCACCGTTTACGCTCCTGCCAAACAGATTGTGGAGTTTTTTGTCAACCCCAGCACCATCCAGTTTGGTGCGGTCGTTTTGGTTCGCTATCCCCACCCTGGCAGTTTTGTGCTCGGCTTTCTCACGGGTCGCGATGTAGAGTCCATCAATGCAGCGACGGGCAAACGCATGGTGAATGTCTTCGTCCCTTACACCCCTACGCCCTTCACAGGCATCCTTTTGGTGGTCCCCGAAGAGGATGTCATTCCTGTCAACATGAGCGTGGAAGACGCCCTCAAGATGGTTGTTTCGGGTGGCGTGGTCACCCCCACCACGCTCGTGGCGACAAGGGCGGAAGAATCCTCTCCTTGAGCCTTCCTCAAGAGTTCACTCTTCCCACCGATTGGTTGACCGCAAGATTGCTTGCAAGCGCGCGGGCTTTGTCAGCACCCAACCTTCCCGCGTCCTTTGGAGAACGCCTTCCTTCTGCCACTGGTTCACGATGCGGCTGGTGGTTTCCCTGGCTAAACCGCACCGCTTCGCCAAAAGGTTGATGCTAAACCACGATGGCAACCTCCCTTGTTTGTCGGCGAATTCCAACAGTGCCCATGCGACCCGTTCGGGAGCAGTAAACCACGCCATCCGCAGAACCAACTCGTCGGCTTCCCGCAGCCTTTTTGCCATTACTTGGAGCAACTGCCAGACCAAGTAAGGGAGTCGTTCCATCAAAGCCATGAAATCGCTCCGTCGCACCATCAACGCTTCCCCATCAGTCACGGCGACCACATCGGACGAGCGGGGAAGTCCATCAATGAGCGACAGTTCGCCGAAAAAGTCGCCGGGCTTGAGGAGGGAGAGGATAACCTCCCGCCCCAAATCATCTACGCCCACCACGACGGCTTGCCCTTTTAAGAGCACGAACAGAGAGGAGCCACACTCCCCCTTCGTGCAGAGCACATCCCCTGCCCGAAACCGGCGGTAGGTAGCAACTTGGGCAAGGTGGCGCAAAAATTGTGTGGGCATGTTGTGGAAGAGCGGCACATGTTGCAGCGTTGCCACAGCATTACCGAGCATAAGCATCCCTCCTTCTTTGCTCGCCCGAAGCAGACCGTCCGCCGAGCCGACGAAAGGGAGCGATGATGGCGCGACGACATTTGCTTTGGTTTGTCGGCTTCGTTGTTCTGGTCTCGTGGTTGCCTTACCTCTTCGGCTGGTGGCTGACCCCACCAGGGATGCGCTACTTTTGGCTCATTTACAACCCCGATGACCAAAATGTCCACTTGATGTGGGCACGCCAAGCCCTGGAGGGCGCATGGCGCTTCCACGATTTGTTCACCACCGAAGAGCACCCAGGGCTGTTCGTGAACCTTTTCAGCCTCTTCTTGGGTTGGTTCTGTCGGGTTACAGGCATCTCGTTGCATCTCGGCTACCAACTCCTACGCACAGGCGTTGCAGTTTTTTTCTTGGTTATCGCTCATGGGTTTGGCTCGCTGTTTCTGCGAGAGGAGCGCGAGCGTGTTGCCTTTCTGTGGCTGGTCGCGTTCTCGTCCGGGTTCGGTTGGTTGTTAGTGCTGTGGTGGTGGCAGACAGGGCAGCGTCTCCCCTTCTTCTTCGTGGATGTCAGCCCTGAACTGATGATGCCCGAGGCGAACTCCTTTCTCTCCATCACCGTTGCGCCGTTAGCAGCACTGGGCGCAGCATTGGTGATGGGCGCGTTGAGCAATTTGTTGCTTGCTGTTAGAGAGCCCAACGCCTTTCGGCGGCGCGCTTTCTTTGCGCTCCTGTGCGGTCTCCTGGTTGTCAATGTGCACACTTACGCTGCCATCCCCCTGCTCTTGACCGTGCCCCTTTGGCAAGGATGGCAATGGCTTTCCGAGCGCCGCTTAGACAAGCGGGGACTTGCTCTTGCCGCCATCTTCACCCTCGCCATCACTTGCGCTCTTGTAGGGCAGGGGGTGTGGTTCTCTCGCGATCCCGCTTTTGTTCAGAAAGCAGTCACGCCTACCCAAACCCCACACCCTGTCATTCTTATCGGCAGTTACGGGCTGCTTTCTTTAGGGGCACTGCTGGGGGTTTTCGTCGTCAAGGAGCGTTTGCAACATGGCGAAACACCGTGGAGACTCCCGTTAGCGTGGGCAGCAGCCATCCTCATCGCCATCTATTTGCCCGTCAGTTTCCAGCGCAAAATGATTGAAGGGCTCCATGTCGCCCTTTGCCTTCTCACTGGGGCTTTCGTGGGGCGGTGGTGGCAACGGCTGAGCAACGAACGCTTTCGGTTCGCACTCACAGCGCTGGTGGCAGTGACTGTTCCGTCCCAAATCGCCTTTTTCGCCCTCAACGGTTACTGGTTGGTGCACAACAATTTCATTTACGACGAACGCTTCACGCCCCCCTACTCGCGGATGCTCATGCCACCTTACTACCTGTCAGAAACGCACTTGCGGCTGTTTCAATGGTTGGAGCGCAACAGCGAGCGAGACGCCGCCGTTTTGTGCCATCCTATGTTAGGCAACTACTTACCTGTGCTGACGGGACGGCGAGTGTTCGTTGGGCATTGGGCGGAGACCCTTGACTTTCCGAATAAGTTGCGTATTGCCGCTGCTCTTTGGAAAGGGGAGATACCTGTCCAAGAAGCCCAACGCTTGTTTGAGCAACATCGCATTCGTTACGCTTTGGAAACCGAGTTTGAACGGGTAGCGGCTGGAGGACAAACAGCGCTTTCCCGTTATGGGAAAGTGGTGCTCCAAGTCAATGGCAACCGCATCTTCCGACTGAGGTGGCAATCACAGCGAAAGGAGGAAGAGTGACCTATGCGGTGGCAACTCTGGGTGCAGCAGTTCAGTTCTCTGATGGGGTTGGTGTTGGTTAGCATCGCTATCGGGGTTGCCGTTCGCTTTAAAGCGGGTGAAAACCTGTTCTTCACCACCGACAACATCCTCACCTTGCTGCGCCAAGCGTCTTTCAACGCTATCTTGGCAGCGGGCGTAAGTGTCGTCATCATCACTGCAGGCATTGACTTAAGCATCGGTTCTGTCTGGGCACTTTCGTCCGTTGTGATGGCATTTGCTTGCGTTAATTGGGGATGGGCATGGACATTGGCAGCGTTGGCAGGGTTGGGAGTGGGATTGCTGTGCGGAGTGGTCAACGGGTTTGGCGTGACCATATTGCGCATCCCGCCTTTCGTCGCCACTTTGGGCATGATGAGCATTGCGCGCGGATTAGCAGAAGTCATCACTGGCGGGTTCCAAATCTCGGGGCTTCCCGACGCTTTCCAGTGGTGGGGGCAAGGCGATATTGGTAGCGTGCCTGTTCCCGTCTTGGTCGCTGTCGGCGTCATCGTCTTCACCTGGGCAATCCTGCGGTTCACCCGCTTGGGACGCTACATTTACGCCGTCGGCGGCAACGAGGCTGCAGCCCACTTGTCAGGCGTTGCAGTGCGAAAGGTGAAGTTGTTCGCTTACGCCTACTGCGGTCTCTTAGCAGCGTTAGCCGGGCTGCTCGCCACTGCTCGGATGGGCTCCGTTCGCCCCTCGGATGCCCTCGGCTACGAATTGGACGCAATTGCTGCGTCAGTGATTGGCGGCATTAGCCTGATGGGCGGGCAAGGATCCGTGCTGGGCACCGCCATCGGCGCTGCCCTCATCGGGGTGTTGCGCAACGGCATGGTGCTGCTGGATGTTTCCGCCTTCTGGCAAAAGGTGGTCATCGGTGCCGTCATCATCGTTGCCGTTGCCCTTGACTATCTTGTTTGGCGGCGCCGTTAAGGAGGAGGCACAGATAAGGGCACAGCATGCTGTGCCCCTACTGCGCCTATTGCACCTCCACATCGGCTAACAAAGCCCCTGATTGCTTAAGGGCTTGCAAAATCGCAATCAAATCGCGCGGGGTTACTTTTAGCGCTTGCAGCGCCTGCACTAAATCCTGAACGGTGTCGCCAGGGCTTAAAACCGCTACCTGCGCTGTCTGCTCTTCAGCGCGGATGCGAGTTTGAGGAACAACGACCGTCGCTCCTGGCGACAAAGGTGGTGGCTGCACCACTTGCACTTCAGGCTTGATTTCCACTCGCAAAGCGCCGTGCGCAACCACAACGGGCAGGATGCGGACATTGCCCCCCATGACCACCGTGCCTGTCCGCTCGTTGATCACCACTTTCGCCCGCATGTCAGGCTGCAGAGGCGTTTGCTCCAGTTGAGCGACGAAGTCGGGCACTTTACCAACGAACTCCTCAGGCACACGCACCCGCACGGCAGCAGGGCTAACGGCTTCGGCAACGGGCTTGCCAAATCGTTGGTTCAAGGCTTGGGCAATTTTCGCTGCGTTCGTCGCATCGGGAGCGATGAGGCGCACTTCCAGTTCCTCCGCGAAGATGTTCGCACTGTTCGTCAAAGGGCGGACGACGGCTGCTCCGCTCACGACGCGCCCTGTGGTGGGATGGTTCTTTTGCACCGCTGCGCCACCCGCTTGAACATTGAAGCCACCGATGGAGATGGGACCTTGGGCAATCGCGTAAACTTCGCCGTCAGCGGCTTGCAACGGCGTTTGCAGTAAGACACCCCCATGAAGGCTGCGGGCATCCCCAATTGCTGAGACCAGCACATCCAACCGATCGCCGGGTTTGGCGAAAGGTGGTAAAGTTGCGGTGACCATCACAGCAGCGACATTGCGCAATTGCAACCGCGACGGGTCAACGGTCACACCAAAGCGCCGCAGCATGTTGGCGATGGACTGAACGGTGAAGGCAACCTGACGAGAGTCGCCCGTTCCATCCAATCCCACCACCAAGCCGTAGCCGATGAGCGGTATTTCCATCCCCCAGTGGATGGTGGCGATGTCCTTGAGGCGCACTTGCGGGATAGTCGGTGTTGCAGGCGCGGACGGAGTTGTTGAAGGTGGATTGCTGCTCGGCTTCGGGGTGCTCGCCTGCTGAGTCGCTGCTAACGGTTGCCCGCTTCCCCATTGCGCAAAACTGGCGAGAACCGCAACCGTCAACATCGCCATGAGCCATCGGCAACGCATCGTTGCCCACCTCCGTCAGGGTTTGTAGTTAGCCATCGCTTGGAGGGCGCATCTCCTGATGCGCCGTTTTCGTTTTGCTAAAACAGCGCCCTCAGGATACGGTTGAAGCCTTCCACGATGCGTTCCAACAAGTTTTTGCCTTGCCGCGTCTTCCAGTCGCCTTTGAACTCCAAGCGGGCATCGGCAACTTGCGTGGACAGGACGGTGTTGTTGGGCGAAATGTCTTGGGGACGCACCCAACCGGACAACTTGACCGTTTGTTTGCGTTTGTCAATGGTGAACTCTTGGCTACCTTCAATGCGCAGCAAGCCCGTCGGGCTAATCTCCACAACGCGACAGGCGATGGTGGTGATAACGCTCAAGTTTTTCCGCTCCTGCGCTTGCGTGGCGAAAGCACCTTGATGCTGCAAGCCCGCTGACGGGATGAAACTGAACACGCCTGAACCCGCTTGCGTTTGGATGCGCACCTGCTTTTGCGATTGCGTTTGAGAAGTAGCGGCAGCCACGGCTGTTTGCGTCACCAACACGGTCACCACATCGCCCACCCGAAAGGCTTTGTCGTCACGGAACAGGAAAAGGAGGGGCGACTGGGTTGATGGAGTAGGGGACGAAGAAACTGTTGGCAATTGTTGCGCTACCACCCAACCAGCGACCAACAAAGTCAAGGCACAGCCGAGACACCAACGCATCATGGCTCACCTCCTTCAGCGTTGTTAAGGCTATCGGCTTCTCTCCCACTAATCGTCCCACGCCCCTCGTCTCCCATCCCGACGCTTAAAGAGCGATAGAGCGCATCCGCTAAGCCGAAGCGAAAATTCGGTGCCAACTCTTCCGCCAACTCAAAAGTGAACAACTCGCGGTAGGCTTGGCTTGTGAAAGGTTTTTCGCCACCAAGGGCTTCCGCTGCCCGCCACATCTGCTGCACCAAGTAGGCGACGAAGAAGGCTTCAAAGTGTTGACAGGCTTTCCACAACGCTCCAGCGGTTAGAGGGACGCGGGACGATGGACGAAAAGTGGACTGAGTAACGGTTGCTTCAACATTGGGCATGGACGGCGATGGTTTGCTTGCTACCATGTTGGGATGGTCACCTCCCGTTCGCCCGTCACGATGCCTTTCAGCGGGGTTTTACTCCACGCCACAGCAACCAACACTTCATCACCCATTTTCCCATCCTGCAAAGCCGTGCCTTGGGCTTCCACCGCAACGCGGTTCACGCGCACCAACAGCCGAACGGGTTGGCGGCGGCGCACCAAAATCTTCGGCGGTTCGGCTTGCAGGTTGGAGGCTTCTCGTGCCGCTGCTGCCACTTTATCTCCGTTAGGCAATGCCACCTGCACCAACACTCGTAGGGTTGCCACAGGTTGCCCGTTGACCAACAAGGTGACGAGAAGGTTCGCTCGCGGCGTTGAGGGCATCTCTGCTTGCACGCTCAATTCGCCTTCAGGCAAGAGCACAGCCGGCGGAGGCAAGAGCAATTTGACCGTTGTGCCCAACGCTTTTTGCAGCAGCGTTTCCAATTCCGAAGCGGTTAACTGCCGACCACTTCGTGCTACCAACACTTGCCTGGCACCTTCCAGAACGAACGAACCAGAACGCCACCCGGCTTGCGCCAACTTCGTAGCGATGTCGCCAGCGGTGATCACCCGCGTGTAGCGTGGTAAGGGGGACGGCGCAATGATAAGGTTGGCTAAACCTTCCGTTTGCGCTGTTGGAGCCTCTGTCAAGGACACGATGTCGGCGATATCGCCCAACCGCACGACAGGAGCGCTAACGGTTGCCTTCTCCCGCAGCGTGATGCGAACGAGCGGTTCGGGATTTCGGGACTGGGGATCGGGGATTGGGGACTGGCTCTGTATTGCGCTGACCGCAACGGTCACAGCGGCAGTGAGAAGCAGCCACCAACCCGTTCGGCTCATTGGGACTCACCTACCAGAAGCCTTAGCGGCGGACTTGGTTGGCGATGGACAGCATCTCGTCCGCTGTCTGGATGGCTTTGGAGTTGACCTCATAAGCCCGTAGGGCAGTGATGAGCGCCACCATTTCCTCCACGACCTTGACATTGCTCATCTCCAAGAAGCCTTGGGCGATGCTGCCGAACCCTTCCAAGCCCGGCGTGCCCACTTGCGGTTCGCCGGAAGCGAAAGTCGCAACGAACAGGTTGCGCCCGATGGACTGCAAGCCGGCAGGGTTGACAAAGCGAGCCAGTTGAATTTGCCCAACTTCCTGCGGCTGCGTTTGCCCAGGCAGCATGACGGAAACGGTGCCGTCTTGACCGATGCTAATGCTGAGGGCATCAGGTGGGATGGTGATTTCGGGCAAGATGGGAAAGCCGTCCGAAGTCACGATGCGACCTTGATTGTCCAGTTTGAACGCACCGTCGCGGGTGTAAGCGATGCGACCGTCTGGCAGTTGCACTTGGAAGAAGCCGTCGCCCTCAATTGCCAAATCCAACGGGTTCCCTGTCTGCTGGAAGGTGCCTTGCGAGAAAATCTTGTAGACCGCACCGGGGCGCGAACCCAAACCCACTTGGATGCCTGCGGGCACTTGGGCGTTGCGCGCCGATGCAGTGCCCGGCACCCGTTCCGTCTGGTAGAGCAAGTCTTGAAAGTCCACGCGGCTGCGTTTGAAGCCCGCCGTGTTGATGTTGGCTAAGTTGTTGGCGATGACATCCACCGTCAGTTGTTCTGCGTTCATGCCCGCTGCGGCGGTCCACAGTGCACGAATCATCGTCTGTCACCTCCGTCGCTTTGTTGAGTTTTCGTGGCTTCACGATAACCTTGTTGCCTCCAGCAAGGCTTGCTTGCTGGTGTCAAAAGCGGAGAAGGTGCGGGCTGCCATCTCGTAAGTGCGCAAAGCGTTCAGCAGCCGCACCATTTCGTTGACCACCTTGACATTGCTTCCTTCCAACATGCCTTGAGCGATGGGGGCGTTGGCAGGCTGCGGGTTTGTGCCCAAGTAGTAGCCGTTGCCAGCAGGGCGCAGGTTTTGCAAAGTCACCACTTGCAACTGTCCCAACCGCTGCGTGCCCACGAACACTTCCCCTGTCTCCGCAATCCGCACGGATGCAGTGTTGTTTGTGGGAACGCGAATGGGTTGGTTGTTCGTGCCTAAGACGGGATAGCCTTCCGCTGTGACCAAAGTTCCTTGAGGGTCAAGGGCGAAATTGCCCTTGCGGGTGTAGCGAATTCCTTGGGGCGTCTGCACGACAAACCAGCCATCACCATCAATTGCTACATCCAACGGGTTGCCCGTTGGCTGCATAATACCAACGCTTGTGTCAAGGCGTTGCCCTGTCACTGTCACGCCTAACGGAAGGGGAAGCGGGGATGCGGGGAAGCGGGGAAACGGAGACGTGAGGCGCACGAAAGTTTCCCCAAAGTTGCCGAAACTCAACCGCATGGCGCGGTAGCCGGGCGTGTTGGCGTTTGCCAAGTTGTGGGCAAGAGTGTCCACTTCACTGAGCCGCACCATCATCGCCGATGCAGCGTTATAGATGCCGATGCTCACCACTCTTCACCTCCGCGCAACAGAGTGTGTTTGCCATTGCCCGCGTTGTGCAATTGTTCCAAGCGCGCTACTGTTCGCTCCAAGCGGTAGACGCTTTCGTGCAAGGTAGCGATGGCGTTCCAGAGCGCCTCAACGGTCTCGTCGCTGATAGCAGGGCGCGTTAGCCATCGCCAAAGCCCTACGAACAAGGCAATAGTTGCAAGCACAAGGAGCAGCAGCCCCAAACCGATGAGTGTTGTCACTTCTCTCACCTCCTGCTTTTGTTTGCGATGTGCCGAATTGTTTTTCGGCTCGTCAGGAGACGAACCGTCCGACTTGCTTGCCGTTGGCTGCGGTGCGTCACGCCAAAGTGTCAAGGTGCAACTTTTGCTCTTCGTTTTCGCTCTCTTCGGCTGTCGGCACAGGCGCTTCCAGCGCAGGGGAGGGCGGGTTCAGCACCTTGTCGGGTGCCTTGTGCTTTTCAGGCTGCGGGTTTTTCCCCTTTCGTTCCCGTGCCTCTGGGATACGCCCTGTTTCTGCCGGCACACTGGGCAGTTGCCAAATTTTCTCCGTGCGCATGGTCACCACCGGGCACGCCGAAGGGCTGCCCGCAGTCGCATCAGGGCTTGCGTTTTTAGTTGACACACTCGCCCTTCCGTCAACTTCATCACTTGCGCGATTTCCTTCAAGGTCAGTTGCTCGTAGAAGTAGAGGGTGATGACCAACCGTTCGCGTTCGGGGAGTTGCTCAATGGCGTGAGCGAGAATTTCGGTCAACTCGCGGCGGCGCTGCTCGTCCCACGCCGTTTGCTCTTGCGAGCGTTCAGCGAGGGGCAACAGTTCCTCCAGCGGGAGGATGGTGACAGGGGCTGCTTCCATGACGAACTGAGCATACTCTTCTTCTGTCAAGCCCAGTTCGTCCGCCAGTTCTTGCTCTGAGGGAGCATGTCCCAGGCGCTGTTCTAAGTCTTCAATGGCGTCTTGCAACTGTTTGGCGCGGTGGTAAGCAGAGCGGGGCAGCCAACCCATAGAGCGCAAGCCGTCCACAATCGCACCGCGGATGCGGGCAATGGCAAAGGCTTCAAAAGGCACACCCCTTGTTTGGTCAAATCGGTCAATGGCTTCCAAGAGCCCAATGAGCCCGTAACTGATGAGGTCGCCTTCTTCCACAGAGGGTGGCAGCAGGGGCTTGATACGAGCCACCACGCGTTTGACCAGCGGGAGGTAGGCTTTTACTAACGCTTCCCGACTCTGTTCATCTTGATGAGCGCGGTAAGCACGCCAACGGCGTTCCAACTCCTGTGCCGTCATCATTGCTGCCACGCCTCCTTTCCTTCAGGACGGAGGACGAAGGGCGTGGGACGAGGAACCACTTTGGTGTCCATTCCCAATCCTTCGTCCCCTTCGCTCTTCCCTGTCTGCAGCATTGCAATAAGCAGCAACTGCTTCATGACGCTCAACCCTCTCTGGACAAAAGTCCCAGTTGCATGAGCCGCCGCTGGAAGGCGAAACACCACGCCACGATGCGTTCTTGCAAGGTTCGGTCAATGTTGGTAAAAGCCAAACCAACGCGAAGGTAACCTTCGCCGGGAGCCACCCACACAATCTCGCTCACTGTTTCCACAGGGAGCCCCTCGGAGAACTTGGGAGGCACGGCTGGCAAGGTAAAGCGAAGGTAAAAGCGTTGGTGCACCCGCCACTGAGAAGCGGAGGGCACTCGCCGAACATCTATGCGCACGCCGATACCACCTGCGTTTACATCGGTGCCAAAGGCTTCAAAAGTTTCGCCTTCTTCTCCTTTGTCCTCCGTTCCGTGTCCCGTGTCACTGCGGTCCTCGGGGAGGGGTTGAAGGACAACGGGATAGAGAACTCGCACGCGGAAAAAGCGGCGCCGTTGCACGGGGTTCAGTTGCTGCGGAGTAGCGATGATGAGGGATGGCTCGGGAGCAACAAAGGTTGCCAGCACCTTGCTCTCAAATTGATACGCTCGCCCCGCTGTGATGATGTAGCCTCGCACAGAGGAGTTAGGTGCGTAATAGCGGAGGATGTCCCCCTCTGTCAAGGGCACCAGTTCCGTCTCTTCGGGTTGAGCGCGATAGACAACGAAAGTGTTCCGATGCACTCGCTCCTCTGCGACGAGTTCCAACACCACTTGTTGACCGCGCCGAAGCAGGTTCTGGGGCATTATCGCCTCACCTCGTCTCCTTCACGCTCCAGTTAAGAAACGCAGCAACCGCTGCAGGAAAGAAGGAGCGTTCGTGTTTTCGGGTTGGCTGGCATTGGGAAGGCGTGCCGCCACGATGTGAGCGAGTTGACGAATGCTTTTGGCAGTAGGGCAAGCCGGGGCTAACTGGACAAGGGGCACTTGCCGTTTCACCGCTTCAGAGACCCACACACTGGAGGGCACGCAAGCGATGACTTGAGCGCGTAAGCCTAAGAAGCGAGCAGCAGCCCAACACAAACGCTCGCCAACTTCCTGCTCAGCACCACCGTTGGTCATGTTCACCACGACGCTAATGCGACCAGAAAAGCCGTGATGCGCCAGCGCTTTCAGCAAGCCATAGGCGTCTGTCAAGGCAGTCGGTTCAGGCGTGGTGACCAGCAGCAGTTCATGGGCAGCCCGGCAAAGGGCAAGGACATCAGGACCAATGCCCGCTGCTGCGTCGGCGATGATGAACGAAAAGCGCCCCTCCATCGCCGATAAGCGAGCATGGAGGGACGAGAGGGTGTGTCCATCCAATCGGGCTAACTCCGCAATGCCCGATGCGCCAGGGAGCAACCAAACTTTTTCGTTGACAGGTAGCAACGCATCGTCCAAACTGGCGCCACCATCCAACACATCGCGGATGGTGAATTTCGGGGGAATGTTCAGCAGGACATTAGCGTTTGCCAGCGAAAAGTCCGCGTCCCAGAGAAGCACGGAAAAGCCCATTTCCCCCAGCGATAGCGCTAAGTTGACCGAAAGGGTTGTTTTGCCCACGCCCCCCTTGCCACTGGCGACAGTGATGGCGTAAGTTTCGGACGGTCTGGCGATTGTTGCGGTTGACGCTGAACCAGCAAAAAGTTCTCGCAACTTCATGGCTTGGTCACGCATTGCCACTCACCTCCCCTGCGGGTGAGACGGGAGACGAAGGGTCCGAGATGGGAGGGATGATAAGCCCTCGCTCCCGCAGCGGCGATAGCACCCATTCCGCCAATCGTTCCGAAGTGGGAACCTCTAAGTCCTCAGGGACATTCTGTCCCGTCGTGATGTAGGACACGGGAAGGTTCAACTTTTTGACCAAGTTCACGATGACGCCGGGTTGGGTTGTCTCGTCTAACTTCGTGATCACAAGGCTGGTTGGGCAAAAGATGGCGAACTGCTCGGCGGCTAAGGCGAGGTCGGATGGGTTCCCGTTGGCGGGAAGGGTGAGGAGCACTTCCTCAGGGTTAGTTGCCACCACCAATTCCCACAGGGCGTGCAGTTGCTCCGAGTGCTTTGGGCTGCGCCCGATAGTGTCCACCAAAACAAGGTCCGCAACCTGCAAGGCTTGGCGGGTGCAGCGTTCCGCTTCCTCAGGCATGGTAGCAACGAAGAAAGGCAACCCCATCAACCGCGCGTAAGTTTCCAGTTGTTGGACAGCGCCGATGCGGAACACATCCACCGTCACCAAAGCCACTCGCCGGCGTCGGTGCATTATCTGGTTTGCAGCGATTTTTGCCACAGTGGTGGTTTTGCCGACGCCTGTGGGACCAACCAAAACAGCGACTTTCGTCGTTGACGATAAGCCATTGGTGACGGGAAGATGGGAACGAAGGACAGTGCGCAACCATGTTACCATCTCTTGCCCCTCAGGTGCAGGTGGCTGGTTTGTGAAGAGAGTGGGGATGGTCGCTAAGTCTACGCCGCATTGCCACAAAAGCCCCAACGCCCCTGAACGCATCACCGCTCCTTCCTGTCCCCATAGGGAGGCAGCCAATAGTTCCAACTGCCGCTCCACCCGCAAGGCAACTTCGGTCCATTCGCCATCGCTCTCGCTTTTTCGTTTGCGGACTCGCCGACGAGGCGCTTCAGTCGCTTCCGCCTCCCTTGCTGCAGGAGCAGATACACTCTGCCTTTCCGCTCCTCGCTTTCCATTCCGTGTCCCATCCTTTTTGCGTCGGCGCTTTGGTGCGGTTTCGGTGGATGTTATCGTTTCCTCAACGGCTATTGACGACGATACTTCTTTGGTTGACGCTTCTGCTGCTGGAGAAAGAGGCTGCACTTCAGGGGTGAAGGCAAATCGTTTGTTGCCCAACCGCTCCTTCTCGTCCCCCGTCCCGCGTTCCCTGTCCCATTGACTGTTGTTAGTGGTGGAAACAGCAGCCCAGACCCGAACCGTTGCCGTTCGGCGGAGCCACCACCAGAACCCGCGCTTTTGCTGGGTGTGAAGAATGACAGCGTCTTCGCCCATCTCTCGTCGGACGCGTTCCATCACCTCGGGCACCGAGCGCCCTTCAAAGCACCGAACAATCACGCTCGCTCACCTCCTACGATGGCTTTGGTTTGCAGGTTCACACGCGCAGCGTTCACTTCTTCGTAACTGAGAACAGGGATGCGCGGTAGGAAGCGGGAAAGCAAACGACGGAAAGGCAAACGCAACCCGCCGCTGCACACGAGGATGGGTTGAGTCCCTTCGGCAGCGATGCGTTCAGCGGCTTGCGCAATTTGCTCCAGCAGCCGCTGCCAAAGGCTGGGATCAGGCACCAGCATTAAGCCGCTGTCCGTCTCTTGCACCATGTTGAGGAGCCGCTGCTCAATTTCAGGGTCCAACACAATGGCAGAAAGGGCGTTGTTGTGCAAGTAGGGTTGACAAATGAGACGGGCTAACCGACGCCGCACCCGTTCGGTGAGGAAATCGGTGTCCTTCCGCAACCGCGCCGCATCGGCTAACGCTTCCAAAATTGCTACCATGTCCTTGATGGGCACACCTTCTGCCAGCAGGTTGCACAAGACTTGGTGGATTTCGCTGCGGCTGAGGAGTTGAGGCGTTACTTCTTCCACAACGGCAGGATGGGTGAGCCGCACTTGGTCCAAAAGGGCTTGCACCTCCTGACGGGACATGATGTCAGCAGCGTGGGTTTTGATGACTTCTGAAAGGTGGGTGATGAGAGCCGTCTCTGCATCCACAACGGTGTAACCCAACCGTTCCGCTTCCCGCTTCTTGTCGGGGTCAATCCAGAAAGCGGGCAACCCAAACGCGGGATCTGTGCCGGCGATGCCATCCAAGGGGGGCAAATGAGGGCTACCCACTGCCAGCATCTTGTGGGGATAGCAATCGGCTTCCGCCACTTTGGCACCCCGCACTTTGAGCACATAGCGGTTGGGGGGGAGCAACAGGTTGTCACGCACCCGCACAGGTGGCACCAACAACCCCAAATCTTCCGCCAACTTTCGGCGCAAGTTCGTGATGCGTTGGAGCAACTTCCCCCCTTCCTGCTCCATCGCCATCGGCACTAACGCAAAGCCCAATTCCAACTCCACTGGGTCAACGCGCACATAAGCGGTGAAGTCTTGAGGTTGTTTAGGGACTGGGGATTGGGAACTGGGTTTCTGTTCGGCAAGGGTTTGCTGGCGCAAAAGCCATGCGCCAATGCCCAACCCCGCTCCGAGGGCGAAGAAAGGCAACTTGGGCAACCCTGGCACCAATCCCAGCAGCATCGCAATCCCCGCCGCCACCAGCAACGCATCAGGTTGGCTTTTCGTCTCCTTGACAATCGTTGAGGACAGGCTTTCTTCCGAGGCAGCGCGGGTGACGATGAAACCTGCAGCGGCGGAGACCAACAGGGCAGGGATTTGGATGAGCAAGCCTTGACCGACGGTCAGAAGGGCGTAAGTGCGCAACGCTGTTTCCCAACTTTCCCCCCGTTGCCAAACACCCACCAACAAGCCACCGACGAAACAAAGGAGGGCAACCAGTAAAGCGGTGATGGCATCGCCCCGAACGAACTTGGCAGCGCCGTCCATAGCACCGTAAAAGTCCGCTTCCAACTCCAAGCGCTTTCGCCGCTCGCGGGCTTCCTCTTCGGTGATCAGTCCCGCCGACAAGTCCGCATCAATGCTCATCTGCTTGCCCGGCAGCGAGTCCAGAGTGAACCGCGCCGCTACTTCGGCGATGCGGTTGGCGCCACCTGTCACGACAGCGAATTGGACGATGAACAAGGTCAGGAACAGCACCACGCCTACGAGGAAGTTGCCACCCAAAACAATCTCGCCCGTCGCCCGCACGAATTGCCCTGCGTCGCCCGTCGTCAAGATGGCGCGCATCACAGCGACGGAAAGAGCAGTGCGGAAAAGCGCGGAGAAGAGCAGAAGGGACGGGAAGGACGACATCTCCAAGGCATCTTTCAACATCAGCACGGCGAAGAACAAAGTCAATGCCCCGACGAAGTGGAAGATTAGCATCACATCCAGCAATACAGGCGGCACTGGCACCAACAGCAGCGCCAGCACAAGGGCTACTGCCCCCACTGTCCACATTTCACTTTGCTTAAGTTGTCCAATTTTCGGCAGCGCTGCCATTTTGCGACCTCCTTTCTTCTCGGGACGCGGGGCGTGGGGCGCGGGACGGGATGCTTTCCCTTATCGTCCCCACACCTCAGGTTGCAACTGCTCTCTCAGGCTTCACCCAAAACCTCCCTTGCGCGCCCAGTGAGGCGGAAGACATAAGCCAACACTTCGGCAGTGGCTTGATACAGTTCGGGCGGGATGAAGGCGCCGATGTTGACTTTCATTAGGGCTTGAGCAAGCGGTGCATTCTGGACGATGGGGACACCATGCTTTCGGGCTTCTTGGACGATGCGGTTTGCCATCCAGTCGGAGCCTTTGGCAATCACCTGAGGCGCAGGGAGCGTTTTAGGGTCGTAGCGAAGAGCGACAGCGTAATGAGTTGGGTTGGTCACAACAACCGTCGCTTCTCTAACCCGTTGGATTTGGCGGTGCATTACCAGTTGGCGGTAGCGGCGGCGCAGTTGCCCTTTCACCATCGGGTCGCCTTCCGTCTGCTTCAGTTCGTCCTTCACTTCTTGTCGGCTCATGCGAAGGGTGCGCTCCACTCGCCACCATTGGATGGCGTAGTCAGCGGCTGCCAGAAGCCCCAACGCCAAAACACACCACCACAAAAGTTTCAGTCCAACGCTTCCGAGGTTGCTTGCGCCGATGCGCACATCCATTGTGCTGGTTCCCAGCACACTGTTCCAACCGGCACGGAGGACGGAAAAGCCCACATAGCCCACCAACGCGGCTTTGAGCACCGCACGAATGCCGTCCCACAAAGTCATCAACGAGAACATCCGCTTGAAACCGCTGACGGGATTGACTTTTTGCCAGTCAAAGCGCAAGGGGTAAAGGGTGAACAAAAAGCGGGTTTGCAGCGCACCGACCAAGAAGGCAGTGATCATCAAAGCAACGACGAAAAGCAAAGGTTTCAGCACCACATCTTTTGTCAACGGTGTCCAATCGCCACTGACCAACAAAGCATTCATAGCAGTGCCCAACGAGCGCAGCCAAGAAGGGAACAGAAGCAACCCCAACAGCGCTCCGACCAACAAGACGGCGCTGCCGGTCACTTCTGCGCTGCGCGGAACAATGCCTTGTTTGCGCGCTTCTTCTCTTCGTCTCGGCGTTGGCGCTTCCGTTTTGTCCGACCAGAACATGCTCCGTCACCTCTTGGCGAACCGCGTCTAAAATCGGCGCATCAAGAGATGCGCTCCAGTTACCTCAGAGTTGCGAGAAGACTGGGCACGGCTTGGACGAGATAGCGCAGCAACTTTTCGGACAACAACGCCAATGCGGGTAAGGAGGCAGCGACAACCAACACAGCGAGTGCGATGCGAGCAGGCATTCCCCACAGCAGCACGGACAATTGCGGGGCTGCCCGTCCCATCATGCCCAGCACGAAGTCCGTGAGCAAAACCACGCCGATGGCGGGGAGAACGAAGGGCAATACGATGAGCAACCCGTTCGCCACAAGTTGCATCCACTCTGCTCCAATTTGGGATCGGAAGTGAACTGTCGTGCCTATCGGCAGCCACTGGTAACTGGCGGCGACGGTGCGCAACAACCAGTGGTGCCCGTTGAGGGCGAAGAACAGCACGCCGGCTAACAAAGTGGCGGCTCGGGCAGCAATGGCGGCTTTGGTTCCCATCAAGGGGTCAACGAGAGCGGAGAAACCAAATCCAACCTGCCAATCCACCAACTCCGCCACCCACTCAATCAACCAGACGAACATGGCAAAGGAGAAGCCGATGAGCATCCCGACAGCGACCTCGCGAAGAAGGAGAACAGCCAACAAAGCAGCATCGTCAAGGGGCACTGTTGGGGCGAAAGCGACGCCCGCTAAACCTGCCCCGAAAGCGATGGTGATGCGGGCGAGGGGTGGCACCTGCGCTGAGGAAAGACCCGGCATCAGCGCCAGGGCACCGCCAAACCGCGCTGTTGCCAGCAGCCATCGTGACCATTCAGTCAACCAAAGGTCGGGCACCGTCATTTTCACCGCACCACCTGTGGGATGAGGTTCAAAAGCCGCACCGTCCACTCCGTCATGAAAGTCAAGCCAGCCGCACCGAGCAAGAAGATGAGGGCAAACACGACCAGCACCTTCGGCACAAAAGTCAGGGTGAACTCTTGAACCCCTGTCGCTGCCTGCAAAATCCCGATGACCAAGCCAACCACCAGAACGGCAACGAGGATGGGCAGCGCCATCGTCAGCCCTGTCATGAAGGCTTGCCGCATCAAGTCAATGGCAACGGTTGCCGTCATCGCTCTCACCTCACCGAACGCTGAGCGCCAACCCGCGCAAGAGAAGGTGCCATCCATCCGCCAAGACAAACAGCAGCAACTTCAAGGGCAAGGAGATGAGCATGGGAGGCACCATGAGCATGCCCATGCCCATCAGCACACTGGCAACCACTAAGTCCACGACCAGAAACGGGATGGCGATGAGGAAGCCAATCTCAAATCCCGTGCGCACTTCGCTGAGGATGAAAGCGGGGATAAGCACGGTCGGCGGAACTTCGTCAGGTGTGCGCGGGTTGGGCAATTTGGCAATGCGCAAAAACAATGCGATGTCCTTCTCTCGCACTTGCTTTAGCATGAAGCGGTGGAAGGGCTTATAGCCCTCAGCGATTGCTTGCTCTAACGAGACTCGGTTTTGCAAGAAGGGTTGCAAACCTCGGTCCCTTGCCTCCTGCAAAGTCGGCGCCATCACGAAGAGCGTGATGAACAGCGCCATGCCGATAACGACAGGGTTGGGCGGCGTTTGAGGTGTGCCCATCGCTACCCGCAATAGCGACAGAACAATCACGATTCGCGTGAAGCAGGTCATCACCGCTAAGAGGAAGGGAGCGAGGGCGATGAGGGTGAGGAGCATCAAGATTTGCACTGACTCACGCATCAAACTCAGTTGCTGCTGGGCAGTGGACGCAGGCGCTTGAGCGTAAGCAACGGGCGCCAGCAACAGCAACAACAGCACCGTCCAGAAAGGAAATCGGGGGACGCGCAATAAGGGATGCACGAATGGAAGACGCCAACGGACGCTTTCCCGTGTTTCTTCTGAGTTGTTGCCTTCCTCATTCCCACTCCCTGTCAATGAGGTGCGGGGCGTGGGACGCAAGGCAAGGAAAGAACGAAGTTCCTCGCTGCTTTGTGGTTCAGGTTCTTCGGATGACAGTTCTGCGAGGAGTTGAATGCGTTGAGGGGTGAGGGCGAGGAGAAAGCGGTGGTGGCGGTAGGCGACGAGCACCAAACGGTGCCCACTGCCTAACGGGAGCACCTCCAACAACTTCAGTTCCCTTTGCGCGGCACTGGTGAGTGTGTAAAGCCGTCGCAGCCACCAACCCAG
>FWWM01008932.1_pt1 | contig 18863 bp, 16 predicted proteins | sample 2228351 | NCBI WGS metagenome assembly FWWM01 (sample SAMEA103939774, study PRJEB20133) | metagenome
CGGCCAGGTTGGCTCCCCCCAGCGTCAGCCCGACCAACGGCACAAAGAGCAGCACCAGGTTGACTAGGCTGGCCGCCGTGCGCCCGTACCCGGCCAGGCCCGCCAGGCCGCCGCCGGGGTTCGCCAGCGCCGAGAGCGCCAGCGCCAGCCCGCCAAAGGCGACCGTGTACAGCACAAACCAGCGGTTGCGCAGCGCGTCGCGCAGCTCCTGCCGGGCAATCGTCCACACCGTTGCCGGGTCAATCACGTGTCATCCCTCCCGCGCCCGGACGCGCGTCTTCTACCACGTCGAAATCGGTGACCGTGATCCGCGCCGCTGCCAGCACGGAGAGCGGCGCCATCTTGCTGGCCGCGCCAACGTGGACGTAGAGCGCCTGTCCGTTGGGCATGGCCGTGAAGCCCGCCCCGACCAGGGCCTGCGCCGCCTGCTCACGCTGCGCGGGCGGGATGTCGATGCGCAGCCATTGCTGCGCTGCGGCCTCCCGCGCCAGGTCGTGCGGCGCGCAGTCGCGGGTCAGGCGTCCGCCCTCCAGCACCAGCACCCGGTCCGCCAGCGCCGTCACCTCGTCCAGCCGGTGCGAAGAGAAGACCACCGTCTTGCCGGCCTGGTTGAGCGCCTTGACCAGACGCAGGAATTCCTGGCGGGCCTGGGCGTCCAGGTTGGCGGTTGGCTCGTCCAGCAGCAGCAGGGGCGGGTCGGCCAGCAGGGCTGCGGCCAGCACCAGCCGCTGCTTCATGCCCCCGGAGAGGGCATGGACGTGCTTCTCCGCATGTTTTGCCAGCCCGACCCGTTCGAGCACGTCGGGGATGCGCGCCGGGGGCGCTTTCTTCAGCCGGGCGTAGAAGGCCAGCGCCTCGCGCGCGGGCAGGTCGTGGAGGGCCGCCTCCTGCGGCACGTAGCCGGTCGCTGCGCGCACGGCTTTGCCCTGCCGCCCGGCGTCGCAGCCGTTGACCGTCACCCGCCCGGCGAACGCGACCACGCCCAGCAGGCAGCGCAGCGCGGTCGTTTTGCCGGCGCCGTTCGCGCCGGTCAGGGCCACGGCCTCGCCGGCCTGCACCGTGAACGACACGTCATCCAGCGCCTTCACCGCGCCGTAGCGTTTGGTCAGCTTCTCAACGTGGATCATCATGATGCTGCCTCCCCTGTCTGGCGGGCGGGCAGCGCCCGGCGCGGTCGGCCCACCGCCACCAGCGGAATACCCACGCCCGCGCCTATGAGCGCGGCGCTGGTCAACAGGAAGGCCCCGTCAACCGCCCTCCCCGCCGGGGCAAGCTGCGCCGGGAGCGCGTAAACCGTCAGGGGGGCCGTATCGACCAGCCGGGGTTCGGGCCGCAGGGCCGGGAAGGCCGCCGCCGCGAAGTCGATGGCCTGCGCCGCCGGGCTGAAGGTGAACAGCCGCAGCACAGGGTAGGCGTCGGCCAGGCTTTCGAACAACTCCTCCGCCCGATACGGCAGGTCGCCGATGCCGTCCGCGTCGGCGTCGTAGCCCACGTAGTCGCTCCAGTAGTTGCCCTGCCCCTCCTCAGTCCAGATGTTGCCCTGCAACGTGCCCCGCCCGTGCGTGCCCGTCTGTTGCAGGTTGTCCAGGAAGCTGTTGCCGCGAAAGACGTTGCGGGAGACCGCCGGCAGCCCCACCACGCCGACGTCGTTGTAGGCGAGGACGTTGCCCTCAAAGCGATTGAACTGCTCCACCGAGAAGGGCGAGTTGTCCAGGAACAGGCCGGTCCGGTTGCCGACGAAGAGGTTATCGGTGGCCGTCACGTCGTCCATGTCCTTGAGGGCCACCCCATGCCCGCTCGGCCCCCGGTTGTAGGCGATGACGTTGTGGCGCAGCACCAGGCCGTCGGAGTACATCAGGTACGCGCCAACCGAGTTGTCCCGAAAGGTGTTGCCCTCGACCAGCGCGCCGCTGGAATACATGAAGTGCAGCCCGTAGCGGTTGGCGGCGAACGTGTTGCCCGCAATCGTGATGTCCTCCGCGAACCAGATCAGCGTATCCCGTGTGTGGGTGACTGTGTTGTCCGCCAGCGTGACCCCCCTGCTGTACCACACCCGGATGCCGTCGCCGCGCAGCGGCATGTCCAGGTCCAGCCCGCGCACCACGTTGTTGCGCGCCACCCCGTCATCGGCGTTGGCGAAGTAGATGCCGAACAGCACGTCCTCCAGCACGTTGTCGGCGATCAGGGCGCGGGGAGCCTGGGCGATGATGCCGGTGTCCTCGTGGTGGAGCGTGTGGCCGCTGTTGCGCACGGTGAAGCCCCGGAAGGTCACGTCCGGCGCGGCGATGATCACCAGGCTGCCCTCGCCACCCCCATCGATGACCGGGTTGTCCACGCCATACAGCGTGACCCCGGCGGTGGCGATCTCCAGCGGGGCCGGGTACACGCCGCCCCGCACCTCGATGGTATCCCCCGGACCGGCCTCCGCCAGGGCATCCGCGATGGACGTGTACGGCCCATCGGGCGAGACCACCAGGCGCGCCCCACCCTGCGCCTGGACCGGCATCGCCGCCAGGAGCGCGCACAGCGCCACCGGCCACCACAGGAATCGTCGGACCAACATCCTAATCCTCTGTACCTTGCGAGCCGCTGCGCCGCCGCTCATTGACAACGGTCACCCCGATCCCGGCCAGGATCAGCAGCGAGGCCCCGGCGGCCAGATACCAGCCCACGTCCACGGCGGCCAGGGTGCGGAACTGCCCCACCACCCCCTCGCCCACCAGTGGCGGCGTGAACGGCTGGATGGCGCTGGACAGGGGCGCGTAGGGATCGAGGTTCTGCCCGAACTCGTTGAGCCAGTAGGCTAGGTCGGCCAGGAAAACCACCGGGAACAGCAGCGGCGGCACGGCCAGCAGCCAGGACCACCTGCGCCGCCACACCGCCGCCGCCACCAGCATCCCGGCGAAGATAAGGATGGCCGGGATGGCAATAGAGCGCTCGAATCGAGCGGCTTCGTCCAGCGGGCGCATGCCGATGTAATGGTTCAGGCCGTCGATCTCGCGCACTTCGTCCAGCAGCGGGTCGTCGTCGCCCGTCATGCGGTTGACAAAAACGCGCACGTACAGCCCCCCTGGGTATTGCGGCGCAAGCAGGGTCATGTTCCAGTAGGGAAACGCGATGGAAATCGCCAGCAGCGCGGCGGCCAGGCAGAAGAGCACCCCCGGCAGCCAGCGCAGCAGTCTGTGCCCAAACATCGTCCTCTCGGCCCCTTCAAAACTGCCCATCAGTGACGCTTGTACACGGTCAACAGTCATAGCCTGTCATTCCTCGTGAGTTATGGGGGGCGACGGTGTGCCTGCCAGCCAACGGACCTGCCCATCTCGTCCCGCGCAAGGCGATTGCCGCCAGGCAGCCAGCCCGGCAGGTTGGAGAAACGCCAGGGGCGGCGGCAAAAAAGGCCGCCCCTGGCCCGTTGGGCGGGGCTATTGCGGTTGGATGAGCATGTAGCCCGCCATTTCCAGGTGCAGCGCCGAGCAGAATTCCGTGCAGTACCAGCTAAAGACGCCCGGCTCCGTCGCCTCGAACTCGAATGTGACCGTCTCGCCCGGCTCCAGGCTCAGGTTGATGCCGTAGTAGGGGATGGCGAAGCCGTGCGTGGCGTCGCGGGCGCGCTCGATGTTGGTGATGGTCCACGTCACATGGTCGCCCGCCTGGATCTCGACGTGCTCCGGCGTGAAGTGGCTGCGCACCGCCGTCATGCGCACGGTGACGTTGTTCCCGTCGCGCTGGACCCCCTCCGTGCCCGGCATGACCGCGTTCGGGTCAACCGCCTGCGCCAGCGGGTCCCAGCCGATTTCGGGGTAGACCTCCCAGGGGTTGAGGCGGTCGGCGCGGATGATCTGCGCGTAATGCGGCTCGGCAGCCGTGATCGGCATGTCGTAGAGCAACTGCATCTGGTCGCCCGGCTGGCTGATGTCGATGAGCTGGAAGTTCTGCGGCAGCAGCGGCCCCAGGTTGATGAAGCGGTCCACCGACCACTTGTTAAGCGCCACCAGGTAGCGCCCGTCTGGCGACACCGTGTCGCCCTCCGCGACCGCCAGGTGGCCGATGTTGTACTGCACCGGGATCGTGCCTTGCAGCGTCCAGCCATCCTGCGGGCGGTAGCCCTCCGCGCCGATGCTCCAGCGCGCCACGGCGGTGTCAAGGAACAGGCTGGTGTAGGCGTAACCCTGGTCGTCGAACTGCGTGTGCAGCGGCCCCAGCCCCACCTCCACCTGCGCCTCCATCACGTCCTCCAGCGCCAGGATCGGCACGCCGTAGGCGTCGGTCTCGGTCGGCCCGGCGGCAATGGCGTCCAGAATGCGCTGGAAGCTGTAGATCGTCACGTGGGGGTCGAGCTTGCCGGAGATGACGATGTAATCGCCGCCCGGCGCCACGTCCACCCCGTGCGGGCTGCGCGGTTCGGGCGTGAAGAACAGCAGGTCGTTGGCTACGGCCACGTCCAGCGGGATGACTGGCATCCCCTCGATCTCCACCGTCTGGCCGGACTCGTAGACCGCGACGGCGGCTTCCAGGTTGATGATGTGCAGGTAGTCGGTCGTGTTGCGGCTGGCCCCTGCCTCAAAGGGCGGGTTGCCCGACTCGATGCCGCCAGTCGCCAGCTCGGTGTTGAACGAGTTGCAGAAGATCCAGCCGTCCGATACCAGCTTGCCCGCGTCGCAGAGGTCCTGCCAGTAGGGCGGCAGCTCCAGCGCAAAGGACCGCTCCGTGTCGATGCGGCCTGCCTCGCGGTCGAAGGCCCAGAAGGTCACCATGCCCCGGTAGGCTTCCTCGTACTCGCTGAGCGGCGCATACCCCCCGCCCAGCGGCATTGCGTACTGCCCGCCCTCGATGACGTACTCGGTGTTCGGGGTGACGAACGCGCCACCGTGGTCGTTGAGGTACAGCGGGTTGTTGATGATCTGCTTGGTCTCGAAGTCGCGCAGGTCGATGACCGCAATGCGCCCGTTGGCTTTGTCGTTGATGAAGAGGAACTGGCCGTCGTATTCGCCGTTGGTTTCGCTGAGCGCCGGGTGATGCGCATCGCCCCACCGCACTTCCTGGTCTCCCAGGTTCCCGCCGGCCAGCACCTCCTCCCCGGCCCCGTATCCGTAGCCCTGCCAGGGTTCGGGGGTGAAGACCCCGATGGTGCGCAGCAGGCGCATGGACGGCAGGCCAATGACCAGCACCTGCCCGCCGTGCCCGCCAGACGCAAACATGATGTACTCGTCCAGCATGCCGCTGGGCGTGTACGTCATCACGGCGGCGCGCAGGTCCTCCTCGGTCAGGCCGCGCTCCTGGGCGATGGCCTGCCAGTCCGTGCCCTGGGCGTTTGCGCCGGACCAGGGCTGGATCGTGCCGATGACCAGCGCGGCGATGACCGCAAGGATCCCCACCAGCGCAACGTCGCGTCGCATAATGAGCCGTTTCATGGTTGCCCTCCCGGTTCTGTAAGAAAGCACATCGGTGGCAGGCATCTGTGCCCGTTCTGCTTTCACAGCGCACAAAGTAGATCGCTCGAAAAGGCACAAACGCCACTTCCAGTATGCCGGAAGTGCAACGCCTGCGGTGTGACTCAAGTCACATTTGGGGGAACCAGGTGGGGGCAAACAGCGAGGAATTCCGGGACGCGCGCAGCCTGTTGCCCTAGCGAGTCTCCTGGCTGGCGATCTCGGAGAGTCGTGCCGGGTCGAGTATGACGATCTCCCGGCGCGAGAGGTGGATCAACCCCTGCCGCTCAAACTGCTTGCAGGCTCGGTAGACCACCTCGCGCGACGTGCCGACCATCGCGGCCATCTCCTGCTGGGACAGGATGCGCTGGATGTGGAGGCCGTCTTCGGCCAACTGGCCCTCGGCCTCTGCGCGGGCCAGCAGGACGCGCGCCAGGCGCGTCGCCACGTCGCGAAAGGCGAGGTCGTGTACCAGCCCTGCAAGCTGCTTCACCCGGCTGGAGACGAGTTCCAGCAGCGCGACCAGCAAATCTGTGTTCGTCTCAAAGAGCTGGCTCAGCGCGGTCGGCGCGATGTAGATGGCCTTTGCCGGGGTGATCGCCTGCGCCGTGCATGGGCAGGGTGAGCCGTCCGGCAGTGAGGTGGCCCCAAAGCACTCGCCGGTCTGTAAAATGAAAAGGATTTGTGCCCTGTCGTTGGATTGCCGGTAGAGCTTGACGTAGCCGTCCAGCAGGGCATACAGGCCGCTCGGCGGGTCGCCATGGCGAAAGAGCACCTCACCGCGTTGGAGGCTGACAACGCTAGCCACCTGCGCCAGACGCTCAAGTGTTCCTGCGGATAACTTGCCGAGCGCAGGTATTGCCCGGAGCATCTGCGGGGTTATGGTCACGGCGGTTTTCCCCGTCTCGCTGATCACTTTTTCAGCTTATCAGAGACGGCCACAGCGGCGCTGTAACCCAAGTCACATCCCTGGCAGTCACGGCAGCGTGTGGTTTTTCGGAGATGTCGGCGGCGATTCGGTCAGGTGGAAGGCTGGCTAGGCCCGCTGGCAAGGCAGTGGGTGTTGAGAGCCTCTGGCTTCAGCAACACAATCCGACCGGGTTCCTGCTGAAGAACCCCCTCTCTCTCCAGGCGCGACAGATGGCGCGTGACCACCTCACGCACGGTGCCGGCCAGCGTCGCCAGCCGTTCGTGGGTCACGGCCAATGAAGGCCGGGCCTCGCCCCAGTCCGCGTAAACGAGCAGGCAATCGTTGATGCGTGTGGTCACCGTCCAGGCTCCCAGGCCCTCGCTCAGGCGGGCCAGGTGCGCGAACCGGCTGCTGAACACCTGGAACAAGGCGGATACCAGCGGGGGGTCTTCGTGCACGAGGTGCTGTAGCTGGTCTCGCGGCAGGACCAGCACCGTTACATCGTCTACCGCCTGGGCGGTGGCTGGGTTGGTATCGCCGTCAAATAACGGGCATCCCCCAAAGCACTTTCCGGCGGAGGCCAGGCACAACGCCTGGGTGCGGCCCTGCAAGGACTGTTTGATGATGCGCACGCGCCCCTTGACGATGAACCAGATGCCAGCGCCGGGGTCGCCCTCCAGAAAGATGATTTCGCCCTGGCTGTACTGGCGGCGCACCATAACCGAGGCCAGGCGTTGCAGGCGCTCCTGGGTGATGTGTTGCAGCGAAGGAATGTTTCGCAGCTCTTCCAACAGGTGTGCGTCATTCATTTCCAGCCACCTACGACAACGATGTTTTTCCGCCTGGTTGTTCACTTGCCCGCACCGCGCGACGCCAGCCCGGCCTGAGCCATCCTGGCCACCGGGCAGCCTTTTTCAGACGAATTGTATCACAGAATGCTTTGGCAACGGTCGACCGGCAGGCAGGCCGCCCCCCCACCAGGATATGCCGTTGGCCGTCGAAGTCCCGATCATTGGCGAGAGCAGCTCAAGGGACTCGCCTCCCGCCCGAATCCTGGGCCTGGAGATTGCGGTCAGCCTTCAGAACGCCCGCCCGTTCGATCCCCGCCCATGCTGACGCGCAAATCGACCTCGACGCCGTCTCGCCTGGCCGCCTCCTCCAGGGCCAGCCGCACAAAGTTAGAAAGACTCATGCCGCGCTGCTTCGCCAGTTCCGCGATCCGGCGATACCCCTCGCGCGGCAGAGTAACCGTTAGCCGTTGGTTTTCCTCGCTGATCGGCATGGACTCCCCCTCAATCTCAGTTTTGCCCAGGATAGCACGTGCCGGTACGTGCTGCAAAATGCTTGCCTCTGGAATCAATAGCGCCCCCGCCGCTGGCCCCGGCGAGGGCGCATCACAGAACGCCGAAGCGTTCCCCTTGTGTTATCAGAATATCACGCCGCCGACCGCCCTTCAATTGTCGGCCCTGGCCGAATCCGCCCTCACCGTCGGCGAGCGTCGTGCGCTGGCCCTGCTGACCGCCCTCCAGGCCCGTGGGTGGGGATCGGACAGGCGCTCGCTCTGAAGACTGACCGCAACTTCGGGCTTCAGGGATTCGAGTGAGTGGCTAAGCTCCTGAGTCGATGTCAACAACGACCAGGAACCCGACTGGCCAGCAGCACACTCTGACGAAAACTGGCTCCTGACCAGACATATCCACACTTGTAGCCAACGTTGCCAGCAGTACCGCTCTCGTCCCCCGTGTCAAGCCATCTATAACTCTAATTCGTGCAAAACGAACAACAACACCCCAGACTACAGGAGTTACGTTTGCTAATATTGAAACAAGCGTCTATCATATGGGCTGGCCTTCCCGCCCACGGCTTGAACGGACAGTGCTTCCGTGAACAGACGCTTCCTGACCTACCTTGGGGCTTCCACCCTGCTTGGGGCGGTGCTCATCACAGGACTGGCCCTCCTCCTGGCCATCACTCCGGATTGGTGGGGGCCTCGCGTAGGAGGGTGGCTTAGCGCTCCGGAAACAGTCCAGCCCGGTGACGCCATCGTTGTGCTCGGCGGCAGCACGTTGACCCGCGTCGGCACGGGCATCACACTCTTTGAGCAAGACCTCGCCCCGCGCCTCATCATCACAGGCCACAACCCAGGAGAGACAAACCCTTACCTGCAGGAGGCAGACCTCGCCAGGCAGGCTGCCCTTTCACAAGGCGTGCCCTCCGACGCGATCACACTGCTGGCGACCACGAGCACCGCAGAAGACACGCAACAGGTTTTGAGTTTTGTCCAGGGAGCCGACATCCACCGTGTGCTGCTGGTCACGGACTGGATTCACAGCAGACGGGCCGTTTGTATGTTGCGTCGGGCCTTGGCGCCGGAAGGGGCCGAAGTCGCGTTTGTGGCTTCGCAGAGCAGTTTTGATCCGACAAATTGGTGGCGCACCGATGAGGGCATGGCGGCAGTTTTTTCAGAAGCGATCAAATTAATACATTACGGGGCAAGCTACGGCCTGCCTTTCTGGAATTGCCTGGAGGGGGATATGGACGTGCCAGGTCTGCTCGGCGCACTCGGACTAAGCTGCCTGCTTAGCTTTGGCGTTGTTATCCTCGTGCACCGCTGGGCGCTTCGCCATGCGTTGCTGGACATCCCCAACGAACGCAGCTCACATAGCCTCCCCACGCCCAAAGGCGGTGGACTCGGAATTGCATTGGTAAGCCTGGGCACCATGACCACCCACCTCTTGGCAGGCAGTCCGGACGTACCTGTTGGGGTAGGCCTTGTTTTTGTCCTTGCCAGCGCATCCATCGCTGCCGTGGGCTGGAGGGACGATTGCTACAATCTCCCTATCAAAACCCGGTTGACTATTCAGGCAGGCGTCGCCGTGGCACTTGTGCTGGCTGGCGGAGCCATCACCCAGGTGTATCTCCCGTTTCTGGGAGTATTGTCCCTTGGAACAGGGGTGGCCTTGCTGCCGAGCGTACTCTGGATCGTGAGTCTGACCAATATCTACAACTTTATGGACGGCATTGATGGGCTGGCCGGGATACAGGCGCTGGTTACCGGCGGGGCATGGTGCTTTCTGTTGCTGATGGAAAGGCAGGCAACGCCGGCCCTGCTGTCTGGCTTGATGGCTGCGACCAGCCTGGGGTTCCTGCTCCTGAATATTCCCCCTGCACGGATTTTCATGGGGGATGTGGGTAGCACGTTCCTGGGCTTCTCGCTGGCTGCGCTGCCGGTTTTAGCTTTCAGCCAAATAGAGAACCCCCGCCTCCTGGTGACGGGGGTTCTCTTCGTCGCGCCGTTCGCCTTCGATGCGACCTTCACGATGGCCCGCCGCGCGCTAAAGGGGGAGAACATCCTGACAGCGCACTGCTCGCACCTCTATCAGCGCCTGGTGAGAATGGGTTACTCGCACGGGCAGGTTACGGGGCTTTACAGTCTGCTGGCTGTGGTTAGTGCAATGGGTGGTTTGTTTTACTATGCCGGAGATGAGATGGCGACGCTGGTGGCACTCCTCGCTATCACAGCCCTGTTTATCTCCCTGGCAGTCGCCGTTACCGCTCTTGAGACTCTCCGGGGTCGAGTTTCTCAACAGGGGCCGCTGAGCCGCCTGCTGGGGCCAGCCACTCCCGCATCCCGATCAAAGCCAGGGGAATAACTACCGGGAAAGTCAAAAACAAGATCCGCCCCAGATTTCCGCCCAGGAAAAGAATCATTACAGCGACTATAGGGATGAACCACAACCAACCTCGAAGTACAGACGGTGTAAGCCGTCGGACTATAGCATAGAGAGCCGGAATCCAGAACAGGTTAAAGGAGGATATCCAGTCGACCAGCCCATTAGGATCAACAAATGTCTTTAATTGGTCGAAAGCTCTGCCTGCCAACTCGACGCTGAAAAAACTTCCTCCACTCGGGTCTGGGAAAAGCCAAAACCGAAAAAGCATATAACCAATCGTGCCAGGCAGTAGAACAAGTGAGTATAGCGCCTTTTGTTTCCACGAAATAGCGGCCAACCAGAGCAATGGCCACAACAAGAGTGTTGTCTCCTTAGTAAGTAAACACACCGATTGTCATTGCCACAAATAGCCATATTGGCCGCCGCTTGAGAATTGCCCAGGCTCCCATCAACAAAAAGAAAAACGAGCCGGGATCAACCATGGGAGCACCTGCACCCTGCACATTTACGCGGCTGGTCAGAAAGATGGCCACCCCTATCATCGCCAGCCAAATACCCTCAACAAAGCTACGCAAATAGTCGTAAAGTAGCACTCCACTCAGCGTGAGAAAACCCAGGTTTACAAAAGCAAAATGAATATGGGCCCGTCGATACGGGGTAGGATCGCGCTGGAGCAGGGATTCTACGGCGTCAGGAATCAAGCGAGCCAGCCCAATTGTGACAACACGGTAGCGCCAATGACCATACACTTCCTCGCCATAGTACGAGGCAACATAGGCCTCCGTGTCTACAAGGCCGCCGAGCGCATTCTCGCTGAGTGTGTTGATGCTTGTGTGAACAATGGAGAGGCTGATGGACAAACTCAAAATGAAAGCTAACGTTAATTGTTGGATAGTGGGTTGTCTCTCCCAATAACGGAAATTTGCCGTCAAGCCGCTCCCCCCTTTAACCCAGCACAAACCTGGCGCCAGCCCTCTTCCAAAGACACCGACGTATCAAAACCCAGACTTCGCAGCGCGGCTCCTGAATACGCTTCGTCCTGAATGAGTTGACGCACAGAATCAGGCGTGACTGGCGAGCGCCGGTTAGCAAGTGCCATGCCCTTTTCTGCCACATGAGCGCTCAGCAATGCCAGCCGGGCGGGAATCCTCATTGCGGGGAGGCGTCCACCCGACAGGCCGTAGATCGCCTCCAAGACCTCCCGCATCGTGGGAGTCTCATGTCCGACCACATTGTAAATGCCGCCCGCCACGCCTGGATGCTCGGCAGCCAACTGCGCCGCACGAGCTACATCGCTGACGTAGGTCAAACTATGCACATTTTGCAGATTCCCAATGGGCAGGAACCATCCCCGCTGTATGGCCCTCACCAGGCGAGCCCACGATCCCCTGAGGCGAGGTCCGTAGACCGCAGACAGGCGTAATACTACAGTCTCCAGCCCCTCCACAGCACGAACGGCTCGCTCACCTTCCAGTTTAGTCTGGGCGTAGATCGTCTTAGGATTGGTGGGATGAAGCTCCGTCACAGGCTCCCGTTGGCAAATGCCGTACACCTTCACCGTGCTGAAGTAGACCAGGCGGCGTACGCCTGCCTTCGCGGCCTCCTCGGCCACGATTCGCGAACCGTCGACATTGACCAGTCGGTAGCGAGGCGCCATATCCTGGGCGGGGTTCTCGATGTGGAGCAACGCCGCGAGATGGAAAACGACGTGGACACCATTAAGCGCTTGGGCCACTGTAGTGGGGTCGGTGACATCCCCAGAGACGTGTTCTACTTCCCGCAGGGGAATAAGAGAAGGGGCTGGCGGGTGACGCGCAAACGAGCGGACCGTGTAGCCGTTCCTCAGAAGGTGCGTAACCAGCGCCGGGCCCAGGGCGCCGGTTGCGCCGGTCACCAGGGCGATCTCGCCGCTCAAGGGACCCTTCTCTCACTCATCAGGGTTTCAATCAAATTGTGGTATCGATCCGTGATGACTTCTCGTGAGAAATGCGCCTCGACATAGCGCCGGCCGTTCTCACCCAGTTCGTGTAAATGGCCATCTTGGGAGAAGGCTTCGTGGATGCTGTTCTCCAGGGCCTCCGGGTCGTCCGGGGGGATCAGCCACCCGCAGTTCGCGGCCTGCACCGTATGGGCCAGATCTGACTCGGCGTCGGCAGCGACCAGGGCGGGACGCCCGCTGGCCATGATCGTGTACAGCTTGGAGGGCACCGTCGTCGTGGCCGTGCCTGCCATCAAAGGGACCAGGCAAACGTCGGCCGTGGCGTAGATTTCCGGCACGCGGCTGCGCGGCTGGTAGGGCAGCATGACGACGTTGGTGAGATTGCGCAGACTCACTTGCGTCTCGATGTAGTCGCGCCGCACGCCGTCGCCCACGAGCAACAGCCGTATCTCCGGTGTATCCCGCAAGCGCTGGGCGACCTCCAGGAGGGTATCGAAGCTCTGCGTCATCCCGATGTTGCCCGCGTAGAGCACCACAAAGTGACCAACCAGATTGAGTTCACGGGCTAAGGGGTTGTCCTTAGCGCCTGGGCGAATCTCCTCAACATCCACGAAATTTGGAATCGTGTGTACTTTCGTGGAGGGGACACCTTTGTTTGTGATCGTCCGTGCAAAGGCCTCGCAGATGACCGTGAGCGCGTGGGCCTTGCGGTAAACAAAGCCCTCAACCCAGCTCAGGACTCGGACCCAAATTGAACCTGGCCGTAGCTCGCCGACCTTGATGAAGACCTCAGGGTAAAGCTCCTGCACGTTATAGACGAGGTAAGCCCGCTTCAGGCGCGCCAACATCCAGCCGACAACGCCGCTGGTCAGCGGCGGCGAGACTACCAGGATGACGTCCTGCTTCCCCACGACAAATGCGCCCAACAGGAAGCTAAGCGCATGAAAGATGAGGTAGCCGCCGATGCGTCCACCCATACGGCCGCCCTTTCGGGTTATCGCCGTGTGCCAGACCGGAATGCCGTGGTAGTCACTTCGATAAAACAGCCCTCTCCACCGGCGACGCAGGGGCTGTCCGACACGCGCCTCGAGATCCAAGTTATAGTGCGGAACCGCCGTCAGAACGGAAAGCTCATGGCCCCTTTCTCGCAGATTCTGCGCGAGCTGTGATGCGATCGTGGCGGTTGAAACCCCGTCAGGAGGAAAAACTAGAGAGATGAGGAGGACGCGCGCCATCTCACTTGGTCACCAGATAATTGCCGATAGCCAGGGCATCCATCCTGGTCCGCATGAAGCAGTCAATCGCCTCTTCTGGCGTACAGACAATCGGCTCGTTCTCGTTGAACGAGGTATTGAGCACCACCGGCGTTCCGGTGAGCTCACCGAAGGCGCTGATCAGGGACCAGTACAGTGGGGCATGTTCTTTCCCCACCGTTTGCAGCCTGCCCGTGCCATCCACGTGGGTGACCGCCGGTATCTCAGCCTGTTTTTCCGGCAGCACTCCGTACACCTTAATCATGAACGGGTCCGGGTAAGTCTGATCGAAGTAATCGCCCGTGGCTTCCAGCAACACCGACGGCGCAAACGGACGGAACTTCTCTCGATGCTTGATGCGAGCGTTGAGGATATCCTTCATATCATCGCGGCGCGGATCGGCGATGATGCTGCGATTGCCCAGCGCGCGAGGCCCCCACTCCATGCGGCCCTGGAACCAGCCCAACACGTTTCCCCCGGCTACGATCTCGGCGGCTCTCTTGACCAGCGCCTCATCATCAAGAACCTCGTACTTCAGGCTGTTGCCGTCGAGTGCCTGTTGAATGGTGCCGTTGAGAAATCGGGGACCTGTATAGGCATGGTTCATCACGAAGCTGCGGGGTTGATCGAGCACCTGGTGGTAGATGTAGTAGCAGACGCCTAACGCAGTGCCCGCATCACCCGCTGCCGGGTGGATGTAAATGTCCTCGAATTCTGTTTCGGGCAGCACCTTGCCGTTGAATGCGCTGTTCAAGGCGACTCCCCCGGCCATGCAAAGCGCCCGTTGGCCCGTCTCTCGTTGCAGTTTACGGACCAGCGCAAACTCGGCCTCCTCCAGCATGGCCTGGAGCGAGGCCGCCACGTCCCTATAGTGCTGGGTGATCTCCGAGCGGGGCACACGTGGCTCACCAAAGACCTTCACAAACTTCGGTGAAAAGAGCGTGCCTAATGTCGGCTGTCCCCCTTCCCACGTCATGTTGGCGCCTTCTGCGTGGTGCACAAAGTAGTCGATGTCCAGCTCAAACGTTCCCTCTTCCTGCACCCGCACGATCTTGCGCATCTCATCCATGAATCTGGGCACGCCGTAAGGGGCCAGCCCCATGACCTTGCCCTCGTCGCCGTATTTGGGAAAACCCAGCCACTGGCTGACGGCGGTGTAGAAGATTCCCAGCGAATGGGGGAAATTGATCTCGCCTGCGACGGTCAGCTTGTTGCCCTTGCCGCTCCCCCACATCGTGCTGACGAAATCCCCCATCCCATCGACAGAGAGAATGGCCGCCTCATCGAAGGGAGAGACAAAAAAGGCGCTCGCCATGTGCGCGCGATGGTGCTCCACGTTATGAAACCGGGCGCGCATGCTCGCCGGGTCGACACCCAGTTGCTCACAGAAAACCGCTTTCAGGCTGCCCGCCCTCATGCTATGGCTCAGCCGGTCGCGCACGAAACCGAGGTCAGGGCGGCGTCTGAAGGTGTACAGAGCCTTCTGCATCAAATTGGCTTTGGGATCGCTGGATATGCCGATGTGGTCCAGTTCCTGGGGGGCGATTCCCGCTTCGCCCAGCACGTAGTTGATGGCCTGCACCGGGAATCCCGCCCAGTACTTGACGCGGGTGAAGCGCTCTTCTTCAGCGGCGGCGACGAGCCGTCCATCTTCGATCAGACAGGCGGACGCACCGCCATGATATGCGTTAATTCCGAGAATGTGCAAATTATCCTCCCCTTATAATATAATCGTATCTAGCTGAATCAATGACTCAGCCAACAATCTCTGGTGCTGGCCCAGGAGGGCCGATCCTGCGTGCAACAACAAAGTGCGACATATAGACCGGCCAGAATCTTCCTACCCCACTCCACCTCACGGGCAGAAAACCGGCATTCGTAAGGCACTCGCCCAGCGAATGGCGCGTGTAGAAGCGAATGTGTGACAAATATGGATTGATACACTCCGTTCTTTGCTACCAGCTTCTCCGTTTTTCCTTGTCGCTCAGGCAACGTGAGTAGTTACTGTTTCTCAAAGCCATATAGCGCCAAAAGGATATTCTTTATCCTGCCGTGATAGGGAGTTGTCAAAACAAGCAATCCCTGTTCACACAGCACACGATTCAATTCAGACAGAACGGAGTGAACATCAAACACATGCTCAAGGACTTCTGTGCACCACACCGCCCTGAAATAGCTTGTCTGGAACGGTAATGAGCCTTCCAGTGAAGCAGTGACAAAATCCACTTCTTTGTTGTTAAAGTTACGCTTGGCTCCAGCCAACACAATTGTCGAGATATCTATCCCGACAACTTGAAAACCCTGCTCTGCCAGGAAGGCGCTGAAAACCCCACGTCCACAACCAGCATCCAGGATAGGGGACCCTCTGGATAAAGTTGAAAATACGGACCTCAAATTCTCAAAGCGTTGTCTTGTCCAGGCTTGGTGTAGAGGAGACACACGCCCACTTTGCTGCTGCCAGTACTCGTCGTAGTATCTAGCCATGTCTGCCATCAACACTGTCCCCTGCGTGTCGGACTTCCCACAGCCTGGCATCGATATAAAAGCGGAACCAGAAGCCTTGCAACACGTGAAAAATCAGGCCCTCACTACCATCAAGAAAGCCCAGGCTGTTTGGGAATTCATTGAAAAAGCGTGGTCTCTCGTAACAACTTAACAGCGCTAAGGCCGAAAATCACATATGCTGTCAGAATCAGCAAATCGAGCGCCATCAGTCCCAAAGTAGGTAGTTCGCTCAAATCGCTGTATTGTGGCTGACCCATTGCATAAAAAAGGCTGCTCTGCACATTAGCGGTCAGACTAATAAATAGCACTGCGGCCAGAAGTATGCTGTTCCTCTGAACAACGAGTAAAACCAAAACAGTGCCTAGCCAAATCAGAAAATAAGACGTGTGTCCTATAGCTGTCAGCAAACCAAATGATGACCAGACCAGCACCCATCCCGCTACAAACTGCAATATTATTTCATGTGAAGTAGAGAGGGATGCTCTCTTTCTTCTTCGGGCAGAAGAAAGCAATAATATCAAACCGATGGTCCAGGCGCCTCCCAGCAGTAGAAATGGATACACGTCTGAATTCACTGGGATCAGGCCGTGAGTAAGTCCATTTTAGATCATCCAAGTTGACGGAGCTGACTGTGCTCCTACGCTTCCAGAGGCACCAGTAGTGAATAGTATTAAGTTGGGGCCCATCAGCAACGTCAGCGGCACAATTGTCAAGCCCAATATCAGATACCCAACGATGGCATAGTTGAGCCTTCGTGCAAATCCAAGCATCAGTGGCACGGGCAACAGGGCCATGATCTTGGTTGCCAGAAAACCCAAAGCCATTACTACCCCCCCCAGAAAGCTTCCCAAGCCATCCCTTTTTACAAGGAAAATGAGCAAAGCCAACACATAGAAAGCAAGAATTAGCGCGTCTTCTTGTCCTCCAAGAGTGGACCACCATAAAGCCAAGGGAGATAACAGATAAAGGACTCCCCAAAGCTGCATCTGTTGTTCACTCAAGGCCAAGCGAACCAGTGAAAACAGAAGTACAAAAGACACTACTTCAAAAATGGATAGAAGCAAGCTCATTTGGAACGGGTTTTGTGCCAGGGCCATCAGGTAATAAAATAAAGGGTTATAGGGTGTAGAAAAAGAAGAGCCAAAGTCCCTGAAGGGGATAAGGCCCGCATGAATAGCTTCGATGTTTTCCCAGTATCCAACGCTATTCCCAGAGAGAGGCACCCTCAGAATACCGAAGGCCACAACTAACATAACTAACCTTGAAAGCATCAACACAAGGATAAGATAGAGCGGCCAGCGCTTAGGCAGACGTGTCAACCATCTATCTGCCGTTACCCAGGCTATTAGCGTTAAGCCCGTCATTAACACGGACAAGACAAACTTGATTGGCGCCGACATTATGCCTCGTTCTCCATCCGAAGATGATAATGCTCCCAGATCTTAGCATCTACATAGAAGCGATACCAGAACGCCTGTAGTACATGAAAGATCAGCCCCTCGGTACCATCCAAGAAGCCAAACCTGAGGAAGTACCGATAGAGAAAATACGCTAAAGCGCGCCAAAAAAGGGGCGCGCGCGCATACAAGGAGCTCTTAAGCCAACGCTTCCGGCGGTCTTGAGGGCCCAGAATCGAAGCTGAAACGACATGGGGTTTCTCCTTCTGAGGCACATTTAGCAGATCCAGCATCTCACGCTGCGCATAATTATCATGTTTGAGCGTCCAAAAACTCAGTCCTTTGCGATTGTAATCGATAATATCATATGTCAAATGCTGAACTTCTCCTTCTGTGAGCACCATATGCTCGTCCATCCATAGATCCTCGCATAAGGCTTTTCCATGCCGGAACACACGCAATAACCACGTGGGATAATAGCTGCCATGTCGTATCCATCGACCCATAAAGTAAACTCGCCGCTTGACGTAAAGACCGGTCACATGAGTTTGGAGTTTAGGCAACTTCTCCATTAACTCCTGTGCGAGTTCTGGTGTCACCAGCTCGTCAGCATCCATACGCATAACCCAATCAGTATCAAAGGGAAGATGTTGTAAGCCCCAGTTAAACTGCTCGGCATAGGTTTCCCAGGGATGATACACAATATGTGCGCCATAACGCCGAGCAATATCTAAAGTTCTGTCAGTGCTACCAGAATCCACAATAAAGATTCCAGATACCCAGCCAACTAAGCTCTCTAGAAGATAGCTCAGATTAGCTTCTTCGTTATACGTCAAAACCAACACGGAAATTGATGCAGAGCCCATCTGAAAACGTTCCAATCGTGAACGCTAAACAAGTTTGTATTCGCAGTAACACGCCAGCAGCTTCTTTGTCATTTGCTCCAATGTAAAATGGCACCGAGTCAACTGTCGGCCAGATTCCCCAATTCTGATCCTCAGTTTAGCGTCACCTGCTAACACTAGAATCGCCTCCGCGAGCCGCTCCACCGCGCAAGGCACGACGAGTCCCGCCCCCGCGCTCGCAACCTCCTCGTGAATCGCCACCTGATCAGAGAGGATCACCGGCTTGCCACAGGCCATTGCCTCAACGGCCACCATGCCGAAGCTTTCCGAATATGACGGCACCACCACCACATCACTACTGGCGAGTGCTGCCCACTTTTCCTGGCCAGTAAGAAAACCTAACCAGATCACCCGCTCCCCAATGCCCAACCGCGCAATTTCCGCTTCCATCCAGGCTTTGTAGTCAGCATCGCCATCGCCTGCCAGGGCAAGGACAATGCCAGGAGCCTGCTTCAAAGCTTGCGCGAAGGCCGGCAGCAAAAGGTCGAGTCCTTTGATGGGGTGAAAACGCCCCAGAAAGAGCAATACAGCGGAAGCGTCGCACGTGGGAGCTAAGCAGTGCACGTCAATTCTGTTTCCATTTCCGCAACCTGGTGTATCGATTCCAAAATAGATGATCTCTATAGGTGAATAAACTCTTAAGGCCCGCAACCGATGAGCTTCCTGAGTGCTGGTAACGTGAATGAACGTAGCTCTGTTTAGAGCGGTCTTTTCAATGAAAACGTAGGAGAATCGCTTGGCCCACACCTTGCGTGACTTAAATCCTTGAACAAGTAGAAGCCCATGCGGCGTAATCGTGTAACGAATTCCTCTTCTGTGTGCCAGAAAAGCGGCCAGTAACGGCACGTAAG